>Ga0224495_10000865_pt1 | contig 22838 bp, 20 predicted proteins | sample SF_Jul11_sed_USG_FD_168128 | JGI IMG/M metagenome (GOLD analysis project Ga0224495, IMG submission 168128) | Sediment microbial communities from San Francisco Bay, California, United States - SF_Jul11_sed_USGS_4_1 | ecosystem: Environmental > Aquatic > Marine > Sediment | place: USA: California...
TTTTTGATGCATACCTTATAGAAAAAGGATAATTCACTAAATCGATTGCTAAAATAAACATTTTATTAAAAATAAAAACAATTGAAAATTTAATTTTATGTTATTTAATAAAAAAAGGGGGAAATAAATCCCCCTTTTAAACTAAATCATCGCCTAGGGGAATTGAACCCCTGTTGTCGAGATGAAAACCCGATGTCCTAACCACTAGACGAAGGCGACAAAATGAGCCGCGATGGATTCGAACCATCGACCCACGCCTTAAAAGGGCGTTGCTCTACCAGCTGAGCTAGCGGCCCAAACTTAAGCGAGTTGGAAATTTAATGTTTTTTTTTAGTTTGTCAAGAAATTTTTATAATCTTACCTCAAAGTTAGCATAAAACTTCTTATAAATTAGTAATTTTTTTAAACACTGATATATATAAACTTATACAAATTAAATTTGTATAAGTATAATTCTATAAAATTTAATTTGTTAATTTGCTGTAATTTACATAAAAGGATATGTAAAAATTATAAACATTTTAAATTAATTTTAGAGACTTTTTATATTAACAATTATTTAAAACAAATATTTTTTTAGCATCATTTGGTAAAAGATTAAACAAGTAATTAACAATATGATTGATGTTTATAACATTTTCAAGGTTTTTTTCATTTTTGTAATGGTAAAGTAGGAGAGCATTGACACCGTCTGCCAGGGATTTGATAAGTAAATCAACATCATTAATCTTCTTATCCATTGCTGCAACTATCAATTCAAGCAATATATCTACTAAAATCTTGGTCTGATAATCTTTTAAATTAATTAAATTATCATAATTCTCCTTAATAGTATTATACAAACTTTCTAGAGAACTATTATTAGCCTCCAGCAGCATAATTTCATAAGATATTTGGCTTAATATTCTATCTGGCTTATACATACACTTTCCTATAAAACATTTTCTATTATCAGACGTTATTTTAACAAAATTTACCAAACCCACCTTTATTAAATAAAATACTAATATCTTCAGCTAATAGAGGAGGACTAAAATAATATCCTTGCGCTTTGTCACACTTATTTTTAATTAAAAAATCTAATTGTTCCTTGGTTTCAACACCTTCAGCAACAACCTTAATATTTAAACTATTTCCCATTGAAATAATGGCTCGTACAATAGCCGCATCGTCTGGATGAGTAACAATATCTTGAATGAATGACTTATCAATTTTTAATTTTTCTATGGGAAAACGTTTTAAATAGTTTAGAGATGAATATCCCTTGCCAAAATCATCAATTGATATTTTAATACCTCTTTCCTTGATATCATAAAGTGCTTTAGTAATGGAAGTTATGTCTGAAATAAATATACTTTCTGTTATTTCAAATTCAAGATATTTTGTATCTAATTTACTCTCTTCGATTATTTTATCAATTGATTTTATAAGATCCTTTTGTCCAAACTGTCTTGGAGAGAAGTTAATAGCAATAGATACATGAGGATAACCTGAATCCTGCCAGCATTTATTTTGAAAACAAGCTGTCTTAATTACCCAATCACCAATTGGAACTATAAGACCAATTTCTTCAGCGAGTGGAATGAATTCATCAGGAGGTATTACTCTTGAGTCCTCTTCTGAATACCAGTATAAGAGTGCCTCTAAACCAACTATATCACCTGTTTTAAGGTTAATCTGAGGCTGATAACGTAACTTGAAATCATTGTTTTCTAAAGCCTTATGTAAACTAGATTCTAAGGTTAACCTGCTATGAGATAATGTATGGATGGTGTCTGTGTAAAATTGATAACTATTACTTTCCTGATCGCTAATGTGGTGCATTGCATTATTCGCATTTTTAAGTAAAATCTCTGGATTATTGGAATGATATGGATATAAAGAAATTCCAACATGTGCATCAACAAATAATTTAAGCTCATCAACAAGGAAAACTATTGATAGAACATCAACTATCTTTTGTGCAACATGAATTACATCTTCCTGATGCTTAATCCCAGGAGTAACAATTATAATTTCATCTTCCTTTACGTGTGTGATAAGATCCGAATCTCGCAAACTAAGTCTTAACCGCTCAATAATTTTATTTAGTAATAAATTTCCAAAGCTAGAACCCAAAGTATTTATTACTGTTTTTAAATTGCTAAGACCAATAGACATAACAGCCAATATGGTTTTGTCATTAAATGCTTTACTCATTAATTTTTGTAAATTTTCTAAAAATAAAATGCGATTTGTCATTCCTCCAACAGGATCATGATATGTTAATTGATTGTATGATTGATTAATATGGCTTTTTAGGTCAATCTTGGATATAAACCCTAAGTAGTTTGTAATATTATCTTTAGAATCTTTTATAGTGTTTATATTTAACCAGCAAGGATTGATATCACCATTTTTATGCCTGTCATAAAACACATTCTGCCATTTACCTTTTGTTAGTAGAGAATCCCACATAGATCTATAAAAGACATCATCATGATGCCCAGATTTAAGTATACGAGGGTTTTTACCAATAATCTCATCGATATTATAACCTGTAATACTAGTAAATGCAGGATTAACAAATTCTATGTTTCCCTTTTTATCAGTAATTAAAATACCTTCAGAAAAGTTTTGGAATGTACTAAAAATTAATTGAGAGATTTTTTGCAAATTACTTTTTTTGTAATTATTTTCAGGCATAAATTTACCAAGATTTAAATTAGTACTAATTTTATTTTTAATTGCTAATTGTTTCATAACATAAAGTATATCAAATAGCATGCCAAATTTATAAATTCAATTATATTCAGTAAAAAAACAATTTTTTATTGATTATAAATGAAATAATTACAATTAAATAATTATATAAATAGTAATTAAATATGCTTGTTTAATGTTTATATTTTTAAAAAAGATTACAATGAAAAATATTAATTTGTAATGAGGATTTAAATATAAATAAAATGAATTAACAAATCAAATAACAGACTATTAAAAGCATAAAATTAATTTAAATTAGTCCACAAATTCTAACATATTTTTCTATATTGTAGATAAATAGCTATTAAATAAACGATTATTGACATATTTAAAGCAAATTAATGTTCTCTCAATATAATTTCTATTAATTTACATTTAATTATTTCTTTTAATAAAAAAAATCCTCAAATTTATGTAATTTTGTCCATATCCTGGCATATTTATACATAATTTTGGGTTTATACTAAAATATTTTTCAAATTTAATGTTATTTAATGTCATGTTGAATTTTGCATTAATCTGGAAGAAAAGACCCTAAAATAATCCTAAAACAAGTTCAGGACAAGATTTTAAATAAAAAAGATTTTAGTTTTAAATAATTATCAGTATAAATTAATTTTAAACTAGCTAAATTCATTTTATTATTTGATTTCTAAAATTAAGAAGTTCCAATGATCTTTCCAAAACAGAGTTTAAATTAATTAATTTTTCTTTTAATTCGTATTCTTCAACTGCTCTAATCAAGTTGGCAACTAGACCATTCATTTCGATTGGCTTTAGAACATAATCATAGGCACAATAATCAATATATTTTAATGTTACAGTCTTATTAACAAAATCAGTTAGTATTATCACAGGAATATTAGGGTAATTTTTTATTAAAAAGTTATGTAATTTGTGACATTCATTTTTTAAAATATCGATGTCAATTAGTATGGCAGAGACTTCTGTGTTTATTAAAATTGACTCTGATTTATCACAGCTTGAAGTAAAAATAGGTAAAAACTTATAATCTTTTAGGATATTGAATTGCTCAATTTCATTTTTATCTTTAACAATAATAAGCAAATTTTTATTCATGTAAATATAAAGCAAAAAATGTTCCCAAAATCATGTTATTTTTCATTGGATACAGGTAAATAAATATAAAATGCTGTTCCTTCACTAATTGTAGAATCAAAATTGATTATTCCATCATGTTTACTAATGATTGAATATGATGAAGCTAATCCCAAGCCGTTCCCATTTGATTTTGTGGTAAAGTAGGGGTCAAAAATGTTTTTAAAATGCTCTTTGGATATGCCAACCCCATTATCTTTTATTGTAATTTTAACCCATTTAACAAATTGTGAGAGAAAACTTTCACTTTCATTTGTAATATTTTCAGCTTTAATTTCTAAAATACCATCATCATGCATGGCTTCTTTAGAGTTAACTACAATGTTGTTAATAACTTGTGTAATTTGTATAGAATCAAATTCAAGCATCCATAGGTCGTTTGATATGAGAAAATTATACTTAATATTTGAATTAGCAAGAGAATATTTTACTGTATTAATAAGTAAATCTGATATTCTATCTAATTTTTTTACAGGATTTTCACCCCTAGAAATTGTCATTAGTCTTTGTGATACATTCTTTGCTTGCATTATGATTTCTTCTGCATCCAGCAAGTTACTATAAATTTCGTGTTCTGAAGAAATTCCCATTTTTGCTAGTGCAATATTACCAGAAACTCCCGTTAGAATGTTATTAAAGTTATGAGCAATTCCACCTGCTAAAATTCCGATAGATTCAAGCTTTTGTGCTTTTAGTAGCTCTTTTTCAATTTGCCGCTGACGAGTTAAATCATGTATACCCATTAAAACGCCGATGGGGTCGTTATTTTTATTGCGTATTATTCTAATTATAATCTCAACAGGTTTTCCAATAGGATTTTCTGGGGAATCAGCTTCCATAGTGATATTGGTATCGATTCTATCTTTACGTGCTTTACAGATGGGGCATAGAAAGTTTTTTTCTTTTGGATGGATTAAACTGGATATATCCTTACCGATTGACATTTCATTAGTTAGTCCTGTAAGTTTGGTAAAAGATTGATTAATACGAACAACTTTATCATCCATATCCATAAGGCATATAGTATCTTCAATATAATTCATGGCATATGACCATTCAGCCTTTGATTTAGCGAGTTCTTCTTCAGCTTTTCTGCGTTCTGTTATATCACGAAATACTCCCTGTAGTATTTGTCTACCATTTACATTTACAATTGCATCAAGTATTTCTACGTGAACTTTTGTACCATCAGATCTTAATACAATTTCTTCAACTGGTTGAAAATGTGTTTTCTTATTAGCTTGTTCTATAAAGCTTTTTTTAGAGAATTCTCTTTGTTCTGGTGGGTGTAACATGGTAAAGTGAAGTCCTAGAATTTCATTAAGTGGTTTTAAAAATAATTTAGATGCTGCAGGATTAGCATTTACAACTTGTTCTGTTTCTACATCAACTGAAATTATAGCGTCTGGAATACTCTCAAACAGAGTTCTATAACGATTTTCACTTTCTTTAAGTTCCTTTTCTAATAATTCTTTTTCGATATTAGCTCTAATATGTGTAATTCCAAAGGCTAAATCATCAGCTAATTCCATTAAAAGTAAGATCTCATTAGCATCAAAAGCATCTGGTTCAGAAGAATAAATATTTAAAACACCTAAAACATTTGCACTATTAATAATTGGTAGAGCAATACTTGAAGCATAGCCTCGTTTAATAGCCTGTTCTCTCCATGGTTTAAACTTTGGATCTGTTAAAATATTTTGTGCTATAACTGGATTTCCACTTCTAATTGCTGTACCACTAGGTCCACTACCGAGCTCATTGTCTCTCCAGCTAATTTTAATACTGTGAAGATATCCCTCTTCGAAGCCTGATTGAGTTATTGGGTGGATAGATTTTTCTTTGTCATTTTCAGCAAATCCAATCCAGCATAATTTATATTCACCAATCTCTACAATTAGCCGACAAATTGCATCCATAAAATCAATTTCATTGCTACTTAGTACCATTCGAGAATTACAAAGACTTAATATTTTGAGAGCTCGATTGGATCGTTTTAAAGCAATTTCAGTTTGTTTACGATTAGTTATATCACTTGCTAAACCTTCAATTATAGTTTCACCGTTCTCTGTTAGTATGCCAATAGACCTGTCATAAAACCAATGCCAATTTCCTTGTGAATCTTTAATCCTGTATTCAAGTTCAAAAGGTTGTTTATTGCTAACAAAATCTTTAATAGCTCGATCAACCACTTGTAAATCATCAGGATGAATGGAATCATGCCACAGCATTGGGTTTTGGTAAAGGTATGAAATTGAGTAGCCTAGAATGGATTCCACACTTGGAGAATAATATAAACCGCCTCTAACACTGGAAAAAACATATATAAGATCTGGTGAATTATCTGCCAACCGTTTATACCTATTATTAGTTTCTTCAACTATCTTTTCCATCGTCTTTCTTTGGGTTATATTGCGATGGATAGCAATTAATCTGCCATCCCCAAGTAATTTTGAGCTAACTTCAACGTGTATCTGTGTTCCATTCTTGCAATTTAATTTACGTTCAATAATAATTGTTTTACCAGACATAATTTCATCAATCTTTAATGGTATTTTATTAATGTCATCTTGTGAAACAACATTTCTAACATTAAGTTTAAGGATTTCATTATGTGTATATCCAAGCATATCACAGAAATAAATGTTTGCTTCTTTAAGATTACCATCTCTATCATAGATAACAATACCATCAGAAGCTTGATCTACCAATATTTTATATTTATTCTCGCTTTCACTCAACTCTTTGTCTTTTATGCGAAGTTTTTTAATAAAAAAATATCCATAAATAGAGAATGACATTAAAATTACAGAAATTGTGAAACGCATAATTAATTCATGTTTGTTCAGCTCTATCATTCTATCATAGAAATTGCCCAAATCTAGGATGAAGTATTCTATAAAAGATTCAATAATCCAATATATTGCGCTAATCAGTGTTCCAATTAAAATAATATTTATATTATTACTAATTTTCTTTTTGACTTTCATTCTATCCTCAATATTATTGCTAACAAAAGAAATACAATAAAAATATAATTTAATTCTTGCAAATTCTTAAAGATTTTGTTAAATTAAACATCCATTTATTTAAGTTTAAAATGGTTTTTAAATGTTGTATGTAAAAATCCCTCACTCTAAATTCCAGTTAAGATGAAAGATATGAATATTTTTATTAAATTATTAATATTTGCAAATGTTTTTTTTAACACAAAAATATGTGAAATTGTATTATAAAATATATTTGGTTAAGTTCTTATTTACTTAAAATTTAAGGAGTATCATTATGCAACTAACTGGCTTACAATGGGGTTCAAAGCTTCTTAATTATGTAGATTACCCCTGTGCAGAGATTTTGGGACCCGACGCTTCTGTAGATCAGATTAAAGCACTTATTGACAAACATAAAGAGATTTTTATTAAACCTCTTTTTAAGGGTGGAGTTGGTAAAAAGGGAAAATCAGGACTCATTGGAAGAGCTAAAAACATTGAAGACGCTCTTAGAGAGAAGGAAAGACTTTTTTTTGTAGAACACACATTTGGCAACACAAAAGCCAAAGCGGATGGCGTAACTTATGAAGGAGCAGTCCCTGCAAAATACGAGGTTTATTTTTCTATAAGTGATAATACTCTGTTCCGTGCTCCATCTATAACTATAACCCATCACGGTGGTATGGATATAGAAGAACTTCCAAAAGATAAAATTAAAGTTACTCCTTTTGATCCTCTAACTGGATTTAAGGGATTTATTATATCCAATGCTCTTGCCGAACTTAAGTCTCCCCCAGAAATTATTAGTCCTTTAGTACAGCATCTTCCTAAATTATGGGATCTGTATCATAATTATGGAATGACAATGTTAGAACTTAATCCCATTAGAATGATGTCTGTAGGGGATCGTATGGTTCCGGTAGCATGTGATTTTAAGTGTTCGTTTGACATTGATGATCCTAACTGGAAGCGATTAAACCTTCCACACAATGTATTTGCATCTGATTATTCTCAATTCGAGCAGGAGATCAACCAGTTGAGGACTTATCAGGGTCAAAGTGACGTGTTCGTAATTAATGATAAGGGTACAATCACTGCAATGACCTTTGGTGGCGGTGCTAATGCATTAGCAACTGAGCTTTTGGGGGATAGTGCAACAATATCATCTGATTTTGGTGGTAATCCTCCCTATGAGAAAATGAGGCAGGTTGCAGAAATATGTTATAAATATTGGTTACCACAAAGCAATGTATTATTTATCATTGGTGGAAAAGCAAATAATACAGATATATATGAAACTTTCCGTGCTATGTCGGATGCTCTTAGATCTTTTTTTGCAAATCATGGTCCTAAACCTCTTTATGTGGTTGTTGGACGTGGTGGACCCAATCTCATAAGGGGAATGGCATATTTAAAGGATACTATTGATGCTCTGGGACTACCTTATAGAATATTTGGTCATGATAGTGCTATGAGTGAAGTAGTAAATTATGCAAAAGCCGCGGATGATTGGATGAAAAAGGAAGGTAGCAAATTACTATCTAAAAAACTTGGTATAGCCTAGGTTTTATTAATATAAATATTGATAAAACATAAAACGCATCAAAACGTTTTGTTAAGAGGATAATTATTTAAATTATCCTCTATATAATTAACTAGTCTAAAATTAAAACCACCAAATAATTCTTGCAATTATAAACCAAATACCAAGAATAATTGCAGCTATTCCAAGCTTACCTTGAATAGGAGCAAGTTTAGCTAATAACTCATCCCCTTTCTTTTGAGCCTCAGGACTTTTCGAAAGAGCATACTTAGAAATTAGCCCATAACCCAATATAAATCCAAGGGCAGCTAACAATAATCCTGCTGCTAACCAAGTTATCCAAAGAATTGGGAATATACTTATCACACGAATATGAATTAGACTATCAATAAGAGTCCATATCCCCCATAGACAAAAGCCAACACCAATATATCCTTGATATGGAACTATTTTATCAAGTGTTTCTTTAGCCTCTGGTTTTCTACTAATAATTAATGATGGAACTGCTAGAATTCCTAGGAAAATTAAAGTAATCGCATAAAATATAAACATAAACTCTCTCCTCCAAAACTATAATTTTAATATTATGAATTTTTTAAAGAAGATAATAAAAATAATTCAATGCGAATTTTTTTAAAAAAAATCTTTCAACTTATTGTTATAAATTCACTTTGACAATTAGTTTATATTTTGTTATCTTTTACGTCTCATTAAATTTTAATTGGAGGTTGAAACCATGCACCAGCAAGGCGTTACAAAATTTAAAAAGTATTTTGTTGGCATTAACTCATTAGCAGAGGTAGCAACAAAAGAAGATAAAGTTTGTGTGTTAAACATTTTGGGTAGTGAAAGTAGAAGTGTAACACCAGTAAGTCATGCATTCTCAGGGGGAAATGTTGCTTTCGGCACATCTCCTGGAAGATCAGGACAAAGTTTACCAACACCAATTGGTAATATTCCTGTTTATAACAATGTTGCAGAAGGTTTAGAAGCTGGACATAAGTTTAATACGGCAGTAATTTACTTGCCTCCATCTGGAGTTCGTGATGGAGTGGCTGAAGTAGTGAGAGTAAACCCCGAACTTAAGAAAATAATTATACTTACAGAAAAAGTGTCTGTTAAAGATGCGAGAATAATCCGTGCCATAGGGCAATTAAATGGAATAGATATTTTTGGTGCAAACTGTCTTGGTGTTGCAGATTCATATAATAAAATTCGTATTGGAGGGGCACTTGGAGGCAGTAATCCAGCAGAATCATTAGTGCCAGGATCTGTTGCAATATTCTCTAACTCAGGGAATTTCACTACGACAATTGCAGTTTACTTACTCAGTAAGGGATGGGGAACTACAACATCAGTATCTAGTGGAAAAGATGTTTACATTCACTTTTCAGCACACGAATTTATAAATGCCTTTGAAAATGATCCTCGTAGTAAATCTGCTGTAATGTATATTGAGCCAGGTGGATACTATGAACATGGATTAGAGTTTAAAAAACCAATTGTTGCATGTGTTGTTGGAAGATGGAAAGCAAGACTAACTAAAGCTGTTGGTCATGCTGGTAGTTTGGCTGGTTCAGGTGATGATGCACTTGCTAAAGAGAAATGGTTTATGGATTACTTTGGTGTTAAAGAAATTTATACACCAGAAAATCCAATTTTCTCTAAGAAAGGAGCTGTGGTTACTAACATTGCACATATTCCTGAGGCTATGACTAGAGTTATGGAAGCTAATGGTGCTAAAGCCGACTTTGAACCGAAGGGAGACCTATCAATGAAGGCATGGTTCGGTAATAATCAAGGATTGTCACTACCGAAGGAGTTAGATTCACCTATTGTTGAAGCTGTTAGTCCTTATAATGACCAAATTACAACTGTTAATAAGCAAATTGGCATGGTATTTCCTCGTCAAAGTATGAAAGACACAAGTGGTGCATCCATGATGGATCCTGTAACACAGGTTACAAGAGTTCATAACGTTTCGATTCTTGATAGCACAAAACATTCCATCGAAGAAAATCTTGTAATGGCAATAATAAGAGAATATCCAGACGAGACTGGAACAAAGTTAGCAAACATTGCATTTAATGCATACGTTAATCTACACAACGAACCGGCTTTACATGCTGCTGAAGCATCCCGTAAAACAGGAAATTCACCAAATATAAGCCTCTCATCTGCTGTTGGTATTGTAGGCAAAAAATGTGTTGAAAAAGCTCAAAAAATTGTTGAAGCACTTGTGGAAATCTTTCAGTATGCTGGAATTACCGATCCAATAGATTCTAAAATAGATTATAAAAACTTGTTAAAGAATGCGAATAAAGAGACTTTTTTTCCAAATAGTAGTGATAGAGAAAGAAATAGAGCACAAATTATGATGAAAGCTATAGATCAGATAAAGAAAAAATCTATATTTGTAAACTTTGTTGTTGATCTAGCAAAGCAAGAAGGTAAGGAATTAGGTTCGGATGTTCTATTAGCAGCAATAACAACCACATTATCATGGTCTGCATTAATGAGGAAAAGAATATCGAAGATTACATTAACCAACTTACCTTGGTATTTCATGCTTTACAGTACATTGGTTGGTGCAAGTGTTAAATTAGAAAGTCATACAGCAGATTCTCTTGTAGGAATTAGTAATGAGCAGTTAGTTTCCAGTTGGGGATTTGGAGAAATTGCTTTTCTATCCTTAATTGGACGTAGACCTAATGAAGAAGAACTATTTGCATTCAGCGTTTTAATAGGTTTAATTATTAGTAATGGTCCTGGGACTATTTCAGCTCAAGGCTCAAAAGGTGCTGTAAGCTCTGATGGCCCTGAAAATCCATCTAGAGTCCAGATTAACAAAGCTTTTATGGGTTTTATGACTCATACAGGGTATGCTCATGGAGGAAATGGGTATGAGGCAATGGCATTTTTACTTGATCAATTCAAGAATTCAGGATTAAAAGATCCTGGGAATAAGAATCACAACATAAAACTTAATGATATTACTATGAAATATGCTCAAGACTATAATAAATATAAAAAGAATCAAAAAGCTGTTGGAAACATCACATACTCTAAAATTCCATGTGTTAATCACCCAGTCTTCAAGGGTAAAGACGTTAATTTTGATCCAAGGGAAGTCTTTGTAAGAGAGCTTTTTGATAAGAAAGGTTCTTACAATATTTTCTTAGACTTCTATCACGAATTAGTAAATGCTCTATTTAAGGCTGGTGTGTCTAATAATGTATATTGTGTTAATGTTGATGCTGTTATAGCGGTAATATTGCTTAAAATATTATGGATTCCCTATACAGAAGGGAAATTCAAAGAAGAGGACCTAGAATCATCAGCTTTCACAGCGTTTTTGTTTGGACGTATGATTGGTTGTGCTGCCGAAATTGAGGATCACATTAATCGTGGAAGAGATATGGATACTAGGACCCCAGCTAGTCAATGCTTTTATGTAAATTAATAAACTTAATATTTATTATTTTAACCTATAAGACACTGAATGGCTGTTTATATCTATTGATGACAAAGACTGGGACAGTAAAGTTTTAATCTTCTATAGCATTTAACGGGTAACACACTCTAAAGGTTGTACCCTCGTTCAATGCTGATGTGAAGGACACTTTACCTTTTAAATACTTCTCACTTAGTAATTTCATACTATAGGTACCAAGACCCCTACCAATTCCCTTTGTGCTAAAGGATCTATGGAAATCTGAAGCTGGATATCCCGGGGAATGTGACTGGAATTATGAACCCAAAACTCAATATTATTATTAACTGTTCTACAACCAATTGTTACTTTCTCACCAACTTTTGATGCTTCAAGAGCATTTTTAATCATATTACCCAAAATCCGTCTGAGCTGTGTTTTATCAGAATAAAAATTAACATTTTCTGTTCCATCCGCAATTTTTATGTATTTATTCAAACCAACTTGATGTTGTCTAAATATAGATGCAATCTCACTCAACAAATCCAAGGAAAAAATTAAATCTGATTTTATCACAAGTTCATTATTTTCCGCATTTATTAACTCTTTATGAGCATTAATTTCTTCAATTAGTTGCTCTGATAAGAATTTAAGTATTGTTTTAATATCTTCAATTTGATTGGGGTTTGTATAATCAAGATGATCAATAAAGCCGTGTAATCCACTGGCGGTGTTCATAAGATCATGAAAAAAGACCTGCTCAAAGACTTCTCTACGTTTTTCATGACTGATATCCATAATAGAAAAGATAGAAAAGTTTTCACCATTTATGTTTAGTGGGGTTGTCCAGACTCTTAAATCAAGAGCCATATATTTACTTTGATTGATGCGGCATTCTTGAGCATCATTTTTACCCTGTAAGCTGTTTAAAATAGCTTTTACAGCTCCACAAGTTGAGCAAAACTCGGTTGTACCACAGGATCCTTCAGTACAATTATCATCATTATATAGATATGCATTTTTACAATTCAAAATTTCACCAGGCCGAAGTCCTAGTATGGAATTAACATCTTTTTGTTCAATAGAATCTAGTAAGACCTTGTTAAAGAAAACTGCTTGGCGGTTTGAATTGAGTATCATAACAATATTTGGCATTGCATCAAAAAATTTACTTAGCAATTCTATATTTAAAAAATATTGATATTGACGCATTATAACGTCTCTAGGAGATCGTTCTGCAGAAGCAAAATCTGATTTCATTATATCCCATTTTCATAAAAACTTACAAACTAATCTTTTAAGAGATTACATTTTAAATATAATTAATAAATTCAATTTAATTTGTATAGAATATTAAGAAATTTAAAGAAAAACAAAAAGTAATAAGTTATATATTTAGTATTATATAAATTATAATTTTTGCTTTTTAAATAATCTCCTTTGTGGTTTTAAAATGAAGTTTTGCAACTTTGTTTAGAACATCGTTTCCGTGTAGTTTAATGAGTTTTTTACCCAATTCAACAACTTTTTGTGATGCTCCTTTAACGAAAGTTATGTTGTATTCTTTAGATAATCTATCCATATAATTTAAAAATCCAACCCTTGCTAATATTGATGCAGATGCAACAGCAATATTCTCTTCTGCACGAGGTTTTTGTTCTAGGTGAATCTCTTTTCCTCGTTTCATTAGGGCATTTAGTATAAATCTTTCACTACCAAATTGATCTGATAATACATTATTGCAATTCACTTTTTCCAAAAGGTTTTCAATCACTCTCGCGTGACCCCATGCAAGTAATTTATTAAGATTTTGTATTTTAGAGTATAGCCCATTATATTTTTCTGGTCCAATAACTACTACAGAATGTGGATATGCTTTAATTTTGGATGCAAGGTCTTTGCATCTTATGTCTGTTAATCTTTTGCTGTCTTGAACACCTAATTTAATTAATTCATTATATTGATTATCTTCTACAAAGACAGCTGCAACTACCAGTGGACCAAAATAATCTCCTTTACCTGATTCATCGGTTCCTATAATGGATATATTAGTATCAGATTTTGTATCATTGGTATTTTTAGAGATAAATGGTAGTTCTGGTGTATTGAAACAGTCTTCTAATAGGGAAATAATTTGATTTTTAAAAAGTTCTGGTTGTAAGGTTGAAAAATCGATATTGGTACCCTTTTTCTTGCTGTGAAAAATCCTTATATTGCTGGAGTGGTTGCTATTTACCAATCTGAACTGGATACCATGATTAATTTCTTTTTTATCGCTTATTCTAATTGATTTTTTCTCTAGGTATATTTTAATTTTATTATAACATTCCTCAGGAGTAAAAGACAGTTTTTCCATTTTAGTAGATTCCTTAATGAGTTATTCAAAGAGGGTATTCCACATAGCATCAATTTTTTTCTTTACTGAATCAGTCATTTTAATATCTGGTGGATAATCACGCATGGCTCCTTCGTCCTTCCACCGTGTAGTTGCATCAAAACCCATTTTGGCACCACCAAGTGAATAAGGAGATGAGTGGTCTAACTGATCAAGAGGTCCATCTACTATCATTACATCTCTTTTAGGGTCAACATTATTACCAAATTTCCACATTACATCATCCGTGCTTTGAACGTTAACATCCTCATCCACAACTACAATAAACTTAGTTAGCATCATTTGTCCAAGTCCCCATAAGGCACTCATTACTTTTTTGGCGTGATATGGGTATTCCTTTCGGATAGACACAAAAACAAAATTGTGAAAAACACCGAAAGAAGGAAAATTAATATCAATAATTTCTGGGATAAGTAGTTTCATAAGAGGAAGAAATAAACGCTCAGTTACTTTTCCCATGTGAGTATCCTCCATAGGAGGCTTACCAACAACAATTGTTGGGTAGATTGGCTTTTCACGTCTTGTTATGGCTGTAACATGAAAAACAGGAAATTTGTCCTCTAATGAGTATAAGCCTGTATGATCACCGAAAGGACCTTCTAATCTAAGTTCCTCAGTGGGATCAACATAACCTTCTAATATGATTTCTGCTTCAGCAGGGACTTGTAGATCTATAGTTTTACACTGAACCATTTTGATACTATCTTTCATTAAAAAGCAAGCAAAAGTAAACTCATCCAAAAAGGGTGGGCATGGTGCAGTGGCTGCAAAAATTAGGCTTGGAGGACCTCCGAGAGCAACAGCTACTTCCATCTTCCTACCAAGTTTTTTATGCTTCCTAAAGTTAACAGCACCATCATGATGTTTGTGCCAATGCATTCCAGTAGTCTTTTCATCAAACACCTGAAGCCTATACATGCCACCATTAAGACGATTAGACTCTGGATCTTTTGTAATGACTATGGGAAGAGTAATATAGCGTCCACCATCATCTGGCCAACAGTGTAGTATTGGTAATTTTGTAAGATCAATATTTTCCTCTATCACTTCTTGACATGGAGCTTTCTTTACAGTTTTTGTATGGTAGGAAAAGAGCTTGCCATACTTAGGGAATAATTTAATCCCTTCCATTAAGCTTTTGGGAGGAGTTATACTTGTTATATCTTTAATTTCACTTGCTAAATCCTCAATGTTGCTTATTCCTAGGGATAAATTCATGCGTCTTTCAGATCCAAATAAATTTATTGCAATAGGAATATTACTCCCTTTAGGATTTTCAAATATCACTGCTTTACCATGTTGTTTACAAAGGCGATCTACAATTTCAGTAACCTCCAAGTAAGTGTCTATCTCTTTTTTTACCCTAATGAGATCATTTTCTTTTTCTAGCAAGCTAATGAAATCACCTATACTATGTATGCCCAATTTAATATCCTTATAATAGTTAATATTTTCAATCTAAAATTTCTTGTTCTTGTTCAGGAATAAGTATTTTAATATCTCTAATGGCATGTGTCTGACAGGATAACCGCCATCCTTCATTTAATTCTTCCTTAGTAAGTCTGAATTTTTCGGTTTTATTAATAGGAGTAACAAATTTATGTCCTTCTATTAATTTAAACTTACAAGTTCCACAATTTCCTCTGCCACCACATTTTGAGCCAATAGGAACTTGTAAAATGTTAAAATTGTTAAGGAGGCTAATAACTGGATTATATTCAACGGTAATATTTTTATTATCTATAATAACTTTTGGCATCAATTTTATTAATTTTTTTTGGGGATAATATAATTAAAAGAATATTATAAAAAAATTATTTTAATTTTAATTTTTCGTTTTTGCTTGTCTTTTTCTATGTTCTTCTTTATTTTTTTCTTCTTTTTCTAGCATTTGTTTCCAGCTTTCAATTGTTTTTTTAGCTGTTTCAGACTCCTCTTGAGTGCCTAATAATGATGTAATTTTTCTTAGAGCTTCTTGGAAATTAATTCCCTGTTTAATATCAACAACTTCTTTTGTACCAACCATATATTTATCTCTAAATCGATAACTAACCTCTTGCAAATATAATTTAATCATATTAAAGAGCTGAACATTCTCCGCGAAATATGGATCTCTTGGATCATTTACTGAAAGCCGTTTATAGTCTAAAAAGTTCTTGAAAACAGTTATATAACGACCTTGCATGTCAACAAAACTCCACTTATATTTGCTATTCTCGCCATAACCATCTTCAATTAGTTTAAGAGTATTTTTAAGTTTGTTAATTAGATTAAGAACTCGTTTGGGATCGACTTTATTAATGGTTTTTAGGATATCTTGGTTTTCATGAAGTGGGTTATCTACAAAATTACCAACAACTTTTTCAAGTTCAATTAATGCCTTAAAATATGTTTTTCTACCATCATTAAGAAAATCATCACTTTTTTTCTTTAAATAATTTTCAGAAACTTTACTCATTTCACATGAAATATGCACCATTTCAAGGTATTCATTGGCAATTGCAATTTGATAATATTTTTCTAAGCCGTAAGAATCATCCTTCATTTCTTTTTCTAGCTTACCAATGTTGCCTTTTTTATCGGCAATTTTACTCTTTAAATCTTTTATTTCGTTTTGGTAATTTAATTTATCTTCAGGAGTAACTTTAGTTGACATGGCATTCCTCTAGTATAATTTACTTTTCCATAATATTTTCCATTTAAAATATATTAAATTATCGATTATTTGTGTTCTAAAATCAAATAATTTCTTATATGTATTTTTAAAATGAATATTTTATAATAGTTTAAATTAAACGCAGCAAAATGTGTTAAAAACAAATTGATAAATTAATAACTATAAGATAATGCAATAATACCAGGTTGTAAAGTAAAATTAAATCTTGTTATTTTTTTATTATCATGATTATAGCGATTAAAAAACCATTCATTTTGAATGCCATAGATGGTAAATGCAATTAATGATCCTATAATGCTGCCCACAACGACATCAGAAGTATAATGACGATTATTTTCAACGCGTGAAGCCGATGTCCATGTTGCCATACCAAATAATATTGATGAACTAAGGACTTTTCCTGTAATGTAATAGTAGTTGTTCCAGTGTCCAACGTGTTCCATTATGTATAATGAAGTGTATGTTGCTATTGAAAAAGACATTGCTGCATGTCCTGACCAGAAAGAGTATAATCCATCGGTTATATTGTAGTTTTTGTTAATTCTATCGTTGTAATCAGGGCGTTTTCTGCCAATTGATAACTTGGCTATTTGTGTGGTTAAGGATGTTATAACTATTGTTTCGGTGAATCCTTTTGCATTTGTATAACTTGTATGATTCAAGTGTCCATCGTTATTTGGGAGGAATATAATACTTGATAATGTTACTGGTAATGCAATACCAAAAGACCAATCTGGGAATGTTTCTTCCTGTAAGGGTGAATTAGTATTACCTGTTTTAATTGCTGGGTTGGTAAACCAAGGCGTATTATTTAAATTAAGATAAATAGTAGAAGCTCCCATAATACCAGTTATAGACCATTCTAATACTTCTGTTGTAATATTATAGTTTATAGAACAGCTTTTGGAAGAATTATTTGCATACATCATTGTTGGAACAGACAATAGAAGAAATATATATATAGATATCTTTGTATAATACAAGTTAATTACCTTTTAAAACTCAAAATCGGTTGGTTCAGTCAATTTTATTATAATTTCTTTAGCATTAGGAAAAAGCTTTATAAGTTCAGATCGTTTTCCCATAGTGAAATCACTGAAATCAAATCCTGGAGCTGTTGTACAGCCTACAAAGGAGAATTTACTGCCTGTATTTGGGTATGCACCAAGCCAATGTCCCCCTTCCACAAAGTGTTGTAGTGTTTGTCCATCATTAATGTCTTGTCCTAAAAGGGTTTTTTCTACCTTACCATTTGGATTTATTGTAACAATAGTTAATGGACCCCCCAAATAGAAATGCCAGCATTCATCTGATGGAAGACAATGCAAACTAGATTTGGATTCTTCTGGAAGTAAGAAATAGATTGCTGTTGAATATACCCTATCTCCTTTAAATGTTTTTGGGAGGGAATTTTTAGAAATTATACCGTTAGATCTATAGGTCTCTCTATAATATCCTCCTTCTGGATGTGGAATTAGGTTGTAGCGATTTATTATATCAGATGCTGTAATAGTTTTCATTTTCTAATCCAATAAAATATGAGAACTTATATTGTGAAACTCTTTTTTATAAAGGAAATTATTGTATATATCGCTTATAAATCCTGTCTTATAAATGGGTATATTTGGTATCAGTTTTCTTAGTATATCAAAATTAGTTTTTTCGGTAATGGTTTCATCCTTTGTGATAGAGTTAAGTATAATCATTAATACTTTTAAACCTATAGCTTCAGCATAATGAAAGGATAGTAAAGCGTGATTTATGCATCCCAGTCTATTTCCTACCACTAATATAATAGGTAATTTCAGTATTACAGCTAAATGTGCCATTACCAAATCATCAAATATTGGTACCATTAAGCCACCAGCACCTTCAACCAAAAGAATTTCCTTTTCCCCAGATAGTTTTTTGTATGTATTTATTATAACATCAAGAGATATTTCTTTTTTTTCGAGTTCTGCGGCAATTATTGGAGCAAGAGGATGTTTTAATTGAATTGGGCAGATATTTTCTAAAGCATCCTCTAAGTTTAACATCCTTCTATAAAATGTTGCATCATTTGCTATAGGATTACATCCTGTTTCAATAGGCTTCATAATACCAACATTAATGCCTTTATCTTTAAGAGTAACGGCTATACCACATGTTACTATGGTTTTGCCAATTCCAGTGTCAGTTCCAGTAATAAAAAAATCTTTCATATTTTACAATTTGTTAGTTACATTTACTACAGATGTATAAACGACATCTATTAACATTTTTATCTCTTCCATAGATATAGATAACGGTGGCATTAACACAATTACATCTCCCAGCGGTCTAATTATAAGATTATGTTTTCTTGCCTCCATACATACACGGTGTCCTACACGCAAAGTGGGATCATAAAATTCTTTCTTTCTTTTATCACTAAGCAATTCAATACCTATCATCAGTCCCTTTTGCCTGATATCGCCCACACAATCAAGCTTCCAAAGACTATTTAACATTTCTTTAATAAAAATAATCTTTTCCTGTAAGTGTTTTAAAACATTGTCATCTTCGAAAATGTCTAAGGAAGCGATTGCAGCACTACACGCCAATGGATTTCCTGTGTAGGTATGACCATGATAAAATGTCTTATACTCAGAATACTCTCCTAAAAAGGTATTATATATTTCATCAGTAGTTAAAGTGGCTGCTAAAGGTAAATATCCACCACTTATACCCTTTGCAATTGACATGATATCTGGTTCCAAACGATCCTCTTCACATGCAAACATTACACCTGTCCTACCAAAACCAGTTGCAACTTCATCAGCAATGAAAAGCACCTCATACTCTTTGCATAAAGTATAAACTTCTTTCATAAATCCTTTAGGATAAACAATCATACCACCCGCACCCTGTATATATGGTTCTATAAATAATCCTGCAATTTCATTATGGTTTTTATCCAGTGTACTGCGCAAAATACTAAGCGAATAATTCATACATTCATCTTCAGATGTGAAATTAGAGTGATAATAAAAAGGGCTGGGAATATTAAAAGTTTCAAAAAGTAAGGATGAGAAGGTATTGTGAAAGATATCTATTCCACCAAGACTTACTGAGCCAACTGTATCACCATGATATGCTTCTTTTAGCTTTATAAACTTTGCTTTGCGAGGTTTAGATTTTAATTTCCAATACTGATAGGCCATTTTAAGAGCAATTTCTACTGCAGTAGATCCATTATCAGAATAAAAAACTTTATTCAATCCTTTGGGAGATATTTTGACTAACTTCTCTGCCAATAAAGTTGCTGGTACATTGGCTAAACCAAGCATTGTTGTGTGAGATATTTTGTCCAACTGATTTTTAATGGCATCATTAATCTCTTTTCTATTGTGACCATGTACATTAGCCCATAATGATGACACTCCATCAAGATAACGCTTGCCATCAACATCTATAAGGTAGTTTCCATCCCCCCTTTCAATGAAAAGAGGCTCTTCTCTTAACCAATCCCTCATCTGAGTGAAAGGATGCCAAACATATCTATGATCTAACCCTACCAGCCTACGTTTATCATCAGCATGCATTAAAATTAAACCTATCCAATTCAATTTGCATAATTTTTATATTATTAATTATTTTAAAATATTTTAAGTATATACTCAATAAAATATAATAATTTACCATTAAATTATCTCATAATTTTTAACAATTCCAACAGATGGGCAAAAGATGAGGGATTCCATGTTAAATGTCAAGTAAATTTTTTCATATTTTAATGTTAATTTTTCATCAAAAGTAATTTTATTATTCAATACACCAATGGAAATTAGCAATAATTTCCGTATAAATGCAGTCACAACAATATTTTCAGTGTAAAAACTTTTTAAAATTGAATGAGTCATATAATTAAATATATTTGTTAAAAGTCCATAATAAAATCATCTTTAGTTTTAAGGAAACCTATTTGTGCAAAACGATTTACACGAATTAGCTCATCAAAATTGGGTATGTTAACATCTAGTGGGATTTTTATTAATCGATAATCTTCTTTATTGAAGGGGGTTTTAACTTTTGATTTAAATAAGAGCCCCCATAGCCTTACAGGACAGCTATATAAGATTTTATTAACAGAATTTGGTTTCCACTCGTTTAGTTTTTCGTTAATTTCTTCGAAAAAGTCTATGGTATTGGCAAGCCTAATCCTAGAACCCAATCTAGATTTTCCTTTTCTCTTCAGATAAGTAATTTGAGCTTTTCCTTGCTTTTTTCTTACCATGTATTTCTTAATCACTTTATGATGTATTAGATTGCCATCTTTGAAATAGCCTATAGAACTGCTACCTGCTTGTATTAATAGAATGATATAGCTATCAACAGATGATTTAAGCTTTTTTTCATAGCTAAATACTGTTTCATCCGTGGATATAGAAGGAAAAATTAGTGGTAATTTAAACTCAAACAGTGTTTCATAGTTTTCATTATAATGAGAAATAATGTTTTTTTTATGATTAAAATCAATTTTAATGTTTTTATTTTTGTTTAGATAATGAATAAATTTATAAGATTTTTCAAGATCAAATTTTATAGTTTTGTTATTTTCCATAATTTTACTTAAAATTTAATTTAATTTTACTGAAATGGTTTTAAAATTCATATATTTTTTTGGTTGGGAATTGTTCAATTGAATATTAGTATAATCTTTAAGTAAAAATAACTTCTTTTATAATATGGAATTAACTGGTGATCTTAAAAAGATTTAAGAATTTTAATATATTAGAATCCAGATTCTTTGAATTACTCAGGAAAATATTTAAACCATACATTATAAACATTGTCTGTGCAACTGAAACATTACATTTAGCTTATCTTGTCTTTAGTGACATTAGATCTGAGATAATCTTTATTAACTCATTAAATTATATAATGCCAAACCATGTTGTGGAAAAGTATTTTAATGGATTTAATTGGGAATTATTTTTGTGGTTAATCATTCATGTGATGGTTGCATTGCTATTTCTCATCAGAAAGCCATCTAAGGACTTTTCAAAAAAACTATTGGCTCACATAGTGGCAATCAGTTCCATGATGTATTATAATCTATATGATTGTCATGTTGATTGTAGTTTAATAAATGAAATAATAGCTAATTATATCATCATTTTGGGATGTATTTTAGCGGTATTTTCAACTTTATCTTTGGGTAGGAGTTTTGGTGTTTTGCCGAGTTACAGAGAGATTAAAACGAGGTATATGTATAAAATTGTGCGTCACCCTTTATATTTGTCTTATATTGTAATGGATTTGGGGATAATACTAGGTTATACATCAATTTATAATATTTTAGTTTTTATCTTGGCTATAACTTTATTTATAATAAGAATTTACTATGAAGAGAATCTGCTTATAAAATATAATGAATATATAACTTACAAGAGTAAAATAAATTATAAGCTTATACCTTTTATTTATTAACTTTTATATAATGTTTTTATTATTAATAAAATTATTTGTGGAATAGAGATTTAATAGTATTTTGTATTTCTATGGCTTTTTGATAGGGATTTTCGGCATTTTTAATTGGTCTACCCACTACAATGTAATCAGCACCACTCTGGAAAGCCTTTTCCACTGTTGCAACACGCTTTTGGTCGTCTTCAAGCTTATTATCAACTGGTCTAATTCCTGGAGTTATGATTAGAAACTTATTTCCCAAATTATCGCGTAATTTAGCCGCTTCTAAACCACTTGATATAACACCATCACATCCAATTTCCAATGCCCTACGTGCTCTTGATAATACAAGATCTTCAACATTACACTGAAAACCTAAATCTATTAAATCATTTCTATCAAGACTTGTTAGAACTGTAACAGCAAGTATTTTTAAATCTTTTTCCCTCGCTTCAACAGCAGATTTTAGTATATTATCATTACCATGTACGGTGGTAAACGAGGCT
>Ga0224495_10000866_pt1 | contig 22829 bp, 19 predicted proteins | sample SF_Jul11_sed_USG_FD_168128 | JGI IMG/M metagenome (GOLD analysis project Ga0224495, IMG submission 168128) | Sediment microbial communities from San Francisco Bay, California, United States - SF_Jul11_sed_USGS_4_1 | ecosystem: Environmental > Aquatic > Marine > Sediment | place: USA: California...
GATTGTTGAAGTTGCATTGTCAAACCCATAGAGATTGTACCAGCCATTACACTTTGAACAAGAATCATCAAAAGCCCTACAATTCCCATAGCAATTGCCAAGTTGACAATAATTCGTCCTGCTCTAATGTGCGATGTTGTAAGAATTACTCCTCCAATAATAACCGCTATGCCAGAGAGAATTGTAATTGTTGCCAATCCCGCCATGATATTTTCTAGGGTCAATACGAGTGATAATTCTAAAGCCGCGTAAAGCGCTTCTGCAAGTTCATCTATTAAGCCAATGACTCCACTAGAACCGGATGCGATGAGTAACACTCCACCCAAGAAGCAGAGCATGAACGCATTCTTATTATGAATTTTCATCAAGGTCTGTCATCGCCAATTGATGCTGTTTTAAAGATACCTTTTCTTTATCTCTTTTCTCCTTCTCGTATTTGCTCAGTGAAATGGTCATTTGAGCATGTATCTCAAAAAGTCTTTATTTTGGACTAGTAAAGGAAATTTATGCAAGTGAATTGGGAAGAAGTTGGAAATCCTGAAAACAGAACCATCATTCTTGTTCATGGTGCGGGCGGCTCTGCTGCAACTTGGTTCATGCAACTTCGAGGATTATCAAAGCACTATCATATTATAGCCCTTGAATTGAATGGTCATGGGAGGTCTCCAAATCGGTTAGAAGAAAATGTGACGCAGTCCTACTTGGATGATGTGAGGGAGATTGTTTCAATGTATGAGAAACCCATTCTTGGAGGGCATTCAATGGGCGGAGCCCTCACTCAATTATTCGCTCTTAGGCATCCTGAACAACTTGGCGGGATTCTTTTGGTAGGAACAGGAGCACGGCTCAGGGTAAATCCCATGGTCTTTGATCTGTTAGACACAAATTTTGATGCGTATATTGAAGCCTTAGGAACCTTCATGTTTCATGATGGAGTGTCTCCGGAAATGATTGCTGCATCAAAACAGGAAGCAAGGAAATGCCCAGCGCAGATTATACGTAGAGACTTTGAATTATGTAACCATTTTGATGTAATGGATACTATTTCTAGCATTTCAAATCAAACCTTAATCATAGTTGGCGAGGAAGATGTGATGACTCCTGTGAATATGCAAACTATCTTCATACGAAAATCACAAACTCAAAAATCCACATTATCAAATCTGCAGGTCATATGGTTATGCTAGAACAATCCTCTAAGGTCAACTCAATTATCATTGATTGGATGAACACAATTACCTAGAGGTTAATTAGACGTTGGTCACGACGTCTCTTTTCAACAGATGCCAGAAGCCTAGTTCTATCAAAATAGACCTCATTTCTTACAATCTTTTTTCCATCAATTTCAACAATATCAAGACCGGTTTCGTGAATTTCTTCAAGTCCTAGAGGGATATGACATTCCCATTTTACAATAGCACCTGTTTTAATAGGGAATACTTCAACGGGTTCCCATCTCCAATCACGATAAACGTCTAGAAGCTTCACGAAATATTTTCGAATCTCTTCATGACCCTTGAGTCCTCTACGATGTGCGGGGTCTGTATACATTGCTTCCTCGTGATAATATGCTAACAAAGCATCTGGGTCATTGCCAGTCCACGTTGCGAGCCATTCCTTACAAAACGCTTCTAGTTCCTTCTCATTCATAGTGAGTCACTTCAGCTTCTGTTATTGGCTATACTTTTGGCGAATTCAGTGCCTCTTATTCTTTGCCCAATACGTAATAACAATCAGAACCTAGATTGAATCCTGTAATGTTATATAGTAGTGAGTCGCTTACAAAAATTTACAAAATGGTTGTACATTTGAGGAGGAAACGAAGTTGGCTGATGACTGGTCAAATGAAAAATCACAAGCAATCCCTCCAACAAAGAAGGAACGACTTGCTTGGTATCTCTATGATTTTGCTAACACTAGTTTTACGGTACTTATTATCACAGCACTCTTCCCATTGTATTTTGAGGACCTTGCTACGCTGGTCTTCATGGATGGCGGTGTAATGGGAGGCGCGTTGTGGGGGTATGCCACAAGTATCACGATGATCATAGTTGCAGTTTCTGCGCCTATTTTGGGGGCAGTTGCGGACTATTCAGGTTCGAAGAAGAAATTCCTAATTTTCTACACAGCCCTTTGTATCATATTTAATGCCTTCATGTTCTTTCTAAGAGACGATTTGCCACAATTTCTTGGCATAGATATGTGGATGTGGGCATTCATTCTCTTTGTGATTGCAAATGTCGGTTTCCAAGGTGGCCTCCCCTTCTATAACGCGTGGTTGCCTGAGATCAGTACCGAGGAAACTATTGGGAGAATAGGCGGGATTGGCTATGCAGCAGGGTATGTTGGTGCAATGCTGACGATTATTATAGCACTTGTATCATATGTAATGCTGCCTGCTTACCCAACATTGCCATTCCTATTCAGTGCTTTATTCTTCCTTATTTTCGCGATTCCAAGCATTAAGGGACTGCAAAACAGACCTGCAACAAAACTGCCCCATGAAGAAGGGATGTCATATGTCAAAATTGGCTTTGGGAGAATTCGCCAGACGCTTCGAGATATCCGAAAATATCAAGGAGTGCCACTTTTCCTGGTGTCATACTTCCTTTTTGCTGATGCAATCAATACTGTGATTTCCTATGCTTCAATATATGGCCAAAATGTCTACGCCTTTGACACTGGTTCTATATTGATTTTCTTCGCAGTTACTCAACTTGCGGCAATCCCAGGCGCATTCATTTTTGGATACATTGCTGATAGAATTGGAACTAAGATCACTTTGATGATAACCTTACTAATCTGGGTTATGACACTCTCTGTTGCATATCTTGGTTCAGATCCTATCGTTTTCTGGATCGTTGGAATGTTTGCGGGTGTAGGAATGGGCTCTTCACAGAGCACTGCGCGTAGCATGTACGGTCAGTATATTCCCGAAGAAAAGAAGAGTGAGATGTACGGATTCTATGCACTCACTGGGAAAGTTGCTGCAATATTAGGACCGTTCGTCTATGGTACAGTTCTGGTCGCTGCGGGTGGACTGGGAATTGTAGAAGCACACCGGATGGCAATGTTAAGCATACTTCTATTCTTCGTAGTGGCACTGCTCATTCTTGTAAAAGTGAGACAACCTGTCAAAGGTGAAACAAAGATTTACTTAGAAGATGATGTAGTACCAGGAAATATATGAGTAACATCGAACTAGCTGAGATTTCTGAGTGTGAGGAGGGATATACCTCTCCTCCTCTCCTTTCTTTTTATTAGCAACTTACAGTAATCATCAAAATGATTAATTCTGAAAATCGAAAATCACTGAGTTCATCTTTATTACGCAGTTTTGAAAGCGTTTGTTCATGCCAGAATTCATACTGTGATGATACGAAAAATGAATTTGGAAGCTTGTACATACATATGAACTGTCAAGGGAATAGGAATGACAATAATAAATGGACTCGCTTGGAAACCTAGATGGGTCACACATCTTGGATGTATTGAGGGGTGTTTGAAATACCTGAAGCGGAAAATCACTACAGGCTGGTTATATGGAGGAACTGGTCACGCTTTTATTCTCAACATAGCAAAAGACCTCTGTCCGAGTGGTCCAACAGCCTGGAGGACATCTATGCTACATGAGTTGGCTCCAAACTTGGGATACATAATCGATGGGGTATTTGCTCTCAAAAAGAATCCTGCATTTCCAAGGGAGCAAGAGAAGGCATGGGAGCATGTCAAAGTTTCCATTGATAATGACATACCTTGTTATGGGTGGGAACTCGAAATCCCCGAATTCTATGTGATTAATGGTTATAATGACATTGGCTACTTCTACTCTGGTCCTGGGCATGATGAAGGAACTGGTCCACGACCGTGGAGTGATGTTGGTAATTCACAGATTGGCATCCTAGAAATTTATTCAATACATTCTACCGAAACCGCCAATCCCGTAAAAGCGATCAAAGAATCATTTGAAAGGGTACTCTATCATGCAAGCAATCCATCTGATTTGATTTTTCCGAATTATCGCTCAGGACTAGCTGGATATGATTGGTGGATTGAGGCTATAGAGAATGGTAGTGCACTCTCCATGGGCCACTCTTACAATGCGGCTGTCTGGTCGGAGTGTCGTAAGTATGCTGTAGAGTTCCTAAAAGAAGCGAAAAGGTATGTTGAGAGTGATGTCAAGAAATTGTTAGATGAAGCACGGACATCATATGAAATCTCCGCATACAATCTTGAACATATTCACAAAACCTACACATTTACTCCAAAACTTGAGCAGGTGCTCCTTGGAATTGACGATAGAACTCACCATACTGTCCAACTGTTGAGGAGTGCAAGGAATGCAGAGAAGAATGGGCTTGCAATCTTGAAGAGTCTTGTTGACATACTCCACTAGAGAAGCCCCGAAACACCAATCTGCAGAGGGAAATGAATTACGTATTATCATTATCTCCAATCATATAGATTGTCATTATTTCGAGTATCATTTTTCTGATACTTCGAGAGCTATCCTGACAGCACTCTCCACAAAGCTTGGGCAAACTCTTTCGAATATTCCGTCTTTCATCGCCATGTTTCTAGCCTTTAGGTTAGTCATATCAAATCCAGTCAAATCATTGCAGAGAATACTTCCATGGATTCTCTTGAACCTGCGAATGAATTCTTCTGAAGCTGCATATGTTGCGTCTTTGTGTTTTACCACATCATCGAATTGTCTACTATTCAGGACACCCAATGCTGCGATTGCTCCCGAAACTGCGCCACACACACTTCCTTCGTGCGCTAGACCTCCTCCAAAACCTGCCGATAGAGGAATCACTTGGTCAAAGTCCATTTTCGTTTCTGAGAGAACAGCCTTCATGACAGACTGCGAGCAGTTATACTTCCCTGAGAAATATGTTCTAGCCTTGGCAACAGCATCATTTTTCATGATTCTATGAACGATAGGTCATCATTATCAGTTTTGTTATTCAGGAAACTTGCTTCAATCACAAATTCATTTCTTGAGTCGTTAGTCCCTCTCATAATTAATTATGAAAGGTGGCAAAAGATATCTCAAATTCGCAATAATCAAAAGGTAGAGCTCATTATTGCCCCAAGAACTGAAAAGGGAACGTGAAGTAGACGCATTATAGCAACAGCCCAAATAATTCAGGACCCAGCTATAAGAGAGAAGCTTGCCGCAGCTATTCCATGGTTTAAGCAGTACTGGACCGGAGCTGCTGATTCCAATTTCATGTTGTTTAAGATAGAACCTTCTCGTATTCTATATGATAATCCCTATGATGGTAAGAAATACCACGTTGAAGTTCCTTAGGCGACTGACATGTACGCTTCAACGGAGTTTTTCAGGCGGATTATATCTACTAAACTGAATGCAACCAGCAGTCATCACAAGGAGACCAATCATAAAGAGTGCCACACCAGCATTTTCCATTCCCTGATGGATACTTGTTAACCCTTGAAATATCCAACCAACTGCCACCATAGTTACCCCAATCAGACTAACTATCTTTGCTGCCTTTGTATTTACATTCCTGATCTCTAGATCTTCATGATGTTTCATTAATACTGGCGCATCAGATACCTTGACCTCTGATAGGAAAAAACGAGTTCCATCATCTGAAAAGCTTCCATTTATTATTCCGTCTCCGACAAGGTCCTCCAATAACTCTCGGGTGGAATCTTCATCAGTCCCAGTGTATTCACATATCATCTCAATTGAACTGATTTTTCCTATGGAAACGATCTCTTGGAGTTTTAATTTTAGATCATGATAATCCGGGGATTTGTGGTCAATAATCATGATTAATCACATAGGTTTTGACATTCTGAAAGTATATAATATTAGGGCACTACGCAGGGACACGGAAAGGAGTCACATATGAGGTACTCATTTTGTTACTTCTTTATTTATCAGACTGAATTTTCGTCCTATCGGATTGGCTCCAAATCGTTTTGGCTCAGGATAAAAAGATGGGAAATGAAATCCTCAATTTGAACAAAATATTATACATAGAAAACCAATTGAAAATAAATGAAAAGAACTAGTTTTTATAAGGCGAGTGTTCTTGTATATTTAGCCTCGGGGACTTGTTAATTCAATTGCCCATGGTCGGTTCATTTCTTGAACCGTTGAAAGGAGATAAAACAATGGTAAGTAAAGGAGCAATGGCCGCTATTGTTATTGTCATCATTCTTGTTGGCGGTGTTGGGGCGTACATCATAATGTTCAACCCCTTCGGACCGAAAACCAATCCATATGATGTTGCAATTGTTTTTGCGACAGGAGGACTTGGTGACAAATCATTCAATGACGGCTGTAAGAAAGGCGCTGATGACGCTAAAGCGGCATTTGGTATAGAGTATACCTATGCTGAACCTACAGCGATATCTGACTACCTAGGATTCCTGAGAGGATTCGCGCAACATACCCAATATATAGAACCTTATGATTTGATCATATCCGTTGGATTTGACCAAGAGGTTGCATTACAGACTGTTGCGAATGAATCAACGAGTCAGAAATTCGCAATTGTTGACATGTATATCGATCCAATCGTTTATCCAAACGTTGCATCACTACTCTTCGATGAACACCAAGGTTCTGCTCTTGTCGGTGCAATTGCTGGTCTTACGACCACAACTGACAAGATTGGATTTGTTGGTGGTATGAATATTCCATTGATTAACAAATTTGCAGCTGGTTACGTCTTCGGTGCAGGCTACACTAATCCACACCTAAACGGAACTGCTAACATTCTGGCTAATGTTTCCATTGGCTATACCGATGATTGGGTTGACACTGCTGCAGGCAAGAACCTGGCTGATGGTATGTATGCTGCTGGTGCAGACATCATCTTCGCAGCCGCTGGCAGAGCTGGTCTTGGCGTATTTGATAGCGTTAAGGCTAAGAACGCTACTTCAAGTGTTCCTCTTTGGGTCATTGGTGTCGACTCGCCACAGATGTACTACGGCACAGCAGATCCTACAGATCCTGAGCCTCCAACACTGTGCCTCACATCAATGCTGAAGAAAGTCGATGTTGCTATCTACACCATCATTGAAGAATGGGTTGAAGATGCTACCTGGCAGACTGGCTATGGTCTACTTCACAGCTTTAATCTCGCAAACAATGGTGTTGGCTACGAACTCAATTCTACTCTGTTGGCATTACCTCCAGCAGTCGTAACTGCAGTTAACAACTTCAAAACACTCATTATTGCTGGAAACATCACAGTTCCATCCGAGATATACTGGACAACATAGTATATGAAGAGGGGCTCGCCCCTCTTTCTCTTCTTTTTCTTGAATTCTCAATACCGTATGATTAAATAGCACGAGGTTCCTGATTTCTCGAAATGCTGGCTCAAGCTCCAATACTGAGTATTGGTCCTAATGATCGGGGGTTCCAATTATGACTACCGAGTATGCTGTTGAACTCGAAGACATTTGCAAGACATTTCCTGGTGGCGTTCAAGCCAATAAGAACATAACACTCAGAGTCCGGAGGGGTGAAGTTATTGGCCTCCTAGGAGAGAATGGAGCAGGAAAGAGTACGCTCATGAACATTCTCTACGGGCTTCTGAAACCGGATTCGGGTAGGATAGTCATTAATGGTGAAGAAGTGAGTCTGAACTCGCCACAAGATGCAATTGTTCGAGGAGTCGGTATGGTGCATCAACATTTCAAACTCATCCCAGTCCTCACAGTAGTTGAGAATGTTGTTCTTGGACTTGAGCCAATTCTCAAGAAGATGGATGTTCGCAGCATCCCTGGAGGAAGAACCATTGGCTCGGTTCTTCCTGTAGATTTTAAAACTGCTTCGAAAAAAATCGAAGAGATTGGTGAAGAAAATGGTCTCCCAGTGGACCCCTCTTCAAAAATACACGATCTATCAGTTGGGCTGCAACAGAGGGTAGAGATCATAAAGATGCTCTATCGTCAGGCAAACATACTTATTCTTGATGAACCAACATCTGTTTTGACACCGCATGAAGTTGACGAGCTCTTCGTCACACTAAAGGAGTTTGTAAAAGCTGGAAAGACCATTATTCTGATTACTCATAAGCTCCGTGAATCAATGGCTCTTTGTGATAGAATATGTGTCCTTCGCGATGGAGAATTAGTTGGAATTGTTGAACGCAAAGATACCTCTCCGTCAAAACTTGCACAGATGATGGTCGGACGACCTGTTGTTTTCACAACACAGAAAGAGCCTAGGTCACCGGGTGAGGTTGTCCTCTCAGTTAGTAACTTATCTGTTCTTGATAATAGAAAACTAGAGAAAGTGAAAGGAATCAATTTCGAGGTCCATGCAGGAGAGATTTTTGGTCTAGCAGGTGTTCAAGGAAATGGTCAGACTGAACTCATAGAAGCGTTAGCTGGCCTAAGGAAGCCGACTAATGGAAGAATCCTTGTTGGATCTGTTGACATAACCGGCAAAAGAGCACGATTTGTAAGAGAGGCAGGAGTGAGCCATATTCCAGAGGATCGTCAAAGAATGGGAATTATATTGCCATTCTCCGTAGAGGAGAATATTGCTCTTGGTAGTCATTATAGACCACCCTTCGCTGCTGGATTATTTTCAGCCATACTACAATTGGATGTAATACGTTCAGCCACAGAGGACCTTGTTGAGGATTATTCAATAAAGCTTTCGAAGGTTAACGCACTAGCGTCTACATTGTCTGGTGGAAACCAGCAGAAAGTTGTTGTAGCTAGAGAATTGGCGACAAAGCCTAACCTTGTTATTGCTGCTCAACCGACACGAGGGCTAGATGTTGGAGCAACAGAGTACATCCATGAGGTCTTGATTGGTTTGCGCGATAGGGGTGTAGCAGTCCTGTTGATATCTGCTGAGCTTGACGAGATTCAGAATCTTGCTGATAGAATAGGTGTCATTTATGATGGGCAGATGGTCGCTATCAAAGCTCCAGGTGAAGCAACGCCAACAGAACTTGGTCTGTTAATGGCTGGACATACGCATGAATCTTCTGATGAGGAGGTTGCACTATCATGAATGAAGCAAAAGATACTCCAGGTCAAGTCAATGATTCACCAGCAACTTCCGAGTATCAATCAAAGATAGGAAAATTCATCAATGCACTCATAGCTAGGATTACAAGCAAGGAGTTCAGAAACCAGTTTTACTGGTCATTTGGTTCAATACTTCTAGCACTAGTAGTTGCTGCTGTGATTATGCTAATGGGTGGATATGATCCAGGTACAGCCATTCTCTATCTTGCAGTTGGCGCATTGAGCCAGATGGATCAAGTCTTCTGGTACGCATCACCTCTCATACTAACTGGCCTTTCAGTCGCGCTAGCTTTCAGATGTGGTCTCTTTAATATTGGCGCAGAAGGTCAACTGTACATGGGCGCTATGGCAGCAGCTCTCGTTGCCTATCTTTTCTCATTACCAATATTACTGCATCCACTGTTGAGCCTTCTAGCAGGAGTTTTGGTTGGAGGCTTCTGGGCGTTTGTTCCCGGATTATTGAAAGCGTACAGAGGAGCTCACGAGGTGGTAACCACTATGATGCTCAGCTATGTCGCCATCTTGTTTACGAGCTGGTTGGTCGGGCCTAACGGACCGTATTGGGATGGAAGCATGGTTCCACAGACTCCAGAATTCTATGATTCAGCGATCCTCCCCAATATATTTGGTAACTACCTCCATTTTGGATTTATTGTTGCGATTTTGGCAGTCTTTGGTGTAGATTATTTGATAAACAGAACAGTTCTTGGATATGAGATGCGAGCTGTTGGTCACAATATTGACGCAGCTGAATACGCTGGAATTGATAGTAAGAAGAAAGTGGCAATAGCTCTTGGAATCAGTGGGGGACTCTCTGGACTTGCTGGTTCAACGGAAATGCTGGGAACATACCACAGGTTCATCGGTAACTGGAGTCCTGGTTTAGGATGGGATGGAATAACAGTTGCTGTACTTGGAAATAACAGCCCGTGGGGTGTCCTTGCTGGTGCCATATTCTTTGGAGCATTGAAAGCAGGTGGCAACACAATGCATGCAATTGCACATGTTCCAATTGAAATGGTCAAAGTTATTCAGGGATTGATTGTGCTCTTTATTGCAGCTCCAAGAATTATTCAATGGCTAATCAATCATGGTAATGCTAACAAAGAGGAGATTGTTAAGAAACCAGTAAAAGCAATGCCAAACTTACTTGGTGCATTCTTTGGATTAGCTTCAGTATTCCTCGCTCTTGGAATAGCTAGAAGTATATTTACAATGGCCACTGTTTCACCGTGGACTCTCATTTCTGCGTTGTCCTTATTCTTGGTGGCAGTTGCAAGTGTATTGGTCTTCATTACACAGTATTCACGAGATCCGCGCTGTTCTCCTCTGCTTCTATTAATTGCAGTTGGATGGTCGACTGCGGCAATTACTTTCCTTGTAGGTAGTGGCGGACTAGAACTAACATCTATTATCATGGCAGTAATTGCTTTTGTCTTCTGGATAGTCATGTATATGCTTGGGAAGAATACATTAAGGGATGGTGAAGGACCATGAATCAACGTAGGTTCTTTTTCATCATAGCGCTTGTAGCTGCCATTATTATTGGAGTTATAGGGATTATTTCCATGCCGGTCCAACAGCAGCAAATAGCAGGATGGTTAGTTTCTATTACAATGCAGATGGCAACACCTCTTGTTCTTGCAGGAATTGGAGGTATGTATAGCGAACGTGGCGGAGTTGTTAACATTGGACTTGAAGGTATCATGCTCATGGGTGCTTTCACCGGTGCAGCTGTGACTTATTATTTTGATAATCCTTGGCTCGGTATTCTTGGTTCTGTTGCAGCCGGAGGTTTGCTCGCTGCAGTACATGGTGTTATTTGTGTGAAGTATAAGGGAAATCACATTGTTAGTGGCACTGGTGTGATTCTTTTTGGTACTGGTTTTACAACATTGATGCTTGAAGTTGTATGGCACCAAAAAGGAAGAGGCGAGTTGATAACAAACACAATTCCAGATATTATAATTCCACAAATTCAGAGCCACCCATTTTTCGGACCGGCTTTTAGTGTCATATCACCTGTTGTAGTGTTCATGTTCGTTCTCACAGCGATCAGCTGGTACATACTCTACCGTACTCCATTTGGTCTACGTCTGCGAGCTTCTGGAGAAGACCCTAGCACGTTGGATTCCGCTGGTGTAAGTGTAGAATGGATACGAGTCGTTGGCGTCATAATAAGTGGCTGCTTGGCAGGATTGGGTGGAGCTTACCTATCAATAGGCTTTGGTTCTGCTTTTGCAAAAGAAATGACTGCTGGAAGAGGATTCATCGCCCTTGCGGCCATGATTTTCGGAAATTGGACTCCCACTGGTATTTTAGGTGCAGGACTATTCTTTGGTTTCTTAGATGGTCTAAACTACTTCATCCAGATATACTTCCCAGCTCTACTTCCATTCTCCAATTACATTGCGATGCTTCCATTCCTATTGGTCGTCGTTGCACTTGGTTTGATTAGAAAATCTGTGCCACCAAAAGCTATAGCCAAGCCTTATGAAAAAGAGAAGAGAGCGTGAACTCCAATGGAGGCTTTACTGGTTCGTTAAATGAAACAGTTCTAGGTCTTTTCAAATTGCCGCTACTCGGTACAAATCATTTAGTGATAATTTCTTGAATTTCTGATATTACACCAAAGGACTTTGGAAGATTTTTTTGATTTCGTAGCTGTCTTGTGTTGTAATCTGCTGATACAAGCAGTGAAGCATTATTAGATGCCAATCGACAGAATTGATTCGATTTGCCTTGAAGCCACGAGTCCTCCTCACTGGTGCATCAGGTTCTATGGGAAACGAAGCTTTCAAGGAACTCATGAGAAGGCGCTCAACATACGATATTGTATTGATTCTAAGACCTTCCAAGACCAACAAAAAGATGTTTAGGAAATATATTCCGAAGAGTAGTATCTCAAAATCTCAAAACAGCCTTGTAGAGGGTGATGGGCTCAAGATTGTTTGGGGCGACCTGACTTCTTATGATGATGTCTTGCAAGCCGTAGATGGCGTTGATTACGTTCTTCATCCAGCAGCATTCATTGCTCCTGGGGCTGATCACAATCCATACCTTGCAGAAAAGATCAATGTCGGGGGCACTATCAATATTATTAATGCTATCAAGGCACAAGATAATGGCATTGAGCGAATCAAATTAGTTTACATTTCATCTGTTGCTATCTACGGAGATAGACTCGCTCCTATCTACTGGGTCCGTGCTGGAGATCCCCTTAAACCAAGTGTGTATGACTTCTATGCGACTACTAAGATTAGAGCGGAGAAAGAGGTCATCGAGTCAGGCATTAAGAACTGGGTGTCCATCAGACAAACATACATAGCTATTCCCAATGCGATGGGACTCATGGATCCAATAATGTTCCATCAACCCATCGACCAGCATATCGAAATGGTGACTGTTGAAGACGCAGGGTACGGACTTGTACAATGCCTTGAAACACCTAACGATTTCTGGGGCAGGGTGTACAATATGGGTGGAGGACCAGATTGTAGGTTCATCTTCTTTCAATATATGGATCGGATGATGAGAAATCTAGGACTGGGTGACTATCGTACGATTATGGATCGTAACTGGTTCTGTACTCGTAATTTCCACTGTGCATGGTTTGCTGACAGTTATATTCTCAATGAGTATTTGGGACACTGGCGCCAGAGTCTGGAAGACCACTACCAACAGGTAAAGGAAGCCGCGCCTTGGTATATCAAATTCGCCAAATTTCTACCATCAAGAATCATCCGAAGTATGTTCACTAGTAGAATGACAACTGGAAAAGATGGAACGATGCATTGGATCATGAACAATAACGAAGGACGTATCTCAGCTTTCTGGGGTTCTAAAGAGAAGTGGGAACAGATACCTGACTGGAATGACAACATGCCCGATATCGATTCAGAAGCGTACATCTTAAATCATGGATACGATGAGTCAAAAGATCTTGATGAGCTCACCATTGAAGATATGAAAAAAGTCGCTCAATTCCGCGGGGGCGAATGCCTTTCCTCTCTATTCAAGGGTATGAATTGTAAACTGATGTGGAGATGTGCCTTTGGTCATGAGTTTGAAGCATCACCGACACTAGTGTTGAAAGCAGGTCATTGGTGCCCTGAGTGTCTCGCACCACCATGGAATTATGATGAGATAGCGAAAAGGAATCCATTCTTCTCACAAGTATATTATACAAACCACGATAAGAATGAAAGTAATTATTACGATGAAAAGTGCTATGAAGATATTCTATAGATTGGACGGTCCAACTCTTTTTAGATAGAGAGAAGTTTATGAGAGCGAAAATTTCGGGATTTTTAGCCAAATGAAATGACAAGCACAACTTTGCCGTCTATACTCCTATCTATGAGTCCCAAGTGAAATCATAAGATTGTCTTTTTTCGCGTTCAGCCGCGTGACTATAGTTACCTAATTTGATTGGAACACTGACTGACTTATCACGTGCCCAAGGTACGTCCAGGGTAATTTTCACAGAGATCTGATTAGACAATATTTCTCTAGTAAACTGAGATGGCATGGATTCGTTTGTTTCGATGCCGACATCTACCCACAAACCACGTTCAATCATTGAATCTTCAAAATACTGCTTTGTTAGAGCGTATGCATTGTGTCGATTGCAATGTTCAGTACTAGCTTCTTCTTCAGCTAAAAGCTCAATCCTTACACCCCTTATGTTTATCTCCTGTGCAACACGGAATCTTAGTCCAATCACACTACCAAGTGAGAATGCATCCTCATCCATTTCAACATCGAGGATAGAGTACCCATCTTTTTCAATGAAGGCCCGTTGAAATTCTGAAGAAGGCATTAATTCAGTATTCCGTATCATTATTGCACGCTCTCTCTTTGGATCTCTCGCCCAAGATCTCTCTATTTCAGCTGTGAGCATATATTCAATCCATCCATTGGTCCCACTATATGAACTCGGCAAATTTTCTGGTAGAATAAAGTGAAACGGAAAGCGTAACTCTTCAATAGTCATCTCTCCTTCGCTAGCTAAATCGATTTGTTGTGAGAAGTATACTCTCTCATCTGTATGGACAGTTGAAGTCTTTCCATGGCTTACAACTATTCGCGTGTGCTCCCTACCAGTAAATGTGAGATGAATTGCATTGTATTTAGTCTTCTCATCAGATTTGATTATCAATTCACCTTCTACTGTATCTCCTGATACGTAGATTTTCTGATTAGTCGTAATTTCCATGCTTGGCAAACAGGATGGCCTCCTTCCTTCACTCACCACCCTGTCTGAAGCCTTTTGATATTTTGCAATCTGAAATTAGAATCTGATGTATGAGAGGAAAGTGTCTGCAGGAAATATTGCCTCAAGTCGTGTTGCTATGTCTTTACTACACTTGATTTCTCCGAAAGCCTGCAACAATTTCGCAGGACTCATCCCCGAAATCACTTTTGAAAGTTGAAACTCACTGAGCACAATATCGGGAGTCCTATTTACTCGCTCTGCTGTAAGAGTTCCGTTCATTGGTGAAAGTGTATATACACCTGAATTCCAAGGGCACTGACTATCATTTAGTTCAATAGTTACTTCTTCCTCAACGTGCTTTGGAATTCTAATGCTCTTACAATATCCCTCAAGGTCAATAACTCGCATCATCATCGAACCAATTTGAAATGTTTCTGCATTATGGTCGAGGAAGAAATGGCGAAGTGGGACCTCTGCATCGGTCCACCAGGTTATAGTTTGAACACTCGGGATGGAATTGTACACAAGTTCTAAAATCGAGAGAAACACATCATCTGATGTATATCGAGTTAATCCTACTTGGAGATTATAGCCATGTCCTGAGCTGGGCTTTTGAAATGAGAATTGTACAGTTCCAACTGGTTCTGAATCCCTCTCAAGAATATGGAGGTTTCCCCGTTTCATTATTTCATTCCAAGTTCTTTCAAATATAAAGAAACGAGAACCAAAACGAGCCATAGATCTTTCAACCTTTCTTGCTTTCTCAAAATCCTTAGAATCCATGGCCTCATATGACGTGATGTTTGATGGTCCTTTCACGTACTTCAGCTGATGCCTTGAAAAAACATGCTTTGCACGTTTCTCTGCGAGAGCATATCCAAATTGTTCGTAGAATGGTCGAGAGAATGGATCAAGTATTGAGAGTACTGCACCTTCTCTGTGCATCTTTTCGAAGGAAACATCAAAGAGACTCTTGACGAGTCCGCGTCTTCTATATTGAGGTTCGGTCGCCACGGCCCAGACACCCCCAAACATTACCGGATTGCCCCTTATTATGTCATCATCGGTAACAAAGAAGCAGAAGTTCGATACAACTTTATTATTATCTACTGCAACGTATGCCCAATCGTGCTTCTGTGGTTGATGCCAATGCTTTAACCAATCGAGTTTCTGAACATCTTCAAAGTTCTCGGTGGCTTCAAATGCTCTCCAAAGGACCCGTCCTACTGATTCTCGATCTTCTTCTCGAGCCTCTCTGATTTCGACCATATCCTCCTTGAAATATCTGCACTAAATGGTCTTTTCGGCAGAGGCATCTTTCAAAACCAGAGTTGCAGTACTTCATGGGATGTCTTTAAATTAATGCACAATGGCGAGCGCCTATGCAACATATACTCCCTTCAATGATTGATGCCATTCATGTTCGTCGTTCTTGCAGACAATTTCATCCTATGAAATTAATCCCTGACCATGCAGAAAAATTACAAGAATTTATGAAGAAGATGGAAATTCCCTTCGACCATAAAGTCTCCATAACCTACCACAATGTTCCCCAGGATCAAGATATTGTTTATTTCAAGGGACCGAAACAATTCATTGCATTATCAACATCGCGGTCATCAATTGAGCAGGCTAAACTGGGATTTCTTGGCGAGCAATTGATACTCTACAGTGAAAGTATAGGCATCAGAACCTGCTGGATGGGTCATTATAGAACTAAAGAGGTGGAGGATATTGTGTATGGCGCGCCAAATCTGGATGATAATAATCCTCTATACTGCATAATTCTCCTTGGGTACATTCCCGAAAAGACAGGTCTCTTAGATCGCTTTTCTCAAAGGCGGTTGTCAAAAAAGAATAGAACCTTAGAGTCTTTCCTTCATGAGCACTCATTAACTGAACTTCCTGACTTCATCAAATCATCACTGGAACTTGCATCGAGAGCACCGTCTGCCATGAATTCGCAGAAATGGTATTACTTAGTACAGAAAACTAGTGAAGGATATTCAATTGAGCTAAGTAAGCCAAAGGGGTATCAACACTTCAAGTGGAAACATTATGACATTGATGTGGGTACTGCAGCGTTACATATCTGGCTTGGTCTTAGAGATGCTGGTATTGAAACAAAGGTGGATATTATCAATAGAGATGGAGATGCAGTCTGGAGATTCCACTGTTCTGTGTGATAAAATTCTGGACTAGGGTCCATTATCCTAATTTCCTGTTGAGGAAACAATGACCATAATTTTCAACAAATATTGACAACAAGGAGCACGAAAGCAATTATTGAGTTCTAAGAAATTCAATGATATTACTGGCAAATAAGAATCAAGAGAAGGTACGTTAGAATTTTCTTTTGTCCGATAATACTGGTTTGTAGCCCTCTCCAAGCTTCTGACGAACTCTCTGAGCTAAAAACCTCTCGGCAGCCTCAATATTTGGAAACTCACGTGAACCCCGATGACCTGGTGTGCCGACCTGACCAAAATGGATTGTAACTGATTTGCCATTGAGTTCAGCTTTCCAGAACTGTTGTGTTCCATTTATTGGATCGCTTTGAATTAATCGACCAGTAGTGCGAGTAATGACACCCATTGTTGATCAGCCCAGTCAAGAGGATTTTCATGTAGTAAGGTCGCGATATCGTATGGTTTGTGATTCGTTTAAGAATTTGGAAAACCGCAGGATATACTATGTGCATTTCGATTTCAGAGATAAAGATTACCACAGAGCAATCGTTATAATAAGATGAGTGCTAGTTAGCTTTCAACTGGTATTAGTTGGAGTTATTGATATGAGCCCTACATCCTCTGGAGAATTAATGTACAAAGTAGTCCTTATTGGAGAAGGGGCTGTTGGGAAGACCAGCATACGCCGCAATTTTCTGGGCAAAGGATTCATGTCAAGTCATATAGCGACCATCGGGGTTGATTTTGCTCAAAAATATGTTTCAGTAAATCAACATACTGTACGTTTGGTGATATGGGACTTGGCTGGTCAGACTGGTTTTGAACGAGTAAGGAAACACTACTATCAGGGATGTAGCGCTCTTATTCTCGTATACTCAGTTGTAGATCGTAAGACTTTTGAAAATATCACTTGGTGGTTGGTCGAGGCCTTCAAGTATAATCAAATGATACCACCCACTGCAATTCTCGCCAACAAAATCGACCTGCGAAGTTCCGAGACTAATGCTGATGAGGTTTCTACAGAGGAAGGTCTTCAATTCAGAGATATTTTCGTAAGCAGATTGGAAGTCCCAGCAATATTCCTTGAAACAAGTGCAAAAACTGGGGAGAATATTCAAGAGGCATTCACAGAGCTCACTAAGATTTTGATAGATGAAGATAAAAAACGGAAGATGAAACTCACATAATATCTTAGTTTAGATGGAGTAGTATTGATTCAGGCAGACCACCAAGACACTCATATCCAACGAGAATGTGCCGATCATTGTGAAATATCTGGAAAGATGCAGTTGTTCATAACGATACGCGTATATTCAATTTTAATTCTTCACAACAAAGAACACTGGATTTAGAAATAATGCCCAGAAATGTGGCAAAAGTTCCTCCAATGTTACTAGAGAAATTAACCGTTTTGTTTTCATTCATTCTCTGAAATCCAAAAGGAGGCCGAGACGAATGGGATTCAATAGCGGGCAAGCCAAAAAAGCAAGAAAGCGGAAGCGTCATGAAAAACTCAAACATAGAGTCAATCACATCTAAACATCCATTGCCAACATATCCTAGTCTTGCGTCGAAATGGAAAGGCTATGGGGGTTTTGATTCGATACAAGTGGAGATGGTAACATCTCACTGGATGAACCATCTTCATTCTTATTTTTTCGCGCCCTAGAGAAGCATATTAATCGTCTTAATTGGCAAGTTCCTTTCTCTGTCTAAAGAAGGTTGATATTCTCCAATCTCACTATTCACAATGTTCAGGACTGAGGTTTCCACATTGAAAAATGAAATATATGTCTACAGTTTCTGCCCTTGTTTCAAGGATTTTGAGGGAGAGCTGATTTGCCTGAACAACGATAGTCTCATTGATGTTGAGCATACAATATTCGCGGCAGACATATTGAATCGAGATGCCTCACTTGAAGCTCTGAAGGGTTTTGAAATCGGTGATGGCTGCACATGTTATTCATCTATCTATACGTATAATGGACATTCCTACTGCTCGTCACAAGGCGATAGGATTCGGATTCATCAGACTGATATCACTTCAGATATGCTTGAATCCGCCATTCGACTCTACTCTCTCGGGCCTACGGAGATTACGGTTGATTGTGCTTCCTGTATCTATGGGATTCTTCTCGCCTTAGTACTGACTCAAGATCAAGCATCAGTTAAGAGATATTTGGATGAGTTCTCACTCAAAATAGCGATTAGATTTTCGGAATTACAACTTGATGAAATCAAAGAAGATACTCCCTACTTTGAGGTCATTCAAGAATATCTAGTAAAACTCCTTGAGAACGAATATTACTGGAAAGAAATACACGAACAGCTTAACAACGCCAAACAGTCAGCATCTCTCAGGCAATTTGTCAGTATGATGGAGCAGCTGAATCGTTTCCAGTTCCTCTTCTATAGTCAGGTCATAAACATCAGGAGCGTTCAGAACTCGCGGTTACTTGTTAGAATGCTTTCTCAGATTCTGCGCACTTCTAAGAATATTCTTGATTTGAATGGCAATATTCATTCATTAGTGGCTTCTCATGCCATAGACGGAAATCTTGACGATGCAGTCCTAGTATCTAAGATACAAGAATACATGGGAAAGAGTCGCACACTGGACCATTTCTTTGGCAACATTGCTGACATAATGAAAGGATCAAGATAGTATCAGGTATTCCATTCACTTCTCTTTGAAGAGTGGATTCTCAAGGTCCTATGCAAAACTATGACCATAGAACGGAAAATATTGAAAGAGAGGCGTGAGCCTCTCTCGCATCATAGGGTTTCTTCAAATAATTTCACGAATTCTTTGAACTGATCAATACCCTTCTGCCAGAACTCCTCAGTTGTGACATTAAATCCAATACCTTCGGCTAAATCTTTTGGAGATTTGCTAGAACCTGCAGCCAAGAGCGCCTTCATTTTGGGTACAAACTCCTTTCCTTGCTCTTTGTACAATCGATACATTGCGTAGACGAACAGCTGAGCATAGACGTATGGGTAGTTATAGTACCTATAATTAGCCATATAGAAGTGCAATTTCATAGTCCACCACCACCTCATTTCAGGCAACCATTCAACTGAGTCACCATACATCTTTTCGCGAGCTTTGAGCCAGAGTTCAGAAATCTTCTCGCCATCAAGATACTTGCCCTTTTCAATTGCTTCATACAACATACTCTCGAACCAGACTCGAGTGGAAACCTGATATGCTGTACCGCCAAAGCCATCTAGGATGGCCGCAAGTATGGCTTGTTTTTCTTCTTTTTTAACATCCTGCGAAAGGAGTTTTTCCGCTAATAGAAGTTCTCCAAAGATAGAACCGGTTTCAGCAATACAACTTCCGATTTTATAGTTAGATGGCTTTTGAGCTCTAGTACCCAAATACGCGTGCATAGCATGACCAAGTTCGTGTGCTTGCGTGAACAAATCCCCCATGATGCCATTGTAACTCTGTAGGATATATGCGCTCTGTCCAGCATGCCAAGTGGCGCAGAAGGCACCAGACCTCTTTCCAGCTCGGACCTGGCCATCTATATGACGGCGTTCATACATCTCGTCCATCCACTGGCCTACTTCTTCATCAAAATCAGTGTAAGCATCGATAATGATTGTTCTGGCTTCATCCCACGTGTATTTCTTCTCAGGAGCATTAGGCAATGGTGCATCAATGTCCCAGTTACCAAGTTTTTCAAGTTTCATGGCTTTTGCTTTAAGCCTTAGGTAATTACGATAAACATCAACATTCTTCTCTATAGTATTCATTAGAGCGTTAATTGTATCCTCATCAACATCATTTGAGATATAACTCTGAGTCAAAGGTGAGGGCCAATTTCTCAATTTGCACATTGTGAGATGATCTGAGAATACCGAACGTAAAGCTGATGACCAAATAATTTCATCTTTTCCAAGATTTTCATAGACTACTTGATGAGCTCTTTTTCTTATAGCACGATTTGCGTGCTCGTAAAGTCCAACTATTTCACCATAAGGTAGAGTTTTAGTCTCTCCGTCGATTTCTATCTCATAGGTACGAGAGGCTAGCCAATCACCTTGCAACATGGACCAAGCTCGGACTCCATTCTTGTCTTTTGCAATGACAATCTGTTCCTCAAGCTCAGTCAGCATATGCGGAATACTACGCTGTATCTTCTCAAGATAATGTTTGTATTCAGTCAAGAGCGGATCATCAATTATTTCAGCTCTTTTTGTTATCAAAGCGCCAAGCTCGAGATTGATAAAAGCTAACGCCTGCGTTTTTGAAGCAAAGGTATTCCTGAATTTATCATAGAGATGTTTGGCAACATCCTGGTTCATATCAGCGGCGTACATATACCTTGAATAGGTTATTGGGCCATCAAACTGAAGTTCTAACTCATTCATCGAGTCCAATAACTCAAGAACGTCATTTGCATTAAAACTCTCAATTTTTCCCCGGTATCTCTCACGGAAAGCTTCAGTAGCCTTGATAGCAGCTGTAAGCCGCTCTTCAATATAGGCTGGGTCATCAAATTCGACCATCTGAGAGAGGTCCCAGCTCATTTTCTCTGACTCAGTCACGATAATTGCACCAATGAGCCTCTGAATCATTCTCTCTTTTGAGTGCTATGCAAAAGGCACAATTTTTGATTTTGCTATGTCCCTCAAAGAACGAGTTCATGTAAAATAAGTCGAAGCTCATGATTACGTCTCCTTAACCAGCTAATCTTAGAATAAAGAGATGTATATTCTGGAAGATGAATGCAAAGGAGATTTCTTAATCCATTTTGATCTGCGTATTGAAGATTTGCAGATAATCCCGAAAGAAACGAATCATTATTGGTAGCAAAAAGCGAGAAGCACCATTCTGAACCAGCGCTGGTTGAATGGTGTACTCCCAAACTAAGTACTGCTCCCAGCTCATTCGATCCCACTAGAAAACAGGAGGTTTTTTCTAACTCTCTAATTTTCTTTTTTGTTGCATCGAAAATATCCCAGTGCCTGATAATTGCATTAAGTGGAACAAGATTTGGATGCTGTTTCATGAGGAAGAGGACGGACTCACTATTCGCAGCCTCAAGTTCAATTCTATTATTACTCCATTTAGGATAGTTTCTAAACCCTTTCCAAAAGACAGCATATTCAACGACCGGTTCCATTCCTATACCTGCAGCCAATTTGATCGGCGCAATATTATCTCCAGAGGTTACAAGACGAATCCTTTTCACGTTCAATTTCTTTGCTACTTCAACCAAATGAACCGTTAGTCGTTCAGCAAGTCCCTTTAGTCTATATTCTGAATGAACCCTAAGACCTTCCATCCACGCAGTTCTTCCATTATCAATAATTCGGACGTTTGCTACAGCGATGACTTTGTTGCTTTGATCTAATACAAAGGGATGACAAGAAGAATTCTCTAGCCAATCGTTGATAATAAATGGAAGATGGTCGTGGCCATTCCAAGTTGTCTTACTGATCTCAATGATGTCTGGAATATCATCCTTCTTCAGGACACGCAATTGAGGTACCACTTCACTCACCCTAAAAATCATTAAACTAAACCAAAATAGAGAATGACCATGAAAGACAGTAGTATCAAAGCAATAACTAGTAGAACTACTTTCAAAACCAATTTCCAAGCGTCCAAATCGTATTTCTCCTTTCACCGCTGAGTGAATTTAGTCTTTTGACTTTTTACTAATATTTCACTTAAAGTATCTCCTTGAGCCATGATATCACTTCAGTATATGCGTTGATTCTGTTTTCTAATTTCGCTAATCCATGACCTTCATCTGCAAACCTCATCAACCGAACTTCTAGCCCTTTCTCTTTGAGCTTCTCGTACATTTGAAGTGATTCCGAGAGCGGTACGCGTTCATCATTGTCGCCTTGAATAATCAAGAGGGGTGCCGCGATGTTGTCAATTTTATGAATTGGACTCATTCGTGTTAGAATTTCCATATCGTGTTCTAAACTTCCATATTCAGCCTCTCGAAGAGTCCTCCTCCATGCAGCAGTATTCTGAAGGAATGTAACGAAATTGGAGATGCCCACGATATCTATGCCAGCCTTCCAAAATTCAGGATGTTCAGTCATTGCAGAGAGCACGGCAAATCCACCATAGGAACCACCATATATCACGAGTCGGTTTCCATCAATTTCCTTTTCTTGGTCTTTGACATGAATTGCAAGCGACTTAATGTCCTTAATAGAATCAAGTCGTTTCTCAATGTTGTCCAAGTCAAGATATTTTCTACCATAGCCTTCACTACCTCGGATATTTGGCGTAATGAGTGCAAATCCTGATGCAAGAAAGAATTGAATTATTGGATTAAAATCAGGACGCATTTGTGCCTCCGGACCGCCGTGAATCATAAAAATAGCCGGCCATCCATCACTCGGTT
>Ga0224495_10000867_pt1 | contig 22806 bp, 22 predicted proteins | sample SF_Jul11_sed_USG_FD_168128 | JGI IMG/M metagenome (GOLD analysis project Ga0224495, IMG submission 168128) | Sediment microbial communities from San Francisco Bay, California, United States - SF_Jul11_sed_USGS_4_1 | ecosystem: Environmental > Aquatic > Marine > Sediment | place: USA: California...
ATTTCTTGTTTTCGTATTTCAAATCGTCGCTCCATGACTTTTCCTTTCCATGGGGACTATTCCCCTGGAAAGTTACTCGTATAAATGACTTACAAAACTTTAATTATGTTGGACAGTAAAACTAAATAAAAATATTGAAAATATTATAGTTGAACATAATGGATACCATAAATAAACAATTAAAATTAGAGTTTATTCGTATCTATTCGTGGTTCATATGGAGGTCCCAATGACAAAGATTACCGAGTATCTGGAAATCCTTCTGGAAGGCAACGATCTGACCTTTGATCAGGCTCGGCAGCTTTTGGATATTATCTTCGAAGGTCAAGTGGCCGATGTCCAAATCGCCGCGTTTCTGGCGGCCATGCGGGTGAAAAAGGCCTCCGTCGAAGAAATCGCCGGACTTGCCTCGTCACTGCGAAGCCATGCGGTTCCGGTCAAAGTCAATGTCTCCCCGCTGGTGGATACCTGCGGAACCGGCGGTGCTGCTCTCAAAACATTCAATATTTCAACGGCGGCCGCGTTTGTCGCAGCAGGAGCCGGTGTTTTCATTGCTAAACACGGCAACCGGGGTATCACCAGTAAATGCGGGTCGGCCGATGTGCTTACAGCGCTTGGGGTTAATGTTGCTCCCGGACCCAAATGCGTTGCCAAATGCATCGAACAGGCGCATATCGGCTTCATGTTCGCCCCGCACTACCACCCCGCCATGAAACATGTTCAGCCCATCCGGCAATCGCTGGACTTCCGAACGGCATTTAACATTTTAGGCCCGCTTGCCAACCCCGCCCATGCAGACGCACAGGTCCTTGGTGTCGCGGAAGAGGCGTTAATGCAGCGAATGATCAAGGCACTCAAAAAATTAGGACTGAAACGCGCGATGGTGGTTCACAGTAACGGGTTGGATGAAATCAGCACAATGAGCAGCACCAAAGTCATGCATCTGAAAGACGGCAGCGTCAGCGAAGAAGAAATCGACGCCACACAATACGGTATTCGAATTGCAGACTTTAATGAACTGGCCGGCGGGGACGCCCCAACCAACGCCGCGATTGTCCGGAGCGTTCTCAATGGCGAGGAAACCGGGGCCAAAAAGGACATCGTCCTGCTGAATGCCGCCGCTGCGATCATGGTGGCCGGACTGGCCGCGGATTTTGTCGAAAGCATTGAAAAAGCGGATCAGTCCATCAACAGCGGAAAAGCGATGGACTGCCTGAACAAACTGGTCGAAATCAGCAATCACGAGGCCGATGTATAGTGATTGCGATTGAAAAATCTCATCGGGTCGCGGTTATGGTGGGTTGCGCCCGCCAGTTACGGGTTTACTCGCAAGAATTTACTACCCTGAAGGGTATATAAAGATGATAACGGTAAAAATTAAACTCTGCGGTATTACTAATCTGGACGACGCCCGGGCGGCGGTGGACATGGGAGCCGATATTCTCGGTTTCAACTTTTACCCCCAAAGTCCGCGCTACATCGAGCAGGACAAAGCCGAAAAAATCATCAACAAACTGCCGTCATTCATCGATATAGCCGGGGTCTTTGTCAACGCAAAGGTTCAGGACATTCAAAAAATAACAAACCCCGGACTCTTAAACTGGATTCAATTTCACGGTGATGAACCCTCGGAATTTTGTGAAAACTTTAATGTGTGGAACCTGAACACCATTAAAGCCATCCGGATTCGTTCTTTGGAGGACATCAAACAGGCACAGGTCTTCAAGACGCATTCTTTATTGTTTGATGCATTCGACCCTGACCAGTATGGCGGAACGGGAAAAACCTTTGACTGGTCCCTGGCAAAGAACTGCCCGCACCGGATTTTTCTGGCTGGCGGTATTACCCCGGACAATATTACAAAAGCTCTGGAAGTTGATGTGTACGGAATTGATGTTTGCAGCGGCGTCGAATCTGAACCCGGCAAAAAAGATTATAAAAAAATGAAGCGGCTTTTTGATAATATTCACAGCTTTACAGGATTAAAGGTTTACAAAAAATGAAACATAAAGGACGATTCGGAAATTTTGGCGGATTTTATGTCCCGGAGGTGCTGATTCCCGCTCTGGAAGACATTGAAACCGGATTTGATAAATACCGCAATGACCGGCGATTTGTTGAGGAGTTGGATGATCTGTACCGCAATTACGCGGGCAGACCCACCCCCCTTTATCACGCCAGGCGGTTCAGTGAACATGTTGGCTTTGAGGTGTATATCAAGCGAGAGGACCTGCTCCACGGCGGCGCTCATAAGGTCAACAACGCACTCGGGCAGGGGTTGCTCGCAAAATACATGGGCAAGAAAAAACTGATCGCCGAAACCGGTGCCGGACAGCATGGCTTAGCGACCTCCATGATCGGCGCTCTGTTCGGCATGGAAACGAAGATTTTTATGGGCTCTGTCGATGTGGCCCGCCAGAATGTCAATGTGCACAAGATGAAGCTTTGCGGAGCGGAGGTCATTTCCGTTTCCGGCGGAACCTGCACTCTGAAGGACGCCATCAACGATGCACTGCGGTATTGGACGTCACATATCGACGACACTTTTTATCTGTTTGGCACCGCGGGAGGACCGCACCCGTTCCCGACCATTGTTCGCCATTTTCAAACACCTATCGGAACCGAAGCGAGACAGCAATGTCTGGACCAAATCGGCCGACTGCCTGACAAAGTAGTCGCCTGCGTCGGCGGCGGTTCCAATGCCATCGGTATCTTTTCCGGCTTTATCGACGACGCGGACGTTGAACTGATCGGGGTTGAAGGCGGCGGCAAAGGAACCGAAACCCATGAGCATTGCGCCACCCTCGTGAAGGGCTCGGTGGGGGTTCTGCACGGTGCTCAGACCTATGTTCTTCAGGATGAAAACGGACAGATTCACGAGACCGAATGCATCTCGGCAGGACTGGACTATCCCGGCGTCGGACCTGAACATGCCTATCTGAAAGACAGCGGCCGTGCCGTCTATACCGCGGTGACGGATGAGCAGGTACTGGATGTTTTCGAGTTGTTTACACGCTCCGAAGGAATCCTGCCGGCGCTGGAAAGCTCGCATGCACTGGCCTATCTGGTAAAACAGAAGGGAAAACTGCCCAAAGACGCGATCGTTGTCGTCAATCTTTCCGGACGCGGCGACAAGGACGTTTCAATCGTTGAACAACACAGACCGATGCTATAAGGATAACGCAATGGGACACTACCAGAACCTATTTAAGACACTAAACAGAACCGCCTTGATCCCGTTTTTCGTCATCGGCGATCCGGATGAAGACACCAGCTTCGAACTTGTCAAAACGGCCATTGATTCCGGGGCGGATGTTCTGGAATTGGGGATCCCTTTTTCGGACCCCGTTGCGGATGGCCCAACGATTCAAAAAGCGGACATCCGTGCCATGAAAGCCGGGATGACACCTGCCAAGGCACTGGCCTTTATCAAACGTATCAGCGATTATAAACCGCTGCCAATCGGTCTGCTGGTCTATTATAATCTTATTTACCAATATGGCGTCCAAGCGTTTTTGACTGATTTCAAGGTCGCCGGCGGCACCAGTGTACTCGTGGCGGACCTGAGCATTGACGATGCGGATGAGATTGCTCCTGCCGCCGAAGCGGCCGGGTTGGAAACCGTTTTTATGGTCACTCCCAATATGAGCGACCAGCGCATCCGAAAAGTTGCGGAAAGGACCTCCGGTTTTATCTATACGGTTTCGCTGCTGGGGACGACCGGAGAGCGGACGGGGCTTTCCGACATGGTCAAGCCCTTAATCCGCCGACTGAAAGAACTAACCGAACGACCGATCTGTGTCGGATTTGGAATTAGTACAGCCGAGCATGCAAAAGCGGTGGCACAAGCCGGTGCAGACGGAGTCATCATAGGCAGCCGGATTGTAAAATTCATTGAGGGCAATCTGAATGACACCGCAGAGATGAAAAAACAGGTCGGAACGTATATTCAACAGGTTTCAAAAGAAATTGCCCGCCTTTGAACAAAAGACGGGCAATAGAGGCGTTTTGAGCTTTTTATCCAATACGCTTTTTTAAACCTCAACCGGCTCTTTTCGATCTTCCTTTCGGAATGATTCCAGCGGTTGCGGTTCAGCGACCTTACGATAGCCGATTGCCTTAATCACTTCCAGAACCTCCGTCCAGGTTGGGAATGGACGTTGATTGGCGCGTTTGTATTGGTCCATGGCCATCAGAAAATCGAACTGCTCCTCGTTCATCTCCCCTTCTTCCGCGGACCGTCTTTCGGGACTCCTGCGGTGTCCGGGACCACGGCGGCGGTCAAAACCGCCCCTGCGTTCTACCAGATTACGCCGGCGTTCCGTTACTTTCCGGCCGTTTTCCGCAAGCCCCTCTTGTTCATTCTCCTGATTTTTCACTTGCTCTGTCATAGGATAAGTTCCTGCTAATGGAGATTGATAGTAAAGGTTAGTAAAGATCGTCTTCCTCTTCCGGTTCAAAGTCCGAATATTCGAGGTGATCGATTTCCGGCCCCTCAAACGCCATGTCAAAAAAGTCGTCATAACTGGCCCGCTCTGAAATCAATGCGTGCGCCTCGTCAAGAGACTCTTCCGACACCAGAATCGCAATGTCCGAAAATCCGCTTTCTGCCATGTTGGGCTGGCGTTTGATCCTGGCGATGATTTCGTTATTCTCAAGCAGCTCTTTGTATTGACGAGCCAACTCCATGTCCTCCGCAAAAGCGACCGTGACGAAATCAACAACTGTTTTACTGTTTGTTTTGCTTTTTCGCTGCATTTTATTCTCCGCACTGCAAACAATCATTCGCTTTGATTAGCGGTGGTAACATCGACGAAATCATCGGAAAGATTAACAAAAAAGGATTCACAGGGCCAAAAAAGCTTTCCGGATGCTTGAGACGGTACGGATTTTATCGATTTTGCCGATTATAGGCCTTTTGAGTGCAAAATTCTGATAGATTCAGGATTTTTTTATTGCAAATATCTTAATTGTCCTGCAAGATATCGGAAAATACGGATTAGGTTAAATCGAGATCGATTTTATTGGAACTTTAACTTTTACATGGAGGTGCCAAATGGCAAAAAAGAAAGCAGCAAAGAAGAAAGCAAAGGCGAAAAAAAGCAGCAAAGAAGTTCTTGTTGTTGCCAGCAAGGTGAAAGCTTATGTTAAAAGCAAGGGCATGATGAGTTCATCGGATGCGGTTGCAGCTTTAAATGACTGCGTCTATGCAGCGCTGGACGCAGCCATCAAAAGAACAAAAGAGAACCGCCGCAGCACAGTTAAGCCCCAGGACCTATAAGCGGATTTCGCTTCAAAGTTCAAATGGACAGTTTTTCTTCGCGGCCATGCCTGTTTCGGGCATGGCCGTTTTATTGGCCTATTGAAAATAAGCCATAATTGCCCCACATTATCCTTTTTTTGAAATTATTATTCAGTTTAGCACTTTTAAAAAATGGGAATGTAAATGAGTGAGACGGGTTACTCTTGCTATGATTTATCACTTTCGGATTATACGCGTAAGTGTTAATAATACCTAACGGCATCCCGAGAGGCAAGTTACCCATCTTTACACCGATTCAAAACCATAAAAGTTATTGAATTATTTTTGTGAAAATTTAATAGACACCGTTCCTTCCTTTTTTTATAATGCCATATTAAGGCTATTTAACTGAGCAACGAAAAGCACAGGAAAAATGGAATTTAACTGTTCAAATGTCGGTGTGTCCTTTCAGACCGAGGTGATACCATGAAAGTATTTATGCTCGGCTGGGAATTTCCCCCCTATATCAGCGGCGGGTTGGGCACAGCGTGCCATGGGCTGACTAAAGCAATGAATGACTTGGGGATGGAAATCACCTTTGTCGTCCCCAAACCCATCGAGTCCAACTTGTCGGCCCATGTGAAGATGTTAAGCCCCCTTCAGTGCCGGTCGTTGGGTTCTGTCCCTGAAGAGCAATCCACAACAGAGTTTCCGGATTTAAAGAACGTCACGATCAAAACTATCGGCTCTCCCCTGGAGGCATACACAACACCCCAATATTATGAGCAGAAAATCGAAGAACTCCTGAAGCAGCGCCGGAATGTATCAGATCCGTCTCAGGACATCGAGCTGGCGGTGGAAAAATGGCTCCGTGAAACGGATGAGCAGATTGAGCATCTCGCTCATGAGCATTATGGCGGCGATATGTATTCTGAAATACATCGATATGCCGCCTCCGCGGTTCGTCTTGCCATCCGGGAAGATTTCGATGTGATTCACGCACATGACTGGATGACTTATCCGGCAGGGATCGCCGTTGCCTCCGTGACCGGCAAACCGCTGGTTATCCATGTCCATTCAACCGAGTTTGACCGAAGCGGTGAGCATATCAACCAGATGATTTATGATATCGAACGGCGAGGAATGCATGCGGCTACCAAGATCATCGCTGTCAGCTATCTGACCCGGAATATCATTATCACGCGGTATGGCGTTTTGGGCGAAAAAGTGGAGGTTGTCTATAACGGAGTCGAGCAGAACGGCGACGGCCGAACACTGCCGTTCAATAAAATCGGGATTCAGAGCAACGAGAAAATCGTTCTATTTTTAGGCCGCATTACGATGCAGAAAGGGCCTGAATACTTCCTGATGGCCGCACGTAAAGTGCTGGAAGAGATGGAAAATGTCAAATTCGTCATGGCCGGAACAGGGGATATGATGCACCGGATCATTGAGATGGCCGCCCAAATGGGCATCGGCCATAAAGTCCTCTTTACCGGATTTTTACGCGGAAAGGATGTGGAGAAAATTTACCAAATGGCCGATTTATATGTTATGCCGTCTGTCTCAGAACCATTTGGGATCGCCCCGCTGGAGGCCCTGAATTACGATATTCCCGTACTCATCAGCAAGCAAAGCGGCGTTGCTGAAGTATTAACGCATGTCCTGAAAGTGGATTTCTGGGATGTCAATGAAATGGCAAATAAGATTATCGCCGTATTGAAGTATCCGCCGCTTCAGTTGACATTGCGGGAACACGGGAACTTCGAAGTCAGACGTCTGCGGTGGTCCGGCGCCGCTGAAAAGTGCCGGAACGTTTACCAAAGCATATTACAAAAGAATTAATTGCCAGAATCTTTACATGTGGCTGTTTTTGACGAGGATTAAACGATGGCTTCAGTTTGTTTCTACTTTCAGGTCCATCAGCCCTTTCGGCTCCGGCATTATACCGTTTTCGATCATTCACCACGCTATTTCGATGAGTTCAAAAATGCCTCGATTTGCCGAAAAGTCGCAAATAAGTGCTACCTTCCGTCAAATCGGTTATTACTGGATGTCATTCGCCGGTTAGAGGGGCGATTTAAGATCTCCTATAGTCTGACCGGCGTGATTCTGGAGCAGTTCAGAAAATACTGCCCGGAGGTCATGAGTACGTTTGATGCGCTGGCCGAAACCGGATGTGTCGAATTTATCGGAGAAACCTATTACCACAGTCTGAGTTTCTTGTACTCTCCGGATGAATTTATCGCGCAGGTTAACAAACACACAGAGCTGATTCAGCAATTGTATGGTCAGACACCCCGTGTATTTCGAAACACGGAACTGATTTACAGCAACGCCCTAGCCGAGACGATTGAAAAAACGGGGCGATTTGACGCGATCATCACTGAAGGAGCCGATCATATATTAGGAAATCGAAGCAGCAACTTTGTCTATCGCCCGCCGAACTGCCGGCGGCTGAAACTGTTGCTGAAGAACTACTCGCTCAGCGACGATATCGCATTTCGTTTTAGCAATCGCGGATGGCAGGAATTCCCTCTGACAGCCGACAAATTCGCCAAATGGGTCAACCGCGTCAACGGCAACGGACACTGCGTCAATCTTTTTATGGACTATGAGACCTTTGGTGAGCATCAATGGGAGGATACCGGTATTTTCTCGTTCATGTCCCATCTGCCTCAGGAAATTCTGAAGCATCCGGACAACTGCTTCATGACACCAAGCGAAATTATCGACAGCTACGATGCCGTCGATGTGGTTGATGTGCCCCACATAATCAGTTGGGCGGACACCGAACGGGATTTATCCGCTTGGCTGGGCAATCCGATGCAGTCGGGCGCACTGCATGATGTTTACAAAATAGAATCGCTCGTCAAGCAAACACAAAATGAGGAACTGCTGGCGGATTGGCGGCAGCTTCAGACATCGGACCATTTCTATTATATGTGCACAAAGTATTTTGCTGACGGCGATGTCCATAAATACTTCAATCCCTACGAGTCCCCTTACGATTCGTATATCAATTTCATGAATGTCTTGAGCAATCTTAAGAAACGTTGCAGCGAGTCGTTTGTCAACAATAACGGTCAACCGCTCAGAAAATCGTCATAAACTCCCCTGGCAGAGGCGCAGCAGAATGCTCACACAAAAAATGACATCTGAAACGGGCGTTATTTCCGTTTCGATTCAGGACAAATCCATCAACACCCTTCTCGATAAAGAATGGCTCCTGACAAACAGCCGCGGCGGGTTTGCTTCTTCCAGTATCATCGGCTGCAACACGCGGCGATATCATTCATTACTCATCGGCAGCCATACCCCTCCGGCCAACAGAATTGCCGCGTTGTCCACCTGTTTGGAAACCATTACCGCCAAAGACCATGCCTTTTCACTTAGCAATTTCGAATTTGACAATGCGATGCACCCCAATGGCTATTCGCATCTTTTGGAATTCCGAAGAGATCTCGGTGTGCATTTTGAGTACGAAACAGCAACGGCCAATTTAACAAAATCAATCTACCTCCTGCCGGATTCTGATGCGATCGCACTGGTGTATGAGTTCTCAAATGTATCCCGGACGTTCGAGTTCTCAGTCCGGCCGTTTGTCGCTATGCGCGATTTTCATGCGACCAGCCATTCCGGCAGGGATTTAAGCTCCGTCTGCAATGAAAATGAATTAAGCATCCGGGGCGAATCGCCCGAAATGGGACAATTAATGCTGTATTCCCGGTCCATGCGGTTCGACCAAAGCCCGCAATGGTGGTATCACTTTTTTTATCGCCAGGAACGGCAACGGGGCCAGGACTGCTTTGAGGACCTCTGGTCCCCCGGACAATACAAACAGCGTATCGACGGCCCTCAGCGAATTATCCTGTGGGCGGGATTGTTCGACAACGATGAACCTCATGACACCCTGGCCGCGATGGAACTTGAGGTGGCGATCGACGCCATCCGCCTCAAACAAAAAGACCTCTTTCGGCAGAATCCCCCGGAGAATGCAGTCGAACGCTCGCTCATGCTGGCCGCGGACCAATTTGTCATTGAACGCACCATTGATAATGAGCAAACGCCCACGACCCTGGCCGGCTATCCCTGGTTCCTTGACTGGGGCCGGGACACCTTTATTTCCCTCGAGGGGCTTTGCCTGGCGACGGGTCGATATGAAACGGCTTGGGGCATCTTAAAAACTTTTGCCAAGGCGGTCAGTGAGGGCATGATCCCGAATCGTTTTGATGATTACGGCGGCCAGCCGCATTACAACAGTATTGATGCGTCGCTGTGGTTTGTCCATGCGGCGTTTCGCTATCTCAAAACATCCGGCGATGAGCAAAACTTTGCGGGCAAATTGCTGCCGGCCGTCAAATGGATCATGGATTCCTATCGCAAAGGGACACGGTTTGGCATTCACGCCGATAAAGACAAACTCATCACCGGCGGCGATGTCAATACCCAGTTGTCATGGATGGACGCCAAATTCGACGGGATCGCTTTCACGCCCCGATACGGCAAGCCCGTCGAGGTCAACGCCCTGTGGTACAGCAACCTGTGCCACCTGACCGAATACTATCGCGGCAAAAACGAAGACACCTTCCGTTTTTACAACTCCTTATCCGAGCAGGTTCGCCATTCATTCCAGAAAGAGTTCTGGAACGAGGGCTCTGGGTACTTAAACGATTGCGTCCTGACTTCGGGCAAAGCTGACACCAGCATCCGGCCGAATCAGATTTTCGCCGTGTCACTGCCGTACAGCCCTCTTTCCGGCGTGCACCAGAAAAAAGTGGTTGAGGTCGTCGAAAAAGAATTACTGACCCCCTACGGCCTTCGCTCGCTCAGCCCATCGGACCCGCGCTACAAAGGACGGTACACCGGTCCGCAGGGCCAGAGGGACACCGCCTACCATCAGGGAACGGTCTGGGGCTTTTTGATCGGCCCCTTTGTGGAGGCCTACCTCAAGGTTCACGGTTTCGACCCGACGGCCAAGCGGCGATGCCGAACGTTTCTCTCCAAACTGTCGGAACACTTAACTAACAACGCTTGTCTCGGAAGCATCTCGGAAATATTCGACGGGGACGCTCCCCACCATCCGAGAGGCGCCTTTGCTCAGGCCTGGTCCGTCGCCGAAGTCCTCCGTGCCTGGCAGATGTGCAAAGAATAACAGCGCGGCGGCGCAAGCCGCCCGATTGCGTAGCCCTGTTGACAGCGAAAAGCTGTGCGTTACCGCTTTTTAACCCAGTTCTTGCGGTCCATCAGGATGATGACTTTTTTGTAAACCTCGCCGGGCAGCCGTTTTTCCAGCATATTTCGTGCCTCGACAACACTGGTTCGATGCGTCAAATGCGTAATGATGATATATTCGTTCTCCATCCGCTCCAGCAGCGGTCCGAATTCATCAATATGCATGTGCTTTCCCGCGTCGGCACGTTCGGTATGTTCGTCCTCATAGAATGTGCATTCGGCAATCAGAATCTTGCTTTTTGAGACATACTCCAGTTGCGAAAAATCCACATAAGACGTATCGCCCAAATAGCTGACCAGCGGGATCTCGACCGGATTTTCGATCTCAATGCCCTGCTTTTTCAATTCCACGATCTGCGGCCCGGTCAGGCCGAGATATTCGGCTTTCAGTTTCTTCCGCGTTTCAATCACCGAAAATCCAACAGACTGGTAAGAATGCTTCGTGGGAAAAACCCGCGCGATCAGGTTGGGTTTAAGCGGGTATTGGTCGCCGGGGGTGACACCGACAAGATTGACCGGAATCCGGTTGCCATCCAATCGTCCCCAGGCATCCAGAATGTCACGGATGGGCTTGAGAGTATTGGGCGGGGTTAAAACCGTCCCCTCGCTCATCCCGTTGAACTTGCGATGCGACAGGTAATACGCGATCCCCGCCGCGTGGTCCATGTGCCCATGCGTCAGCAGGACGTGGTTAATCGAAATCAGTTGATCCGGCGCCTTGCCGATATCAAAGCATACATCCAGTTGCGGCAGACCGATCACCGTCTCCTCGCCGGCCACCGAGTAGCCGAGGATCTCCAGATCACCGATTTCAAGTCGAGCTAAATTATGACTGGGCATTCATTCTCCGGATTATTTATCTCATACAGCCGCATAGTAGAAAAACCGAGTCCCCCTGTCAACATCAAAACAGCTCTTACCCCTGTCTTAAACTGAAGACTGCGGACTGGAAGCCGAGAACTGAAGACTGTATAATGATATTATGCCTGACAAACGAAGCCATCGCGGGCCGCATCCCGAAGATGCGCGATTATTCAATGCCCGAACCCTGCCCACACTGCAAAAGGCGGTTGCGGACATGGGCTGGCTGCTCAGCCGCGGCTATGCGGACAAATCCTCTCTGAAAATTGTCGGCGACCGGTACGCGTTGACACAGCGTCAGCGGCTGGCCGTCATGCGGGCAAGTTGCTCGGACAGTCAACGCGAAAACCGCTCCAGTAAGCAGATTTCACCAGAGCAGGTCCAATCGCAACCGCTCAAGATCGACGGTTATAATCTGTTAATCACGGTAGAAGCGGCGCTGGCCCGCGCCCCCCTGTTTATCTGCCGGGACGGGTCCATCCGCGATCTGGCGAGCATCCACGGAACCTACCGCAAAGTTGAAGAAACTCTGCCCGCCATCGAAATTATCGCCCATGTCCTGAACAAGTTGAATTTCACGGAAGTGATCTGGCTGCTGGATAAACCCGTCTCCAACTCCGGCCGGCTCAAAAAACGCATCACCTCTTTCTGCGAAACCAATTCCCTCAATTGGGACGTCCAACTCGTCCCCAATCCCGATACCGTATTGATTCAATCCAGCGATATCATTGCCTCCAGCGACAGCAGCATCCTTGACGGCTGCAAGCACTGGCTCAACCTCGCCCGCATCATCATCGACCACATCAGCACAGAATACACATTGAATTTGTTGGATCTTCACTAAACGTCATCCCGAGCGACTTGTCCTTCGTAGCTTGAAAAGCGAAGAAGGAAGCCGGGACCTGTTTAAACTATCAGAGCCGCGACAGTAATGGAGCGGGCACAGAAGCGTGGAGCGCAAGCGACACGATAAAAAGTCCGAAGGACTTAAACAATGATAGCACCGGGTAAGCGACCTGTCCCGCCGTAGCTCGCAGAGCAAAGGGGGAAGCGCAACCCGGGGAAAAGGATCCCCCACAACCCCATCGACCCCGCAGGGGTCGAATAAATTACTACTGGTTAACTCGGTGATTAATTGACAATAATTCCATATTTCGCCATAATTTGATCACTGGCCTCGTAATCGTTCACATCCATTTCATCTTTAAAAATATTATTTTGGTAACATTCAATAAAGGCCTGAAACATATTTTTCAGAGATGGGAAGAAGATATAATGGCTTATTTCAGTGAAATTATAAAAAACATAACCAGAATCCGAGGTTCTTGCTGGGTCACAATAATAACCGTCACCGCATCCATCATGAAGTAACATAATCCACTCTTTTCTGTAACCGGTCATGGCTTCAAGAAGTATTTTTTGAACAATTGTTCCTTCCGGCCGTCTAAGACTCTGGGTCATTTTCAGGCTCTCTTCCAGCGGCATAAACCAGTGTCCGGGAATGATCGTTCCATTTTGAAATGCATCTTCAAAATTACTGCATCCATTATGCCACATATACAAGGTCTTGACCTCTTCAGGCAGTTTGATTTTGTATGTTGTTTCCAGTTCTCCGATTTCTCCAATTGAAAGGCCTTGATTTAATGTATTATATACCGCTGGATTATTCTCTTTGAGGATGGACTCAAAATCAGTCAGTATCGTTTCGAGGTTTTCTTCAATAGACTGGACAGTCATGACCGGCCTTGGATAAAGCAGTTCGTCTTTCGCCTTAAACGCCCATCTGCCAACCACATAGATAAAGATAAGCGAAACTGATAATAAGAAGATGCTGAATTTTACTTTTTTGGTCATCTCAAAATCTCCGGCTACCCCCCCCAAATTAATAACGCATATAATAACCCATTCGACAAGTCCTTTATTTCTGATTCCAATCTTCAATATTTTTACAGATTGCTTTCATTTCTTTTTCTAAATCAAATCGACTACTCAACATTTCTTTTGTAAAATGCAATACCATTTTTTCTGATAAACTCACCTTATTAAATGTACCCGCTAATTTATTCTTTTGCCAGTAACCAGAATCTTTCTTTAATTTTGAGGTTTTATAAAAATGCTCATACTGATCAATCTCCGGAAGCCCTTGTTTATTAAACGTTTTCTCAATAGCTGTCGCAGGTAAATAGTTTTCAATCTCTTTCGCTCTTGTCACCCACACATACGCTCCAATGCCTTCCATTGCATCTCTTATATTTCGCAATCGAGGTTTTAATCTCGATGTTTTCTTTGTTTTGTCACTATCACCAATAAGAATCGCATTTCGGTTCACTTTCAATATATTTATTGCATCGCAACTTTCTGATGGATCGACTGCATCAAAGTGAGCCAGCAATGAACCCCCATAAAATGCGCACTCATAATCACGATGCTCCCTAAGTTTTCCGTCACTATAAAGCTCCACCCACTTATTAAAGTAAATCCTGTCAGATGGCCCCTCAAGCCATACAATTCCATTAGCTTGTAAAAGATCAGAAGCTTTTGCCCCAATATCGTCCAATATCATATTATGACCGTCGAAGGAATCAATAGTCCTTGAAAAAGCTTGTCGTCCATCATGAGTAACATGGATTATTTGTGCGTTCGATGAATTGCTGAAAATATCAATAACAACATTCGAATGTGTAGTAATAAAAAAGTAACATTTATTTTTAAGAGCAAACTCTTCAATGTACTTAAAAAGTCGTCTTAGCAAAGCAGGATGTAAATTATTCTCCAATTCCTCAAAAGCATATAAGTAAGTATTCTTTTTGTCTGTGTCCTTGGATTTTGGAATAACAAGCAAATTTAAAAGAACAAGAATTACAGTCTTCAGGCCACTTCCAGACTTACTCAAAGGAATTAAACCTTTCTCTTGTTCGTGGAGGTAAACTTCCCAGAAATTTTGATCCTGATCTAAACGGGTAGTAATTTCATCAAACTTGTTATCGGGATTAAATATTTGATTCAAAGCCCTCAACAAAAGAACCTGTATAATTCTTCTGTCTAGTCCTGAATAATGGATATATCTACCGATAATATTTGTTGCCCCCGAACCGTCAGTATTTAGATTCAAAGAGTTAACCATTTCTTCCTTCTTAACATCTCGTTCAGCGGACAATTTTCGAACCGTTTTGTTAAAGAAAAAAGTTTTTTCTTTATTTTGCTCTTGGTAATATCTCTCGATCAGAAATCTACGTTGTCTTTCTTCCTGTCCACTAGGGCGGTGATTCTGGGATGTATTTTGAAGCACCTCGGGATTGACTATCACCTTTTCTGGTTTTGCGCCAAAACCCTTTTCATGCTGTATTTTGAGGTCAAAGAGTAGAGAACCGTGACAATTCCATTGATTGCCGCCGAGCCCTCCACGATTAATCAATTTCTCACTAAAAATTTTCCTTAGCTCTGTTTCTGTCATTAACTCCTGAAACTGGAACGTTGCTCCTGTATCTGCATTGTTGGGATCAATTTGAAATTGTAATAAATCAAGAAGGCTGGATTTTCCTGAATTATTTCTACCAATAATTATGTTTACTGGCATAATTTTATCAAAACCAGCAAATTCATCCCGAAAGCATTTGTAATTCTTAATCTTTACTGAAATATCTACACCGTTCATTTCTACTCCATTTTACATTCTTGATTCAACAAATGAATCCGAATCGCCTTGGCTGTCACCATATCACGTTTTCCATGTTTCCAGCGATTAATCACAAACACAGTGGCCATTATCGCAGCTGTAATGTGTATTACACCGATAATTGCCATAAACAATTCCATCGATTGCTCTTGATTCCTGATTTCTGACCGAACAACGGTTTTATTGACATAACCTACGATCCAATATTTGAAGGGTACATCGTTGGGGATTTCTTCGCAGCCGAGACTTTCTATGATCTCCTCCTGATTTACTTTTGAAAAAGTATTTTTTACAGTTGGTAATACGCTATGAATCCCTGTGACATAGAGAAAGATGACTAATCCTAATAATAAATATCTGGTGGTTTGCCAATGTTTAGCACTCTTTTCATACTTGGAAAGATATGTTTTTAGCAGAGCCTTTTCTTCGGTAGTTAACTCCATTATTCCTCTGTCTAATTTCAATTCAAAACGACTCCTTGTTGTCCTTCAAATACCCATCCGGAAGATTTTGAGACTCATTAATCAATATACATTATTCATTAATCATTTAAGTGGCCATCTGGAAGAATTCTTTAAAAATCTTGTATCCCTGTATTCCTACATTCCTGTGTCCTTGCTCCAAATTATACCCGCAATATCTCAATTCCAAAACCTTTTTCCCGACATTTTCCAATATACAATTTCCTGAGGACCGCCCTCTATATATAAAGCGAATGGAAACGCCAAAAATTGATGCCAAAATCCTCATTTTCTCTAATTTTTTAACCCACCGTTCCGGCGAAAAACTCCGCTGTCATATAGGTAGCAGTAAAAAAGGCGCCATTTTCAAGATTGCCATTTTAATAATTTGTATAATTTCCGGATATTTATCTGTAAACTCATTAAAAAGAAGGACTTAAGGGCGAAAATATTTTTTAGGAAAATGCGCATTTTTGTTTGATAAAAATCATACATCTGGTAGAATAACTATAAACTAAAAACTAAATAGTGTGAAATAAAGAAGGAGAACAATTCAGTGAACAGTCTGCAGTTATCAGTCATCAATGTAGCCGAAGCATCCCTGCTTCGGAATAATTCAGCATCACGATTTATCGGGATTCCACTTTTCTCCGGCCTCAGGTCTCAAGTCTCAAGACTAAATTATGCAAAACAAACCCATTTTCAAAACCAGCAAAATCACGCTAAGCCCTTATATACTAAGAACTACGAACCACGAACGATGAACTGCCGCAGCCAAAAACAAACCCAATTCAAACCTAATTTTATCTAAGAACTCTGTGGCAAAAAAATATCTTGTAAATCCTGTTAATCCTGTCAAAAAATCATGTTAATCTGTGTCAAATTTACTACAATACCCGCATGATTTATGTCTGGCTTACAATCCTGATCTTTCTCAACGCCTGCTGGCTGATGCTGGTGCTGTTCACCCTGCCGGGCAACTGGCTGATGGTCGTCAGCACCTGCCTGTTCGCCTGGTGGAAATGGGACAACGGCCGCCCTTTCAATGAATGGCTGCTGATCGGCATTGCGGTACTGGCGTTGATCGGTGAGATCATCGAGTTCTTCGCCGGGGCCGGCGGCGCCAAAAAGGCCGGGGCCGGATGGCTGGGCGCACTGGCCGCCATCGGCGGCGCCGTCTTCGGGGCATTGGTCGGCACGTTCATTATCCCGGTCCCGATCGTTGGGACCATGCTCGGCGCCTGCTTCGGCGCGGGGGTGGCCACCTGGACCGTCGAACGCGTAACCGGCAAGGAACATAACGCATCCGTCCGGTCCGGCGTGGGAGCCGGCACCGGCGTACTTGTCGGCACCCTCAGCAAATTCTGCATCGGATGCCTCATCTGGCTGCTGATTACCATCGCGGCATTCTGGCCTTAATGGAGAACCACGAATAGATACAAATGGATTAAAAGGAAGGAAAATCAAATGATTTCAAAACTCACATCTTTGACTGTCATCACATTTTGCATCATCGCCGGTACTACCCCTAAACCAACCCCCACTCCCATCGAGTCCTATGGAAATGCACACGTCATCACCGTCCACCGGCTCGACGAGCATGTCCGGCTGTACTGTGACATCGCCGATTTTCCCCCGATCATCGGCCAAAATATCCCCGTCTGCATCAAGGGCCTCAAGCCCGCCGCCAATCCACAGGACAACCTCAAACTGCTGATGTTTCTGAACGACCTGTTTTTGTCGAAAAACGACACCCCCGAAAAAATCCTATTAAAAGACATACAACGCGGCCGGCAATTCTGTCTCGTCGCTGATATCGAAGTCGATGGAAAAGACCTCTGTGATTTGCTGGTTGAAAAAAAGCTGGCGCAAAAAGTCATCGAAGTGCCGCAACCGAAAGCCCTGCCGCAGGATCGGACCAATAACGCTCCCGCTGCCGCCGATACACACTATATCGCCTCCAAGTCAAGCAAGGTCTATCACCGCTCGACCTGTCCCCATGCCGCACGGATGGACACTTCTAAAGCGGTTACGTTTGCTGCCCGCGAGGATGCTGAAAAGACCGGCCGCAGACCCTGCAAGACCTGTAAGCCCTGATCAGATTTCCCATTTCGGCGAGTGCTTAATGAACTTATTCTGCAAAAGCATCCCCGCTACGGTCGGCACGATCAGAGCAATCGGCAGAAACCATTGATGCTCAAAAACCAGACCATGGGCATAGAATGTCATGGGATTGGAGACGTGAATATCATATTGATACAGCAGCGCCAGCAGACCCGTCGTCATAATAAGCGAGCCGCCAAGACTGGTAAACAGCATGACCGAGACTTTCAGCAGAATAAACGAAATCAGGCCGCCGGCAATAAAACCGACAATGAACCCCGCCGGCAGATACGTATCGGATAACCCAAGCGCAATCCAGATTCCCGACGTCAGTATCCCGCCGGAGATCGCGCCAAGCACGGACACACACCATTTCATGAGCGGCACCGCCATCGTCGCCATCAGAACCATCCCGATTAGTCCGCCCCAGACGATTGCATGTTCACTCGTCGAAATTTTGTCTCCGGCCAAAATCCCAAGAAACATTCCGATAAACCCGAAACTGATCACCACCAGCACACGGAAAATCCGCCAGCCGTAGAGCATATAGACTACCCCCACCGACAACATCAGCAGCGCATACAGCCAGTGCAGCTCACTGATCCGCTCCCAGAGAAATAGTTTTGCCTGATCCACATCAAACAGCGGCGATGCCGCAGGCGTCTGCTCTGAAACGGTTGCTAACAAAGATATCAAATCCATTTTCCACATCCTTCAATGCGATTATTTTCCGTTCAATCGATCTGTCGTTTATTTATCGGCGATTACGGGGAGTTTTCATAAAAGTTGGGCTTTTCCTGCCCGCTCCGCAATGGACGAGCCGAACTCTTTAATCCTTATAATACAAGAAGTTAGGGAATAGAAAGAGAGGATGAGCACAGGGGCAACTTAACGACCGGCATTATAGACAGAACTGATACATCCTTTTGCAGTGCGTTAATCATGCATTTACTCATGAAATGAACCGATAATTGCCGATATTATTTTGGTAGTAACGCGGTTTATGCTTAAAAAATAAGAAAATACTCTATTTCCGGAGAGAGAACTTTGACTAATTTACTGGAGTGTCGTAAATCTCTGCACCAACAAATTGTTGACAGTCAGATGCAGTGTGACGCTTTGGACGTTCAAATGCGCCAATTACAGCCGCTGGCAAACCTTGGCATGGCCTGGGCGATGACGGCGCATGAATTGAACAACCTTCTGACCCCGATTATGACCTACGCTCAACTGGCCCTGAAGCATCCCCAGGATGCGGAATTGAGCGAAAAAGCCCTGAAAAAGGCCGAGCGTTTAAGCACACAGGCCGGCCAGATGCTCGAAAAAATTATGGTTCTGGCCCATCCCGGAACCGCTCGCATTGAAACATGCAATGTTTCAACGCTGTTGAATGATGTTTTTGGCGGTATTGGAAGGGATTTCTCCAAAGACAAGATCAATCTGATCTTGGATGTTGACAGTCAATTCACTGTTTCCGCCGAACCCTGTTCTCTCCGCCAGGTTCTGATGAACCTGATACTTAACGCACGCCACGCCATGCGGGACAGAGGCGGCACCCTCCGTATCTGTGCAACCGAAGACGCGGATTTTCATTGTATCGAAATCTCCGATACAGGGCGCGGCATCGCCCCGGAAAAACTCCATCATATCTTCACCCCTTTTTATACCGATGGAAAGCAAAACGGTAACGGTCTGGGGCTGGCCTATTGTCAAAAAATCGTTGAATCCCACGGGGGATGCATTTCCGCCGAATCCGAGTTGGGCCGGGGAAGCCGTTTCAGGATTTTGTTGCCAAAAACCGTCTCCTGAGATAGGATATCCCCAGGTGGATAATAATGACATTCTGGATATGTTTGGCGACCGTATTTATTGAACATCTTGTACAGATCATCGTGATGATTGTACTGCTGGGGTGTTCTGCTTTTTTTTCGGGGTCTGAAACCGCTTTTTTTCATCTTTCACGCAAAACAGTCCGGCAGTTTTCCCACTCAAATTTACCGCTGGAACAACTGGTTTTTAAGATACTGAACGATCCAAACCGGTTTTTAACGGCGCTGCTTTTTGGCAATATGACGGTGAACGTCCTGTTCTTTTCCATCTCAAGCACCCTGCTGCTGAACGTGTCTCAGACATACGGTCCGTTTGCCGCGACGGCTACCGGCGCCCTGTGTTTTTTCTGTCTTCTGCTTTTTGGAGAGATGCTTCCGAAATCGGTGGCGTTTGTCAACACAAAACGGTTTTGCCTGATTGCTTCGCCGGCCTGCTATTTCCTGCTTTCGTTCTTACGGCCGGTGCTGATCGTGCTGGATATGCTGTTCGTTCAGACGACCATCAAACTCGTTGTGCCTTCTCAGCAAAAAAACACGATCTCGATGAAACAATTGAACATTCTTCTGGATTCCTCTCGCCGGCAGGGATTGATCAACAACGACGAAAGCCAGCTTTTAACAGAAATACTTAAGTTTTCGCATCTAAAGGTCCGCCATGTAATGCTGCCCCGCGTGGAGATGGCGGCCTGCTCCCTGAAACGTTCGCCAAAGGACATTCAACAAATCCTGCTTGAGAAGAGGATCAGCAAAATTCCGGTTTATACGACTGATGTCGACCACATCGTCGGCATGATTCAACTGCGTGATATTCTTCTCGATCCGGAAAAAACGGCCGAATCTATGATGCATCCTGTCTTTTTTGTGCCGGAACAGAAAACCGTTGAGTCGCTGCTTGATTTTTTCAAGCAATCTCACACGGACCATGCGGTTGTTGTTGATGAATACGGCGGGGTCGCCGGATTTGTGGACATCGATAACATCACGGAACAACTGCTTGGGCCCATGGAAGACTCTTTTGAGGGTGAACCGATTGAGCAAATCGGGCCGTTTCAATATCGCCTGCACGCCAACCTGTCCATCAGCGACTGGGGCGATGCCTTTGGCGTGGAGATCACCGAGGGCCGCCTGACAACGATCGGAGGATTTGTCACCGCCCTGCTGGAAAAAATCCCGCAGCCGGGCGACTCGGTCACTTTTGGAAAAATGAGGTTCACGGTAGAAAACGCCCACAACAACCGCATTCATACGATTCTGCTGTCCGTCGAACCGCTGGTGAATTTAGATCAGGAGCCAAACGCCCAATGATGCTGTTTGTCAATGCCATCGTGGTGATTCTTTTAATCATACTGACCGCATTCTTTTCCGGCTCAGAAACAGGGGTTTATCGTCTGAGCCGGATTCGCCTGCGGATCGGCTATGAAAAGAAACTTCCCGGGTATATGACGCTGTTCAAGCTGCTCAAGGACGGACAGGGCCTGATTTTCACCCTTTTGCTGGGAACCAACCTGGCCAATTACTGCCTGACGAGTTTGGTAACAATGGCACTTCTGGCAACCCTGACCGACTCTCATCTGGCGGAAATATACACCACCGCAATCCTGACGCCTGTTCTGTTTGTTTTTGCTGAACTCATCCCCAAAAATATCTTTTATTTCAGAGCCGATTACCTGCTGCCCCGCCTTGCCTGGTTTATCTGGATTTTCGATAAAGCATTCACTTTTTCAGGGGCCAAGGTCGTCCTGAAAAAGATCGCATCCTTTATTTCCGCTTGCCTGGGTCTGCAGGTGGATACGGCCAGGGCCATCGATGTGACCCAGCGTCACCAGGTCCATCAGATTATTCATGAAACGCAGGAAGAAGGGCTGCTTTCACAAACACAGAGAGAAATGATGGCCCGATTGATCGATTTCCCATCGGTCTCCGTGTCGTCAGCGATGATTCCTCTTCGCCAAACGGATAAAGTTCCGGTTGACATTTCCCGCGAGCAATTTATTGAGCATCTGAAAAGCAGCCGCTTTACCCGGCAGATTGTCTATGGAACCGGCCCCAATGATATCCTCGGGTATATTTCAATCTACGATGTATTGGCAGCGGAACAAGACTTCGAGAGCATTCGGGCGTTTGTAAATCCGTTGCCGACCCTCGATAAAAAGACATCCGTTATTGAAGCCATCAATGTGCTGCGTAACCAGCGGGAGCGGATTGCCCTGGTGGTTGAGTCCCTCAAAAAAGAAGCTCGTCCCCTGGGCATCATTACGGTTGCTGATTTAGTCGAGGAAATTACCGGGGAATTGAACGTATAACCAGTATATCGCCCTCGATGAGCCGGTAATGATGATTGACGTATCTACCGGAAATCGGTATTATTACTTCTATGACGGGCTTGGGTCTGTCGCGGCTCTTTCAAAATTAAATGGCTCTACCGTGGAAATCGCCGAACAGTACCGGTATTCGGCTTTTGGTGAAACCAAAATCCTGTCTCCGAACTCCGAACTAAGAACTACGAGCTTATATGGCAATCCGTATATGTTCACCGGCCGCCGGCTCGATCCCGAGACGCGTACCGGCTCGCGCACGGGGCTGTATTATTACCGCGCCCGCATGTACGACCCCGAACTGGGCCGCTTCATGCAGACCGACCCCATCGGCTACTACGACAGCATGAACCTCTACCAGTACGCCTTCAACAGCCCCACAAACTACCTCGATCCGTCGGGACTGTCATCGAAAGAGTCATTGCTATCGCCAGTTTTCGAAGGCGAGACATTGCTTTACCATAAATTCAACAAGAATAGAATAAATGAAGAAGGTATTGTTGAATTGACAGACGAAGATTTAATTAATATTTTAATGTCATATTACGATAAAGAATTAAAACACCAACGTAAAGGTCTTGATATCTTAGATATTATGATGTCTGGAGGGGATACGGCAATAAAGAATGAAATTGAAAGTGACCCAAGCTTAAAGCATCGTGTTAGATTTCTGTATAAAGGAAAAAAATATACAGCGGAGGAAGTGAATTATATTGGTGTTGGTTCAGGAATGAGGCACCATGGATTAGGAATTGTTGCACCGTATTATTTGACTATAGGTTATAATTCACTGGCCGATATTGCAAATGGTAGATTGCGTGAAGTGCTGTCATACCCTCCCCCTTATGGAATTGGATTTGACTATACTTATGGGGCAACAGGAGGTGAAATAAAATTTGCATACATTGGCTACCTTTTGTACGGAAGGCTGTATTAAGTGTGTGACAAGATAAGTATTTACTCAAGTTGACTGACTTTTAGAATGGGATTTTGAACAATCATGATGATTTTTTCAATAAAAAACGGCACTCTCTTCGATAAAAGGGTTGGAACACGCTCTTTTACACAGGAGACTGCCGTTATG
>Ga0224495_10000868_pt1 | contig 22751 bp, 18 predicted proteins | sample SF_Jul11_sed_USG_FD_168128 | JGI IMG/M metagenome (GOLD analysis project Ga0224495, IMG submission 168128) | Sediment microbial communities from San Francisco Bay, California, United States - SF_Jul11_sed_USGS_4_1 | ecosystem: Environmental > Aquatic > Marine > Sediment | place: USA: California...
TCGGTGAATCGGAATGGGCCAGCGTTCACGTTGGGCTCTGCTGGGTCGAATACTGGGTTCCAAGTGTTCCAGCCTGCATAACCAATACCGTCCACATTATTGAAGATGTGTTTGGGTATGATTGTGTCGTAGGCGAAGTTGGAGAAGTGCCAGTAGGACTCAGTGCTGAACTCGATGACGACTCTGTATGGTGTAGGCGCATATGCTGCAACCAGGTCACCAATATCAGTTCCAGCAGGGTTACCATAGACATAGCTCTCAAAGGCATATGTCATTGAGAAGGCAACGTCATCAGCTGTCAGCTGTACACCATCGGACCATGTTGCGTTCTGGATGATATCGACTGTGAATCTGGTGTGACCGTCAGGAACATCCGAGTTGTCAGCATGGGTCTCAATAAGCATACTCTCAGCAAGATCTGGGTAGGGGTTGAGGTCTGGACCAAAGCTGTACAGTGCAGGCCAGAGGTTCTCAAGGATCGCTGCGGAGTAGGCTGAGTTTGTGACATAGATGTTGAAGCTGTCAGGTTCTTCACTGATAGCGACAGACAATGTACCACCAGTCGTACCATCAATTTCGTGAACTTTTCTCATGGTCCAAGGACCAGTGATGTATCTACCAAGGTCAGCTACATGACCAGTGAACTTGTCGTTCCTGTATGCCTGGTTGTAGGTGTTCTCATAGACAACAAGTCGTGGAACGTTGTACAAGAGAATCTTCTGCATCTCAGCAGCAGCCTCAAAGACTTCCTCATAGGTTGTACCGTAGAGGAGTTGGGCTCTCCATGAGTCATAGGTCTCGTTCCTGAAGTTGGTTGGATTCTGGTACGGTGTGTCAGCATACTCTGACCAATACTCATATGCGAGCCAGTCAACATCATTGCTGTAGTAGTTAAAGGCATAGAAGACCATATCGTACAAACCATGGCTGTCCAACCTCGAGATGTACTCGTTGAAGTCAGCTGCACGGGTACGAGCATTGATGTGGAGGTCTGTTAGAGCATCAACACCAATCTGTGCGGTACCACCTGCAATCTCCTGTGATGCTGATGAATACTCGATCTCGATGTCGAATGGTTGGCCACGGTATGTTCTGAAACCGTCACCACCGATTACGAAGTATCCTGTAGCATCAAGAAGGGCATTACCAATCGAGGACTGATCAGTGTAGTAGTGGTACGTGAACTCATCCTCGATACACCAACCGTTAGGGTAGGGCACAAGGGAGTCTTGTTCCTGTGACCATCCATCCATGATCTCGGAGGTTACTCTTGTCTTGTCAAACGCATAAGCAAAGGCTCTTCTCAGAACACTCTCATTCAATGGCGCATCGCGACAGTTGATTGTGATGTGTCCATAGCCATTTCTTAATGCGCTGAAGATGGAAATATCTTCATCTGCATCGAGGGTATCGTAATGCACCGGATCGAAGAAAGCGTTATCCATCTCAATTTCTCCGGCTTGCATTGCCAGCACCCTCTGATCCTGGTTCGATATCACCTTGTATACAATCTTGTCCACATATGGACCTTGATTCAGATCTGCAGGTATTGTCATTGCTGTTGAAACAGCTGGAGAGAATACCATGAAAAGAAACACTGAAACAAAGGTGATAGCTACCAGTCGTTTATTACGATCGGAAAGCATATTTTCACTCTATCTCCTTTCCCTTCCGAGTCGAATTCGGATGAGACCGTCCCTCGAGCAGTCAATAAAAGCATTGAGTATTCAGTAAGCGTTTGTACGTCAGGGTATGGCGCAGCGATGGTCAAATAGTTAGCGAATAAAAAAATAGAACGTCGAAATAAATTGTATACTAATGCCAAGAGTAATTTTGAAGTCGCAAGAAAAACAAAGGATGGGTCGAAAAAAAGAACGACCCAAACCGTTTACCGACTACCCGTACTTGATTCGGGGATCTAGCACTCCATATAATAGGTCTGCAACAAAGTTGGCTAAAATCGCCGTGATTGCGATAATCATGAAAATCGTCTGGATGACCGGGTAGTCCATTAGTAATAGACTATCAAAAATGAACCGCCCAAGTCCTCGCCACGTGAACACCGTTTCAGTAAGCGTTGCCCCGTTGATGAGGAAGCCAAAGTTCAGCGCGATAATTGTGACCATCGGCAACATAGCATTTTTCAGACCGTGTTTGTAGAGTACTTGATTTTCATCTAGACCCTTTGCACGTGCTGTTAGAATATAATCCTCGGTCATGACGTCAATTAAATTATTGCGCATATAGAGGAAATATCCACCATAACCACCTACACCAAGGGTAATCATGGGTAGGAATAGATGGTGAAGCACATCACCTGCGACCATCAGAGCGCCTAACGGATTTCCTCGTGCCACTTCCCAAACATCATAACTGATAGTACCAAATTGTGGAAATCCAATTCGAATTCCCCACATCGCTTCAGTCCATTGAGGAAGCATAAAGCCGAAGATAAGCAAGAGCATCATCCCAAGCCAAAACACGGGCAAGGCATAAATGAACAGAGCTACAGTGACAGCGCTAACATCCTTTCTTGATCCAGGGTCAGCAGCCACCTTCACACCAGTCCATATTCCAAGAAGAATGGATACCATTGAAGACGTTCCCATCAGCAAGAGTGTGTTGGGAAGACGTTCAACGATTGAATCCATTACTGGTCGCTGGGTCAAGAACGAGACTCCGAAATTGCCTGTGAACATACTGACAATGTATCGCCAGAACATATAGATCCAATCAAAAATATCTGGATTTGGTACAAGACCAAAGTTCACATACATCTGTTCTAGCAAGTCCTGCGTCAGATTGCGGCGAAGTTCGTCGCTGAGCATCAGGCTAACCGGACTAGCTCCAAACAAGAAAGTCGGGAGTCGGAATAGAAAGAAGTTGAAACAAACTACAGCTACTATAAGTAAGAACATGTAGATTGATCGTCGGATGACATATTCACGAAGTCCCATTACCAGACTCACTCCAATTATATCGGTACATAGTGATACTAAGTACCATCACGTAATTTTGAAAATATCTTCCTAATAAGCGTAGTGCTCTCGGCTGACGCAAGGAAGGAACGGTAAAAAAGATAGAAGGATAGGAAGCAACACCGCTTCCTATCTTAATATTGATTTCTTACCTTTCTCTCAGTCTTGGATTGAGCACTTGGTCTAATGTATGCCCCACAAATGTGAATGCAAGAGAGAGTAACGTAATCATCAGACCTGGAAAGAGAACTACCCACCAGGCACCAGTACTGAATGCGCCACCTGTTCTAGCATCCGCAAGCATTCTGCCCCAGCTTGGATCTTCAGGATCAGTCAATCCTAGGAATGACAACCCAGCCTCTGATAGGATTGCTCCGACAACACCAAGAGTGATATTGGCAAACAATATTGGTGTTACATTGGGCAGGATATGGCGGAACATGATATAGGTGTCTGACGCACCGATTGCTCGTGCTGATTCGACATAAGCCTTGTTCTTCTCAGCCAAGACTTGAGACCGTATCAGCCGCGATGTTCCAGTCCAACCTAATATAGCTATGACGATGATGATGTTTTGTATCGATGCTCCTAGAAAGGCTGCCAACACCATCATCAATGGCAATCCTGGAATGACCAGTAGGAAGTCAACAACACGCATCAAAACTTCATCGACTTTACCGCCGAAATATCCTGCAACCATTCCGACAATAACGCCCACGGCTGTGGCTAGACTAGTCGCAAGAATACCGATGATTAAAGATATTCGACTGCCGTAGATAAGTTGTGAATATGCATCAGCACCCCAATTTGTGGAACCCATAATACCAAAGTATTCTCCATAGGCTACCATCTTCAGGGTGGTGAATTTGAATGTCACAGTACCAGTATAATTCTGCCAAGGGTATCCGAACGTATCGCTATCAAACCAGCGATAAGGAGCTAGACCAATAACAATACGAACGTCATTTGAAGGATCCTGCTGCGTTCCGTTCACAACAATCATACCATCGAAGACGGACTTAAGGCTGAGATAGTTCATACTAATACGTTTCTCTTGAACTGCCTCAACGTAGGTTGCTTCTCGAGACTCGTAGACTTTGGTCCACTCATTAGATGAATCGATGAGCCAGACATAGACCCTAAACATAAGATTATTGCCAACCGGACCGCCTGGAGCAAAGTCACCAGTCAATGTTGTTCCAAACGAAACTGACATGTTCACATCACTAGGTCGGTTGTTATAAGGCCAAGTGAAGTTTTGCTCAAAATAAACGAAATCGCCGTAGTCTGGTTTGATACCTTCAGGATCAATATCAAAGTCGAGTTGAGTCCCAGCAGTATGCGACCAGGTAAGATTCACATAACTTTGATTATTCGTATCACTTAACGGAACATGTATACCACTAAATTCGCCATGAGTTCCATTTGCTCGAATTAATGGTGTTTCCTCTAGATTGGGATCTGTGAGAACATCACCGGTGATAACGCCGTTAGGATCAAACACTGACAACCACGATGGCATCAAGTATGTAGGTGCTACCTTTGCCTGTGGTGTTGGATCATGTGTGATTAACCCATCTGCGAATATTGCCATACCTACAAAAATCAAGATTAGAGCCAATCCTACAAGCCCAATCTTATGTTTGCGGTACTCTTTCCAGAAACCAGTAATGCTAACATACCAATTACTATCTCTCCAACCCTTATGGGATCCGGACAAACGTCATCCTCCATTGGTAGGATTAATACACTCAAATGGATGAGATTTCTATTCATTTACTTGAGTGAATTAATCCTCTTTTATCACTTAAGTAGTGACGACCCTGAAATTTCGCCTAAAAAAGGAATTGGTTCGGGTACCCAGTTATATTTTGGAAAAATACTGATACTTGCCTTGATTTCTGTAAGCTCTATTCTTCATCGTATGACTCTTCAAAGGGATCTTCAATAACAGGAGCGTCTATATCCTCTTCAGGAATCTTAAGATCCTCCTTCTGACGTTCTTTAATCATCTGCTGAGTTCTACGATGCGAGGCCCATAGATCCGCATAAACAGCTCCAACAAGGAATGTAGTAAGAGCTCCTGTCAATGCGATTATAGTTCCAAGAAATTGAAGAATGTAGACAAAAGTCATTGCCCAACCGCCGAACATTAAAATAATGGGGACTAGGAGAATACGTTTCTGAGGTTTATTGCGAGTCCTTGGAAAAGACCTGACTGCCATTCTCGACATCTTTCGTCACAAACAATCAAATGAAGATGTGCCTTTTACCTTTTCTAATCAGGCGGCCCCATAAGCAGGTATTTGACCTATAACAGGATTATAGCTTAGTTAACGAATATAATCTATCTTTCTTCTCTGCATTATATAATCGAGACAACTTCAACGGACGAATGTCTTTGAAAGCAACATATTTAAGCCGACCTCATGGCAGCGATATCCTAAGAAGGGCAGGGCCTATGCCATGCCCAGAGCCGCAATTGGCTCGATGGAGTGTACAATCATGCCCTTGCTGGACATTCGAAATCTTAGGATGTATTACCAAACACAGAAGGGTCTTGTAAAAGCAGTCGACAATGTCTCCCTGACGCTGGAGCCTGGTGAGTCTATTGGACTAGCAGGTGAATCAGGTTGTGGTAAGTCAAGTCTAGCATATTCAATTATGCAGCTACTTCCTCCTGCAGCGAATATAGTCGGTGGAAATGTGTACTTCAAGGGTGACGACTTAATTCGCAAGACCGCGAAGGAAATGCGTGACATCCGTTGGAAGAATGTTGCTATCGTCTTCCAAGGCGCTATGAACGCGCTTAACCCCGTCTTTGAGATAGGAGAACAGATTGCTGAGGCTATCCTCATGCATGAGAATGTGACTGAGGAAGAGGCTCTAGACCGTTGCGCCAAGCTCTTCGAGATGGTAGGTCTGGATCCTGGTCGTATCCATAACTATCCTCACGAGTTTTCAGGAGGTATGCGACAGAGAGCTATGATTGCAATGGCTCTTGCGTGCAATCCGGACCTTGTTATTGCGGATGAGCCCACAACAGCCCTTGATGTCACAATCCAAGCGCAAATCCTCAAGCTGATGCAAAAGCTCCAGAAAGATCTTGGCTTATCACTCATTTTGATCACACACGACCTGAGTGTTATTGCTGAGACCTGTGATAAGACTGCAATCATGTATGCAGGAAAAATTGTAGAGCTAGCTGATGTAGTATCAGTGTTTAAAGATCCAATTCATCCTTATGCTACTGGCCTAGTAGGTGCAATCCCAAGTATGGTGAAAGCAGAGAGGAAGAAACTTACCTCAATTCCTGGTTCTCCACCAGACTTGATTTCACCTCCGCCAGGTTGTAGATTCCATCCTCGATGCCCATATGCTCAAGATATATGTTCGAAGGAAGACCCACAACCACTTGAGATAGAGCCAGATAGGTTTGTTTCCTGTCACTTTGCTGAGCAGCTTAGAGGCGAGATTGAAATAGACTTGGAGTGATAGATGATGACAATAGACGAATCAAGAGTTCTACAGGGTTCAGATGATATCAAAGATGGTGAAACTTTGATTGCTGTCAGAAACATGCGGAAATGGTTTGCAGTAAACACCGGTTTCCTTTCATCAATGCTGTATAAACAGGAACTCTTTGTGAAGGCAGTAGATGGAGTTACATTTGATATCAAGAAGGGAGAAGTACTTGTACTTGCAGGGGAGTCAGGTTGTGGAAAAACAACAACTGGCAGATGTGTTCTTCACTTGGAAACTCCTACCGACGGAGATGTAATCTATGCAGGTCAGAACCTCGCAACCCTCGATAGGAATGAGATTAAGGAACTCAGGAAACGAATGCAGATTACATTCCAAGACCCCTACGAATCTCTCAATCCGAAACAGAGCATCTTCAGTATTGTACAGGAACCACTCATGGTCCATAAAATTCCTCTCTCTCCAAGCCAGAGGCGTCAGAGAGTCCTAGAAGCAATGGAGAGTGTTGCTCTCACACCAGCTGAAGATTACATTGATAGGTATCCTCATGAACTCTCAGGAGGACAGAGACAGAGAATATCAGTAGCAAGAGCACTTATTCTCCATCCCGAATTCATGGTGGCAGATGAGCCGGTTTCAATGCTTGATGTGTCCATCCGTGCAGAGATTCTGAACCTACTCTTGAACCTACGTGAAGAACTTGGACTCACTTACTTGTTCATAACTCATGATCTAGCTGTTGCAACATATATTGCTGATAGGATTGCAATCATGTACCTTGGAAAAGTAATGGAGTTAGGTCCAGCCCATGATGTCGCTTTTACTCCACTACATCCATATACTCGAGCATTGATATCAGCTGTGCCATCTGGAGACCCAACTGTCAAACGACGCACTGAATCATTGAAGGGAGAACCTCCGAGTCCTATCAATGTACCCTCAGGTTGTCGGTTCCATCCCAGATGTCCATATGCTCAGGAAATCTGTGTACGGGAAATTCCGGATGATAGAGACATGGGTGATGGACATATTGTGGCGTGCCACTTTGCTGGTGAATTGCCAGAAGTTCGTCTTTAAAACGAGAATGACGGGCGCTCCCCTTGAAGCGCCCGTGTTCACTTCCTTTTTCAGCCTTCGTTTGGTAGGGTGATATAATGACTGAAACTAGCGATCGACGACGTATGTTAAGAGCGATTAGGAAGTGCTTAGTCGACGGAAAAGAGTATTTCCAAAAGGCAATGGACACACTTGATGATATCGGGAGAGGTTCCATTGGAGTAGGAATGACTCCACTAGTGGGGGGTTATGCGATTAAAGATCCCAAGAGCAACTTCCGTAGTGCATTAATTGAAATTGACTCAGCAGAACGAGCCCTTGAGCCGCTTATAACACGATTCAAGGATGGACGAGTCAATGAGTCACATTTCAAATCAAGAGATGCAATAGTCTTGTTGGGCGATCTTGCAGGAGTCGACTATAATATTATAGTAAGGAAGCTTGCAGAACAGACTGGTCGAGAATCTACTTGGTATAGACTGAAAGAACTCAGAGCGAAGATTGAAGACCTACTAAGACTAATAGCCGAGGATTAGGTCAGAGCAGATTTCCATCAAACTAGGAAAGATAATAACGCTAAAGCAGAATTGTTGCTTGTCGAGGATAATTCTGAGAGTGGTGTGAGCCTATGTTTAGCTCTCCTGACCCAATAGGTATAATCAAAGAACTTGAGCGTGCAGAACATGTTCTCGATGTTCTCCTGCGACAACTTACAAGCATCTACACTAATCTTGAGCCTTTGGAGAGAGATCTTAGAGTTGATGATTTTTCTTCGAGTGGTATGTTTGTCCCAGGACTTGCAACTGGAATTGTTTGTGCCTTAACTGCAGATATCAAGGGAGACCCAATATACAAAGCTCTTGAATCAATCAAAGGCAGAGGCCTGAAATTACCAGCTATAATCAAGGGGGCAGATCGAACAGAGGCACCAGTAATATGTGATTCTATCATGAAGATAATCAGAGCGCAATTCAATCTCAAAACGACTCGATTCATTGTTAATCTCAGATGGTCATCATTACCGTCTATAATTGATAATGATAACGTTATGATCTTAGGGACAAGATACTTCCATGGCGATAGGAAAGTAATCGAGGGATTCAAGAATAGACTCAAAGGATTAAATCTTGAAGTGCTTGAAGATAATGGCGAATTTGGAGGAGGATTACTAACATACAAACTGACGAATTTTGCGAAGGAAATTGATAGTATAACAGTTCTAGAGCTGACTCTCTCTTCGGCCCTTTGCGAGAATATTACTAAGGTTGCAAAGATTTTCGAGGCTATTACAATTCCTTAGGTGTTTATTATGAGTTCAATCTCAGATGCTTCAGAGATGCAGCTACCTTTTCCTCATGGAATAGAGATCGAACTTCAAGTTATTCGCAAGGACGGCACTTGGATTCGTGGCGAAGACATTCTTGAAATCTTCGATAAGATTGTATCTAGTGCAAAGGGACTTCTGGATAAGAAAATTCGATTGTCTACAGTGGAAACCGTTAGAGAGAAGTATGAGCAGTCTTCACAAACAGAAGAAGGAGAAAGAGGTTCAAGAATAGTTGCCATCTACAAGGATCCAAAAGGGCAACCCAGAGAGTATACTTTGTTGGGACATGATCCTAACGTTGTGAGTCTAACCTGGATATTAGAGGTCGCGACACCGCCATGCACCACACTTGAAGAACTCGCGTGGTGGATTCAGACTTTAATAGCTATATCATATGAGTCTCTACCCAAAGACTCTCAGGCAATTTTAATTTCTACCGGATTAAATCCAACTCAAGAATATCTGCGTAATCTATCTTTTGGGGAACATCATCACATTCTCAGTCAAGAGGCCGATGAGTCTGTTAGAATCGGTGTATACAATATGATTCGAAATTTCATCCCTCATCTTATTGCTCTGTCAGTAAATTCTCCTTTTGAAAACAAGAAGCCAAGTGATGAAATCACTATTGATGAGAATGGGATTGTTCGAGCTCCAAGATGCAAAAGATCAATTAGACTCTATAGAAATACAACACAGATGGGACCAATTAATGAGTTTGAGATGATACCATACATCCGCATAGCTGACAAAGATGCCTTTGCAAAGCATGTAAATAGAAGCTATGCAAGAATGGTGGATTGCTATCCCTTCACAGATTATGGTACAATTGAGCTTCGAATTTTCGATACACAATTAAGTATCCCAAGAAGAATAGGTTTAGCTTTAATTCTTCAAGCGCTCGCCTTGAAAGCACAGAGGATGATTGAGAGCGGAAAATCAATACCAGATGTAGGACCAAAGTCACTTAGCTCAAACAGAGCTTCTGCAGTTGCTGCTGGCCTCTGGGGTCCTTTCAAGCTAGGTGAAGGATCAAATGAGTTCCTCACCATATATAACCATCAAGTATCTGATGATGGTACTATTGACAATAGACATCGGAATAGATTTCTTGGGGATGCTGTAGTATCAATGCTTTATCTAATCCGAGAAGAGCTTGATGAACTCAAGGTAATTGAGAATCCATTCATACAGGCATTGCTTGTATCTGTATTTGGCAGTGAGTATGCCAATCCACGAACAACAGAAGCTGATTTTCAGCTCGATTTCTATGCTAAATCTGATTACAACATGGTCGTTCTATTGAAACGTCTTGCAGAGGTTACTCGGGAATGTAGCACAAATTGGCTATACGATCCTATCGAGGGCACGCCTCATCTTCCTACATGGCTATGTTGGTGGAAAGGGCTCGAGCCAGAGATTGTTATAGACACTGACAGAACATTCGCAGGTCAAGAGGCAGAGTTCTCGATACTGATACGTAATAGTACAGGTAGGAATATTGACGGTCTAACTATTGAGTATTCAATTGAAGATTCCCTGAGAAATATAGTAGATAGCAATCTTATCACAATTGGTAGTATTGAAACTGGAGAAATACATGTTTCTCGAGTTGCTTTCACAACTCGAAAGGACACCACCGCCTATAATATAATTACAGAAGTAGGTTTTGTTGGACGTAAAATAAATCTTACAAGTACAATTAACATGTACTGGATGAGTGCATCAATACGTCCGGGCACAACGACGCAATTTGCGGATGGAAAGGCAGCAGTTCTCTTCAATGGCGAAATTGAAACCAATTATCCTTCAGGCTCATTCGTAAGCTGCCAAATCAATATCCTAGCGCCAAATCTGGAACGCCTTATAATTGGGACTACCGAAATACTCAAAGTCGAAGGAGGAGAAATAACTACATTTGATAGCTCATTATTTCCGCCTCTAGTGATTCCTCCCGATGTAGCAGAAGGTGTTGAGAGATGTGTACTTCAGATGCGTTTGATGAATGAAGAAGGCATCGAGATAGCAGAAGGAACATCAAAGCCGTTCTATGTAGGATTTGTTAGAAGAGGACCACAAGTCATTTTCGAGTCGAATATAAAGAGCAGCTATGTACCGGGAGAATTGGTCACCGGGAACATTCTAGTGAGTGATAGGAATAAAGTCATAGGACCATCTGCTAGAATGATAGTTGATTACTATGTAGAATCAGGGAAAACCATAGATATTGAAACCATACAATTTGAAGAATTCATTGGACGTAATGCATCTTTTCATTGGAGAGTCCCAAGGATTGAAGTTATGCCTCAGGTTGACAGAGTGGGTGTTATTAGAATTCGGGTGATTGAGAGAGGAAATATTATTGCTGCTGTTGAGTCAGATAGGTTCAGTATAAATCAAGTAACAACAAGAGTCAATCTAGACTCTCTGAGAGTTCCTCAGCGTTCCCATGTCGGGGGCAAAATATCAGGATGGTTGCGGATAAGGAGAAACACTGAACAAGGAGATCCTGCGTTTCTTACTTTATCATTTGTATATCCTGACGATGATGAACATGTAGTTCTTCGACAATCCGTAAAACAGAGCAAGAATCTATCTCTGGCCTTTGGCCCACTCACCATCCCAGCACCGAAAAAATCCACAAGTCCAAAATCTGTCATGCTAATAGCAGTGTTGAGCTACTTGGGCTTGGAGATGGATAGACGTTCAACAACAATAGATTTGGTAGGTGGACCATCAGCGGATTTTGCGAAGATTGAATTCATCGGGCTTCCAAGTTTTACAACGCCTGATCAGATGGTTCAGGTGACACTCCAAGTTGAAAGCAATTCGATGGAAACGACTGATTGCGTACTATCTGTAGATCTTGAATCAATTGCTGGGAACTCCAACCTAGTTGAGAGAAATATCAGCCTTGAGCTAGGAAAACTAAAGATGATTCCTATTCCCTTTAGAGTACCCCTCGGTGCTGAAATGAGTACTGCACACTTGAAGGCGGTCCTTCTGTGCGGCTCTCAATCATGTGGTAATAGCCAGCGGTTTAAGGTCAAGGCGATCGAAAAACCATTCTTCAGTGTTGAATTTTCTATTAGAAATGAAGCTGGTGATGAGATACCAGGTCTCGTCGCGAGACTTACTCCTGTGGAAATCATTGCGAGTGTAGAGAGCAAAAGAGAGAATCTTCAAGGCATATCAATAAGTCTTAGAGTGATGTCAAGACGAGACATAATCAAAGAGTTTGATATACCACTCACCAATGATAAGAAGAATACATTATCTGTAAAATGGCTAACACCACCCATCGATATTGTTACGGGTTATTTTCTTGACGCTGAAATTTCACAACACGGTCGCCCCTTACCGCACCGCGCAATTGAGATAGTGAAGAAGCAATTTACTGTCTATTAATTGGTCATAGAATTCTATAGTCATAGAACATTCATAACTTTTTATTTTATAAATGAAGAACTTATAGAACTGATTGAAGAAGATAGAGGTATTACGACCATTGACGATAGGAACTTCGTGAATTTACGATTCGACTATTGCCGTAATACAGATAAAAAACGTTATATTGGCAAAGAAAAGTCGAAGTCGTAGCATACCTAAGGCAAAGCTATAAATGCAATAATCGGGCCGCAATGTGGTAATTGGAGATATCAATTAGCTCCTGATATATGCTCATAAAACATTCGGGTGGATTAGCAGTTATATAACCAAAGTTTGAGATACTACGATAATTTATGGATGTGGAATGAATGTTTGAGATACTAGCGCATCCGGCCGTTTCCGGATTATTGGTGATGGGCATTGTTGGAGCCTTGGCCTATAAGGCTCATTTTGTTGATATATCAGGTCTAGTCAGTGCTTTTATCGTGGGATTCACTATCTGGTATACTGGTGGAGTCTCAGCTTTTGTAATCATTCTATTCTTCTTTATGAGCGCGGGTATTGCTACAAAATACAAGTACAAGGTGAAAGTACAAAAGAATGTTGCTCAAGAAGGCAAAGGAAAAAGATCATGGAAAAATGTATTCGGGAGTGGCCTCATTCCGATGATTTTCTCTGTAGCAATGTATCTTACACGACTATCGCCAGATTTAGCAGCAGTTGGATGGCCATTCTTTTTGTTTGGTGGATATGTTGGAGCAGTCGCAACAACATCCGCGGATACTCTAGCCAGTGAATTGGGTGTCTTTAGTAAGAGCAAACCAAGATTGATAACAAACCTTCGCAGGAAAGTTCCTAGCGGGACAATTGGTGCAGTATCCCTTTTGGGAGAAGGTGTAGCTTTGCTCGCAGGTCTTTTTATAGGACTTCTAGCTGTGTCTTTCGCAATTTTCACGCCCGGATGGGTACCTGCTGTAACAACCACTGAGCATGTGTTATTCCTAATTCCATTGGCGGTGCTAACTGCATTCATTGGATGTAATGTTGATAGTTTCCTTGGAGCTGCTTTTCAGAACAGATACGTTTGTGAGATATGTGGAGCAGTCATTGACAAAGAATTTCATTGCGATTATGAAACCAAATACATCGGTGGTTTCAAGAGCTTCACTAACATGCATGTGAATTTTGGTTCATCAGGGATGGGAGCGACACTTGGGATTCTTCTTGGAGCAGGTCTATTTGTGTGGATTTTGGGCGGCCTTTTCTTCTGGATTGCGGCTTCATCAAGTAGCTAGACCTTTCCAAGGCAATTTTCCTCGAATCTAATCGCATACTCAAAGGAATCCTTGATTGGAAGATTATCTGCTATCTGTTTCAAATAACCTACAACGAACCAGCGTGTCATTTCAGGAGACTTACTCGCACTCAAAATGGACATATCTCGCTCGTCGACCAAATGCAATTTGTAGCTGTTCTTTGTATCTTTGATAATAATCGCTGCATCTGTCACATCTCGAATGCGCTCAATTGGCTTTGGTGACATAGAACGAATGAGATAACGCCAAACTTGATTTGAAAGAATGAGAGTGTCCACTTGGGAAAGAACGGGTTTCAACCAATCTAGGCCCATTTCCCAGAAGGGTACAGAACATCTATAGACAAGTGGAATTCCTTGAGCTTTAGCAAATGCGGCAATCGAAGCGGCGACCTCAACAAAGAGTTCACCAATGTACACAGCCTTTGCCTTTTCTAAGATGGACCAAGGAACCTGGGAGGGAGAGTTGATTGAGAGGGATGTTACTGGTCCTATCCCTACGAGCATTCGTGACTTGCTGTTTTCTGTTATAATGATCGACTCATTAGTAGACTTTTCATTCTCTACAATTATATTTGAGACATCGACACCACCTTGAATGAGTTGAGTGATGACTTCCCACCCTTCAAGGTCATTTCCCACAGATGAAACAAGAGATGTGTCGATACCTTCTCTTGCTAGTGCTATTGCTAAATCAACTGTGGATCCTCCTGGCGACCGAATAGGCGAACTGCAGCTTGCAAGTCCTCCAGCGGGAGGTATCTTTGCACATTCGATTCGCGTATTATACGCAGATGCACCGAAAATAACGATGTCAGGTTGTGAATATTTGATGGAATCTTCAAGAATCGCTTTTGCACGAGTGCGTGCAAAAATTTCAAAAAGTCTAGATTCTGGGATGCCAAGATCTTTATAGAGAGTTGTAAGTCGAATTAAGTAATCTTCAAGTAGGAATGCAGTGAGTTCTTCAATATCGGATGGGAGACCCTTGGAATAGAATCGGGCTAGCCCCCATCCACTCTTTGTGAGTTCATGATAAACAACACGCTTCCCATTATGAATGGTCGTTGCAGTTGTGATTAGACCAAATCGGCTTAATGTTTTTAGATAGGAGAGAACGCTCTTGTTTGAGTGTTGGAGATTCTCAACAAGATCACGCTGCAAAACACGACCATCCTCATGAAAACTCGAAAGCACACTACGAGTAACTCGAGATGCCATAACGGTTCGGATGAATTCATCTCTGGCCTCTCTTTCTGAGGGAAGAAAGAGCAGATAAGGCCAAAGATGTTCAATTGGCTTTGTTTCGACCATTCCCAACATCTTCAAATATCAGTTTACATGTTGAATCAATGTACAATCGTACCTATGTAGTTTACTAAATTACACTTCATAGGAGGAGAGTTAGTGTCAGAATTCAAACGATCTGTTGCTTACCCATGGGCTTTAACAGGCATCTTTGCTGCATTTCATTTTGTTACATCGATGCTGCCATACTCAGTACTAGGAACTGGTGGAGGTTTCCTTTCATGGGGAATGATATCAGCTCCAATTGTCGGCTTTCTCCTAGGTCCTTTCTTTGGAACGATATCGATTCTGATTGGTTCTATACTGAATGTAATAGTCTTTAATCCCGGTGAGATTTTGGGACCGGTTGTTCTAACTTTGGCTCCAGCATCTGGAGCATTAGCAGCCGGACTTCTGAGAGCAAACAGGCCAGTTGGTGTCGTTGCAATCTATCTAATAGGACTCGTTGTCTTTCTGATAGGACCTATAGGACTGCTTGCATATCCATATCTTTGGCTTCATACTATCAGTCTTCTACTTGTGTTTCTATTTATTATTCCGCAAGCTCGCCGCTTCTTATTGAAAGGTCTACATTTCAAGAAAGAAGGCAGCCCAGCTATTACTATATTTTCTGTCTGGTTAACGGCTTTCATTGCACTTCTTGCGGATAATCTCATAGGAGGAGCAATTGGAACCTACTATTTCGTCTACATTTTACTTTTCAATCCTCCTGGACTTGCGAGTGTATACATGGGTATTGCATTGGTATATCCAGTAGAACGAATAATAGCATCAATAATTGTAGCTGGAGTTGCTATGGCCGTAGGATATGTGTTGGCTAAGTCATACTTCGACCTTCCAGTTCTACCGACCCAACAAATGACTATAGAGGAACTATCGGAGGAAGATGTGCAAACGGAGTAAGCAACAATCCAAACGCCATTTGGAATAAGAGCTATAGAGCAATTATGCCTGCAGTACTAGAATCAATCGCGTTCGAGACGAAGCTTCATAAGAACTCAGGCAAAGAATAGACATAGTGCAGAGTCCCTTGGGATTCTGTTCTGTATCTACACGGAATCGTGTGTATGCAGGAGTTAACAGATATTGCAGTTATTGGATACACAAACGCTAATACTAGCGCTCGTCATTGTATTTGGATTCTTTATTCTAATGTTCGTTGCTAGTGGGATAAAAGTCCTTAAAGAATGGGAGCGTGTTGCAATCCTCAGGCTTGGAAAATACAAGGCAGTAAAAGGGCCGGGCATCATTTGGGTAACACCAATCTTGGATAGAATCGCAATGAAGGTTTCCCTAAGGTTGCTGACGTATGCATTCAAGACAGAGAGGTCTCTCACAAAAGACAACGTACCAGTTGTTGTGGATGCTGTCATGTATTTCAGAGTAATTGATGTAGAAAAAGCAATCCTCAGTGTAGAAAGATACACGGTTGCAGTGGAACTGGGTGCTCAGACAACTCTGAGAGAAACCACCGGAAAAGTGACCCTAGATCAACTTCTATCAGATAGAGATAAGATAGCTCAACACCTTCAGGAACTGATTGATGAGAAGACAGAGCACTGGGGTGTGAAGGTCACAAGTGTGGAGATACGAGATGTTGTCATTCCATCGGCGCTCCAAGATGCGATGAGCAGAGAGGCACAAGCTGATAGAGAGGGTAGGGCGAGAATTATCCTAGCTCAGGCCGAACTCGAGGCAGCTGAGAACATGCTCAAGGCAGCCAAGAGGTATGAAGAGTCACAGGTTGGTTTTGTCCTTCGTACTTGGAACATTATGCAGGAAATCTCAAAGAATGCCAACCTGATAATCATGGTGCCGACGAACATACCAGAGGTTGGAACAACGACCGGTGTTGCAGCAGCGATGTCTGCGGGAACTGGAGGAATAAAGGTACCTCCTAACAAGGGTACAGTGGCTCCAGAGGATTAAGCACTAATTATTGGAGGGAGTAAATATGGATGCCTGGATAAAAATCCTCGTCGTCATGATCATGTTTTCAGCCTTGAGCACGGTCATGACACTCTTCCTTGTCGATCCCCTTGTTGGCCTGATACTCTTTGGAGTTATCATGACATTGCTGGTCATTACACTTGAACCAGCAACAGGCAAAGCTATGGCTCAAGTCACTGTTCCACTTGTAATCATTCTCTTTGTTATGGAGATATTCTTTACAAATCTATACAGTCCTGAACCACTGTCTTTTCCATTTTGGATGTTATTTGTGATCGGGGCAGTCTTGTACATACTCTTCATGATGTTTACAGGTGGAAGTAGTTTTGTAGAAGGAGGTTTTATGGATGCAAAAGTTTCTTTGAAACTCTTCCCATTTTATGGTATAGCTATCTTCCTTTCAGTTCTCATAGATGAAACCCACAAATTGACAGTGTATATTATGGCTGGTACCGTAATAGGAATGATGGCGCTCTACTTCGCGTTCCTTCGAGACTACGACAAGTGGCCTGCTTATTCACAAATGAAATACTCTGATATCCATGCCATTTCTGACATAAACCCCAGAGGTAAAGTGAAGACTGGTGCAGAAATCTGGTGGGCAAGAACTACCGGACCCCCAATCAAAACTGGTGAGAAGGTTGTCATAGTAGACATCAAGGGTATGACCATGATAGTAGCACGTCCGGAGGATATACTCATCGGTCACGAACAATAATTATGAAGAGGAGTGTCAGTAGTTCTGGCATCTTCCTCTATTCTTTCTTTCTAATACTAAGAATCCCCCAGATAATAGATAGTCCAATCAAGAATCCGATTATTGTTGTAATTCCCCATTCAATTTGAAAAATCTCGGGATGAAGAACTGGCTCACGTGGGAATACTGGAAATATTATGTAGGCTAACATGTTCCAAGCAAAATGAAACGCTATGGGTACCCAGAGTTTCCTACCTGACCAATAATAACTGACTGAGAGCACAACTCCGCCAAGGAACATGTTGAATGAGAAAATCAAAGCAAGATGCAGGGGAAATCCAGGCGTAGCCCACCAACTAAAATGAAGAAAAGAGAAGAAAATTGAACTGATAATGATTGCCTGGGCTTTTCCCGCAAGAGCTTCGATATGAGGAAGAATGTATCCACGATGGGCAATCTCTTCAAGAATTGCAGTCGGAACAGTGATGATTATCTCAGAAATCAAAAGGTCAGCAGTCATTTGTTCTACTGGTCGCAATTGACCTCCAAAGAAGAAAGCAAACAAGATTACAATCGATGCTGCAATAGTACCCCCTATTGTTCCAATGATTATTTGAGGAATCGTGGTGTTATCAAAATTAATACCTAGTTTTCCAATAGAAGATCCTTCTGAACGTGCGAAGATATCGGTGATAATATACATTAAGAAAAATGTTCCAAAGAAAGCCGCAGTCGCCATCAATTCAAAGAGTTCGCCTGTGAAGAGTCTTGAGATAATTGGGGATATCTCCACTATTATGAGAATGAATGCCATGAATAGAATAATTTTTAGAACGTCTTGCACTGGATCTCTTTTCATAACCAATCACTGAAATGCTACGCGACTATACATACCTAAAACTGATTTGGTCCTTTGATAATCGTGGGACGTCAGAGATTAGTAAATATATAGTGCGAACTGATATAAGCAGGCAGCTATAATCAACCGACTAAGGGTTACATAGGAAGCTAATTAATAGCTAACAACAGGAATGTATTGAACTCATAGTCTATGGAGGAGAATTATTGCCCGAAACTAGGAGGCTATTGCTGGAATTCGACACAGACAAAGTCGGACATCTTGCTCGATCGGATACAAAAGAGATGAAAGCTCTCATCCGAGCCTTCACTGACTCATCCGACATAGTTAGAGAACGGGCTCTAATTGCTGCTGTCGATGCAGCAGATCCTACAATCGTAAAAGAGATTGTCAAAATGATGGATGATGATGTTGTTAATGTCAGAATAGCTGCAGCTCAAGCACTTGCTTTCTATCATCAACCATGCACAATTCCAACACTCCTCAAGGGACTCAAGGATTCTAATACTTGGGTGCGTTCACACTGCGCTTCAGGACTTTCCAAGCTCTTAAACGGACCAATATGGGCTCGTATACCTCAGGATTCTCTCGATAAAATTTTGAATAATTTTCCAGATATGATGGATGAAGATATCAATAGGCTACTGGCATCAATCAAATTAAGCCCAGCGGCTATTAGCAGGTTCGCGAAATGGCGAGCAATGAATTTTGATGTTGAGATTGATACCAGTTTACTTGTAGAGGAATTGGAAGGGGCACCTATTCTTTTAACTGATGAAAGGGTAGCGAAACCTGAAGTAGCAGGACTCTCTGAAGATGTTGAAAAGATTCTAAGTGAACTCCCGGAAGAAATAATTGCCACACTCCCTCCTGAAGATCTCAAACGTTTAACTCCCAATTCTGCAAGAGAATTAGTATCAAAGCTAAAAGTGTCTTTACCCCCACCAGAGAAGAAGAAAAAGACCGTTAAGGTTCGCAAGGTGACAAAGGTAAAGAAGAAGGCAAAAGAACCAAGCCGTGAAGAATTTATCAGAAAACTACCACCTGAAATTCGAGAATCAGTTTCAGATGAAACATTGAACTCACTCAGTATTCAAGAGCTGGAAGCTTTGCTTGCATCAACAAGTGATGTCAAAGCAATTGAGGACGTAGAAGAAGAACCAGAGCCGGAATCAGCAGCAGAAGTTGAAGATCCAAGAATGGCGGATTTCGTTAAGAAATATGGTAAAGAAAAGGCAGCCCTCTTAGTTAATATTCCCGAAGTTATGCTAGAGGGGATACCTGAAGAGCAAATCAAGGAAATGGACTTGGAGACTCTTGAAGGTCTTGCACAAGCACTTGAACCTCGTTAATAGTGACTATTCTGAACCACGTATTACTACGGCAAATTCACCTGCGAGCTTACCATACCATTCAAGCAGGTCTCGCATATTGTCCACATGACGGTAAGTACCATTTCCATACTGCGCGATGGCTAGCATCAATTCTTCATCAATTTCACTTCGTTCTCCAAGACCTATGCTGTAAATTACTAAGCGGGATCTGTCAGGAAAACGCTCTTTGAGAATCTTCAGTGGTGGAGGACCAGATGTCGTCATGCCATCAGTAAGCATGATGAGCATTGTTGGTTTTTCCGGATCTCCAAACTCCTCCATGATATCACTTGCTTTTGCAAGAGCTGATCCCATGTCTGTAAGAGTCCCGCCCTCTTCAACCTTATCTACAACATGGGTACTGATTATTTGAAGACCCAATGCTTTCTCTCGACCTGTACACTCTACAAAAGGCTGAACTTCTCCTGTTTCTGAGTTGAGAAATGTCATTTCACTGATATCTTTCTCGAACGTTATCACGCCGACTTTCTCGCCATAACCGCGCCCAACTTTTTCTGCGAGATATAACAAGACAGCCATAGCTGCCGCTTCAGCGCGACTGACATTTTTCCCTTCTTCAAATCGATTAAGAAAGGCTTGTACCTCAGGACTATCACCAGCTAAATCTTTCAGACCTTCTCGTGCATGAGCGATATCTTGAACAGGAACATCCGTTGTCTTCATTGAGCCACTAGTGTCGACACAAAGAACTGCATTGAAAGGTGTGGCAATCCCTACAGTCTTAAATTCATAACCAGTCTTTTCGCGAAGAGCCTCAAATGCAAGCTTTGCAAAGTGCTTTCCTGAGAGGGCAGGCTTAGTATTAAGAATCTCAACCTTCACATCAAGCTCAGGCCAGTTGAATGACATTCCAGGATAGACAAGCCGGCCGCCTATGATATTTTCGAGTGAATGAACCTTCTCGGCAGCTCTAGAAACAAGGTCCTCAGTATTGGCATCTTCCGTAAGAGGTTTGAGTCCAAACTCTACATACTCTAGCGCAACCATATCTTGATCATATAGTGCCACCTCAACAATATCGCCCTCCATAAGCAGTGATGCCTCAAGAACAAGTGTATCAACGATAATCTTGTTTTCAGATATATCATTACCCTTGCGAATCTCTGCAGCCCCCCAGAAACTACTCTGTGGATCTTCGAAGATGACAATGGAGCCTATATCTGCATCTAGAGTGTCAGCTGTCTTTGGGTGGAGATTCGCAAAGCCCCTAAGGTCTCCACCATCAACAATTTCTAATTCAAGTTTCTTGGTGATGGCTGTTGCCTCCTCTAGTCCAATATGTATTCATTTTGTGTGTGTTGTTATAAAGAATATGAGGTTCACGCTATCGAAAATATGATACTACTTTCTCATGTAAATTCTTGCCTGTTTCTAGTGTAACCGCGTGATCTCTTAAAGATCGTATCAACACGGAATTATTAAGCTGGGATGCGTTTTGAATCGTTTCAATCCGTGTCATACCTGATGTACTTAGGAGTGAGCAACTGAGCAAACTGTTTGGTCCTCTTCGCATCCAAAGGTGAATCTCTCGATCGTTGTTTTTTGTTCTTAGGGTCATCACATAAGAATCAAGGTACACGCCATTAAAACCACCTCTAGATACAGGCAGTGGTTCAGGCCATGTTCCTTCCGGCGGGAGCATTACATCGAGAGAGCATAGATCCCAATCTTCTTGATTAATGAGTGATATGATTGAGTTTTCCAATTGATGTTGGTTTGATTTATCTTGGTCTAAACAGTCATACACGACTGGAGTGGCGGAACGCCCAGTTTCAGTTGCAAACGGTTTCTGAGCAAGCATGAGTGCATTCCCACCCAGTATTCGTTGAATATCTGCCAAGGTTCCAGGGAATTTCCTTGATAGGAGGTAGAGAATGATGTCAGCGGCCTGAACAGAGAGGAAGCTGAAATCAGTTCCAAAGAGAATTTTCTCTGACCATGGGCTGTTCAATCGACCTAGTCTCTCAACAGCAGACTCAAAGAGGACAGGAACATCTAGATCGTGCAGAGTAGATGTTTCAGCAAAGATAGCTGGGTCCCGCAATGCATCAAAGAGCTGAGGATCACCGGGAGACATTCCACAATGAGCGAGAACGACTCTCAATCCCCTAATTGCTGTTCCACATTCAGGATCGTTCTTTATGGACTCTACTAAAGTCTTAATTCGTAGAACAGTGTTAATATTCCTTGTATCAAATATAACAGGGATATTTAGCTCGCCTGCTCGCTTTACGATATTTTTTGTTAATTCTCCCTCAATGGAGTCAAGAAAGAGCTGTGCTAGAGGGTGAAGCTTTAGACCCCGCAATCCAAGAACCTGAACACTGCGTTCAAGCTCTTTTACGGCTAAATCTTTCTGCCTTGTTCCATCCATTGGATTAACACGTGCAAATCCGATCATGCGTATCGAATGTGGCGCTCGAGTTGTCCACCCTGCAATTTTATCATTTGATACTTTGAAGGATGGAGCTTTTGCTGTTTCAGGTTTTGAGTAATCATCAGTATAAGGAAAGACAATCGTTCTATCTACCAACCAGCCATGATTCAATCGCTCCCAACTTTTGTGGCTATTGAAACACCGATTAGCAAAATCGCTGGGAGCGACAGCAATTGGCTCGAAAAGTAGTGCATCCTCATCTCTGAGGTTTTTTGCTATTTTCTGCATCTCAAACCACAATTGGGCATAGAATTCATATGCACCAGCAGGAGTATTCGTATGGCCTTTTTCTCGACCCATGTGATGATGCGCATCTACGATATAGAGCCAAAATTCATCACCTTTCTTGATACCTCGTGAGGGTTGGTCGTCTATTGCTCGTACGATGAGCATTTGTGAGTAAATCCTCCAATTTTCCTCTTTGCAATTGTGTGATAAAGTATTGCGTTTTTCACTGAAAAATCATTTAGATTACTATCGGCACTATGCATATATCATCTCCTGCAGAGAAATCCATAGCTACCGAGGTCGTAATCATGATCGTTGTTGAAGACATT
>Ga0224495_10000869_pt1 | contig 22745 bp, 18 predicted proteins | sample SF_Jul11_sed_USG_FD_168128 | JGI IMG/M metagenome (GOLD analysis project Ga0224495, IMG submission 168128) | Sediment microbial communities from San Francisco Bay, California, United States - SF_Jul11_sed_USGS_4_1 | ecosystem: Environmental > Aquatic > Marine > Sediment | place: USA: California...
TAGATGGCGAAGAGGAAATGCATATGGTAGATTGTGGGGTGGTCAGTCTGTCAGCGCGGCTTCCTATGGAGGAAAGGCTGCGCTCTCTTTACCGTGAGCTAGGCAAAATCATCAGCAGGCACAAACCAAGCGAAGTAGCCATTGAAGACCCCTTCATTGGCCACAACGTGAGGTCAGCGTTCGCCATTGGCAAAGCACAGGCCATAGCTATCCTAGCAGCGGCCAACAAGGGATTGCCTATCTACTACTACTCACCGGCCAAGATAAAGAAGCAAATAACCAGCTACGGTCAAAGCGATAAGCAACAGGTTCAAGAAATGGTGAGGGTCCAGCTCGGCCTCTCCGAGCTGCCTCAGCCGAGCGATGCTTCGGATGCGTTGGCTGTGGCTATGTGCCACATCCAGCAAAGGCGCCTTAATCAATGGGTTGCTGAACATAACCCGGAATGATAGCCACATTAGAAGGAGTACTGGAATATCGTGGTGACGACTCCGTTATCATTAATGTCGGCGGGATAGGCTTCCGGGTATATGTCTCCAGCTCGACTTCAAGCCAGTTAGGAGCTGTCAAGGGCAGGGTTTCCCTCTATACCCATCTCCACGTGAGAGAGGACAACATTTCCCTCTACGGTTTTGTCTCCAGCGAAGAGTTGACTCTGTTCAAGAGCCTTATTTCCGTCACGGGAATTGGCGCTAAGCTGGCCTTAACTCTCCTCTCAGCTTTGAATCCCGGGCAACTGGTCATGGCCATAACCAGCGGCGATATTGATCTACTGAGCCGGACACCTGGCATCGGCAAGAAAATAGCCAGCCGCCTTGTGGTTGAACTCAGAGGCAAATTGGAGAAGGAGTGGAAAGAGGTGGCGCTGCCCTTGGTCCCGGAGCATACCGACGTCATAGCTGCCCTAACCGGCTTGGGCTATTCCGTAACGGAAGCCGCCAAGGCTATCTCCAAGATTCCAGATTCTGAGGGCCTGAGCTTGGAAGATAAAGTTAGAATGGCGCTGCAGCAGATGGCAAGAGGGTAGGCTGGTCACACCCGAAGAACTTCGTTTCTCACGGGGCCTCGGATTCACGCAATGGCATTTTTGTGGGGGCCTTACGAAGAAGAAGCAAAGGGAATTTTCGCTGGAAAGTAGGCCGATTGTAATAGAGGCAAGAGGAGAGGAGAAAGTGTGTCTTCGTTTGAACCTACTGAGGCATGATATAATGAGATATTTCGGTTCGGTTTTCCTGCCTGTGAGCGTGGAGGTGAATTTAGCTGGGACAAAATGCGCGGATACGATCCCCACTTTGTGCATTGGAGCAAAACTATGAAATATGTGAAATGGTTCGAGGAAATTGGAGCACAAGACGTAGCTTTAGTCGGTGGCAAAAATGCATCTCTTGGTGAAATGATAGGAAATCTGGGTAAGAAAGGGGTGAATATTCCGTCGGGATTCGCCATTACTGCCGAAGCGTACAAGTATGTGGTCAAGAGAGCAGGCATTAGGCAGAAAATCAAAGACATTTTAGCGGGTCTGGATACACATGATATGGAGGATTTAGCGGACAGAGGCGAAAAGCTGCGGAATTTGATAGCGCATTCTCGCTGCCCAAGAGACCTGGAAGAAGAGATAATAGTTGCCTACCGGAAGATGGAAGAGCGATTTGGAAAGGATGTGGATGTCGCCGTGAGAAGCAGTGCCACTGCCGAAGATCTGCCGACGGCTTCATTTGCGGGACAGCAAACGAGTTACTTGAATGTGCGCGGAGAAGGCGACCTCCTGGAAAGGGTGATGGACTGCTTTGCATCTTTGTTTACGAACCGGGCGATATCCTACCGGGTAGATAAGGGATTCGACCATCTGAGTGTCTACCTATCAGTGGGGGTGCAAAAGATGGTGCGGTCCGATCTGGCCTGCGCCGGTGTCATGTTTTCCATAGATACAGATTCAGGTTTCAGGGACGTGGTCTACATAACTGCTGCCTATGGTCTAGGAGAAAATGTGGTACAGGGAACTGTGGATCCAGACCAGTTCTACGTTTTCAAGCCCACTCTAAAGAAGGGTTTCAGACCCATTGTGGAGAAGAAGCTGGGCCTGAAGGATAAGAGATTGGTCTACATGAGATATGGGTCCGGAGCGGTGCAGAAACAGGTCAAGGTCGAAGAGCAAAGACAGTTCGCATTAAATGACGACGAGATCTTGATTCTGGCCAGGTGGGCTTGCATTATAGAGGAACATTATGGTGCGGCCATGGATATTGAGTGGGCAAAAGATGGGATGAATGGGGAACTCTTCGTGGTCCAAGCCCGGCCGGAGACGGTGCACTCGCAGGTAGACTTGAATGTACTAAGGACGTACGTGCTTGAAGAAAGAGGGAAATTACTGGCCAGAGGGGAGCCAGTGGGCACAAAGATAGGACAAGGTGAAGTGTGTTTGATAGAAGATAGCAGCGAGATTCAGAAATTCAAAGGTGGCCAGATATTGGTCGCAGATATGACAGACCCCGACTGGGAACCGATAATGAAGATTGCCAGCGGCATAGTCACCAACAAAGGTGGCAGAACCTGTCATGCAGCCATAGTTAGCCGTGAACTCGGCGTACCATGCGTGATCAGCACGGGCAACGGGACGGAAGTTTTGGAGGATGGACAAGAGGTCACGATTAATTGCTCAGGAGGCGAGGGCAGGATATATGAAGGCAAGCTGAAATACAGAATAGATGAGGTAGAAGTGACCAAGCTGCCCAGGCCCAAGACCAGAGTGATGATGAATTTCGGCATTCCCGGCGGTGCGTTTATTCAAAGCCAAATTCCCAATGACGGTGTAGGTCTGGCCAGGGAGGAGTTCATCATAAACTCATACATCGGCATACATCCTATGGCACTAATACAATATGATGAATTGAAGAAAGCAGCGAGTACTGATGACAAACTGGCAAAGGTTATCAGAGAGATAGATGAGAAGAGCGCGGCATATAAGGACAAGAAGGGATTCTTCATTGACAATTTGGCGATGGGGATAGCGAAAATAGCTGCCGGATTCTATCCCAACGATGTCATCGTTCGGTTTTCTGATTTCAGGACAAATGAGTATGCCAATTTGGTTGGGGGATATCGTTACGAGCCCAAGGAGAGAAATCCAATGATTGGCTGGAGGGGAGCATCTCGCTACTATGATGAGAGATTCAAGCCGGCATTTGGTTTGGAATGCCAGGCCATAAAGAAAGTGAGAGATGAGATGGGGCTGACCAACGTCAAGGTGATGATTCCTTTTTGCCGGACGCCCGAAGAGGGGAGAAAGGTCATAGAAGCTATGGACGAGTTTGGGTTAAGGCGAGGAGGAAATGGATTGGAAGTCTATGTGATGTGCGAGATACCATCAAATGTGATGCTGGCCGAAGAATTCGCCGATGTATTTGATGGATTCAGCATAGGGTCGAACGATTTAACGCAGTTAACTCTTGGTTTGGATAGAGACTCCGAACTGGTGGCACACCTATTTGATGAAAGAAATGAAGCGGTGAAACGGCTGGTGAAGCAACTCATATATACTGCACACCGTCACAAACCAAGAAGAAAAGTGGGGATATGCGGGCAGGCGCCGAGTGATTTCCCTGAATTTGCCGAGTTCCTGGTTGAATGCGGAATAGATTCGATGTCTTTGAACCCGGACGTGGTGCTGGCAACGAGGTTAAATATCGCAGAGGTGGAGAAGAGAATAGAATCAAGGACCAAGAGAAAACGCGCGACGACATGAGTGCGCCGCTGCGATAAATCAAGGATTCTGTCTTGACTTGCAGCATTGCAGTGATTCCATGGTTGGCAAACCCAATATACGTGAACAAACAGAGAAGAGAGAAGAAGCCCTTTCTCCTTATGCCGCCAGGAGTAGGTCCAGTCGTGGTCGGCTGAGGTGGGAAGAGGCATGCCCCATAAGAACCAGTTTCCAGCGTGACCGTGACCGTATCATCTATTCCAAGGCCTTCCGTCGGCTGAAGCATAAGACGCAGGTTTTTATTGCTCCTTTGGGTGACCATTATGTCACCAGGCTTACTCACACTTTGGAAGTATCCCAAATAGCTAGAACAATAGCTCGCGCTCTGAATCTCAACGAAGACCTTGCTGAAGCTGTTGCTCTTGGGCACGATTTGGGACACACGCCCTTTGGTCATATAGGCGAGGAAGTCTTGAACGAGTTGTATGACGGTGGCTTCAGACACAATGAGCAGAGCTTAAGAGTAGTTGATCTATTGGAGAGAGATGGAGAGGGGCTGAATCTTACCTGGGAAGTGCGAGATGGCATTCTCAATCATTCCAAGGGACAGGTCGGTATCCTGGGGGAAGGATGGGGGGACGTGCACACTTTGGAGGGCCAAATATGCAAGATAGCCGATATCGTGGCCTATGTCAATCACGACGTCGAAGACGCTGTGAGAGCCCAGATTATCTGCCAGAGGGATTTGCCGGGACCTGTAGTAGCGACTCTGGGGCAGACACATTCACAGCGAATCAATACCTTGGTTTGTGACATAATAGACTGCTCCTGGCCCGTTAGTGCCAAGGGGAGTTTGGCCAAGCCAACTATAGGTATGAGCCCTGACGTCATTGGAGCAACGAACACACTTCGGCAGTTTCTATTTGACAAAGTGTATTATCCTAGCTTGGCCGGAGAAGATGCGGTGAAGGCGGTAGCAGTCCTACGTCTGTTATATTCCCATTTTCTAAAATATGAGGATAAATTGCCTCCGGAATTTGCCGCTCTGCCAGATAGTAAGGAGCGGAAAGTCATGGACTACATCGCTGGAATGACCGACCAGTATGCGCTAAGATTAGCCGACGAAATATCTCAATGAGCGTAATAACAGAAGTAAAACAGAGGCTAGATATAGTAGAGTTCATCTCCGAGTATGTAACTCTGCAAAAAGCCGGGCGCAATTTCAAAGGCCTATGCCCCTTCCATACCGAGAAACATCCCTCGTTCTTTGTTTTTCCTGAGCAACAAAGCTGGCATTGCTTTGGTGCCTGTGGAACTGGCGGCGATGTTTTCTCCTTTGTTATGAAAAAAGAGGGCATTGATTTCGGCCAAGCTCTGCGTGTTTTGGCTCAAAGGGGCGGCGTGACTCTGGGCTCCCGTGAGGCGCCAAGCAAGGCTGAGGATGAGAAGAGGGAGCGATTATTTCATATTAACGAGGCCGCTGTTGAATACTATTACCACATACTTTCCGCTACCAAGGCAGGGGAGACAGCCAGAAGCTATCTGACAAAAAGGAACGTCGCGCCCGAGACTCTCAAAGAGTTCCGTGTTGGCTTCAGTCCCGATGCCTGGGAAACCGTCAAGAACTATTTGCTGGGCAAAGGTTACACGGGAAAAGAGCTAGTAGAAGCTGGTCTAGTAATAGAGAAAGAGGAAGGAGGTAGCTACGACCGATTCCGCAACCGGCTGATGTTTCCTATATGTGATATCCAGGGCCGGGTCACTGGTTTTGGAGCAAGAGTCCTGGATGATTCTCTTCCCAAATATATCAACTCTCCCCAAACGCCAGTTTTCGATAAGAGTAGCAGCCTATACGGCATTGATAGGGCTAAATCTGCCATCAAAAAGAAAAACTTGGTGATAATCGTGGAAGGTTACATGGATGTACTCACGGCTCATCAGCACGGCTGGCAAAATGTAGTCGGCTCAATGGGCACTGCTTTGACCGAGAAGCAAGTGGAAGGCATGAAGAGATTGACCAACAATATTACCCTGGCACTGGATGCTGATATTGCCGGTGAGGAAGCTACCCTGCGAGGCAAGGCAATACTGGGTTACTCTAAAATTGAAGGAAGAGTCATATCGTTGCCTCCCGGCAAAGACCCGGACGAAGTGATAGGAGAGGAACCGGCACTCTGGGAGAAACTGGTGGAACAGGCTGTGCCTATCCTGGACTTCGCCTTTCAATCTGTGATAGGCAGAGTTGACATCGACAAATCGCGAAACAAGTCCGTCGCTATGGAAAAACTCCTGCCATCGATTCATGAAATAAAGGACCCGGCGGTACGATTCGACTATATGGACAAACTGGCTAAGGCGCTAAGAATCGAAAGGTCGGTCGTCAAAGTCGCCTTGGGTGAGTTAAAGGCCGCCAAGGAAAGGCCTCAGCCTAGCAGGCCGACAGAGCAATCTCGCCTTGCCCGCCGGTTCGTGTCCAGCCCTGTTGAAGAACGGTGCCTGGCACTTCTCATTCGGTATCCAGAGCTTCGCCCTTCGGCCCAGGAGCTATCACCAGAACACTTCGAATTCACGGAGAATCGGGAAATCTTTGTCAAATGGCAACTTTCTTCTGATATCTCAGATCTTGAAGGCAAACTTGACAGTAGTTTATTAGAACATCTATACTACTTGGTTGAAAAGAAGTCCCCACCAGCCATACAGGAAAGCCAGCGAACTCGACTCCGTGATTTGGACCAGTGTATCCTTCGTCTCCAGGAGAAATTATCCCGGAAAGTAGAAGCTGAGAAAGAGGCGATGCTTGAGATTGAGAGGGAGCGAGGCGGGATAAGCTCAGAGCAAGCCAAACTGGAGGAACTGGGGATAGATTCCGGGCTAAAGCTACAGGAGGTCTTCGTTAAGAAAGAGAAAAACCATGGATTCAATTAAAGAAGTATCTATCAACCTTGATAGTGATGAGGCGGTGGCTGCAGGATTGCTCAGCGACGAAGCTGAGGTTGAGGATGTCAGCGCCTTGGCCGAGGAAGTTGAGGAAAAAGAAGAAGGTGAAGACTTCCTAGCTGAAGAAACTGAGGAAGTCAAACCACCGGCACCCCTGGAAGAGCATGAGATAACGGATGACTCGGCTCGCATGTATCTTCAGGAAATTGGCAGGGTGCCGCTTCTCAACGTCAGTGAAGAGAAGCTACTATGCCGGAAGATAGAGCTGGGCAGGAGCTTAGATGAAATCGAAGAAAACCATTTTAGGAAGTATAAGAAATTCCCTTCACCTGTTGAGATAGTTGTTCAGCTGATTTCTCAGTTATTCAAGTCGTATCCCGTTGTTCAGATTATCGGGAAGCATATTGGAGTCGCCTCCTCTGGAAACGTGGTGGAGACTATCAGGAATCCCAAGTTTCGCTCCGCGATTGATGATGTCATAGACGCGTCGTTAATAGCGGCAACTGGTAAGGGCATAGGCAAAGGAGCCGCGGCAGCCGAGGATGCTATAGTAGGTCTTTCTGTAAACACTCAGCTTTTGCCCCCGCAACTGCTAAGGCTTCTGGCTAAGGACAAGATTTCATGGCAAAAACTAAAGGCTCTCGTATCCAACGACAAGTTCCTATCTCAGCTCGATTCTCATAGTAACGAGTTCAAAGCTTACTTCCGGCAGGTACAGACGGAAGCAAAAGCATCGGAAAGGCACCTAACAGAAGCAAACCTACGCTTGGTGGTGAGCATAGCCAAGAAATACATCGGGCATGGCATGCCTCTGCTTGAGCTCATTCAGGAGGGAAATATTGGGCTTATCCGAGCTGTGGATAAATTTCAATATAGAAAAGGCTACAAGTTCAGTACCTATGCTACCTGGTGGATCAGGCAGGGCATTACTCGCTCCATAGCCGACCAATCCCGTGCTATTCGCATTCCGGTACATATGGTAGAGACAATCAACAAGCTGTTGCGAACAATGCGGCAGTTGGTTCAGGAACTCGGGCGCGAGCCAAGTTACGAGGAAATTGGCGGCCGCCTCGGTATGTCACCGGAGAGAGTGGAAGAAGTCATGGCTCTGTTCTTCCGCGAGCCAATATCACTGGATATGCCCATCGGCGAAGATGAGGACAGCCGGTTAGGCGACCTCGTTGAGGACCATGCCAGCTTAGCGCCGACCGAGGCGACCTCGCAGCAGCTACTCAAGGAGCAGATAGATAAAGTGCTTGGTGAGCTTACTGATCGCGAAAAAAGAGTGTTGCAGCTTAGATTTGGCCTCAAAGATGGACATGCTCGAACTCTGGAAGAGGTGGGCAAAGAATTCAATGTAACCCGGGAAAGAATACGACAGATTGAAGGCAAGGCTCTGCGCAAGTTACGCCATCCCACCCGCAGTCGGAAGCTCAAGGGCTATCTGGACTGAAACCACCCACAAAACTCCTGCCATTTTCGTGGGCGTTCGACACATCTAGAATCGAAGCGAGTAGGTCTGGTCCGGATTAGGTTCACCTCAAGGGAATGTTAAATATGTTGCCCATCTTTGTAGGCAACTTGCCCCGTGACAGTGACTTGGTCAGCTTTCTCATCTCACGAAACTGGTTCAGAAGTTGGTTAACGTCCTTGGATGTGGTCCCGCTGCCCCGAGCAATCCGGCTTCGCCGCTTACCGTCAATAATGGCTGGATTGCGCCGCTCCTCATAAGTCATAGACAGAATAATAGCTTCTGTTTTCTTTAGCTGTTTCTCGCCTTCATCATCTGGCAGACGAGAAGCGAATCTGGAAAAGCCGGGCACCATTTCCACCAGTCGCCCTAGGGACCCCATCTTGTGAATTTGGCGCATCTGACCGAGAAGATCCTCAAGGTCGAAGTCGCCTGTGCGCATTTTCCCTTCCAAGTCCCTGACCTGTTTCTGGTCAAAAGCGGTCTCAGCTCGCTCTATAAGGGTGAGCATATCACCCATGCCCAAAATCCGAGATGCTAAGCGGTCGGGATGAAATACTTCCAGCGCATCCATCTTCTCGCCCGTGCCCAGGTATTTTATAGGCACGCCGGTAACAAATCTGATGGAGAGAGCGGCTCCACCTCGGGCATCTCCATCCATCTTCGTCAAGATGAGCCCCGTGAGTCCGATGCGGCTCTGGAATTCTTGAGCCACCTTCACGGCATCCTGCCCAATCATGGCATCTACTGTGAGCAATACTTCGGAAGGCTTCAGCAGGGATTTGACGTCGGCCAATTCCCGCATCATGGGTTCGTCAATATGGAGGCGCCCTTGAGTGTCTACTATGACCCAAGCTGTTCCGGTTTCTTTGGCATGCTTTAGAGCATGCTGGCAAATTGTCGTTGATGCTACGGTAGCATCCTCACTGTATACCGGAATGTCGTGTTGCTTGCCCAGTAAGTTCAGTTGTTCAATGGCAGCTGGCCGGCGAGTATCAGCGGCTACCAACAAAGGACGCTGGCCCAGATGTTTGAGTTGGACGGCTAGCTTCGCCGCCGTAGTCGTCTTGCCCGAGCCCTGCAGCCCTACGAGCAAAGCGACTCCTGGCAGATCAGTAACCGAAGCCAAACGGGCAGGCTCTCCACCCAGGATGGCAATTAGTTCCTCGTTAACGATTTTTACTATCTGCTGGGCTGGCGTGAGGCTGCGCAACACTTCAGAGGCAAGAGCGCGCTCTCGCACCTTGGACAGGAATTCCTTGACTACCTTGAAATTCACGTCTGCTTCCAAGAGTGCCAGCCGTACTTGACGTAAAGCATCGTCAACATCCCCTTCGCTAAGCTTGCCTTTCCTGCCAAGCTTATCAAATACGGCAGTCAACTTCTGGGTCAGGACCTCAAGCATTTTACCCCCGAAGTATTTTATTCTCGGCTGAATCACCTCGTCAACTGGTTCTGCCACGTCCAGGGTTCCTATCTCAGGTTACCAATGCCATTGCACTGAACCGGGAATCAGCATACTATATGGCTTTGATGGAATATCTTTGGGCACCTTGGCGAATAGAATATATACAAAATGCTACGGAAAGCGGCTGTATCTTATGCCAGAAACCCAGGGAAAATAACGACGAGGCAAATTTAATTCTTTATCGTGGTAAATATAACTTCATAATCCTGAACGCCTTTCCGTACAATCCAGGGCATCTAATGATCGCGCCCTATCGGCACATAGCGAATTTACAGGACTTGACGGATGAAGAAGCGAAGGAACTCTTTGACGTTATCAAGAAAGGCTTGGGGCTTCTAGAAGAGACAGTGAAGCCGGCTGGCTTCAATATTGGCTTGAATGTGGGCAAAGTAGCTGGAGCCGGTATAGTGGGGCATGTCCACACTCACATAGTCCCAAGGTGGCAGGGTGACACTAACTTTATGCCGGTATTGGCTGATACCAAAGTCGTATCGGAAGCCGTGAGTGGCACATACAAGAAGCTGAAGGCGAAGTTATAGCATAGTAGCCAGACTCTATTGAGAACGTTCGACGCCTCTTCCTACGGCCAAAACAAGACTGTCGGATACACAGTAGTCTAGGAACACAAAGATATTCATCATGTATCTCATTATTCTCCTTGGGATTGTCAGCCTGTTCGGGGATATAACCTACGAAGGGGCTAGGAGTGTTGCTGGGCCCTACCTGGCTACACTGGGCGCGAGTGCTAGTGTTGTCGGCTTGGTAGCCGGTATCGGCGAATTCTTTGGTTATGCTCTGCGTCTGGCCTCTGGCTATCTTGCTGACCGGACTAGGGCATATTGGCCTTTGACTTTTATTGGCTACGGATTGCTCTTGTCCATTCCCCTGCTGGCATTCGCTGGCTATTGGCAGCTTGCTGCTGTGCTTATCATTTTGGAAAGAATTGGGAAGGCAATAAGAAGCCCAGCAAGAGATACCATGCTTTCTTATGCTGCAAAAGGGGTTGGGAGGGGCTGGGGGTTTGCTGTTCACGAGGCGTTGGACCAGATCGGCGCCATCATCGGTCCTATCGTCTTTTCCCTTGTTTTACTTTTCCATGGTGACTATCATGAAGGTTTTACCTTGTTATGGATACCCGCCCTGCTAAGTCTGGTCGTTCTAGCCATAGCTAGGAAGAAAGTCCCTTCACCACAGAAACTTGAAGCGCCCGATGAGGCGGGCAAACAAGGCGACAAAGGTAAGCTTCCCCGAGTTTTCTGGTTTTACACTATATTCACCTTGGTGTCCGTGGCCGGATTCGCCAATTTCCAGTTAATTTCCTACCATCTCCATGTTGGAGGTATCGTCCCCGATGCTCAAATTCCCATAATTTACGCCATTGCTATGGGCGTGGATGCCCTGGCAGCGCTTGTCGTGGGCAAAACGTACGATAGAATTGGGCTTATATCGCTATTGGCAGTCCCTTTGTTAACCTTGACGATTCCCTTCCTGGCCTTTGCTCGTAGCTACAACCTGGTGCTAATGGGCATAGTATTATGGGGTATGGTCATGGGGATTCAGGAAACCATTATGCGTGCCGCCATCGCTGACCTAACATCTGTGGAGAGAAGAGGATTTGCCTATGGAGTCTTCAATACAGCGTTGGGAGCCGGCTGGCTTTTGGGGGGCGCCCTGATGGGGCCACTCTATGAGCTTTCTATCAACTACCTAATCCTGTTTGCCGTCATCACGGAGCTAATCTCAATTCCGCTATTCTTCTTGGTCAAAAGAGCAGCTAGCCTTTTGCCAAAGTGAAAACGGGCGGGAATCTCGAGAATCCGAACAGGATTGAAGAAGCAGGGATACTGACACTCTGTCTTCAGGTAGCTTGAGGATAGGAGCCAAGTATCTTGATGAATATGGTCTCCCTTTGCAGTTCTCTCATAGCTTCCTGGTAGATTTCGCCATCCAGGTGACCTTCAAAATCGGTGTAAAAGACATATTCCCAGGGCTTGGCTCGGTTCGGTCTCGACTCCAGCTTTGTTAGATTGATGTTTCTGGTGGCGAAGATACCCAAAATCCTGTATAGGGAGCCAGGTTTATGTTCAGTGGCGAAAACGAGCGATGTCTTGTTTCGTTGCGCGGGTCTGGCTTTTTGCTTGGATACGGCGACGAATTTTGTGTAATTATTGGCGCTAGTCTCTATTTCCGGCGCCAGAATCTCCAGGCCGTAGATATCGGCAGCCCTCTTGCTGGCTATAGCGGCGCAGTTCTTCAATCTTTTCTCCTTTATCATCTTGGCACTGCCCGCGGTATCGTAATTAGGCATAATTTCAACCTTCAGCCTACTTAGGAATTCATCACATTGGGCCAACGCTTGAGGATGGGAATAGATTGTTGTTATATCCGTCAATTTCTCTCCTGGCAAAGCCATCAGACAATGGCTCACTCTGAGAATGACTTCGGCAAATATGTTAAGAGGATACGTCAACAGCAAGTCGTAGGTCTCGTTGATACTGCCGGCTTGAGAATTCTCCAAGGGTACTACCCCGAATTCAGTTTTATCTTGCGACACGAGCTCAAAGACTTGGTTCAGCCGCATACACGGCGAAAAATCGATGTTCCTGCCGAAAAGCTTTGAGGCAGCATCCTCGCTGAAAGCGCCTCTTTCTCCCTGAAAGCCAACCTTGACCATGGACCTATTGCGAAGTATAGCCTGAACCATTGCGGACTTCCACTGCGGGTTTATCAGCCCTTCCAAAAATGACGAGAGAACATCATGAAAACGGTAAACAATTCTAGCCGCCCAAACCACATGCACATAATCAGGATGACCTTAGCTGCACCGGGAAGCCAGGCATAACTGAGGGAGGGGCCCACATCGGCCAAGCCGGGGCCGACATTTCCCAGAGTAGCAGCCACTGCTGAAATCGCTGTCTCTACGTTTAGGCCCAAGAAACTAAGTACCACTGAAGCGACAAGAGCAACGAGAACGTAAAGAAAGAGGAAAGAGATTATATCCCGGACTATTCCCTCTGGGAGAGGCTTTCGGTTGTATTTCAACGGGATCACAGCATTCGGGAAAATCGCTTTCCTCATCATCACCCTAGTGTGTTTGATCAGTGTTACGATTCGCACCACCTTTATTCCTCCACCGGTCGAGCCGCCACAAGCTCCGATGAACATCAGAGCGAGAAGCACCATTTTGGCACTGGAGTGCCACAAGCCGAAGTCGGCGGTGACAAAGCCGGTGGTAGTCATGATTGAGATTGCCTGAAACATTTCTTTTCTATATGAACCAAAGTCTTGCGCAAGTATTAGTAGAAAGATGGCGGCTGCAATAATGATGATGTAAAGCCTGAACTCATCGTCTTTGATTGCCCTCCAGTTTCCCCGCAGAACATGGTAATGAACTATGAAGCTCATGCCAGCCAGGAACATGAAGACCATAATTATGTATTCGGCCACGGGATTGCCGTAAAACCCAATGCTTTCCACAGTGGGTGTGAATCCGCCGGTGGAAAGAGTCGAGAAGGAGATGCAAGTCGAGTCGAAAAGTGGCAGCCTAGCCCAAAAACAAAGGAGCACTATCTGGGCGGCGGTAAAACCGATGTAAATGGTCCAGAGTAGCCTAGCTGTGGTGCTGAATCTAGGGCGAATCCTTTCGGGCAACGGGCTAGGGAACTCGCGGTCAAAAAGCTGAGAGCCTCCTACCCCCAGTCTGGGCAGTATGGCAATAAAGAGGGCAATAACCCCCATTCCACCTAGCCATTGAGTTAGACTACGCCATAAGAGGACACTTCTCGGCAACGAGAAGAATCCTTCTATTGCTGGGCCTGTGAGGATGGTGGCCCCGGTGGTGGTGAAGCCAGACATGGCCTCGAAGAAGCCATCGAGAAAGCCTAGGCCCAGAAATACATAGGGGAGTGTGCCAAACAGGGCAACAAGAAGCCAGATGAAGGCTACTATGGTAAAGCCATCTGTACGCTCTATTTCCTTTGCGGTTTTGAATCCAAATTCAAGAATCAGTGCGACACCGAGAGTGAGCAATAGCGCATAAAGGTAAATGTACCAATTTGCCTCGCCATAATAAATAGCTACACATAAAGGGAGGATATAGGCTAAGGCAAAGTACTTTAGGAATGAGCCGGTTATGTGTAGGGTTAATCTTACCCTTTGGCGAACCATCTATTCATGAACTCGGTCCCCCTTTTGGCAACCTCCCGATTCACGATGAGAGTCAACCAGTCCTTGGGTCGTATCTCTTTATCGTCCCCCAGATATCTTTCCCCTCTTTGCACCACGAGGACCTTTATACCGAGTGGAGTTGCTAGCTCGGAAACACTTCGCCCGACACACTTCATGCCCTCTTCAATTTCTATTTCGAAGATATCTGCTCTCTCGAAAGATAGAAAGTCCTTGACATAAGGCTGTGAAATCAGGCGGTAGATGTGCCTGGCTGCTACCACGTCTGGGTTAACCTGTAGATTAATGCCCGCCTGTTTGAATGCTTCGGTATGCTCTGCAGCATCTACAAGAGAAATCACCCTTTTTACTCCCATTTCCTTGGCTATCATACAAATCATCAGGTTTTCTGAGTCGTCACCGGCGGCAGCCACAAAGGCATAGGCATTCCTGACTCTGGCCTCTTCGAGCGTGGACTTCTGGCCAGCATCCCCCGTGATGGCTACAATTTCAGAATTCTCCGCTATTGCAGTGCATTTGGCAGTGTCGCGGTCTATAACCACCACTTCATTCCCCTCTTTGGCAAGGAGCTCCGCTAGATTCTTCCCTATATCACTTAATCCTGCTATTACGATATACATTGCTTATCTTCGATAGCGAGCCAATTCTGCCATACTTTCAATGAATCGCGGAACTAATATTGAAAAAGGGGCTACAGATCAAGAAGCAAACAAACCTGAAAGTCAATCTAGAATGCTAGGCACTCTCCATTCGCGTACTTGCTTTTCCACACCTTTTTAGCATCGAGGGATTTTACCCTCCCCTAGTATACTTGTCAAGTACTGAGTTCACAAGGAGGCACTTTCCCTTCTTAACTCCCTCAGCCAGGTCAGCGATTTAAGCTCTCGCTGCACAATATACCTTATATACTGGCACAATGCTTGCTCCAATTCCCGGGATAGCTCCGGCGTTACTCTAACCCGCCTTGAAGTAGCATAATCACACCTTTGCCACAAACGAAGAACCTTCAAGGCTCCGACCGAAAGGGGAAAAGATGATTTTGCTGAGATCGTCTCATTTTGCTCGTAGCAGCGATTTTCTTCAGAATGACAGTGAGGGCACAGCAGCCCACCCTTGCTGGGGCTGAAGAAATTGACAACGGGCTTTAGGGGCGAATCACAGGTGACACATCGATGCAACTGGGGACGGTAGCCGAGGTAATGGAGAAGATGTAGCTCAAAATAACGTAATGCAGTCTCATTGCTGTCCGGCTGGCTCAACTGGTGCAAGGTATCTAGCAGCAAATCAAACAAAGGCCGATTCTCCCCACCGTCGACAGTGAAGGAATCAATAAGCTCCAAGACGTAAAGCCCGCAAGCCATGCGCCATAAATCGCTCTTCAAAGTCAGAAAACCATTGATCGTTTGGCTCTGGGTTACAATATCGAGATTGCGTCCTTTAGCCAGCAACATCAGGCTATGGGTCAATGGTTCTACGTTGCCGCCCAACTTGCTCTTGGGACGGCAAGCTCCCTTAGCTACTGCGCGCAGTTTGCCAAATTCTGGAGTGTAAATGGTGACAATCTTGTCGAATTCGCCCAGCTTGGTTTGTTTTAGAATGATGCCTTGTGTCTGATAATTCCGAGATGTACCCACCTTAAGCCGAAAACTCTACATGCTAAATGCCAGGCAAATTCAAGTATCTAATTAAAGTTCAAAGTTTTGTTCCTGACAAGGGCTCCGATTCCAGAGAGTGTCGTAGAGGCTCTCCCCGTTGCCGTCCCTTTTGCTATTATACCCCGTCAGCCCAACTACTGTAACCAAGAGCAGCCATTGGGTTCTTCACTCACAATTCCTTGGAGCGCTTCTCGGTGTGGTTCAACACCAGATTAATGGCGTTGGCCGCGCTAGCAAAGGAGTAGTAGACAGGCAACTCAGACGCAACAGCACCACGAATGGCAGCCAGAATGGCCTCGGCCTCTTCGGGCATAACACTGAGTTCAAGCACCATGACCAGTGGCTTGGGGAAGAATCCCCGCTCTACGGGGAAGCTCGTCATTACCAGATTCCTGACCCAGGTGTCTGAGATCCGAGATGTTGTGAATTGACCCGTCCTGACAAATATAACTAGGAAATCAATTCCTTCCCACCTGGATAATATATCCAGTGTTTTGACTACGCCCTCAACGTTCATCATGGCCTGCGAATAATCCACAGGGTTTCGCAAGATATTGCCTGCGACGGGAGTAAACTCTCGTATCTGCGCGACGATATCCGGGGGGATTGGAGGGACTTTTAGCCCTCTGCTTTCAAACTCGTCGGAGATTAGGACACTGGCTCCCCCTCCAGCACCGAATAACAACGCATTTCTGCCTCTGAGGAGCGGTAGGAAAATAAGCGCGACCAATACATCGATCATTTCTTCAATGCTGCTCACTCTGATGATTCCCAGTTGTTTGCAGAGGGCATCCCAGGTGGTCCGGCTTCCAGCGAGTGCCGCGGTGTGGCCGGCAGCGGCTCGGGTCCCTCCCTCGGTAGCCCCTCCCTTAAGCAATACCACTGGCTTCTTCTTGGTCGCCTCCTCCATGGCTTTACGGAATCGTATGCCATCCTTGATTCCCTCGATGTAAAGGGCTATTATTTTGGTATCTGCATCGTTGGCAAGATATCCGAGCAAATCACTCTCATCAATGTCACATGCGTTGCCGTAGCTTATGACCTTGCTGAAGCGAACGCCTCGCAACGCAGCCTGCCTGACCAGATAGATGGAATTGCCACCACTCTGACTGATGACTCCTACTGGGCCGCTCTCTTTGGGGAAAGCTGGGCTGAAGGATAAGCGCGACTGCGGGCAGTAGATGCCCATGCAGTTGGGGCCGATAATTCTGATCCCCTTCCTGCGGGCGGTTTCGGCCAGTTCAGATTCCAGCTTCACTCGGTCTGCCTCACCAGTCTCACTGAAGCCCGCCGTGCAGAAGTGAATCGCTCGTACCCCCTTTTCGGCACATTCTTCCACAAGTTTGGGAGCTGCGTAGGCGTTGACTAGGCCGATTACGTAGTCAATGTTGCCAGGGACCTCTTTGAGGCTGCCATAGATCTTGTGACCTTTGATCTCCCCTCCCTTGGGATTAACGAGATAGAGAGGGCGGTCGAATCCAATTTCCAGAAGCCCCTCCAGGAAAGTGAGCGTCCAATGCCAGGTCTTGGCCGTTGTGATGCCCACAAGGGCGAGCGAATTGGGGTGGAAGAGGAAATCCAAGTCATGCTGAGGCATATTCTTCGTACTCCTTAGTCAATAGGACTTCGCTAGCTCAGGTAGATGGTCGGCAAAGTTCAGGGCAAAAAAGCTGCATGGTTACAATGGCTTGTGGCCAATAATTCTCGCTATCGACTTTCTTGAGATTGCCATGCTGCCTGATGGTCTTCGGGCACGTGTGCAGGGCTACCTCCGCCGAAGTATAGCAGAGAGTTCGTGGGTTGTAAATGTCAGTCTCAGCCTGAAGATTCCCTCTGGGCAAGCAATTCGACAGTTCTTTCTGAAAACGTAGAGAACAGGCTAGTTTGATAGGCTGGCAAAGATATGGTAAATTATTTGGATTTTGGGAAGAGCAAGTGATTGCGTCATGACTTTGTTCCAAGCTAGTGATAACCCGATCTAGAGTCTCTCAATTCGCATGGTAGTCAGGAGGCTTGTGTTGAACGCAGAGAAGCTGGCAAGATTCGAGTACATCTTCAACCCGAGAACGGTAGCTGTAGTAGGAGCTTCCGACAGCGACGGCTTCTCCCAGGCTTTGATGGGCACCAAACTGAGGGACAGCCTGTTCTTGGTTAATCCCAAATACAAAGAACTGCACAGCAAAAGATGCTACGCCAGTATCTTGGATGTAGAAGCTGGGATTGACTATGTTGTCATAGCAGTGCCGGCATCGCTGGTCCCCAGAATATTGGGCGAATGTATAGAAAAGGGTGTGAAAGCCGTCCACGTCTTTACAGCCGGTTTCAGTGAAACGGGAATGGAAGAAAGGAAAGTCTTGGAAGACGAGGTGCGGAATATAGCCAAAGGCAAAATCAGCTTGATCGGTCCCAACTGCATGGGAATATGTTGCCCCAAATCTGGCCTAGCTTTTGTTCCCGGTGTCCTAGCCAGGGAAGGTCCGGTTGGCGTGATTTCACAAAGTGGCACATTTGCTGAGCAATTCTTGTCCGTCGGGAGCCTAAGAAATGTGAGATTCAGTAAGGTCGTGAGCTACGGAAATGCCATAGACCTCGATTGTCCAGACTTCCTGGAGTACCTGGAGCATGACCCCGAAACCAAGGTCATAGCTTTATATATAGAGGGGACAAAGAACGGCAAGCGTCTCAAAGCCGCGATGACCGAAGCTGCAAAGGTGAAGGCGGTACTGGCGCTCAAAGGAGGAGTAACCGAGCATGGCCGGCGGGCAGCATCTTCTCACACAGGTTCATTGGCCGGTTCACCAGAAATCTGGAGTTCACTGTTTAGACAGAGTGGGGTAATCCAGGTAGAAGACTTTGACGAACTGCTGGACACCGCTTTGGCATTGTCCTGTGTTCCACTTCCTGCGGGGAAAGGGACTGCCATTATTACCAATTCAGGCGGTTTCAGCGTGATCGAAACTGATTTGTGCGTAAAGGCGGGACTGGAAGTCCCTCAATTCACACCGGAAACGATAGCTGAATTGCGCAGAATGGTTCCGGTAGCGGGAACGAGCATAAACAATCCCTTGGATGCTTGGCCGATATTTTATAACATGCCCGGAACAACAGGGACGCTTGCGGATGCCATCAAGACCTTGTCTCGCGACAAGAATATTCACTCCATAGTGTTGCACTTTGACGAAGTGCGTTACCTGCGCCACGTGTTTGGAGAAGCAACCGAGAACTTCCTGAAGGAATTGGTCAAGGTTATGATCGAGGGGTGCAAATATGCTCGGGATGAAATGGGCAAGGCCGTAGTTATTTGCGTTTCACTCGACGCTTATTCCGAAGACGAAGTAGATAGAAGGTATCACTTTCTGGCCAAGAAGGCTTTTGAGAACGAACAATTTCCTGTATATCCCACACTTGGTGCCTCTATCAAGGCTTTATCCAACTTGTACAGGCAAAAGGTGCAGCATCACACTCTGTAGATTCTGGCAGCACCGCTCGTCGCCAACTCTGTCCGACAACTTATCCGAGCCTCAAACTTGGTGCGTCGCCAGACAATATGAAACACAGATCGGCAAGAAATTACTGCCTACAGATGGCCGCCGACAGGTTACTTATTGCGGGGCAGGATTTCAGGCCAGCCCCATTTTCTGGGCCACTATCTCCCTGTGGAAGTCAGTATTGCCAAAGGCAATATCTGCGGCCTTGCCTCTGCGGTAGTAGAAGGGTATGTCGTGGTCGGCACTGGTAGCGATTGCCCCGTGCAGTCTCACCGCCCACTTGGCCACATCCTTGTAGACCTCGTTGACATATGCCTTTGCCATGGAGGCTTCTTTGGCGCAGGGAAGACCCTCGGATTCCATCCAGGCTACTTCGTAGACCAGATATCGGCTGGTTTCCATGGCAGTCCACATGTCAGCGAACTTGTGTTGAAGCGCCTGGAATGAGCCTATGGCCCTCTCATATTGGACCCGTTCCTTGGAATATGCTACGGTCATTTCTACGCAGGTTTCTATAGCGCCTATGGATTCAGCACATTTGGCGATGGCGCCTTTACGCAGCATCATTTCCACGATGGGCCATCCTTCATCTAGCTTGCCAAGTATGTTCTTCTTGGGCACAGCCACGTCCTTGAAAGCCACTTCGCACAGCTTATCTGCGGCAGTGGTAGGCATCACCTCGCAGCTTATTCCCGGAGCTTTGGAGTCCACAAGAAAAAGTGTTATTCCCTTCTGCGACGGGGCTCCATCTTTTGTCCTGGCGACACAGAGGATGCAGTTGGCAACATGAGCCATTTCCACGAAAAGCTTTGTACCATTTATTACGAAATCATTTCCCTTCGGCGTTGCCTTAACGGCGACTCCGGAAGCATCGAAGACACCATCTCCCTCGAGGAGAGCCGTGGTAAGAATCAAGTTGCCTTGGGCTATCTTGGGAAGCAATTCCTTCTTCTGCTCCTCAGTTCCTGCCTGAAGTATGGGGAAGGTGCTGGTGACAGTGGCTATAAACGGCCCAGGAAGAATATTTCTGCCTATCTCCTCCAGGAGGACAACCAGATCCTGAAAGCTATAACCCATACCACCGTATTCTTCAGGTATGATGAGACCCATCCAGCCCAGCTCAGCCGTCTTCTTCCAGACTTCGGGCGAGTATCCTTCCGTGCTCTGTTCGAGTTTTCTTACCAGGGTCTTGGGACATTCCGTGGTAAGAAAATCACGTGCCATTTTTTTCAAAATTTCTTGTGTTTCAGTAAATCTAAGGTCCATGATTCCTCCTTATCGAAGCTTGGTTTATCTTATCCTGGGCAAGCCGAGGCCGTACCAGGCGATGATATTCCTCTGTATCTCATTTGTTCCCATGGACACGGTGGTTATGAAATGTTCGTGGAACATCCTCTCCCACACCCCGTCTAAGGGAGCCCATCGCGAAGTCTTGACCTGACCATAGGGACCCAGGATGTCCGTAGCTACAAAAGCAAAACGTTCGCCCAGTTCACTGAAGAAAATCTTACCTGCTGCGGCATCCATCAGAGACATTTCGTTTCTGTTCTGTAAATCAGCGACGCGGTATGCTAGGGCACGCGCGGCCTCCAGTTGGCAAGCTAGCTCAGCAAGTCGGTTGCGGACAAGTGGGTTCTTGGATAGTGGCTCCCCGTGTCGTTTGGTTTTATTGCAGAATTCCACCAAGTCTTCAAGCCCCCGGATCATGGTCATGATTTCGTTTATGCCAGATCTCTCAAACCCAGCCAGAAGATTAACAACAGCCCAGCCTTCGTGCTCCTGGCCGACAATGTTCTTGGCGGGCACATGGACATCGTCAAAATAGACCTCGCAATAAGGAGCATGCCCGTCCAGGTAGGGAATTGGCCTTACCGTGATTCCCGCTGTCTTCATATCGAGTAGAATGAAGGTCATATTGTGATGTTTTCGGGCAGCCGGATCTGTCTTGAATACACCGAAGCCCCAATCAGCTTTGTGAGCACCGGTATTCCAGGTCTTCTGACCATTTATGACGTACTCGTCACCCTTTCTTATTGCTGTTGTGGACAGAGAAGCAAGGTCTGAGCCGGCATTGGGCTCGCTCCATAGCTCACACCACATAACCTCTCCCCGGGCAATAGGTGGCAAGAATTCTCTCTTTATTTCTTCACTTGCCGCCTGTAACAGTGTTGGGGCAAGCATTTGCACTCCGAAAATATCTACACCGGGGACGCTATGGTATCCCCTGGCTTCCGCAAAGAGGACGCGGTCCATCATGTCCCCTTTGCCACCGTATTCTGGCGGCCAGCCCAGGGCCAGCCATCCTTTCTTGGCAAATTCCCTGGCACAATGTAGGTTGTATTCCCAACACTTCTCATCCTCATAGATAGTCTCAAATCCCAGAAAGGTCGGCGGTTTTCTTTTCTCGAGTTCTTTACAGGTATCATAGAACTCTCGTTTGCGAACTTTCTGTTCCTCTGTAAGGGCAAGGTCCATATACACCTCCTTCGGTTTGAAAGTATTGTAGCGGCGCCGCTCGGTTCCGCGCCTTATTTTAGTGTGTGAAAAGGGATTTGTCAAAGAGCCTGTGGTGGTACGTGCATCTGGATAAAGCTTTAGGAAGAAAAGGCTCAGCCGCTACGGCATAGACCCGAAAGAACAGAATCGAGATCGCCTATGAGACTTTAGTCGCAGACTTGATCAAGGCAGTACCTGTTCTCGGGGACTGCAGATCCTTTTCGCGAGATGACCGGCCTTCCCCAAGAATACGACTAGGAGACTGTAGATAACTTCGAATTAGCGAATGCTAGGAACTCGCTATTGTCAACCCTGATCACACTATTTCGAGTCTGACCCTGGTATTATCTTTGGCCGCTTTTACTCGGAGTAGAGTTCGTAGGGCTTGAGCTACACGACCTTGTCTGCCGATGACCCTTCCCTTGTCATCGGGAGCAACTTCCAATTTAATCAGTAAGCCGTCTTCACTGTTTTCCTCGGAGATCTTCACCGCATCAGGTGCTGCGACAATGGACTTTACGATGTATTCCAGCAGGTCTTTCATTTCGCCTCCTTAATAGTTAGTTTTGGCTTGAGGTCGGCTTAACCTTGTCCATGATGCCTAGTTTGTTGAGCAATGTGCGCACCGTATCTGTTGGCTGCGCTCCATGTCTAAGCCATTTCAAAGCTTTTTCTTCATCGATGTTGACAGTCTCGGGGTCAGTCAAAGGATTGTAGTGGCCGATAAGCTCGATAAACTTGCCATCACGGGGAGAGCGCTCATCGGCTATTACCACTCGGTAGAATGGCCTGTTTCTCCTCCCCATACGGCGCAGTCTGATTTTAACCATGTTGGGGGTGATTATCTCCTAAATGTCAGTGTTTGTCAATGCCTATTGGCCTAGAGGGCACACTTCAGCAATCTACCGGCAAAAAAGATAAGGAAATGACGTAGGCGGTCGGGCGACTCAGGTCACGATTTTGGGAGAGAATACATATACCGTCGTTGTTTTTAACCTCTTTCTTAGCAAGGCTAGTTGTGGCCTATATATCCTAATCCTTCCTTCCTCGCGTGTAGCCGGCATATTCAGCGCTTTTGATATGACTTTCTCTTCTACTTCTGCTTCACATATTATGGCCGCTTCACCTTGATCTGCGCCTAGCTCTATGAGCATAGGCAGTAGCAGTGTTCTTTGCTCGCCAGTATCCAGCATGCTTGCCAGATACTCAAGTTCATTCTTCTTGAAGAAATGTGTGCTGCCATCGTTGCATGCCACATGGGGATGTTCCTCGTTTAGTAAATCCATTAGCCGTTTCTGGCTCTGAGGTAACCCAGTATTCACTACCCTGAGTTCGCCTCTTAAGC
>Ga0224495_10000870_pt1 | contig 22730 bp, 19 predicted proteins | sample SF_Jul11_sed_USG_FD_168128 | JGI IMG/M metagenome (GOLD analysis project Ga0224495, IMG submission 168128) | Sediment microbial communities from San Francisco Bay, California, United States - SF_Jul11_sed_USGS_4_1 | ecosystem: Environmental > Aquatic > Marine > Sediment | place: USA: California...
CAAGAGGAGGGGTCGATTGGCGAGGCAACCGGAAGGTTTATGGCCAACAGTCTGGTAATGGCGCTGGAGCTGGATCAGTTTGTGCTGCATTACCAGCCCATCTGCGAACTGGAGACACTGCATGTCGTCGGGTTCGAGGCATTGATCCGCTGGCGGCATCCGGTCAGGGGCTTGATACTGCCCGGGGATTTCCTCTGGCTGGTCGAGCAGGCGGGGATGGCGAACCAGCTGGTAGCGTGGACGCTGCAACAGGCAAGCCGCGACTGGGATGCGTTGCAGCAATTGATTCCGGGGCGGCCTTTTGTCAGTGTCTACATTTCACCCGCGCAACTCAATGAAGAGGAAGTGATCGTTGCGATCAAGGATGTCCTCGCCAAGGGTGCGATCGGTGCCGATGAGCTCAGGGTTGTGCTGACGGAATCCGTCCTGATGGAGCAGCCGGAGCTGGCGGGGCGAGTCCTTGGCAAGCTGGTGGAACTCGGGATCGGCTCCGCCCTGGACGAAGACGCAAGTGTAGGCGCCGATGCAGATCAGCTGGAAAGCAGTCCGGGCGGCATTCTGAAGATAGACAAAACCTTTGTGTCGACCCTGCTCGATTCGGGATTGAACCAGGGTATCGTCCAGTCTGCGATCGACCTGGCGCACGCGCTGAATCTGCTGGTGGTGGCGGAAGGCATCGAGAACGAGGCCATCCTGCGGCAACTTATGCTGATGGGTTGCGATTGTGGGCAGGGCTGGCTGTTAGGGCGTGCCCAGCCGATCGAAGATTTCGTGGGTAACGAGCCGTATTGACAGTTTGAAGGTGGATGGTCGAATTGTTTTTGTCATTGACCGATTGGATCAGGAAGGGATATGCAGCAGATGTATTCGCGTGACGTAAGCCAGGCCGATTTCGAGCAGCAGGTGGAGATCGCTTCGTTCCAGCAGCCGATGGTGATCGACTTCTGGGCGCCTTGGTGCGCGCCGTGCAAGGTGCTGAAACCGATACTGGAAAAACTGGCGGAGGAATACGGCGGGAAGTTCCTGCTGGCGAAGGTGAATTCGGACGAGAACCCGGAGATCTCGGCGCGCTACAAGGTGCGCGGCATCCCGGCGGTGAAGGCGATGGTGGACGGCAAGATCGTCAACGAATTCACCGGTGCGCTGCCGGAAGGTCAGGTGCGCGAGTGGCTGAACAAGATCATCCCGAGCCCGGCACAGGAGCTGCAGCGCGAGGCGCGTGCGCAGGCGGAAGCGGGCAACGTGGAGGGGGCGCTGGCGAAGCTGGCCGAGGCCTCTGCGCTCGACCCGAACGACGAGAGGCTGCGTGTGGATGCCGCCGAGCTGTTGCTGGCCAGGGGCGATGCGGAAGAAGCGCAGCGCCTGCTCGATACGATCAAGGATTTTGACCTGCTGAAGGATGAGCGGGTGTTGCAGCTCAAGGCGCAGGTCAGGCTTGCGGCGATGCAGGAAGAAGGCGGGGACGAAGCATCGCTCGTTGCGGCCATCGCCGCGAACGCGGGCGATCTGGAAGCACGGTTCAAGCTGGCCAATGTGCTGATTGCCGCGAATCGATCCGCCGAGGGCATGGACCAGTTGCTGGAGATCGTGCAACGCGACCGCACGTTCCGCGACGACATCGGGCGCAAGACGCTGCTCGATGTGTTCAACCTGCTGGCCGGACAGCGCGAACTGGTCGCGGAATACCGGCGCAAGCTGGCGGGGCTGTTGAATTGACATCCGGTATGCAACATATCCGGTCACACGAAGTACCGCAGGATAATTGGGAGAAGAGCCATGAGTAAACAAGTTCAGGAAGCCTATATCGTTGCCGCCACCCGCACGCCGGTGGGCAAGGCGCCGCGCGGGATATTCCGCAACACCCGTCCAGACGATCTGCTGGCGCATGTGCTGAAGTCAGTGCTGGTACAGGCACCGTCGCTCGACCCGGCCAGTGTCGGCGACGTGATCGTCGGCTGCGCGATGCCGGAGGCGGAGCAGGGCATGAACGTGGCGCGCATCGGGCTGTTGCTGGCAGGGTTGCCGAACAGTGTGCCGGGTATGACGATCAATCGCTTCTGTTCTTCCGGGGTGCAGGCGGTGGCGCTGGCGGCCGACCGTATCCGTCTGGGCGAGGCAGAGGTGATGATCGCGGCAGGCACCGAAAGTATGAGCATGGTGCCGATGATGGGCAACAAAGTGGCGTTCAACCCGGCGATCTTCGAGCAGGATGAGCGCTATGGCATCGCCTACGGCATGGGGTTGACCGCGGAGAAGGTGGCGGAGCGCTGGAAGGTCTCGCGCGAGGCGCAGGATGCCTTTGCGCTGCAGAGCCACCAGCGCGCGACCAAAGCGACTGCCGATGGTGAATTCGCCGACGAGATCACGCCATACACGATCACCGGTCACACGCTGGACATGAACAGCCGCGAAGTGAAGGCGGGTTCGATGGTGGTGACACAGGACGAGGGGCCGCGCGCGGATACCTCGCTGGAAGCATTGGGCAAGCTGAGGACGGTATTCGCGAAAGAAGGCTCGGTCACGGCGGGTAACAGCTCGCAGATGTCGGACGGTGCGGGTGCGGTGCTGCTGTGCAGCGAGGCGGCACTGAAGCGCTACAACCTGGCGCCGATAGGCAAGTTCCACGGCTTCAGCGTGGCGGGCGTGCCGCCTGAGATCATGGGTATCGGCCCGAAGGAGGCAATCCCGCGCGTGCTGAAACAGGTGGGCCTGTCGCTCAACGACATGAGCTGGATCGAACTGAACGAGGCGTTCGCCGCGCAGTCGCTGGCGGTGATCAACGATGTCGGGCTGGATCCGGCGATAGTGAATCCGCTCGGCGGCGCGATCGCGCTGGGCCACCCGCTCGGCGCAACCGGCGCGATCCGTACCGCGACGCTGCTGCACGGCCTGCGCCGCCGCAAGCAGAAGTACGGCATGGTAACGATGTGCATCGGTACCGGGATGGGTGCGGCGGGAATATTTGAAGCCTTGTAAAGCTGCTGCGCGGCATCATGTCTGTGTTGCCCGGTTGCTCGAGATTTCCATGTGCTGATCGGTATACTCCGGTTTCTTCGTTCCGGTCTTCCCCGCCTGACAGCCGCACGTTGTTTTTTGATTCAGCTTTTACGTTGTTGCGTGCCACACATGACTGATCAGGAGGGAATGCATGAGCGGTAGTGAATCTGCTTACAAAATCCCACGCGGCGTCTGGGTGCTCGGCTTTGTCAGCTTGCTGATGGATGTGTCGTCGGAAATGATCCACAGCCTGTTGCCGATGTTTATGGTGACGACGCTGGGTATCAGCGTGTTGTCGGTTGGCATCATCGAGGGGCTGGCAGAATCGGCGGCGCTTATCGTGAAGGTATTCTCCGGGATGTTGAGCGATTATCTGGGCAAGCGCAAAGTCCTGGCGGTGCTTGGCTACGGGCTGGGGGCGTTTGCCAAGCCGATGTTCGCGATTGCACAGGGGGCGGGCATGATGCTGACGGCGCGCATGACTGACCGCATCGGCAAGGGCATCCGCGGTGCGCCGCGCGATGCGCTGCTCACTGACATTACGCCGCCGGAGATACGCGGTGCGGCGTTCGGTTTGCGCCAATCTCTGGATACCGTCGGCGCTTTCCTGGGGCCGCTGCTGGCCGTCGGGCTGATGCTACTGTGGGCGAACGATTTCCGTGCGGTGTTCTGGGTGGCAGTGATTCCCGGTATGCTGGCAGTATTGCTGCTGCTGTTCGGCATCCGCGAACCGCAACGTTCCACCACGCACATACCGGCAAACCCGATCAGCCGTGAAAATTTGAAGCGGCTCAGTTCCGACTACTGGTGGGTGGTGGTTATCGGTACAGTGTTTACGCTGGCACGATTCAGCGAGGCGTTTCTGGTGCTACGCGCGGAGCAAAGCGGTGTTGCCATTGCTCTCGTGCCGCTGGTGATGGTGGCGATGAACCTGATTTATTCGGCAACAGCATATCCGTTTGGAAAAATTTCCGACAGTATGAGCCATACCAAAATGCTGGTGTGGGGATTGGTGGTGTTGATCGCTGCCGATCTCGCGTTGGCCTGGGATGAGCACTGGTGGTTCGTGCTGCTTGGCGTGGTGCTGTGGGGGATTCATATGGGCATCACTCAGGGTTTGTTGTCGCGCATGGTTGCCGATACTGCGCCAAGCGACCTGCGCGGCACGGCATTCGGTTTGTTCAATTTGATGAGCGGGGTTGCGATGTTGTTGGCGAGTGTGCTGGCCGGTTTGCTGTGGGATAAACTGGGCGCGGCAAGCACTTTTTACTGCGGTGCGTTAGTCTGTGTGCTGGCAATGCTGGCGTTGGGGGCACGAGTTGTTGTTAAACTGCGTGCATGATTTTATTGACTGGAGATAAGTATGAAACAAAATATGATGAGGTTGGTTCTGCTCTGCGGTTTGTTGCTGGGCTGGAATGCCAGCGCGCTTAATCTGGGGGGCATCCATCTGGTTGACAAGGTGCAATTGGGAGAAGCAAGTTTGCATTTGAACGGTGCGGGTGTGCGCACGAAGTGGTTTTTCAAGATTTATGTTGCCGCGCTGTATTTGCCGCAGAAGCAAGCTTCTGCCGAGGCGGTGATCGATGATGAACGCGAACACCGGGTCGCCATGTATATGCTGCGTGAATTGAGTGGCGAGAAGCTGTTTAGTGCTTTTAACGAGGCGATCAAGGCTAACCACCCGCAGGATGTACTGTCGGCAATGGATGTGCAGATGAAGGAAATGGCCCAGATATTCGAGTCCGTTGATAAAGTGAAAGAAGGCGACATCATTAATATAGATTATCTGCCCGCTGCCGGTACCCGGATCACTGTGAATGGAACTGAGCGTGGAACTATATCCGGTGCGGCTTTCAATCGCGCGATATTGAAGATATGGCTGGGCAAGAATCCCGTGCAGGAGGATATGAAGAAGGGCATGCTGGGTGGCTGATGCAGTACCGGCAAGCGCAACTGTCCTGAATGCGGATGCACGATCCGGCAGGTTGGATCTTGCTGCACTTGATGCCGCTGTGCGTGCACAAGGTGCAGATGTACATGATGCGCTGGCTGTCGGCCATCCCCATTTGTTTGCCACTGTGCCGCTATTTGTCACGGCATCGGAGCTGAGAGAAATGAAAGAAGTGGTCGCGGCGGTGGAACAGACGGTGAAACAGCCGGGGTGGCAGATGCCTGCCGAGACCGCCCCTTTTTTTACACGGGGGGTATTCTACGGTTACGACTTTCACCTCAACGATCAGGGCGTGCATTTGATCGAAATAAACACTAATGCGGGCGGCGGATTTTTAAATGCTTTGTTGCTCGACAGCCAGCGCGACGCCGATTTGCCGGGCGAGGCAGTTGCGAGCAAGGATATTTGGCAGGATTTTATCGAGATGTTTCGCAGCGAATGGAGGTCGGCGCGCGGCGATGTGCCGCTGAAGACAGTCGCTATCGTTGATGAACAGCCGGTATCGCAATATCTGTTTCCCGAGTTTCTGCTGGCGCAACATATGTTCGAGCGAGCCGGTATTAAGGCATATATTGCCGATCCCGCCGCGTTTGAGATGCTTGGTGACGGCTTGTACCTCGATGGCTGCAGAATAGATCTGGTATATAACCGCCTGACAGATTTTTTATTACAGCAACATTACGTTTTGCGACAAGCGTATCTGGGCGGGAAAGTGGTGTTGACGCCCGATCCCTGCCACTATGCCCGCTACGCGGATAAACGCAATCTGGCGCGGCTGACAGATGGAAATGGTTTGCGTGCGTTGGGTCTGCATGAGGACGACATTGCCGTGTTGCAGGCAGGGGTGCCGAATACCCAGGTAGTGCGCCCCGAGATGGAGGATGTTCTGTGGGCAGAACGCAAGCACTGGTTTTTCAAGCCGAACACAGGTTATGGAAGTAAGGGTGCGTATCGGGGAGAGAAGTTGACCAGGCGGGTGTTCGGCGAGATATTACAATCCGGCTATGTAGCGCAGAAAATGGCTGTGCCAGGCGAACGCGCTGTGTCGGTCGGGGATGGTGAACCGCTGATGCTCAAGTACGATGTGCGCTGTTATGTGTACGACGCGCAGGTACAATTGGTTACGGCGAGACTGTATCAGGGGCAGACTACCAATTTCCGTACACCGGGTGGCGGCTTTGCGCCGGTGCGTGTGGTCGGCCAGTAAGTGGTCGAGTAAAATGCGCGCATGATGACTTATTCGTTTTTTGCTATTGGTATCGGTGCGGCGTGCGGCGCATGGCTACGCTGGGGTTTGGGGTTGTGGCTCAATCCGGTATTGCCCGAATTGCCGTTGGGCACTTTATCCGCCAATCTCGTAGGCGGATATCTGATCGGGATGGCTATGGCTTATTTTCTTCAGCAACCGGGACTGTCTCCCGAATGGCGCTTGCTAATCATCACCGGCTTCCTTGGCGGATTGACGACTTTTTCGACCTTTTCGGCGGAGACTGTCACGCTGTTGCTTCGGGGCCAGTATGCGTGGGGTTCGGCGATCATCGTCACCCATTTGGTCGGTTCTCTGCTGATGACGGTGTTCGGTATTCAAACTTTCAGGTGGCTACAAAGCTAGGAGTATGTGCATGAACCTGCTTGCGTTTTACGTTAGCGAAAAACAGCATCACGTGGGTATGCCCATGTACGAAGGTTGCTGGAAGAAGCCAGGGCGATGGGTGTGCATGGAGGCTCTGTATTCGGGGCGATTGCCGGATTCGGGAGGCACGGCAAGATGCACGAGGAGACTTTTTTGAGTTGACCGGCGAGCTGTCGGTCAAGGTCGAATTTATTCTGGAAGAGGCGCTGGCCGATCAATTATTGGGTAAATTGCATAACCAGAAATTGAAGGTGTTTTATGTGCAGTCTCCTGTGCAGACAGGTACGACTTGAGATGGTTTTGCGGTGTTGCATATTTCGATAATTACAGCGGAGGCCGTATGGAAAATTATTTACTGATGATGTTGGTGTGCTTATTCGGCAGTTTTACAGCCCAGGCGGCAATATTGGGCGATGAGGTGAGTTATCAGGCAGATGGCGTGACGCTAAAGGGCTACATTGCCTACGATGATGCGATCAAGGGAGAGCGTCCCGGGGTGCTGGTGGTGCATGAGTGGTGGGGGCATAACGAGTACGCGCGGAAGCGTGCCCGGATGTTGGCGGAGCAGGGTTATACCGCGCTGGCTGTGGATATGTACGGTGAAGGCAAGCAGGCGAGCCATCCCGGTGATGCGGGCAAGTTTTCTGCTGAGGTGAACAAGAATATGCCGATGGCCAAGGCGCGTTTCGAAGCCGGTATGGAGGTGTTACGCAAACACTCGACAGTCGGCTCCAGCGCGATCGCTGCAATCGGATATTGCTTTGGCGGCGGGGTGGTGTTGAATATGGCTCGCATGGGCGTGGATTTGAAGGGCGTAGCAAGCTTTCACGGCTCACTTGGAACTGATAACCCGGCGCAACGCGGCAAGATTAAGGCGCGTATTGTATCCTTCACTGGCGAAGCCGACCCGATGATAGGTGCTGACAAGGTTGCCGCGTTCAAGCAGGAGATGGAGGCTGGCGGCGCTGATTTCAGGGTGGTGACCTATCCGGGAGCCAAGCATGCTTTCACGAATCCGGACGCGGATGAACTGGGCAAGAAATTCAATATCCCGCTTGCTTATGATGCAGAAGCTGACAAGGATTCATGGCGTCAGGCGTCTGTGTTTTTGCAGGAGGTATTTGGCGTGAAGCAGTAGCTGTGTATCGGTAGGCAAGAGCGGTGCAGGTTTCTGCCGGAGTTGTGTCATCAGTAAGGACTTATCTCCAGTATGGTCAGGATTTTCCCGCTACTCTTTTCTACCAGCACTGTCATATCCTGATGCTTGGCCCGCAGGGGGATATAAGCCAACTCGGCCTCCTTTCGCCCGAGGTCACGAACCGCAGCGTCTATTCTGGCAGTGAGATCCGGCTTGAATAATTTAAGTTCGGTCAGGTATCTTGCGGTTGCCGCCACATCTTTCATTCGTTCGGCAAATGGCTGGTAGTATTTTGGAAATTGCGGTAAGTCCTTGCCGGAAAATGTACTCAATGTCACTTCGTTTCTTTCCTGGATATCTGTCGGCATCTCCGTGTATACGTAAATCGGGCCAGTAAGCGGTAGTGAGCGGTAATCGGGATATTTTGCTTTGGCCAAATCTTCGTCTTTCAGCATGTTGGCAGTGACTAGATCGAATGAATTAATACTGTAGACCACAAAAGCCGGCCGAGCCTGAAATATTACACTCATGCCGTAAATCAGTGCCGCTATTTGCAGGAAGGCAATTGTCGACAGATCTATAGTGAGTTCTTTGCGGCTCTTTTTGGTGTTGAATACGGTCAGTGTGATGAGCGGCCCGAGCGTTACGTCTACTGCCAGCAGTATCATCAATACCTGCTGGCCTCCCACTGCTGCAAACAGGGGGTAGGGGTACCAGACCAGCAGCATAAGGGTGAGTACTGCCAAGGCGATCATCGCACTGATGCCCAGGTGTATGAGTGATGCTTTCCAGCGTGACATTTGCTCTGTTTATCCGGTTAGGTAGGGGGTGTTTTATTAACCTGCAAAGAAATCCTTTACTTTGTCCATCCACGATTTGGCGCGTGGATTATGTCGATCACTATCCTCTTTGCTTATGGATTCGAATTCGCGCAACAGCTCCGTTTGTCTTTCGGTCAGCTTGACCGGTGTTTCCACGATCACGTGGCAATGCAGATCGCCATGACTGGCACTGCGTACACCTTTGATGCCCTTGCCGCGCAGGCGGAATATTTTTCCGCTTTGTGTTTCGGCCGGGATCTTGATGACGGCCTTGCCGTCTAGCGTGGGAATTTCTATCTCCCCGCCGAGTGCTGCAGTGGTGAAACTGATTGGCATTTCGCAATGCAGGTCGTTGTGGTCGCGCTGGAATACTGCGTGCGGCTTGAGGTTCATTACCACATACAGATCGCCAGGCGGACCGCCGTTCACACCATGCTCACCCTCCCCGGACAAACGGATGCGATCGTCATTATCCACACCGGCCGGGATTTTGACCGATAGGGTCTTGTGCTGTTTGATGCGCCCGTTGCCATTACAATCCTTGCATGGCGAGCTGATTTGCCTGCCGGTGCCATGGCAACGAGGGCAGGTTTGCTGGATGGAAAAAAACCCCTGTTGCATACGAACCTGTCCGTGCCCGCCGCAGGTGGCACAGGTGGTCGGGCTGGTTCCAGGCTTGGCTCCCGAGCCGTTACAAGTATCGCATTCTGCCATGGTCGGGATACGTATCTGTGTTTCGGTGCCGCGCGCAGCTTGCTCGAGTGTGATTTCCATGTTGTAGCGCAGATCTGCGCCACGTTGCACATTGCTGCGGCCACCACCACTGCCTCCGCGCGCGCCGCCGAAAATATCACCGAAAATATCGGAGAAATCAAATCCCTGGGCACCCGCGCCGGCCCCGAAGGGGCTGCCGCCGCCCATCCCACCGGATTCAAAAGCTGCATGCCCATACTGGTCGTAGGCAGCTCGTTTCTGGCTGTCGCACAGGGTTTCGTAAGCTTCTTTGGCTTCCTTGAAATGCTCTTCCGCTTTGGGGTTATCCGGGTTGCGGTCAGGATGATGTTTCATCGCCAGTTTGCGATAAGCCTTTTTGATCTCTTCGTCCGAAGCGTCGCGGTTGACGCCCAGTACTTCGTAATAGTCTTTTTTAGCCATTTATTGTGAGAAGCGGTAAGCCCGGATGCAGCGTAGCGAAATCCGGGATTTAATTTAATTACGAATAGCCCCGGAATTTGCTACGCTGCATCCGGGCTAAGGGTCACTTTTTTTCGTCTTTGACTTCTGTGAATTCTGCATCTACCACATCGCCATCATCTTTCTTGGCGTCAGATTGCGCGCCGGGTTCGCCGCTTGGCTGACCGCCCGCTTGAGCTTTGGCCTGTTCGGCTGCATACATCTTTTCGCCCAGTTTCTGGGCGGCAGTTGCCAGAGCTTCGGATTTGGCGGTAATGGTGTCTTTGTCGTCGCCTTTTACCGCTTCTTCTGCTTCTTTCTGTGCGGCTTCGATAGCGGCTTTCTCATCAGCGGTCAGTTGGTTGCCGTATTCAGTCATCGATTTCTTCGTTGAGTGGATCAGCGCATCCAGTTGATTGCGCGCGGTCACCAGTTCCAGTGCTTTTCGGTCATCCTCGGCATGAACTTCGGCATCCTGCACCATTTTTTGGATTTCAGCCTCAGACAAACCAGAGCTGGCCTGGATTTTGATTTTGTTCTCCTTGCCGGTTGCCTTGTCTTTCGCGGATACGTGCAGGATACCGTTCGCGTCGATATCGAACGTCACCTCGATCTGCGGCATGCCGCGCGGCGCGGGGGGGATGTCGGACAGGTTGAACTGGCCCAGGCTCTTGTTGCCGGAGACCACTTCGCGTTCGCCTTGCAGCACGTGGATGGTCACCGCGTTCTGGTTGTCTTCGGCGGTGGAGAATACCTGCGATGCTTTGGTCGGAATCGTGGTGTTCTTCTTGATGAGCTTGGTCATCACGCCGCCCATGGTCTCGATGCCCAGCGAAAGCGGGGTTACGTCGAGCAGCAGTACGTCTTTCACTTCGCCTTGCAGCACACCGCCCTGAATTGCGGCACCGACGGCCACGGCTTCATCTGGGTTCACGTCCTTGCGTGCCTCCTTGCCGAAGAAATCTTTGACTTTCTCCTGCACCATCGGCATACGGGTCTGGCCGCCGACCAGGATTACGTCCGAAATGTCGGAGGTACTGACACCGGCGTCCTTCATCGCGATCTTGCATGGTTCGATCGTGCGTGCTACTAGGTCTTCGACCAGGCTTTCCAGCTTGGCGCGGGTGATTTTCACTGCCAGATGTTTTGGGCCGCTCGCATCGGCAGTGACATATGGAAGGTTGACTTCGGTCTGCTGTGCGCTAGACAGTTCAATTTTAGCCTTTTCAGCCGCGTCTTTCAGGCGCTGCAATGCCAGCACATCCTTGCGCAGGTCGATGCCACTTTCTTTCTTGAACTCATCGACCAGATAGTCGATCACGCGCATGTCGAAGTCCTCGCCGCCGAGGAAGGTGTCGCCGTTGGTTGACATTACCTCGAACTGGTGTTCACCCTCAATCTCGGCGATGTCAATGATGGAAATATCGAACGTACCGCCACCCAGGTCATATACCGCGATCTTGCGGTCGCCTTCCTGTTTGTCCAGGCCGAAAGCCAGCGCGGCTGCGGTTGGTTCGTTAATGATACGTTTCACGTCAAGCCCTGCGATACGTCCCGCATCCTTGGTAGCTTGGCGCTGCGAATCGTTGAAGTAAGCCGGAACAGTGATGACAGCTTCGGTGACCGGTTCACCCAGATAATCTTCGGCTGTTTTCTTCATCTTCATCAATACTTGTGCCGATACCTCCGGTGCCGAGATCTCTTTGTCACGCGCTTTTACCCATGCGTCGCCGTTTTTGGCCTTAACGATGGTGTAGGGCACCATGTCGATGTCTTTTTGCACCATCTTTTCATCGAAGCGGCGTCCGATCAGGCGTTTCACGCCGTACAGCGTATTCTTGGGGTTGGTCACGGCTTGACGCTTAGCGGGAGCACCAACCAGCACTTCACCATCTTCCATGTAGGCGATGATGGAGGGGGTAGTGCGAGCACCTTCCGCGTTTTCGATCACTTTGGTCTTGCCGTTCTCCATAATAGCCACGCAAGAGTTGGTTGTACCCAAGTCGATGCCGATGATTTTTCCCATGATGCTTTCCTTTCAGTTGAATTCGTAAATATTGAATGTCGCTATTGCCTTGCCGCATTACATAGGGGCGTCAGCGGATATTTCAAGAGCTTCTTTATTCTTCTTTTGCTTTCGCTACCATCACCATCGCGGGGCGCAGGACGCGATCATTCAACGCATAGCCCTTTTGCATCACGCTGACCACGGTATTGGCCGGTTGGTCGCTGTCCACCATGCCGATGGCCTGGTGCTTGTGCGGATCCAGTTTTTCGCCGACAGGATTGATTTCAGTGATATTAAATTTCTCGAATACGCTGGAGAGTTGCTTCAGCGTCAGCTCCATACCATTCTTGAAGCTTTCCACACTGGCAGTTTCGACCGCAAGACCGGCTTGGAGGCTATCCATCACCGCCAGCATTTCGTTGGAGAAACGTTCCACGGCGAATTTTTGTGCTTTGCCTACATCCTCGGCTGCACGGCGACGAATGTTTTCGCCTTCGGCCTTGGCGTACATCCATGCATCATAATGTTCCTGAGACTTGCGCTCGGCTTCCTTGAGCATTTCTTCCAGGCTGGGTATTACCGCTACCTCTTTTTCAGTGTTTTCTATGGCCTGTTCCGTGTCAGTTGAATCTTGTTGTTCGATTTTAGAAGCGCTTTTGTTCTGTTCCATGCCATTCTCCAAATTTCGGTCTGGGAACAATGGGGGTTAAGTTGCCCATTTCAAGAGTAGGCAGAAAATTATTTTTCAGCGTGAGATAATACACACCGTTAAATAGCTGCAACGACATGTCCTCGTCTATCACCAAGAGTTACCACTGGCGCATTGCCGGATTCTATTTTTTTTACTACGCTTTTGTGGGATTGTTCGCGCCCTACTGGAGCCTGTATCTTAAATCCATCCATTTTGATGCCATCGATATCGCTATCCTGATGTCGATACAGCCTGTGATGCGCATGGTTTCGCCCAATATATGGGGCTGGTTGGCAGATTTTACCGGCAAACGCTTGCTGGTGATTCAGGTTGCCGCAACGTTGAGTGCGGTGTGCTATCTAGGGGTATTTGCTACCACCAGTTTTTGGGGGCTGTTTCTGGTACTGGCTCTGATGGGCTTTTTCTGGAGTGCTTCGATGCCGTTGGTTGAGGCGACGACACTTAGTTATCTGGGCAAGAACACTTCTTATTATGGGCGCATCCGCTCTTGGGGCTCGGTTGGTTTTATTGCTTCAGTGGTGGGGCTGGGATATGCATTTGACTTTATAGCTATTGCATGGCTGTTGTGGGCGGGTCTGGTGTGCGAGATCGGTATCCTGATTTTTTCCCGGCAAATACCAAATACTGAGGTGTTGTCACACCACACCGATCATCAATCTATTCGACAGATTATGCTGCAGCCTCGTGTACTGGCATTGTTTTGCGCATGTTTCCTGATGTCGCTGGCGCACGGTCCTTATTACACTTTTTTTTCGATCTATCTGGTCGAGCACGGCTACGCCAAGAGTGCGGTAGGGGGTTTATGGGCGTTGGGGGTGATCTGCGAGATCGGTGTGTTCTTCCTTATGCCGATGCTGGTGAGGCGCTTTGGTTTTACCCGGATACTTATTACCAGTTTCAGTGCGGCAATTTTGCGTTTTTTACTGATTGGTTGGGCGGTGGACTGGGTGGAGTTGCTGCTGTTTGCGCAAATGCTGCATGCCCTCACCTTTGGCGCTTATCACGCTTCCTCGGTTGGTTTTGTGCACGAGTTTTTTCAGGGGAGGCATCAATCCAGGGGGCAGGCTTTATTTGGGGCGCTTACATATGGGTCTGGTAACATGCTGGGTGGTTTGGCGAGCGGACCGATCTGGCAGCATTATGGGGCGAGCGTGCTCTACTCATGTAGCGCCGGCGCAGCATTGCTGGGGTTGCTGCTGATGTGGTGGAAGGTGGGCAGGCCGGAGTAATAGGGGCATGTTAGGCTAAATTGATGTGTGCCGTTCAGGTATGCAATATGACTTCGATGATTATGACTCTGGTGATGATTTTCTTCGGTCAATGCTGTTTTTTCTTCTCTCCATGAGATCCGGATATCGTTGCCCGGAGTTTTTTCTTCTGTCGCCGATTCTTTGGCGTCGGTCTTCTACCTGCTGTTTTCTGTCGACTGCTTCAGCCGAAGCCTGATCTGAGCCCGGGGTTTTTGGCGGGGTGCGCTGAAGCATGCCGATGTCTGCATTGTTCGAAATCACGTATTCGGCAAAAGCGATATTTTTTTCAACTTCTTCAACGTAGAGATTCTGTCCGCCAAAGTGTTTTTCTGCGTAGTGATGGGCACCTTGTAGTGTTTCATTCATGCGCTTTTTTGCACCACGGTAAAAATCTGGAGTTTTTATTACCAGATCCTGCGGGGAGGCGAAGATGACTTGCTGTCGACCGTTCACATCTTGCCTTGTTGCGATTCCGCCCAAAACGAATTCGATGTATAGCCTGTCGTGGCATTTCTCCAGATAACATCGATCTGACATTTGTGCCAGGATATCTGCACTTGCCACCAGATTGCCGATGGCACGGTAGGCGGGGTTTGGAGTATGGATGCGTTCTGCTGGTACTTCGTAGCCGGTAAAATGTACTATATGGGCAGCTGCTTCGGCCATTTCGCCCATGCCTGTTTCCAGCATGTATGCCTTTACCAGCTCGGCACTGCGAGAAACGTGAATTAATGTGAACTCTGCTCCCTGTCTGTCATCTTCTTGCCCACGTTTGCGTAGATAACCACTGTCATGAAATAGCGCCAATAGAATGCCAAATATGAAAAGCTCTGCCCCCAGTCGCTTGCCGTCTTTTTGAGAACGGTCGTATCCGTCCATCAACCGCGCACTGGCTAATGTGACATCCAGAATATGTTGCAAATCGTGATAACTGGTATCACAAGGCGAATAATCCGGATGCTCACCGCGATACAATTTCGTAATATGCATTGCAGCGTTTCTCATGGTGTCGCTGCGTGCGCTGGGATATAGGTCAAGGAAAATACTTTCGACTGCATCAATGACAGAGGCGGTGTCAGTCACGTCGACGATGTTATTCACGTCAAACTTGTTACGACGAAATTTTGAACTATTCCCCTGCATGACGATATGCTATCACGAAGTTTAAGCTACTTTATTCATGTCCTGAATTTCAGGGGAGTGTCCCAAGCCATCACTGTTGTGGCATAATTGAGTGCTCTATTGGGGGCGGCAATGAGTGCTAAAACTTTATACGACAAACTATGGGATGCACACTTGGTGCGGCAGGAAGCCGACGGTACCGCGTTGATCTATATTGACCGCCAGTTAGTGCATGAGGTGACCAGTCCTCAGGCCTTCGAGGGATTAAAACTGGAGAACCGTCGACCATGGCGCACGTCATCAATGCTGGCAGTGCCAGATCACAACGTTCCGACGACGGATCGTGTTTCCGGTATAAGCGATCCGATTTCGCGTTTGCAGGTGGAGACGCTGGATGCCAATTGTGCAGAATTTGGTGTGGTTGAGTTCAAGATGAACGACATCCGGCAGGGGATCGTGCACGTGATCGGTCCCGAGCAAGGGGCGACCCTGCCCGGTATGACTGTGGTATGCGGTGATTCCCATACTAGTACACACGGTGCTTTCGCCGCGTTGGCACACGGTATTGGTACTTCGGAAGTCGAGCATGTGATGGCAACCCAGTGTCTTGTGGCAAAAAAATCGAAGACGATGCTGGTGAAAGTTGAGGGGGTGCTTGGCAAAGGTGTGACAGCCAAAGATGTTGCGCTGGCGGTGATCGGCAAAATCGGCACTGCGGGCGGTACCGGTTACGCCATCGAGTTTGCCGGCAGCGCAATTCGGGATTTAAGTATGGAAGGCCGTATGACCTTGTGCAATATGGCAATTGAAGCCGGTGCGCGTGCCGGCATGGTGGCGGCAGACGACACGACATTTGCATATATTAAAGGCCGCCCTTTTGCGCCCCGGATTGAGTTATGGGAAAAAGCAGTGACTTACTGGCGCACTTTGCACAGCGATGCGGGAGCAGAATTTGATGCTACGGTGGAGTTGGATGCGACACAGATCAGGCCGCAGGTGACTTGGGGAACATCGCCGGAAATGGTGGTTTCTGTGGATGGACGGGTTCCGGATCCTGTTTCTGCACCCAATGCAGTTAAACGTGCTGACTGGGAGCGTGCCTTGCAATACATGGGGTTGGAGGCGAATACTCCAATATCGGAGATATGGATCGACAAGGTATTTATCGGTTCATGTACCAATGCGCGTATTGAGGATATGCGTGCTGCAGCTGCGATAGCCAAGGGTAAAAAGGTTGCGGCAAACGTCAAGTTGGCCATGGTGGTTCCGGGCTCCGGTTTGGTGAAGCAGCAGGCGGAGCAGGAGGGATTGGACAAGATATTTATTGCGGCCGGATTTGAGTGGCGCGAACCAGGTTGTTCAATGTGTCTGGCGATGAACGATGACCGTTTATCTCCTGGCGAACGCTGCGCCTCGACTTCGAACCGGAATTTTGAGGGGCGTCAGGGACAGGGTGGACGCACACATCTGGTCAGCCCGGAGATGGCGGCTGCGGCAGCAATTGCAGGGCATTTTGTGGACGTGAGCAGGCTGTGAAAGGAGGGCATATGAAGAAAATACTGTTTTTGCTGGTTACATTTGGCGCGCTTGCGGCAAATGTGTATGCCGATGACAAGAGTGTGGCTGAACAAGCCGGCAATGGCATCAAGAAGGGTGTAACGGCTGCTGGAAAGAGTATCAAAAAAGGCGGGAAAGCAATGACCAAGGGTGTCGAAAAAGGTGGAAAGGCTACAGTCAAGGGGCTTAGGAAAGCCGGTGACTGGATAGGCAAGAAGCTGAAAAAGGGTGGCGAAAAACTGGAAGATGCGAGTGAGTGATGCGTAAGTTTTCTTTGCTTGATGGTCTGGTTGCGCCTCTTGACAGGGCTAACGTTGATACCGATGCCATCATTCCCAAACAGTTCTTGAAATCAATCAAGCGTTCTGGTTTTGGCCCGAACGCGTTTGACGAATGGCGCTATCTCGACCATGGTGAACCCGGGATGGATAATAGCAAGCGCAAAATTAATGAGGAATTTGTGTTAAATCGGCCACGTTATCAAGGTGCGCAAATTCTACTGGTACGCGAGAATTTCGGTTGTGGTTCATCGCGTGAGCATGCACCATGGGCGTTGGAGGATTATGGCTTTCGCGTCATCATTGCACCAAGCTTTGCCGATATTTTTTTCAATAATTGCTTCAAGAACGGCCTGCTTCCGATCAGATTGGATGCGAGCGAGGTTGATGAGCTGTTCAAGGCGGTGGAGGTTAGTGACGGATTTAGGTTGAAAGTAAATCTGGAACAGCAGATTATTACTGCGCCCGACAATAAGATATACAAATTTGAAGTAGATGCGCATCGCAAGCATTGCCTGCTCAATGGTTTGGACGATATCGGGTTGACCCTGCGGCATGTCGACGAAATCAAAGCGTTCGAGGCTAATCATCGTGTGGAGCACCCGTGGTTGTACGCATAATATTTTTGAAAATTCAGAAATGGGATAGAAGATGAAGATCGCAGTGTTGTCGGGTGACGGCATCGGACCGGAGATCGTTGCTCAAGCTGTGAGGGTGTTGGAAGCGTTGCGTAGCGACGGTTTGCAGATTGAGATGGAGTACGCACGCATCGGTGGTGCCGGTTATGATTCGGATAAAGATCCCCTGCCGGAGTCAACGCTGAAACTGGCACAGGAATCCGATGCGGTGCTGCTCGGTGCCGTGGGCGGATATCAGTATGACAACCTGCCGCGTCCGATGCGCCCGGAACAGGGGTTGCTGCGCATACGCAAGGGACTCGGATTGTTCGCCAATCTGCGCCCGGCAATGGTATATCCCGAGTTGGTAAACGCTTCCAGCCTGAAGCCGGAGTTGGTATCCGGGCTGGATATCATGATTCTCCGCGAACTTACAGGAGATATCTACTTTGGCCAGCCGCGCGGTATACGCAAGCTTGAAAATGGCGAGCGTCAAGGCTTTGATACGATGCATTATAGCGAGTCAGAGATCCGCCGTGTGGCGCATGTGGGTTTTCATAGCGCGATGAAACGCGGCAAAAAGTTGTGTTCGGTGGATAAGGCCAATGTGCTGGATACGAGTATGTTCTGGCGCGAGATCGTCACTGAAGTTGCAAAGGAATACCCGCAGGTCGAGTTATCCCATATGTATGTCGACAATGCGGCGATGCAATTGGTGCGCGCACCCAAGCAGTTTGACGTGATCCTGACGGGCAATATCTTTGGCGACATCCTGTCCGATGAGGCTTCAATGCTGACGGGTTCGATCGGCATGCTGCCGTCTGCTTCGCTGGATGCGAACAACAAGGGTTTGTACGAGCCGTGCCATGGATCGGCACCGGACATTGCTGGCAAGGATATTGCCAATCCGCTGGCGACGATTCTTTCTGTCGCGATGATGATGCGCTATACCTTTGCGCGGGTTGATGTTGCATTGCGTATAGAATCTGCAGTCCGCAAGGTGTTGCAACAGGGGCTGCGTACAGGCGACATCTACGAGGCCGGTATGCACAAAGTCGGCTGCGCAGCGATGGGCAGTGCAGTAGTCGCCGTGCTTTAAATCGATTTGCAATTTGAAGAGAGAAAGTAAATAAATGAGCAAGCAATACGATGTTTGTATCTTGGGGGCAACGGGTGCGGTGGGTGAGACGATGCTGTCTATCCTTGAGCAGCGTAAATTCCCTGTTCGCAACCTGTATCCGCTGGCATCCAGCCGTTCGGCCGGTTCCAGTGTGACTTTTAACGGCCAAGAGATCACTGTGCTGGATGTGGAGGGTTTTGATTTTTCCAAGACGCAGATCGGTTTGTTTTCGGCCGGTGGCAGTGTATCGGAAAAATATGCGCCAATTGCAGCAACAGCCGGCTGTGTGGTGATCGATAATACCGCACACTTCCGTTACGACCGCGACATCCCGCTGGTCGTGCCAGAGGTGAATCCGCATGCGATCACGCAATACAAGAATCGCGGCATCATTGCCAATCCAAATTGTTCGACTATACAGATGCTGGTCGCGTTGAAGCCGATCAAAGATGCGGTTGGGATATCACGTATCAACGTGGCGACCTATCAGGCGGTCTCAGGTACCGGTAAAGAGGCAATTGAGGAGCTTTCTGACCAGACACGCGCGCTATTCAATAATCAGGACGTGAAGCTCGAGGTATATCCGAAGCGGATTGCTTTCAATGTGTTACCACAAATAGATGTGTTCATGGAGAACGGTTACACCAAGGAGGAGATGAAAATGGTGTGGGAGACCCAGAAGATCATGGAAGACGATTCAATTCTGGTGAACCCGACAGCGGTGAGAGTGCCGGTATTTTACGGCCATTCGGAAGCAGTACATATCGAAACGCGCAAAAAAATCACAGCAGTCGAGGCGCGAGGGTTACTGGAGAAGGCTCCAGGCGTAATTGTGATGGACAAGCGCGAGCCGGGAGGCTACCCGACCCCGATTGAGGCGGCGGGCAACGACGCGGCTTATGTAGGCCGTATTCGCGAGGATGTTTCTCATCCATTGGGCCTGAATCTGTGGATAGTCAGCGATAACGTTCGCAAAGGTGCTGCACTCAATAGTGTGCAAATTGCCGAGATTTTGGTTGCGAAATACTTCAGTTAAGACATAATGCGAAGCATATTATTAGCTTGTGCTTATAACTATATGATGTTATGTTATATTCTCTAATGAATTATGATAAAGGTGATGGAGTGCAAAAATCACTGTTGAAATTACTATTTTTTGTTGCTGCGATTGTAGTGTCTGGCGCTGGTCATGCGCTGGGTATGGGTGGAATCAATGTAACTTCTGCTTTAGGTCAACCGCTTCGTGCTGATATTGAATTGTTGGCAGTGGGTAAGGCTGAACGGGGGAATATGGTTGCCAGCCTTGCACCCGTTGACGCATATAAAAGTACGGGCTTGGAATATCCCTACGGTAATAAATTTAAATTTAAAGTAGATGAGCGTGAAAATGGTGATTCATACCTTCAGATTACCAGTGAGCAACCTATAAACGATCCATTTGTCAGCCTTTTGGTTGAATTGACATGGCCCTCCGGCAGGCTGTTGCGAGAATATACTTTTCTGTTGGATCCGCCCGGATATGTTCCAGCGCAGCCAGTGCAACCTGATGTGCAGGTTGTCGCGCCAGCCCCTATCGTAAGCCCTGCTGAGGTTGTGGCTGCGCCACTGGAAGAGTTGCTCCCCCAGGCTGAGTCCGCACAGGCTATTCCGGTTGAGGTTGCTACCATACAAGATGAGCAAGTCGTGACTGGTAATGAGGAAAACATGGTTGGCGAACAGGCTCAACCTATGGAACTCATTTCGGGTGAACAGTTTATCCCCATGGATAGCTTGCCGGAGGAACAAATTACCCCGTCATTGAGCGATGCAACATCAGAGAGTCAAGTTTTACCAGATAGCCAGGCTTCACCAGAGGCCATGACAGATTCTGATTCAATAGCCCCCCCTCTACCGACAACCGAGCCGCTGCCGACTATACCTGAGTGGGTGGAAGTTAATCGAGGCGACACAATGTACGAGCTAGCAGAACAGTATAAATCAGCCGGCACGAGTGTAGAGCGTATGCTGGTAGCGATGTATCGTGCGAATACCAATGAGTTTGGCGGCAAGAACATGAATCGCATCAAGGCTGGCAAAATATTGCGTCTGCCCGATGAAGCGGATCTTGGTGGCGTAACACAGGTTGCTGCTGAGAGGGAAATTCGTATTCAGGCAGCGGATTGGAATGCATACCGCCAAAAACTGGCTGGAGCTGCTGCTACTACTGTGCCGGTACAGGCTTTACAGCAAGTTGCTGTGGGTAAGATCAGTAGTTCGGTTATCGACAAGGCTCCGGTAGCTAAGGAGTCCGCCAAGGAGGTGCTGAGACTGTCGAAGGGTGAGATTCCTGGAGATCAGGCTATGGCATCAGCTGGTGGCAAGGGAATGTCAGGACAAGATGTCCAAAATGCTGCACAGGAGGATATGATTGCCAAGACTAAGGCTATTGAAGAGGAGCGCTTGCGTACTGCAATGCTTGAGCAGAACCTTAAGGATGCTCAACTTTTGGCGCAACTGAAGGCTGAAGCAGCGGCACTGGCGACAAAATCAAATGCAGGGTTGACTGAAGACTCTGCAGCTGCCCCTGTAATCGAAGCGAAAGGGGGTGTAACTAATGACAAGCTGAAGGTGGTTAGTCCGGTACAACCCGAAATAAAACCAGCATCAAGACCTCAAGTAATACCCGTGGAAACTACTGAACCCGAGCTAATTGAACAGGTGTTGGATGAGCCTTTATATCTGGCTGGTGGCGCAGCATTGTTACTGGGTCTTGGCGGCTTGGGATTTGTGTGGATTCGGAGAAAAAAAAAGTCTTCCTTTGACGAAGAAGGTGAGTCCACTGGTGAGATAGGGGAAATTACGGGTCGATTTGCAGCACCAGTTGTTCCTTCGCCTGATACGGGCGATTTTACACGCACGGATTCGTCATATGAGGCACAATCCGGATCAACCCAGCAGCCGGAAAGTATTGATCCGATAAATGAAGCGGATCTGTTTCTTAGTTTTGGACGTGACCAGCAAGCTGAAGATATACTTAAAGAGGCTCTTCAAAACACGCCAAGCAATCATCAAATACATCTCAAACTCTTGGGTATATATTCCAGCCGTCAGGATACGAGCTCCTTCGGAGCAATCGCACGCAAACTGAAGGACTCCGGTGATGAATATGCGTGGGAGCAGGCGATGGAAATGGGACGAAAGCTGGATCCGAGCAATCCGATGTATGGGGGTTCTGGGTCATTGGAGGATACAACCAGCGCAACGGTGCAAATGGCTGCATTCGTTTCTGATCAGCCTGCTGCACCAGATTTTGATTTAGGTCTTGGAACCTCTCATGGCACTGAGTCGCCATCGGTAGAGCAAGATTTTTTGGCTGAAATGGATACTACCGCAGTGTTATCGTCAACATCTCTGGAGAGCGCTCAAGATTCAGGAATGGATTTTGATATTACCTCATCCAACTCTTCGGTAGAAGCACAAACTGATTCTGCGGACAATTCAGGGGGGATGGATTTCGATGTGACAGGGAGCCATTCTGCGTCAGGAACGGAAGCTGATGCCAACACGGATAGTGATCTCGGTATGGCATTTACTCTCGATTTCCCAGTTGAGAAACCTGCTGATCAACCTGCCAAATCAATACCTGAGATATCAGGTGCCGGGCTGGCAGGCATCAATTTAAATTTCGATGACGAACCAGCCTCCGGCGCTCAATTATCAGATGCAGGCGATCAAGGGCAGGAAGTGGAAACCAAGCTGGATTTAGCTAAAGCTTATCAGGAAATGGGCGATGCTAGTGGTGCACGCGAAATCCTTGACGAGGTTTTGCTGGAAGGGAATGATAAGCAACGGCAAGCCGCTCAAACAATTTTGGAACAACTCTATTAATCAAAATTCTTTTTTCAGCGGCAGCTCAGAGTTGGGCTGCCGTTTTCTTTTGGAGCCGTTTAATGAGGTTTCACCCCACTATGCAAATCTTGGTTTTATGTCTGTTGATTGGGACATTGCAATTTCTGGCATCTGATTTACTGATTGTATTTACAGTGCTGATTCTGGCGGGTACTTTATTCATACATGGGCATAGGTTATTTTTGCTGATACGTCGAACCAGATGGATTTTGCTATCGGTGTTGACAATCTACGCGATTAGCACGCCGGGGCAGCCGTTACTTGATATGCCGGGTATATTAGTTCCCACCTATGAAGGGTTGGCTGATGGAATATTGCAACTGATGCGTTTGCTGGCGGCACTGGCTGCGTTGGCGATATTGTTGGATAGCCTGAGCAGGAAGCAGTTAATTGCCGGGCTTTATACGATGTTCGCACCTCTTCAATGGGTTGGGGTGTCACGCGAACGGCTAGCTGTGCGTT
>Ga0224495_10000871_pt1 | contig 22711 bp, 20 predicted proteins | sample SF_Jul11_sed_USG_FD_168128 | JGI IMG/M metagenome (GOLD analysis project Ga0224495, IMG submission 168128) | Sediment microbial communities from San Francisco Bay, California, United States - SF_Jul11_sed_USGS_4_1 | ecosystem: Environmental > Aquatic > Marine > Sediment | place: USA: California...
CAGCATGCAAATCCAGCCCAAGTCTAATGAGTATCTGATGGCACACCAGGAATTTTCCCCCAGTACAGACATGAATGGCGGAGCATCCTATATTCGTATGGTTTCTTACAACCCCGAAGGAAAGTAGCGTGAGGATGTGCGACGCACTTTGTGGAAAACTGTTGTGCGGTCTGCTGCTGTCGGTTATGGCGAATGTCTATGCGGAAGAGAGGCAGATCAGTATAGATTGGCTAAAGACGGTAGCTTTTGCAGGGCATCAAACGGACTACAGCGGTGTGTTCGTTTATCAATATGACAATCACGTAGAAATTTCACGCATCACCCACCTTTCTAGAGCGGATAGCGAGTATGAAAGGATTGAGAGTCTGGATGGCCCAAAGCGCGAAATCATTCGTCACCATGGTCATGTATGGAGCTATATCAACCACAAAATGGTTCAAGTAGATAGCCATCAAGGTGGCAGCAGATTTCCATCCATGTTGCCTGAACAGTTGTTTGCGCTGAGTAATAATTATCATGCCAGACAGGCTGGGACGGAGCGCGTGGCTGGATACGATGCTCAGGTCATTTTGTTTCAGCCTAAAGACACTTTGCGATATACACATAAAATTTGGGTACATACCGATTCCGGGTTGCTGCTGAAGGCTGCAGTGCTGGGTGATAAAGATCAAGTGGTCGAGCAGTATGCCTTTACCCAATTACAAATTGGCGGAAAGATTGATCATTCATGGTTAAGGGAAACCCCTACTTACAGCCATCGGAAACATGAGTCGATGGATACCCGCAATTCGGATCCAAACGCGCCTGTGAAGACAGCTAAGGTTGGCATCCACACAAATAGCGGTTGGGTGGCAGATGCACTGCCAGCAGGATTCAAAAAAACCACGGAGTTACTGCGACCGATGCACGGCAAACATGCTCCTGTGACGCAAATGGTATTCTCCGATGGCCTCAGCGCAATTTCCATCTTCATTGAACTTGATGATGGTGACGAGGATGATGTGGAGGGCTTGTCCAGCCGTGGTGCTGTTAGTTTGTATCACAAGGTATTGGATAAGCATTTGGTCACCGTGGTCGGTGAAGTGCCGCCTCGTACGGTGATGAAGGTTTTAGAATCGGTACGTTTTAGAGGTAGGTGAGCATGCTTGAGACGCGGGCTGTAGTGGTAAAGATAGCTGGGCAGCATGCCTTGGTTAAAGCCGACCAAGCCAATGGCTGCGAACAATGCAACGGCAAGGGTTGCGGGGTGGGCAAACTGTCCCAGTTATTTTTCAGCAAGCCGCGCCAATTCCGTGTAAATAACCCAATCAGTGCCGACGTCGGTGATCTAGTCATCGTGTCGGTTTCCGATGGTGCGGTAATGCGCGGGATAGGCCTGGTATACCTGATGCCACTGGTGTTGCTGGTGATGGGCGCAACGTTCGGAAGTATCTGGGCGCAGCAGCCCGGACAAAGTGACGGTTACGCCGCTGTGGGGGCATTATCCGGCTTGGTGATAGGTTTTGCCATTGCAAGGTGGATATCATTACGCCAGACCGAAAATCATTTCCAGCCATACATTGCACGGCAATATCGGAAGGAGTGATAGGGAAGGGGAGAGCCAAGATTGCTCGAGAGGAGATGAATAGTAAATTTTTTGATGGGAGTAATGCATGTTGAGAAAAATTACCAGCCTGTTCTTGTTAGTTTTTGGCATGAATTGCAGTGCATTGGCACTTGCCAAGGAATTGCCGGATTTTACCGATTTGGTGGAAAAGCAGGGGGCTGTGGTGGTAAATATCAGTACCACGCAAACCATTCGTAATTCCCAGTCCTTTCCAAATATTCCGGAAAGCGATCCATTCTATGATTTTTTCAAGCGTTTTGCGCCACAGATGCCGCGTGAACAGGAATCGCAATCATTGGGTTCGGGGTTCTTTATCAGTCCGGATGGATACATTATGACCAACGCACATGTGGTTGATAGGGCAGACAAAATCACCGTGCGCCTGACCGACAAGCGTGAATTCCGCGCCAAGATCATCGGTGCGGACAAACGCACAGATGTGGCGTTACTGAAGATTGAGGCGAGTGGTTTGCCGATCATCACCAAGGGTGATCCAAATAAATTGAAAGTCGGCGAATGGGTTGTCGCGATCGGATCTCCATTCGGGTTCGACAGCAGCGTGACTGCCGGGATCGTCAGCGCAAAAGGGCGCACGCTGCCGCGGGATAATTTTGTGCCATTCATTCAGACCGATGTTGCGATTAATCCAGGCAATTCGGGTGGCCCACTGTTCAATATGAGCGGAGAGGTAGTCGGCATCAATTCTCAAATATACACTCGTTCCGGCGGGTCGATGGGGCTGTCTTTTGCCATTCCAATTGATGTTGCGATGCAAGTGGCAGATCAGTTGCGTACCAGCGGCAAGGTGGTACGTGGACGTATCGGCGTGACGATACAGGAGTTGACACGAGAACTGGCTGAATCGTTCGGATTGAGCAAGCCCAGTGGAGCGTTGATCAGTAGCGTCGAAAAGAACGCTCCAGCAGACAAAGCTGGCATTGAGGCCAGCGATGTGATCCTGAAATTCGACGGCAAGCCAGTGGACAATTCTACAGATCTGCCGCGCATGGTGGCGGCGACCAAGCCGGGTAGTAAGGTGGTTATCGAGCTGTGGCGCAAAGGGGCATCCAAGAAGGTCACAGTGGAAATCGCACAGATGCCCGAGGAAGGCAGCTTGGTTCGTTCAGCCACGAATCAAGATGAGAGCACTCCCCAAGCAATTTCACGTTTGGGCATTACAGTCAGCGAGTTAAGCAAGGAGCAGCAGCAAGAATTGCAAATCACTGGCGGGTTGGTGGTAGAAGATGTAGATGGTACTGCAGCGCGCGCTGCAGGTTTGCATCAGGGTGATATACTGCTTGCAGTTGGAAATGTGCAAATCCGTTCACTGGCGCATCTCAACGATTTCCTCAAGCAGGTTCCCAGTGGGCGGAATGTGGCTTTGCTGGTGCGGCGTGGTGACAGCGCACTGTATGTTGCCATCAGACTCGATGAGAAGTAGCCGTGAAATGTCTTGCAACCAGTAAGACATGCACCTTGGGAGATTTTCGCTCGCGTATATCGTTTACCCCTATGTGTTGAGCGAAAAGTAACTCCGAAGCTGTAAAATCCTTCTGTTGGCTGTAATTCCTACCGGTTAAGCCCGTGGATTTTCAAGCATACAGTCCTGCGTGTCCCGCCCAAATCGGCTAGAATCCGCGTCTTTGCGAAAATGCCATTTTGGGCGTGATTTATTATTTTGGACTCCATGCAGCTAATCCGTAATTTCTCCATCATTGCCCATATCGATCACGGCAAATCCACTTTGGCAGATCGCATCATCCAGCTGTGCGGCGGGTTGTCCGACCGCGAGATGGAGGCGCAAGTTCTCGACTCGATGGATTTGGAACGCGAGCGCGGCATCACCATCAAGGCACAGACTGCCGCGCTACAATATAAGGCGCGCGATGCACAGGTGTATAACCTCAATCTCATTGATACGCCCGGGCATGTGGATTTTTCCTATGAAGTATCCCGTTCGCTGTCGGCTTGTGAAGGCGCACTATTGGTAGTGGATGCTTCGCAGGGCGTGGAAGCGCAGACCGTGGCAAACTGCTACACCGCGCTGGATTTGGGCGTGGAAGTGGTGCCGGTGCTAAACAAGATAGACCTGCCGTCGGCTAACCCGGATAACGCCATCAAGGAAATCGAGGAAGTGATCGGCATCGGAGCACACGATGCCGTGCGCTGTTCGGCCAAGACCGGAGAGGGGGTACGGGATGTGCTGGAAGCCTTGATTGCCAGGGTGCCACCGCCCAAAGGCGACCCTGCTGCGCCGCTCCAAGCGCTGATCATCGACTCATGGTTCGACAATTATGTGGGTGTGGTGATGCTGGTACGGGTGGTGAACGGTACGCTCAAGCCCAAGGAAAAAATCCTGCTGATGGCCACAGGGGCGCAGCAACTGACCGAACATATTGGCGTCTTCACGCCCAAGTCGCAGCCGCGAGAAAGCCTGTGCGCGGGGGAGGTGGGGTTCGTGATTGCCGGCATAAAGGAACTTAAAGCAGCCAAAGTGGGCGATACCCTGACGCATGTTACCAGACCCGCGCAGCAACCGTTGCCGGGTTTCAAGGAAATTCAGCCGCAGGTGTTTGCCGGGCTGTTTCCGGTGGAGTCGAACCAGTATGAAGCGCTGCGTGATTCGCTGGAAAAGCTCAAGCTGAACGATGCTGCGCTTCACTACGAGCCTGAAGTGTCGCAGGCGCTGGGCTTCGGCTTCCGTTGCGGCTTCCTCGGCCTGCTTCATATGGAAATCGTGCAGGAGCGGCTGGAGCGCGAATTCGACATGGACCTGATCACCACGGCGCCGACGGTGATTTACCAGGTGGCGCTGCGTGACGGCTCTGTGGTGACGGTGGACAATCCCTCGAAAATGCCCGATCCCTCCAAGATCGACGAAATTCGCGAACCGATCGTCACGGTCAACTTGTACATGCCGAACGAATATGTCGGCGCTGTCATCACGCTTTGTACGCAGAAGCGCGGTGTGCAGATCAACATGAGCTATCACGGCAAGCAGGTGGTGCTGGTGTATGAAATGCCGATGGCGGAAATCGTGATGGATTTTTTTGACAAGCTGAAATCAGTGTCGCGCGGCTATGCTTCGATGGAATACGAGTTTAAGGAATACCGCGCGGCAGACGTGGTCAAGGTGGACATGCTGATTAACGGCGAGAAGGTGGACGCGCTGGCGGTAATAGTGCATCGCGCCAACAGCCAGTACCGCGGGCGTGAGGTGGCGGCCAAGATGCGCGAGCTGATTCCGCGTCAGATGTACGACGTGGCGATCCAGGCAACCATAGGCTCGAATATCATTGCACGTGAAAACGTCAAAGCGATGCGCAAGAACGTACTGGCAAAGTGCTACGGTGGAGATATTTCTCGCAAGAAGAAATTGCTTGAAAAGCAAAAGGCAGGCAAGAAGCGCATGAAGCAGGTTGGTAGTGTTGAGATTCCGCAAGAGGCGTTTTTGGCGATTCTGCGCGTGGATGATTAAGGTTTAAGGAGTAACGATGGATTTTGCGCTGATAATGTTTGTGTTGTTGCTGGTTACCGGCGGGATTTGGTTGCTGGATCATTTTTCCTTGGCGTCTAAACGCGGCAGCGAAGCTGCCGAGCCATGGTGGGTGGAATATGCCAAAAGTTTTTTTCCGGTCATCCTGATTGTGTTCTTGATCCGCTCCTTCCTGGTTGAGCCGTTCAAGATACCTTCCGGTTCGATGATCCCGACACTGCAAGTTGGTGACTTTATCCTGGTGAACAAATTCATCTATGGCATACGCCTGCCCATCATTAATCAAAAGTTGGTGCAACTCAATAACCCGCAACGTGGTGATGTGATGGTATTTCACTATCCAGAGGATCCGTCGCTGGATTATATCAAGCGCGTTGTAGCCATTTCGGGAGATAGTGTCGAATACCGGAACAAGAGATTGTGGATAAATGGCATCGAGCAGTTGCAGCAAGCAGATGGAGATTACAATTATGTCGAGCCTGGTCTGAACTTCGTTCATACCGAAAAGCGCATCGAGTCGTTGGGTGAGCGCAAGCATGCGATGCTGGTCAATCCCGAGATGCCAACGTTACATCTGGGTTCGGTGGCGGAGTTCAATGGCCGAGAGAATTGCAGCTACGATGATGAGATGGTGCGCTGCAAGGTGCCTGATGGGCATTATTTCATGATGGGTGATAATCGCGATAATAGCCGCGACAGCCGTTATTGGGGATTTGTTCCAGACAATCAGATTGTCGGCAAGGCGTTTTTTGTTTGGATGAATTTCTCTGACTTGAAGCGTATTGGCCTGTTTATTTAACGAGTAAAGGAGAATGTAAAGGTGAATAATAAAATGCCGTTGCAACAGCGTGGTTTGAGTTTTGGCGGATTTATCATGGGAGCATTCCTGCTGGTGATTGCCAGTATATTTGTTTTAAGACTTATTCCTGCCTATATGCAAAATGCGAAAATCGAAAAAATGTTTGTTGATATCAAGCGCGACCCAGACATGCAAAAAGCGTCCCCGCATGAAATTCGTGTTTCTTTCGGAAAACGCGCTACGATCGATGATGTTACTGCGATCAAGCCTGATGAGATCGAAATTTCAGGCGCAGGCGGCGAAGGGATTCTGGTGTTAAGAGCGAATTATACCGTCAAGATTCCGCTGATCGCCAACATCAGCCTGTTAATGGAATTCAACCCTAGCACTGACAGATAACGTCCACCATAGAATGCATGATCGCCATATACCCTTGCAGGAAGCATGGCGCCAGACGGTGACTTTGCTGAAGTTACGGGCGCATGTTGATGGCTCTTGGCAGAGATATCGATGAGGCTTGTGACAGATAGTAGTACGCTGAGCAATCGGTTGGGGCATGATTTCAAGGATCCGAAATTATTGCAACGCGCCCTGACCCATCGCAGCTATGCGCCTGAGCATAACGAGCGGCTGGAATTTTTGGGTGACAGTATCCTGGGTTGCGTCATTGCCCGGCATCTCTACAATTCGTTCCCTCATTTAAGTGAAGGGGAGCTGTCACGGTTGCGCTCAAATCTGGTCAAGGAGGAGGCGCTGGCGTCACTAGCTCATCAACTCGATCTGGGCAATCACCTGAGACTGGGTGAAGGGGAACGTAGAAGCGGCGGTTTCCGCCGCCCGTCCATTTTGGCGGATGCGGTGGAGGCACTGTTCGGCGCAGTCTTTCTGGATAGTGGTTTTTCGGCGGCTGAAAAGGTGGTGCTTGGCTTGTACGTTCCATATCTGGAAAAGGTGGATGCGCAAACACTGGGTAAGGATGCCAAAACCTTGTTGCAGGAGTATTTACAAAGCAGGCATATACCCCTGCCGGTCTACACGGTGATTGCCACGCATGGCGAGGCGCATGCGCAATCGTTTCAGGTCGAGTGTGTTATTTCATCGCTCAAGATTGCTGCGCGCGGTGAAGGTACGAGCCGTCGAAATGCTGAACAGCAGGCAGCTCAGGCAGCTTTCAATGAATTACCAGTTATTCCATGACTGAGCTTTTGATATGACCGGCATCCGCAACCAGGATCATCAGCCAGAAACATTTCGTAGCGGTTTCATCGCTATCGTCGGGCGGCCCAATGTGGGGAAATCCACACTGCTCAACCACTTGATCGGGCAAAAGATCAGCATCACTTCGCGTAAGGCGCAAACCACGCGCCATCGCATTCACGGCATTTTTACCGACAAGAACTCGCAATTCGTGTTTGTTGACACGCCGGGATTTCAAACCAGGCACCTTAACGCGTTAAATCGTGGAATGAACCGTGTTGTTACCAGTAGTCTTCGCGATGTACAGGTAGTGATGTATGTGTTGGAAGCGATGTGCTACGACGAGCGTGATCAGGAAGTGCTCAAGCTGCTACCGGACAACCGGCCGGTCGTATTGGTGATCAACAAGATTGACGAGGTGCCGGACAAAGGTCAGCTTTTTGCATTTGCCGAACGAGTCGCGCAGGATTTCAAGTTCTCCGACATTGTGCCGGTCAGTGCCAAGCTGGGCAGCAAATTGGATGAATTGCGTGTAGCGCTACGCCATCATCTGCCGCCAAGTGAATTGATTTACGACAAGGATGACATCACCGATCGCAGCGAAAAGTTCCTGGCAGGAGAAATATTGCGCGAAAAGATATTTCGCTATACTGGAGACGAGTTGCCATATTCGACCAGCGTAGTGATCGAGCAATTCAAAATGGAAGGAAAGCTGCGCCGGATCCATGCTGCCATCCTGGTCGACAGGGAGGCACACAAGGCGATGCTGATCGGCAAGAAGGGCGAAAAGCTCAAGGAGATTGCCACTCAGGCGCGGCTGGATATGGAGAAACTGTTCGACGGTAAAGTGTTTCTGGAAGTATTCGTCAAGTTGCGCAGCGGCTGGGCGGATGACGAACGCGTATTGCGTTCCTTGGGTTACGAATGACCACTGATGGCCGTCAAAAAAAACATGCTGAACCGGCATTTGTGCTGCACAGCTATCCGTTTCGCGAAACCAGCCTGATTCTCGATGTTTTTAGCCGCCACCATGGGAGACTGGCAATTGTGGCGCGCGGGGCACGGCGCCCAAAATCCAGCTTGCGCGGCTTGCTGTTGAATTTCCAACCCTTGCTGCTGAGCTGGTTCGGCAAAGGCGAAGTGCGCACCCTGCACAGTGCGGAGTGGCAGGGCGGTCAGCCGTATCTGCAAAGGACGGCATTGATGTGCGGATTTTATTTGAACGAATTGCTGATCAATTTGCTGGCGCGCGATGATCCTCATGAGCGATTATTCGATTACTACCGGACTACACTGCAACAGCTGGCGCAACAAACCGATCACGCTGCTACACTGCGATGTTTTGAAAGGCATCTGCTTCAGGAATTGGGCTACGCCCTGGTGCTGGAGCATGAAGCCGACAGCGATAAGGCGGTACAGGCGGAACTCTGCTATCGTTATGCCGTGGATCGCGGCGTTCTGCCAGACAAAGGGGAGGGTTCGCCAGGCATACCTGTACTTGGCAAGACCTTGCTCGACATGGCCAAGGATGAATATGTCGATCCGGTCACCGCGCAACAAAGCAAGCAGCTGATGCGCGCGTTGTTGAACCATCATCTTGGCGGCAAGACCCTGCACACCAGGGAGCTGATTAAAGACTTTCAAAAACTATGATCAAACCATAATCATGATCAAATTAGGACTGAACATCGATCACGTTGCCACGCTGCGACAGGTGCGTGGGGCGCGTTATCCCAATGTGTTGCGCGCTGCGTTGCTGGCGGAATCAGCTGGTGCCGATGCGATCACCTTGCACTTGCGCGAGGATAGACGTCATATCCAGGATCGTGATGTGGAGGTGCTGCGCGATATGCTGCAAACGCGCATGAATCTGGAGAGTGCAGTAACAGACGAAATGATAACCATCGCGTTGCGCATCAAGCCCCACGACCTGTGTCTGGTTCCGGAGCGTCGCGAAGAGCTGACCACCGAAGGTGGTCTGGATGTGGTGCGCTATTTCGATAATGTCAGGTCTGCCTGCGAGCGGTGTGCCGCTGCGGGCATCCGCGTGTCTTTGTTCATCGATCCGGACCAGAAGCAAATCGATGCGGCACGCCGCACCGGCGCTCCGGTGGTGGAATTACACACGGGGAAATATGCCGAGGCGGATAGCGTGCCGGATCACCAGCGTGAACTGGAACGCATTCGAGTCGCGGCAGAACATGCGCATGCACACGGTTTACAGGTAAATGCCGGGCATGGTTTGAACTACCACAACGTGCAGCCTATCGTCGCGATACCCAATCTGGTTGAGCTCAACATTGGCCATGCGATCATCGCCGAGTCTCTGTTTATCGGACTGGAGGCGGCGGTAAAGAAAATGAAAGTATTGCTGGCAGGGCAACAGTGATCTTCGGTATTGGCACAGACATCGTCGAATATACACGTATAGAAAGGATGTGGGCTCGCTATGGCGATCGCTTTGCCGCGCGCCTGCTGAGCGAGCGCGAGTTGACTGAATTCCTTGCACATGGCCTTCAGGCACGTTTTTTGGCGAAGCGTTTCGCAGCCAAGGAAGCCTTTGCCAAAGCAGTGGGCAGCGGGCTGCGCGACCCGGTCAGCCTGCGCCGCATCAGCGTCGCACATGATGGATTGGGCAAACCGGTGTTGCAGTTTGATGAGGTACTGCGCAGCTATCTGGCGCAGTTGGGTATTAGCAGACATCATCTCTCAGTCAGCGATGAAAGCAGTATGATTGTTGCGTTTGTAGTATTGGAAACCAATTAAGAACTTTAGGGGTTAATTATGGGGTTAGGCCCTGCGATGCTGGATGTGTTGGGGACGCGGCTTACGCCAGAGGATGAAGCGCGCTTGCGCCATCCGTTGGCTGGCGGGGTGATCCTGTTTGCGCGCAACTATCAGTCGCCAGGCCAGCTTGCCGAACTTACTGCCGCGATCCATGCGCTACGCTCACCGCCATTGCTGATTGCGGTGGATCACGAAGGCGGAAGAGTGCAACGCTTTCGCGAAGGTTTCAGTAAAATTCCGGCGATGCGCGAGCTTGGCAAGATATGGGACACAAACCCGCAGCGCGCGCGCCATCTGGCGCAGCAAGCAGGATATGTGCTCGCAGCGGAGCTGCGTGCCTGCGGCGTGGATTTCAGTTTTACTCCGGTGCTGGATGTGGACTACGGGCAAAGCAGTGTGATTGGCGACCGCGCGTTCCATCGCGATACGCAGGCTATCGGCGAATTGGCACACAGCCTGCTGCTGGGTCTCAGGCAGGGTGGCATGCCCACCGTGGGCAAGCATTTCCCCGGACATGGGTACGTTCAGGCGGATTCGCACCTGGAAATTCCAGTGGACGAGCGCGAGTTCGTCGATATCGAGCTGTGCGACCTGATTCCGTTCCGGCAAATGGTGGATTACGGCCTGACCGCAGTAATGCCCGCGCATGTGATCTACCCCAAAATTGACAGCCGTCCGGCGGGTTTCTCCCCGGTCTGGTTGAAGAACATATTGCGCGGCCAACTGGGCTTCGAAGGTTGCATCTTCAGCGATGACCTGAGCATGGCGGGTGCGACCGTTGCGGGCGGTATCGTGCAGCGCGCCGAGGCTGCGCTCAATGCAGGTTGCGACATGGTGCTGGTGTGCAACCGGCCGGAATCGGCGGATGAGTTGTTGCAGGGTTTGCATTGGGAAATGCCTGCGGCCAGCATAGCGCGACTTGCCCAGATGCGCGGCAAAGCTCATCCCGAGTCGCTGGCCAAACTGCATGAGCAACAGCATTTCCTCAAAGCACTGGAAGAAGTGGCTGTTATCGGCATGAGCAATGCGGAATTGCCGCTGGCTTAGCCTCATCCCATAGCCCGTACAGGATCAACAAGGCATGCACAATGGAACAGTGCATTGCAGTTCACGTCGTTGGTGCTGTCGGGGCGCGGGGATAAAGGTCGCGCCGCTGGTTTCTGGCGCAATCATCTGACCGGGCTATGACCCCGCGTCGGCGATGATGAAGAATGGTGATTGCCAAGGGTGTGGAGACTGCCGAACAACGGCCTTTCCTTGATGGGCTGGATTGCAGCATGATGCAAGGCTATTATTCCGGCTGTCCGTTGCCTGCCGGGGAATTCAGGATTCTGTTTGAATCGGGGCGGGTGTTGGATCGCCTTGCGGCATGAGATAATTGTTGTCATCTTCTCGATTTCGGCCATAAACACCTATGAGTGAGTTGCAAATAGCGTTACTGTCCATCGGTCTGGTGGTGATTGCCGCAGTGTATGTGTCCGGCTGGTGGCAGCAAAGGCAGTATCGGCGCAAATTCGGCACTGCATTCAAGTCGGGCCATGCGGATGCACTGTATGCTGAGAGCGCTGCAAAACCAGTGGAATTGCGCCATCAATCGGTGTTGGAGGTGTCCTCCGGGAATATTGTGCCGGAAGAGCCTTGTGCGCTACTAAATGCACGCAGCGATTTCATCATCGAACTGTACTTGGCCGAGCCAGGTCCGGCTGCAGTGCTAGTTGGATTATGGCAACGCAAATTCGATTTTGACAAGCCGGTGCAAGTATGCGGCCTGAAGCTGGCTACGCATGAGTGGGAACGTGTGATCGCCGAAAGCCATACGCTTTATCAGCGCTTCCGTATCGCATTGCAACTGGTGGATAGAGGCGGTGCGGTCAGCGCGACTAAACTGGCAGATTTTCGTGATCTGGTTCTAGGGGTTGCAAGGCATATCAAGGCTGAAGCAACTGTCCCGGATATACTTGCAGCGCAACAGCATGCAGAAGAGCTGGACGCATTCTGTGCCTCGGTCGACCAGATGGTCGGTGTCAATCTGGTACCGCCCAGCGGGCGGTTGATACGCGCTTCGGATATCGCACACGCCACCAGCTTGCATGGCATGACGCTGGAAGCGGATGGAGCTTTCCATCTGCTGGATGCTCAGGGGCATAGCCAGTTCAGTTTGATTAATCTGGATACCGTTCCGTTCCAGCACCACACTCTGCAAACCTTTGCCACCGCAGGCATTACACTGTTGCTTGATGTGCCGCGCGTGGATGACCCAATCCTGCGCTTCGATCAGATGATGCAGATTGCGCAAGATTTGGCTGCTGAGTTGCAGCTCAGTATCGTAGATGATCATCATGTCGCACTTGGTGATATCGGTCTGGCTCGTACGCGTGCGCAGATAGCCGGCGTAGAGACTGGTATGCGTGAAAACGGGATCGCTTCTGGGAGCGCACAGGCACGAAGGTTGTTTGCCTGATGGCGAGTCAAGAGGAAATCCGCCGCGCTGACAAGTTGCGAGAGGAGATCAGGTTTCACGAGCATCGATATTACGTGCTGGATTCCCCGCTTATACCCGATGCGGAATATGACAAGCTGTTTCGCGAGCTGCAGGCGCTTGAGGAGCGACATCCCGAGTTGCGCAGTTCTGCTTCACCCACCCAACGTGTTGGAGGTAAGCCGCTGGATATGTTTCGTTCAGTGCGCCATGCCGTGCCCATGCTGTCGATCCGCACCGAAACCGATATCAGCGATCAGGGTGCCATTGCCTTTGATGCCAGAGTGCGGCGCGAACTGGGGCTGAGTGATTCAGATCCTCCGATTGAGTATGCCTGCGAACTGAAATTTGACGGTCTCGCGATCAATCTGCGTTACGAAATCGGTAAATTGAAACAGGCTACCACCCGTGGCGATGGCGAGACTGGTGAAGACGTGACGCAGAATGTCACCCACGCCATCCGGCAAATACCGTTGTCGTTACAGGGAAAATATCCTGGTGTAGTGGAAGTTCGTGGCGAGGTGTACATGCGGCGTGACGATTTTGAACGTTACAACGAACGGCAGCGCGAACTGGGTTTGCCTACGCTGGTGAATCCGCGCAACGGTGCGGCGGGCAGCATCCGCCAGCTTGATCCGGCATTGGCGGCGAGGCGTCCGCTTAAATTCTTTGCTTATGGGTTGGGCGAGGTGCAGGGCTGGCAGCCCGAAACACACAAAGAAATACTGGATCAATTGGATGCATGGGGGTTCCCTGTAAACAGCAAGCGTGCAGTGGTGCGCGGTGCGCAGGGGCTGGTGGATTTTCATCGCCTGATTGCGGACAAGCGCGACAGCCTGCCGTTCGACATTGACGGCGTGGTGTACAAGGTCAACAGCCTTGCGCTGCAAGGGCAACTCGGTTTTGTTTCCCGAGAACCGCGCTGGGCAGTGGCACACAAATATCCGGCGGAGGAGCAAATCACCGTGGTGCGCGGCATCGACATCCAGGTCGGCCGTACCGGCAAACTCACGCCAGTGGCCAAGCTTGAGCCGGTGTTCGTTGGCGGGACTACGGTATCCAATGCCACGCTGCACAACGAAGACGAGACGCGGCGCAAGGATGTGCGCATCGGAGATATGGTGATCGTGCGCCGTGCGGGCGATGTGATTCCGGAGGTGGTTGGGGTTGTGCTGGATCCTTCGAAACCACAGGGCGAACGCAAAGAGGATGGAAGATTCGATCTTTTCCAGCAGTTGCACGGAAAATGCCCGGTGTGCGGCAGCGCCATCGTGCGCGAACAAGGTGAGGCGGACTGGCGTTGCACTGGCGGCCTGTTCTGCCCGGCGCAGCGCAAGCAGGCGCTGTTGCATTTTGCAAGCCGCCGCGCGTTGGATATTGAAGGGCTGGGTGACAAGCTGGTCGAGAAACTGGTTGAGGACGGTATCGTCAATACACCAGCCGATTTGTATAAGCTGGATTTGCCCAGTCTGGCTAATCTGGACCGCATGGGGGAAAAGTCAGCGAAAAATCTCCTGAATGCTATCGAGCGCAGCAGGCATACTACGTTGGCACGCTTCATCTACGCGTTGGGAATACGCAATGTGGGTGAAGCAACGGCAAAAGACTTGGCACGCCATTTCTGCACATTAAAAAACCTGATGGATGCGGATGTTGAGCAGTTGCAACAGGTTCCTGATGTTGGACCAGTAGTGGCACAAAGCATCGTGGCTTTTTTCGGCGAAAAACATAATGTTTCCGTGATAGACGGTTTGCTTGATAGCAACAGTGGAGGGGTGAATCTGCACGAAAGCGTGGGCGAGCCTGCCAAAGAATCGCCATTGTCTGGCAAGACGTTTGTGCTTACTGGTACACTCAGCATGAATCGTGAAGAGGTGAAAGAAAAACTGGAAGCTCTTGGTGCAAAGATCAGCGGCAGCGTGTCGAAAAAGACAAGCTATGTGGTGGCCGGCATCGAAGCAGGAAGTAAACTGGACAAGGCGCTGGAGTTGGGCGTAACTGTTTTGAATGAACAGGAACTTTTGGCATTATTGGAATCGATCCGGAAAACTTAATGACAGGCACCCGAATGAAGAGAGTAACCAATGTGATTTTTGGATTCGGCCACCCATGCGGGCTTAACCTGCAGTGCAGATTAGCCTGTGCCGGAAACAGCTTTCGTTAATCCACATACCAGGGAGATTTACATTTGAAAAGGATAACGAAAGCTGTTTTTCCCGTAGCAGGAATGGGCAGTCGTTTTCTGCCGGCCACCAAGGCCAGCCCCAAGGAAATGATGCCCATCGTGGACAAACCACTGATCCAGTATGCGGTGGAGGAGGCGGTTGCGGCGGGCATCACCGATATGGTGTTCATCACCGGCCGAAACAAGCGCGCTATCGAGGATCACTTCGACAAGGCCTATGAGTTGGAGGCCGAGTTGGAGTTGCGTGGCAAGACTGAATTGCTGAGCCTGGTGCGCGAAGTGATACCGGCGCACATCAATTGCATCTTTATCCGCCAGACCGAGGCGCTGGGTCTGGGGCATGCGGTATTGTGCGCTCAGCCGGTGGTGCAGGATGAGCCTTTTGCGGTGCTGTTGGCGGACGATCTGACCGACGGCGAGCCACCCATCATCAAGCAGATGGTAGGTGTTTTCAGCGATCATCAGTGCTCCGTTCTGGGTGTGCAGAATGTGCTGCGCGAGCAGACCAGCCAATACGGTATTGTCAGCAGCGCTCCCTTGGACAAGGATCTGGAGCGGGTGAATGGGATAGTGGAAAAACCAGAGCCGAAGGATGCTCCTTCGACCCTAGCGGTGATCGGGCGCTACATACTTACGCCGCGCATTTTCTATCACCTGAAAAAAGTACGGGCAGGCGCAGGTGGAGAGATCCAGTTGACTGACGGTATCGCCGCATTGATGCAGGAGGAGCAGATGCTCGCCTATCGCTTCAAGGGCACGCGCTACGATTGCGGTTCAAAACTGGGTTATCTCCAGGCGATGGTTGCGCTGGGACTCAAGCATCCCGAGGTGAGCGTAGAGTTTGCGGAGTATCTCCAGGGTTTGAAGTGATCATGCAGACCGTTTGGAATGTTCCATGACCGTATCGACACAGCGCGCGCATGATCTGTTGCAGCAAGCTGAATTGCTGTACTCCGCAGAGCAGGTGCAGGCAGCGCTGCAGCGGGTCGCGCAACAAATCAACGCTGAGCTTGCGGGTAGTTATCCTCTGGTGCTGTCGGTGATGGGCGGTGCCGTGGTGTTCAGTGGGCAATTGCTGCCATTGCTGGATTTTCCACTGGATTTTGATTATGTCCATGCATCCCGGTACGGCGATGCGCAGCAAGGGGGGGGGATGCAATGGAAGGTGGCGCCGGGCGAAAACGTGCGAGGCAGGGTAGTGCTGGCGCTGGATGATATTCTGGACGAAGGCCACACGCTGAACGAATTGCGAAAACTGGTGTTGGAAATGGGCGCAAGCAAATTTTACAGCGCAGTGTTTGTCGACAAAAAGCATGGCCGGGAAAAGCCTATCCATGCGGATTTTGTCGGTGTCGAACTGCAAGATCGGTTCGTGTTCGGATATGGTATGGATATCGAGGGGGCGTGGCGCAATCTGCCCGCCATTTATGCAGTGAAGGAGTAATAATAATGTTGGCGATAATAGGCGGTCGCGGTTTGACCCAATTGGCAAACCTTAAAATCACCCATCAGCAGGTAATGCGTACGCCTTATGGCGAGCCATCCGGCGCGTTCATGTTCGGGACACTGGATCAGCACGAGGTGATCTTTCTGGCGCGGCACGGCTACGGACATACCATACCGCCGCATCTGGTGAACTATCGCGCCAACCTTTGGGTGCTGCGCGAGCAGGGAGTCAAAAGTATCATCTCTGTGGCGACTGTGGGTGGCATACGCTCTGAACTCAAGCCGGGAGTAATCGTCGTGCCGGATCAGATCATCGATTACACGCATGGCCGTGATGCAACATTCTTCGAGGGGCGCAACAAACCTTACAGCAATGCCGATTTTACTTTGCCCTACAGCGACAAGCTGCGCAACCGCATCCTGCGCAGTGCAAAATCCGCCAGGCAGCCGTGCGTGGATGGCGGGGTATATGCAGCAACGCAGGGACCGCGCCTGGATAGCATCGCCGAGGTCAATCGATATGAGCGTGACGGGGCGGACATGGTGGGCATGACCGGCATGCCGGAAACTGCGCTGGCCAAGGAACTGGAACTTGATTATGCGACCATTGCCGTAGTGGCGAATTATGCGGCGGGGCGCGGTGACAGCAAGAAAGGAATCAATGTGGAAAGTGTCAATGCCACCGCCAATGAGGCCATGGATCGGGTGCGCAGTGTGCTGGAGTGTGTAGTGAACGATGGCGATTAGAAGCGTATTGCGCATGGGTGATGCGCGCTTGTGGCAACGCGCAGAACCGGTCAGGCAATTCGACAACAAAGAATTGCACGCGCTGCTGGCTGATATGCGCGACACCATGCAGTCACTCAACGGTGCAGGTCTGGCCGCGCCGCAGATCGGCGTTGGGTTGCGTGTAGTGATATTCGGCGTGGATCATAACGAGCGTTACCCGGATGCCGGGTCGGTGCCTGAAACGGTGCTGATCAATCCGGTCATCACGCCGCTAAATGAGGCTTTGGAGGAGGACTGGGAAGGCTGCCTGAGCGTACCCGGTCTGCGCGGACTGGTGCCGCGCCATGCATTCATCCGTTATCAAGGCATGGACGAATACGGCGCGCTGATTGATCGTAGCGTGAGCGGATTCCATGCCCGCGTGGTACAGCACGAGTGCGATCATCTTGATGGCATCCTGTATCCGATGCGCATCAAGGATATGAGGCAATTTGGTTACACTGAAGAATTGTTTCCGGGGCGGGAAATGCAGGACGAGTAGCTGAGGTTCAGTGGGGGTCGGGTCAAAGCTCCGCTGTTAATTCGAGTCAAGATACGGCATCGACAATAAGGAAATCAAAATTGATAAATTATTGAAACAGCTGCCGTTGGTTTGTGTTTTCCTGTTTGCATTGATCGGCCAAGTATGTGCTGAATCATTTGCAAAGGCAAAAAGCGCATACGATGCGGGAAATTACCCAGAAGCAGAAAAGATATTCAGGTCACTGGCAGAAAATGGCAATGTCCTGGCGCAAGTAAACCTTGGATTGATGTATAGCAATGGCCAGGGTGTTGCCCAGAATTACAAAGAGGCTGCCAAGTGGTATCGATTGGCCGCAGAGCAAGGTAACACACTTGCACAAGCCGGCTTGGGAGCTTTTTACAACCTTGGTCAAGGTGTTCCCCAGGACTACAAGCAGGCGTTGAAGTGGTATCGATTGGCGGCAGCTCAAGGCAATGCTTTTGCACAAGCCAACCTTGGAACTTTATATGACCTCGGCCAAGGTGTTCCTCAAAACTACAAGGTTGCAGCGAAGTTGTATCGATTGGCCGCGGCGCAAGGCAATGCTTTTGCGCAAGCCGGTCTCGGGTCGTTGTATGGCCTGGGACATGGAGTCCGGCAAAATTACAAGCAGGCGTTGAAGTGGTATCGATTGGCTGCAGCACAAGGCAATGCTTTTGCTCAAGCCAGCCTTGGTTCGTTATACAGCCTCGGGCAGGGTGTTCCGCAAGATTATAAAAAGGCAGCGAGCTGGTATCGCCTGGCTGCAGAACAAGGCGAAGCATCTGCGCAACTGAACCTTGCGGGTATGTATCACAACGGACAAGGTGTCTCGCAAGACGACAAGGAGGCCTTGAAGTGGTATCGGCAGGCCGCTGAACGGGGTTACGCTCTGGCACAGTTCAACCTGGGCTTGGTATATGAGGGTGGAACAGTTGTCTTACAGGACTACCAGGAGGCGGAGCAATGGTACCGGCTGGCCGCGGAGCAAGGTAATGCGGATGCGCAGGAAAGGATAGGGGTTCTGTATTACAGCGGGCAAAGTGTGCATCAGGATTTCAAAGAAGCACTCAAGTGGACGCGGCTTGCTGCAGAACAGGGTAATGCGCGCGCGCAGAACCTGCTTGGCGTTATGTATAAGAACGGACAAGGAGTAGCCGAAGACCACAAGGAAGCGGTGAAGTGGTATCGATTGGCGGCAGAGCAAGGCGACTCTTCTGCGCAAACCAATCTTGGGTATATGTATAACTCAGGGCTGGGTGTTGCACAGGATTTCAAGGAGGCAGTGAAGTGGGATCGACTGGCCGCAGATCAGGGTTACGCTCCGGCACAATCCAATCTTGCCGGAATGTATTACAACGGGCAGGGGGTTGCGCAAGATTACGCTGAGGCGGTCAAGTGGAACCGACTGGCCGCAGATCAGGGTTATGCCCAGGCACAACTTAATCTTGGGTTTATGTATAACGCTGGTAAGGGAATTCCCCAGAACGATGATGAGTCATTGAAGTGGTATCGACTGGCCGCAGAACAAGGTGTTTCTTTAGCCCAAAAAAACATAGGCCTGATGTATACCAATGGTCAGGGCGTTCCCAAAGATTATGTTCGGGCGTATATGTGGCTGGATATGTCGATTGCTACTGCTGTGGGTGAGGAGCAAATGCAATTTGTCGGACTGCGCGAAACGGTTGCGATGTTTATGACGGAAGAACAAATTACCGAAGCCCGGCAACTGTCCAGGAAATGCGCCGTCAATAAATTCAAGGGATGTTAGAGAAAACGATCTGCTGAATACCTTACCAGGGAAACATTCTATGCTGATTTTGGATGAACCATGTCAGCGGATATGACCCAGCGCTCGAAATCCTGTTCCGTGACATAGCCCAACGCCAGCGCTGCCTGTTTCAGCGTGCTGCCGTCATGATGAGCGCGCTTGGCTATTTCGGCAGCACGGTCGTAGCCGATATGCGGGGTCAGCGCGGTCACCAGCATCAGCGAGCGTTCCATCAGCTCCGCGATGCGCGCATGATTCGCCTTGATGCCGCGCACGCAATGTTCCTCGAAGCTGCTCATGCCGTCGGCGAGCAGGCGCACGCTTTGCGAGAAATTATGCGTGATCAGCGGCTTGTACACATTCAGTTCGAAGTTTCCGGAAGCCGCACCGGCGGTGATCGCCACGTCGTTGCCGAACACCTGGCAGCACAGCATGGTCAGTGCCTCACATTGGGTCGGGTTCACCTTGCCCGGCATGATAGAGCTGCCCGGCTCGTTTTCCGGGATGCTGATCTCGCCCAGACCGGAACGCGGTCCTGAAGCCAGCCAGCGCACGTCGTTGGCGATTTTCATCAGCGCGACGGCCAGGGTCTTGAGTGCGCCGTGCGCAGCTACCAGCGCATCATGCGCGGCCAGCGCCGCGAACTTGTTGAGGGCGCTGCGGAATGGCGCCTCGAGGCCATAATCTTCCGCGAAGCTGCGCTCCAGTTCGGCAGCGACGCGCGCGCCGAACTCGGCATGGGTATTCAGCCCGGTGCCGACAGCGGTGCCGCCGACCGCCAGTTCATGGAGCGGCTTGAGCGCCGCGATCAATAACGATTCCGCGAGATCCAGTTGTGCCACATAGCCGGAGAATTCCTGGCCCAGCGTCAGCGGTGTCGCATCCTGCAAATGGGTACGTCCGATCTTGACTATGTCGGCATACTCGTCCGATTTCAATTTCAGCGCGGTGCGCAGGACATTCAACGCAGGCAACAGTTTCTGCCGGATACCGATCACGGCCGCGACATGCATCGCGGTCGGGAAGATGTCGTTGGATGACTGGCCGAGATTGACCTCGTCGTTGGGGTGTATCAGTCGTTTGCCGCCGCGTTCACCGCCCAGCAGTTCAGAGGCGCGGTTGGCGAGCACCTCGTTGACGTTCATGTTGCTTTGTGTGCCGGAGCCGGTCTGCCACACGGACAACGGGAATTCTCCGCGATGCTGGCCTGCCAGCACTTCATCCGCCGCCTGCATGATGGCACTTGCCTTTTCTTCACGCAGCAGGCCGAGGTCGCGGTTGACCAGCGCGCAGGCGCGTTTTATCCCGGCAAGCGCCATGATGGTCTCTTCCGGCATGCGTTCGGACGAGATGTGAAAATGTGCAAGAGAACGCTGGGTCTGCGCACCCCATAAATGATCTGTGGGGACTTCGATGGGGCCGAAAGAGTCGCGTTCTGTTCTGGTGGTCATGATTTTTTCCTATTGGCTACATCGATAACTAGAAAAATTTGCAGGGTGTGTTCCACGTACCATGACAATCTGCTGCGTAAAACACACCCTGCAGGTTAGTTTGATACCAGTTCGCGCAGTACATAAGGCAGTATCCCGCCGTGGCGGTAGTAGTCCACCTCGATAGACGTGTCGATGCGCAGCAGCAGCGGCATTTGCTGGGTGCTGCCGTCCTTGCGGTGGATGGTCAGCGTCACGTCCTGTTGCGGTTTCAGGTTCTCGTCCAGACCGACGATGTCGAAAGTTTCCTCTCCGGTCAGGTTCAGCGCGGAAACGTTGGCATCGCCCTTGAACTGCAAAGGCAGCACACCCATGCCCACCAGATTGCTGCGGTGGATGCGTTCATAGGACTTGGCGATGACAGCCCTTACGCCCAACAGCTGCGTGCCCTTCGCGGCCCAGTCGCGGCTGGAGCCGGTGCCGTATTCCTCGCCGGCAAATATCACCGTCGGTGTTCCGTCGGCGATGTATTTCATTGCGGCATCGTAGATCGCCATCTGTTCGCCCTTGTACAGCGTGTAGCCGCCTTCGGTGCGGCTTCCGTCAGCCTTGAGCGGCAACATCATGTTCTTGATGCGCACGTTGGCGAAGGTGCCGCGCATCATCACCTCGTGGTTGCCGCGCCGTGCGCCGTAGCTGTTGAAATCGGCCACTGCGACGCCGTGCTGCTGCAGATAGGCACCGGCAGGGGAGTTGGGCTTGAACGAGCCTGCGGGCGAGATATGGTCGGTGGTAACCGAGTCACCGAACATGCCGAGGATGCGCGCTCCGCTGATATTCGCCATGCGGCCGGTCTGCATCGAGAAATCCTGGAAGAACGGCGGTTCGGCGATATAGGTCGACTTGGGCCAGTCGTACACCTGGCCGGCGGGCGCAGAGATCTTCTTCCACAGCGGATTCGCCTCGGCCAGGCTGCCATACAGCCGCCGGAAGGTAGGCGCATCCATCGCGAATTTCATCAGCGCCTGTACCTCGTCGGCACCCGGCCAGATCTGGCCGATGTACACGTCGTTGCCGTCTTTCGATTTGCCGATCGGTTCGGTACGGAAGTCCTTCAGCATGCTGCCGGCGATGGCATAAGCCACCACCAGCGGCGGGCTGGCAAGGAAGTTGGCGCGGATGTTCGGGTGTATGCGCGCCTCGAAATTGCGGTTGCCCGACAACACTGCCGCGCACACCAGATCATGCTTGAGGATCGCTTCCTCGACAGGCTGTGCGAGCGGCCCGGCGTTGCCTATGCAGGTGGTGCAGCCATAGGCTGCGACGTTGAAGCCGAGCTTTTCCAGGTAGGGCAGCAGGCCCGCCCGGGTCAGGTATTCGGTGACCACCCGCGAGCCCGGAGCGAGTGTGGTCTTGATGTGAGGCTTTACCGTCAGACCCAGCTCGACTGCCTTTTTTGCCAGCAGTCCGGCGGCGAGCAGCACACCCGGATTGGACGTGTTGGTACAGGAAGTGATCGCGGCGATCAGCACGTCGCCATTGGCGATAGAGATGCCACCTGAAGTCTTGTATGTCCTGGCCAGCTCTTCCGGCTTTTTGGCGAAGCCGTTCTCCGCCACGGGTTTGCCGAACAGTGTAGTGAAGGTGACTTTTACCCGGTCCAGGTTGATGCGATCCTGAGGACGCTTGGGGCCCGCGAGCGAGGGCATCACGGTCGACAAATCGAGTTCCAGCGTCTGACTGTAATCGATATCGCCTGCCTTGGGGATGCCGAACATGCCCTGCGCCTTGAAGTATGCGGCCAATGCGTCGATCTCATCCTCGGCTCGACCAGTGCCCTTGAAGTATTCCAGCGTCTTGCCGTCCACAGGGAAAAATCCCATCGTCGCGCCATACTCGGGTGCCATGTTGGCGATGGTGGCGCGGTCGGTGACGCTGAGGGCGGATGCTCCTGCACCGAAGAATTCGACGAACTTGCCCACCACTTTGGTCTTGCGCAGCATCTCGGTGATCGTCAGCACCAGATCGGTGGCGGTACAGGCGGGGTGCAGCTTGCCTTTCAGGTTCACGCCGACCACGTCCGGCGTCAGGAAATACACCGGCTGGCCGAGCATGCCCGCCTCGGCCTCGATGCCGCCGACACCCCAACCGACCACACCGATTCCGTTGATCATCGTGGTATGGCTGTCAGTGCCAACCAGCGTATCCGGGTAATACACGCCATCCCGGGTTTTGTGCACGCCGC
>Ga0224495_10000872_pt1 | contig 22707 bp, 20 predicted proteins | sample SF_Jul11_sed_USG_FD_168128 | JGI IMG/M metagenome (GOLD analysis project Ga0224495, IMG submission 168128) | Sediment microbial communities from San Francisco Bay, California, United States - SF_Jul11_sed_USGS_4_1 | ecosystem: Environmental > Aquatic > Marine > Sediment | place: USA: California...
TTATTTTGCCTGTACATATTGCTAATGACAGTTCGTTCCGATATATTTAAATGTGAATTGGGTCGCATAAATCCTCCAAATAGTGAAGTCGCATTCTACTATCGGTGATTTACGCGGCCTTTTTTATCTTATCATAATTGCATTTGCGTTTTGAATTTGCCGACTCTGCAAAAAAAATTAAAAAAAGGTTGCCGGCGAACGACCGTACAATACTGCGTTGCAACCGCAATGTAAATCTGTTGCGCCTGAAACGCATTGAGCTGCCATATAAAACCCTTACTCGAATTTTAGCTTAAGCTTGAATCACAAAACAAAATTGTTTTCTATGGCGTTCTGAATGCAATGCGGTTGCAACGTACCTATATTCAGGCGTTGGTGGGGCAGCCCATTTTATCCTGTCTAAAAAAATATTGACGGCAGGATAGCAAAATCAATGATTTATGAAAAGCTCATAATCGTAATTTTTAACCCCATGGAAATGCAAAAAGAAATTCAAAAAAACATTATTCCTCACAAAGGTCTTGTCAGCAAAGTGGACCGTCAAAAAATAAAAGGGCACAAATCGGCAACTCTCTGGTTTACCGGCCTCTCGGGTTCGGGCAAATCAACCCTTTCGCATGCCCTTGAGCACAAGCTTGTACAAATGAAAGTTCATTGTTATGTTCTTGATGGAGACAACATCAGAAGAGGCATTAACCACGACCTCGGGTTCTCTCCCGAGTCAAGAGTTGAAAACATACGGCGTGTGGGAGAGGTATCAAAACTTTTTGTTGATGCGGGAGTTTTCGCCCTGTCGGCGTTTATTTCACCCTATGCCAGAGACAGAGAGATGGTGCGCAATCTTGTGGAGCCCGAAGAGTTTATCGAAATCTATGTAAAGTGTTCTGTGGACGAGTGCGAGAAGCGCGACCCTAAAGGCCTTTACAAAAAAGCGCGCGCAGGTGAAATTCCTGACTTTACGGGTATTTCTGCCCCTTACGAAGAGCCCGTGAACCCTGAAATTATTATTGATACCACAACGCTGAGTGTAGATCAGGGAATAGAAATTATTATTAAATATTTAAATGATAGCGGTTATCTTGCACTGTAACCATTTCAAGCGGGAATAAATAATGGAAAATATGAATATTGTTATAGTCGGCCATGTTGATCACGGTAAAAGTACCATCGTGGGGCGGCTGCTTTCTGATACGGGCTCTCTACCCGAGGGAAAACTCGACGAGGTAAAAAAATTCTGTGAGCTGAACTCAAGGCCATTTGAGTATGCTTTTTTACTGGATGCTCTTAAAGATGAGCAGGCCCAGGGAATCACCATTGATGCCGCAAGAGTATTTTTCAAAACAAAAAAAAGAAACTATATTATTCTGGATGCACCCGGTCACATCGAGTTTTTAAAAAACATGATTACCGGAGCTGCCAAAGCTGAAGCTGCTCTTCTGGTTATCGATGCCCATGAAGGGGTACAAGAGAACTCCCGCCGTCATGGCTATATGTTATCCATGCTGGGCATAAAGCAGGTTGCGGTACTTGTCAACAAAATGGATCTTGTGCAATATGCCGAGGAGCCATTTAACAAAATCGTTGCAGAATATACCGCTTTTCTCGATCAGTTTCATCTCAAGCCTTCTCATTTTATACCTGTCAGCGGATTTCAGGGACAAAATATAACTGAAAAAAGTGAAAAGATGAAATGGTATAAAAGCTCTCCCATTCTGGATGTTCTGGATGGGTTCTCCAAAAGCGCCCCTGCAGAGCAACAGCCATTTAGAATGCCTGTTCAGGATGTCTACAAATTTACCAATCTGGGAGATAACAGAAGAGTTGTCGCAGGCACCATCTCAGCAGGCCAAATTTCGGTAGGTGATGACATTGTATTTCTGCCTTCCGGGAAAAAATCAAAAGTCAAGTCTATTGAGCGTTTTAACGATGCCCCTGCAACTATATCACAGAAAGGAGAAGCAATTGGCTTAACCCTTGAAGAGCAGATCTACATTACACGCGGTGAGCTTGCAGTCAGAAAAGAGCAGAAATCAGCACAGGTTACCACGCGATTAAAAACCAGTATCTTCTGGCTGGGCCAGGAACCATTAAGACCCGGAAAGGAATACTTTTTAAAACTGGGCACCTCAAAAACTACTGTTTATCTTGAATCTGTCATCAGAGTTCTCAATGCGTCGAACCTTGAAGCAGAACAAAAAGAGGCCATTGAACGGCATGAAGTAGGCGAATGTATTTTAAAGCTGACCAAACCGGTTGCATTTGATCTCAGCGACGAAATAGAGTCTACAAGCAGGTTTGTACTGGTAGACAATTATGACATAGCCGGCGGAGGAATTATCAGAGAAGCCCTTTCGGACAAACAGAGCTGGGCACGTGATATTGTACATGAGCGTGACTACAAATGGGAAAAAGGCAAAATTGTACCCATGCAGAGAGCTGAAAGATACAGCCAGCGACCTGCGATGATTATCATTACCGGTAAAAAAGATACTGGCAAAAAAACTCTGGCCAGAATGCTCGAATCACAACTTTTTTCAGAAGGAAAAATTGTATATTTTCTGGGCATGGGAAACATAGTTTACGGTCTCGATGCAGATATTCGTGAAAAAGGTAAAACAGAAACAAGATCAGAACATCTCAGAAGAGTCGCTGAAGTGGGCCATATTCTTCTTGATGCAGGTATTATTTTAATATTGACTGCCATAGAACTCAACCAGGATGAACTGGAACTGATAAAAACCCATGTGAACCCTGATTTCATCGAAACAGTCTGGATTGGTGACCAAATCACTACGGATATATCTCCTGATATACACATTCCCAGTGAAATAGATATGGAGCGTGACGTGAGTAAAATCAAATCTTATCTGCAAAATAACAATATTATATTCAGGCCGGGAGTATAACAACGTGAACAATGTGAATATTCAGCTTGTTTGCGAGATCGCGATTGGGGCCGGAATGGAAATCATGGAAGTCTACAAAAAAGACTTCACTGTTGAATACAAAGACGACAAATCGCCTTTGACAGAAGCAGATATCCGCGCAAATAACTACATCACCCGGGAGTTAAAAAAACTGACCCCTGATATTCCCATATTGTCAGAAGAGAGCAAAATGATACCCTACCCGGAAAGAAAATCATGGAAAAGTTTCTGGCTGGTCGACCCGGTAGATGGAACCAAAGAGTTTATAAAAAAAAGTGACGAATTTACAGTGAATATTGCCTTGATTGAAGAGGGCAAGCCTGTGCTGGGGGTGGTATACGCACCGGCACTTGATGAACTTTATTTCGGCTCTGCTACTCATGCAGCCACTAAAAAACAGAACCAGACGGCCAAAAAACTTCCTTTGCAAAAAGAAGATGATTCCATTATAAAGGTTGTGGCCAGCAAATCACATTTGACACCTGAAACATCGGCATTTATAGAAAAAATCGCCCGGGAGAGCGGAAAAAAAACAGAGTTGACCTCAAGAGGAAGTTCGTTAAAACTCTGCATGGTTGCTGAAGGAAGTGCGCACATTTACCCACGCCTGGGACCAACCATGGAATGGGATACAGCTGCCGCCCATGCCGTTGTGAACGCTGCCGGTAAAAGAGTTATTGCAACCGACGGAATAAAAGAATCAGGTGAGCTGCTTTATAACAAAGAAGATCTATTGAACCCCTGGTTTATTGTAAAATAGCCGGCTAAAGAGACCTTTTTTTTTCTTTATTTTTATACATCTCCTTGTCAGCCTGATCCATCAGCTCTTCAAGATCAAAACGGGAACCCTGAGAATAGCCATAAGAAAATTGAAAGGGAATTTCTGCTTTCTGATTTTTTTCATTTAATTGATCGAGCTCTTTTATTATACGGCTTAATGCCAATTGTGCATCATTTTCATGCGGACTGCTTAAAACTATTAAAAATTCATCGCCCCCCACCCTAAACACCATATCCTGTTCGCGGGTAAGATTTTGAAGTTGATCTGCAAGTGTCACAAGAACCGAGTCACCACAACGATGCCCCTTTTCATCATTTATAAGCTTGAATCTGTCCATATCAATCATAACAACAGTAATTACATTATCATGATAATGGCGCCTCTCTTTATGCGATCTGAGTGTTTTTCTGTTTAAAAATTCAATATTTAAACGCGATCTGTTAAACAGATGGGTCAGTGGATCAAAATAGGCAATAGTCGAAAGCTTGTCAAATACCTGGGCATTATAAAGACCAATTGCAGCAAAATCAGCAATGGTCTTCATGATCAGGTGATCTTCCTCACTAAAATAACAGCCATCCTGCCGGTTTATGATCTCAATTACCCCATACACTTTATCTTTAAAAATCAAAGGCACTGCGATAATAGATTTGGTTTGAAACCCGGTAATCAAGTCGACCCTTCTACTGAACTGGCTATCCCCTGAGGTATCTGATACAAAAACAGATTTTTTATCATGCACTACCTTTCCGGCAATTCCCTCACCGGGCTTAAGGCGTATTGAAGAGTATTTTTCAAGGTCATCGCCTTTTACTCTTGCAAAAAAAAGCTCTCCGGTTGCTTCATCTACCCGCATAAGGCTCCAGTTTTTTGGTGAAAAAAAGAGCTCTATTTCAACCATTATAAAGTTAGTTGTCTCTTCATAGCTTTTACCTGAGGAGATTATTTTACCTATGTTTGCAAATAAACGATAAATCTGAATTGATGATTTTTCCATAAATTTTTTTGTATTATTTCGTTTTAATATTATTTATTATCGGACAATTAATCTCTCATATATAGAGAGTACATGCAACTTTGCATCCAAAAACTAACAATAAAATTCAAGCAGGCCCGTATGGTCATAGCGTTGATTCATTCACTGCGGTCGCAATGCACCTATTTCGAAGAAAGCGTTAAAAAGGCGACCTTTATCATATTGTTTTCTCAACCATGCTCTCTATCAATAAAGAAATTGACAATGAGAAAGAGCCATGGCTATCATCCATCTATATTGATGCATTTAAATGTATCGATGTATGTGAGGTAAAATGAATTACAAAGTAGCAGATATAAAACTGGCCGAATCGGGCCGAAAAGCTATTGGTCTGGCAGAAGTGGAAATGCCGGGCCTGATGGCGCTTAGAGAAAAATATGGCAAAACAAAGCCACTTAAGGGAGCCCGGATAATGGGTTCACTGCATATGACAGTAGAAACAGCTGTTCTCATCGAGACACTGACAACTCTGGGAGCAGACGTTCGCTGGGCCTCATGCAATATCTTTTCCACACAAGATCATGCAGCTGCAGCTATCGCAGAAAGCGGCGTTCCTGTTTTTGCCTGGAAGGGTGAAACCCTTGAAGAGTACTGGTGGTGCACAGAGATGGCGCTTACCTGGCCTGATGGAAAGGGTCCTGATCTTATTGTAGATGATGGTGGAGATGCAACCATGCTTGTTCATCTGGGCAAAGCGGGTGAAAAAGATAGTTCGGTGGTAAATCAAAAAACAAACAATAAAGAGATGCAGATTGTCTATAATCTTTTAAAAGAGTCTATCTCTAAAAATTCGACAAAATGGACAACTATCGCTGACCGTATCAAGGGAGTTTCAGAAGAGACTACAACAGGTGTACATCGCCTTTATCAAATGCTCGAAAAAGGGGAACTCTTGTTTCCAGCAATCAATGTCAATGACTCGGTAACCAAATCAAAATTTGACAATCTTTATGGCTGCCGTGAATCTCTCGCTGATGGCATAAAACGGGGAACTGATGTTATGATCGCCGGTAAAGTGGTTGTTGTTTGCGGTTATGGTGATGTAGGCAAAGGCTGCGCACGGTCCATGAAAGGATTTGGTGCAAGAGTTATCGTTACAGAAATTGACCCGATTAACGCTCTTCAGGCATCAATGGAAGGTTTTGAGGTGACTACGCTCGAAAAAACATTGTCTGAAGGAGATGTTTTTGTTACTACAACAGGTAATAAAGATATTGTATGTATCGGCCACATGGAAAAGATGAAAGACCATGCTATTGTCTGCAATATTGGCCATTTTGACAACGAAATTCAGGTTGAGCAGCTGCAAGAGTACAAAGGGATCAAAAGAACAAATATCAAGCCCCAGGTCGATAAATATACATTTCCGACTGGAAACAGCATTATTCTTCTTTCAGAAGGTAGGCTGGTAAATCTGGGTAACGCTACGGGACACCCTGCATTTGTTATGAGTACTTCGTTTACCAACCAGGTTCTTGCGCAACTTGACCTTTGGCAGAACAAGTATGATACAGGTGTGTATCGATTATCTAAAAAACTTGATGAAGAGGTTGCAAGACTTCACCTTCAGAAACTGGGTGTGGAATTAACTGTTCTTACTCCTGAGCAGGCAAGTTATATTGGAGTTCCTGTAGAAGGTCCATACAAACCGGAACACTACAGATATTAGTATCGATCAAAAAGATATGAATGAATGGTCTATGCTGGAGCCTGAAACTTTTTTCTGGCTTCAGCGAGATCTTCCACTATTTTAAAATAAGATTGCAGATTGGTTAATTCGAGAAGTTCTTTCACAAAAATAGAAGGTTTTGTTACAATAAGTCGACCACCATTATCTTCAATGACGCGAGCCAGAGTTAAAAGCATGGCAACTCCTTTACTGTCAAGGTACTCTACCTCACTGATATTTAAAATTGTATCATAACATTTATCATCAAAAATATTTTTAATTCTATGATTAATGGCATAACTATTCTGGGAGGTGATTTTTCCAAATAAATATACTACCTTTACAGGTGTTGATTCGATTTGTTCTATCTCTATTTTAAAATTATTAAGAGCGCTTTTTTCCATCTCCACCGCATTCACCGGCAATTCCTCATGATAGAATATGACGAAATTGCCGGTATTTTTACAACTTTAATTATTTATTTTTTACTTTCACAAAGCCCATCTCTTCTACAACGTTCTGGCCTTCATCACTTAAAACATATTCCATAAAGCTTCCGCTTAAACTATTATATGCTTCATTACTATACATCTGTAAAGTTCGTGATAAAGGATATGTTCCATTCATCGCTGTTTCCATTGAAGGTTTAATATATTTTTTATTTTTTTCACTTTCAATGTCAACTGTTTTTACCTTCGCTGAAAGCCAGCCAAGGCCAACATAAGAGATAGCGTTCTCATTTGCTGATACCTGGTCAATTATCTGTTGATTTGATACAGCATAAACAATAGTTTTTCCAAACTCAAGTTCTGACTTGGAATCGCCTTTTCGGAGAACTTCTTCTTTAAAATAAACATGGGTTCCTGAGTTATTGTCTCTAGAAATAGCAACAATTTTAGCATCTTTTCCACCGAGTTCTTTCCAGTTGGTTACTTTTCCTGCAAAAATATCACTTAATTGGTTAATATTCAGTTTGCCCACCGAATTCGCCGGGTTTACCACTATTGACAGAGCATCAAGAGCAACAATATGCTCTTTTACAACAATATTTTTACTTTGAGCCATTTCGAACTCTTTATCTTTCATTTTTCGTGATGCATTTGCAACATGAGCAGAATCGTTTAAAAGCGCAGCAATACCAGTACCACTGCCACCACCTTGAACAGAAACCAGTCTATCTGGATATTTCTCCATATATTTTTTAGCCAATGTTTGCGCCATCTGTACCATTGTATCAGATCCGACAATTTTTAATGACTTGTCATCTTTCTTGCGACACTGCTGAGCTGATAATGAGATCACCAGTGCAGCTGTTAATAAATATGTAATTTTCTTCATATTTTCTCCTGTTTAATTTTTTTACTGAATAAAATTAACCCTTGAATGTTAATTTTCAATTAATATTTATATAATTTTCAACTAATTTTTATTTTTTTCGCTTTTTTATTTTATCTTATATTTCTATAGCCGCAACACTTTCGAGCATGGAATCTGAAAAGTTTATTCCTTTTGGGGTTACCTGATAACCTTTATCGTTGTAATGAATCCACTCATTTTCAGCAAATTTTGCAAAAAGCTTCAAAAGAGCCCCTCTTTGAGCAGGCGAAATTAATTTATGCAATGGCCTAAATTTTTGAAATGTCAATATTCTAAAGGAGCCAATCATATAATCAATAAAAGGAGATACCTCTTCTTCTACTCCTTTGGAGACTGTTCTCATGTATCTTTTCAGATTACAATGATTTGCCACCCTTTTTCTATTGATAAAAGAATATGCCGATACACCCAGTCCCAGATAATCACGATACTTCCAGATGGAATAGTTGTGCCTGCAATACTTGCCCGATTTCGAAAAATTGGATATCTCATATTGAATATAATCTTTGGTTTTTAAATATGATTTTATAAATTCCATCTGCTCAAGATACTCTACCTCACACAGAGATTGTTTTGACCTGTTTTCGACCTGTCTGTAGAGAGGTGTTCCTTTTTCGACAGATAACCCATAGGCAGAGATATGTTTTACTTCGTACTTAATGGCAAGATCCATAATTGCACGCAAATCTTCCACTGTTTGCCCAGGAATTCCATAAATAATATCAATATTATAATTTTTAATTTTTGAATGCTGTAATATTTTAAGAGCTTTTTCCACATGATTAAAATCATGGCATCTGCCCAGATAGCGCAACAGATCAGGATTTAAAGATTGGGCCCCTATAGATATTCTGTTTATTCCGCTATTATAATATGAATGTACTTTTTCTTCAGTAAGCGACTCGGGATTTGCTTCAAGAGAAATTTCAGGATTTTTCATTTTGCCCGTTACTTTGCTATTTATCTGAGATATAACATTAGCGATAAAATCAACAGGAGCAAGTGAGGGAGTACCTCCTCCAAAAAAAACAGAATATAAAAAATGTTCTGCCTTTACCAGCTTCATCTTCTCTTCAAGATCTTCCAGAATTGCATGATAATAGCGATTCCAGAAATCAGAATCGATTTTTTTTTCATCTACGGAGAAAAAATCACAATAGTCGCATACGGTATTGCATACAGGAACATGAATATAAAAATTCAGAATCTTACGCAAAAAAAACCACCATGAATCATCTTCTCTGATATGAACAAACAAAAAAACAAAAGTTTCTTAATAATGAATTAAAGAAAATATTTTCTCTTGTTCTATTTTAAAATTTTCTCTACCCTTTAAAAAATCAAGTTCAATTAAAAAAGAGAGACTATGGACAACTCCACCGGCCTTTTCAATCAAAGCAGCCGCAGCTCTGGCTGTTCCGCCTGTTGCAAGTAGATCATCAACAAGGGCTACGCGTTCCCCCTGATTTACAGCGTCCGTATGAATTTCAAGCGCATCCTCACCGTATTCCAATAAATAACTTTCACGAAAGGTGCTATAAGGCAGCTTTCCAGGTTTTCTTATAGGTATAAATCCTTTGTTTAATTTTCGGGCAACCGCTGATCCAAAAATAAATCCCCGGGACTCAATTCCTGCGATCAAATCACAACCTCCCACTGCTTCAATGGAAAGGGCGTACCAATCAATAACTTTCTTTAGCGCTTCTGCATCTGCCAAAACTGGCGTAATATCTTTGAACATTATTCCCTGTTTCGGAAAATCAGGAACATTTCGTATAAGTGACTCTATATTTTTCATCTTTGCCTCTCGTTGTTGACGAGTTATAAAAAAAGGGTGTCCTGAATAGCAAAATCTGTTATATGCTTATTTTCCCTGTAAAAATCAGGGAGACGATCATAATAATTCGGCAAGTCTCTCCATCGCTTCAACTGGTGATAAAATCAAAAGCTTGGAGAGCAAAGGCAGTGATTTCATATGAAAGTCCATTTGTGAAATAATTTCACTGATTTCTTTTTCGCTCTTGCCCGAGATTAATAAAAAATATTTTTCCGGTTTAATCGTATAGATGATATCCTTCGGAAACCCTTCTTTTAAAAGTAGAAGGCTCTTTTGCATAAATTCAAAGGCAAAAAGATCTCCGCCATAATTCACATAATATTTAAGCGACTCAAGTTCCAGTATCACAAATCTGCTTTCCTGATCAGGTGCATCTTTAATAGACTTTTTAAGATCCCTGCTCAATGAGAAAAATATGTTTTGTATTTTATTATCATAAAATAATGGGTCATTTAAAAAATAAACCGTAACAAATTTTTGAATTCCGGTTATCGCTTCGTGAGACTCCTCAATATCAGGATACACAATATCAAGAAAATTTTCTCCTAAGGGTGAACTGATAAACCTTAGTTGAGAATTACCACTACTTTTCCCGGCTTCTGAGTCATCATTCTCAAAATTTATATATAATGCAGGGTCAAATCCTGGTCCAAAGTTCCATATAATATTTTGCTGATTATCACGAATAATTATTGATACAAAAAGCCCTTTAAGTAAATTTTTCAATAAATAGGTAGTTATAAACGAATAGCCTTTATCTCTTCCCGGAATTGAGAAAATGTACTCAAGGATTTCTGACAACAATTTGTCCGAAATAATTCTTTTTTCTTTTAAAGATTGCAAAGCGTCATCAGCAAATCTATTTGATCTGTTTGTTCGATCGGTTTCTGTATTTAATGTTGGCATTGACGATATAACTCCGCACCTTTGTAGCTGCTCCTTACATAAGCATGACAGGCAGATGCTTTAAACTGCAGACTTTTGATCATCTCTTGTATTTCATTAAAATCACTGTCTGAATAAAATTTTTTTACTCTGATTTCTGCCGAAGATGGCTGCAAATACTGACCCACTGTTACAATCTGCACACCGCTGTTTTTCATATCCTTAAGAGTTAAATAAATTTCATCCATTGATTCACCCAGTCCTGTCATAAGTCCGGACTTTACTACTATTTTCGGATACCGGGTAGCATAATATTGAAGAAGTTCCATACTTTTTTTATATTGTGCCCCTGAACGTATAAAAGGGGTCAACCTCTCTACTGTTTCTACATTATGTGCTATGACATGAGGGTGAGCAGAGGCGAGAGCATCCATAAGAATATTTCTATTATTAAAATCTGGAATTAAAAGCTCCACCTCTTTGCCCATTCCTCTTATTGTACGGGTAAGATCAGCAAAAAGAGATACCAGTGAATCGGGATCATCATCCCGTGTAACAGAGGTTATAATAACATACTCCAGATTCAACTGCATTATCGCATTTAATACGGTCTCTTTTTCCTTTTGATAAAACTCTGAAAAGGGTAAGGGAGCTCCATCAGAAATATGGCAAAAACGGCATTTTCTCGTACAGAGATCACCGCCAATTAAAAATGTCGCACTTTTTTGAGCAGAGCACTCTGCCCTGTTAGGGCAACGAGACTCTTCGCAGACAGTGTGAACTCCACTCCAGACGAGAAGTTCCTCGCCGGGAAGCTGCCATACAATTTTTTTCTTAAGAAGCAGCCTGCTCACTCTGTATACTCGAATATTTTTGTGCTAACATAAAACTTCGTCTCATGATATCAGCCGGAAGTGGTCCGGTAAAATCAGCACCATGTAAATGAATACCCGGAAAGTGTGCCACCTTGCTTAATAGCTCTTTTCTATAGTCACTATACTTGCTATCCATAACCGGATATGCTTTTGGATCACGATAGATGGTATAAGCATCAGGTCGCACAGTTATTCCATAACTTTTTTTAATGTCCTGCATAAGCAGCTGAAGAATATCGTCATCACCAAGTAAACTTATATCACCTGGTACCGTTATTTTTAATACTGATTTTCCTTCGGTAAGATCAGAAAATACTGAGCTGAAGTTCAATAGTCCATACATTGTAAATTTTTCTTTTTGAGGGGCAATAAATCCTGTACCCAGTTTTTTTGTCATATCATTATTCCAGACAAAATAAACAGTATTAGATGCAAAATACCTGAAATTATTTAAATCTACAGTCACACTTTTATCAAGTTCTTTCCAGAGAGAAGCCTGGTCATATGCCTGGGGGGTAATAATAATATCATTAAATAATGAGTAACGGCTGCTTTTAGAATGAAGGGTATATGTTTCACGATCCCTGGTAATAGTTTGAATTTTAGCATACTCAAATTTGACATCCATTTGTTTCAAATCATGTTCAAGAGCCTCTATTAAAGCAAACAATCCACCCTTGAAATTAAAAAAACCTGCATTATAATTTTCCTTTTGAATGATTGACGATTTCCAGAATGATCTTTCATGAGATGTAAAATCATCTACCCCTTTTTTTAAAGATCCCTGACGATTTATAGAATCAGATAGTTCCGGAAAAACAGATTTAACATCAACATCAGATGGTTCACATCCAAAAACAAATCTTGAGTAGACTGAACCATAAAGTTCCGTATATGTTTCACCGAAACTGCTTTTAAAAAAATCATGAAGAGATAACCCACTCCATACCGAAACCTTTTTTCCCTGCCCAAACAGATTTTGCCATCCTCCTGTGATAAAAGAAAATAAATAGTTATCACACTTGAAAAAATCTCCGGGAGGTTTCTGCATATACTCCTGCTTGACTGTGTTTAATCTATACTCATGAGCTTTGATCAATTGATCTTTCAACTTAAGCTCTTCAACAATATAATCCAGGAGGGGATTTATTGAAAATATACCAGCAGCGCCCCTCTCCAGATAAAGTCCTTCGAGTTTTTCGCCAATGATCTTTCCTCCTTTTTTTTGCCCTTCAAAAATGGTTATTTCAATTTCTTTATTTACTTTCTTTACAAACCATGCTGTCAGTAATCCACTTAACCCTGCACCGATAATAGCTATTTTTTTCATATCTGCCCAGCAATTTCCCGCTTCCACATGATGTAAAGTTTAATATCGAGATCCTGACCTATAATGAATTTACTTAATGCACACAATGAAAGATTTGCAAATAAAAAATCAGATTTTAAACTTAAAAAAAGAATATTTAATCATTTCTCAATTAAATATTCTTTTAATATTTTTTTAAATTCTCCCAACACTATTAAACTATTTTTTAAATTTGATTCTTTGAAACTTCCACATAGGTCTGTAAACAACTCTTGTTCTTTGTTTAGCATGTTCATTATGGTACTTTTGCCCTGGGGAGTGATCTCTATAAAAAAAGAGCGCCTATGTTCAGGATTTCCCATAATTTCTACATAGCCATTTTTTTTTAAATATTCTATATTTTTTTGAATAAACTGCCTCGAAACACTCCGGTTTTCTGCCAATTGTATTATCGTCTGCTTGCCATGATTATAAAGAGCTTCAAGCATTGCACGTTGAGGAATAGTTATCGGGGAAACCCGATGCAGTTGTTCACCTGCCAGATACAGTAAATGAAATAGCGCCCTTATATCAGAAGAAATATTTTTCAATAAAAAAGCTTTGTCTTGCATAATGTCCTGTATTGCAACATATTACAGCATGACAACTATATTGACAAATTTCTTGACAAAGCACATGGCAACCCACATATGACAACAAGATTGACATGTATGGAGATTAAAATGAACAAACTAGCACCGCCCAGACTTTTTCTGTTATTATTAATGCTTGCAATTCCTCTGGGAATCGCTACCAGAACCCTGAAAGAAACGCCGACGGGTTTCTATGTTATGGGAATTCTTCTGGTAAACATCGGTATTTTATTAAATTATTTTGGCGATCAGGAATTTAAAATTGCGGAAACGACCATAAAACCATGGGAGAAACCAACTCGCTTTGTAAGTGGCGGTGTGTTCAAATTAACAAGAAACCCCATGTACCTGGGAATGGCATTAATATTGGTTTCAGTTGCATTTTTTTTCAGCTCTATTGCCCCACTTGCAACTGCATTAGTATTTATAATTTTTATTACAAAAAAATATATTAAAATGGAAGAACAGAATATGCTGGAACAATTTGGCAATAACTATTTAAAATACAAAAAAAGAGTTCGACGATGGCTGTAATAGCTACCCGACACCATGGAATATGAAGTTAATATAGGCAAATCAGGCAGAAAAGCCTTTTAAAAAAATATAATAAAACTATTCATAATTTTCATATTCAAAATCAGGAACGGGACTTTTCAAAGGCTCACCTTTAAAAAAGCGTATTATATCGGCCACACATTCGTTCTCCATCTGAATTCGGCTTGAAAATGTACAGGCACCCATATGTTGTGTCAATATTATGTTGGGCAACTCTTTCAAAATTCCTGAATAGGGCTCAACCTGAAAAACGTCAAGAGCAGCACCTGATATCATCTTCTTATGCAGAGCATCATAAAGTGCATCCTCATTTACAATATCGCCCCGGGCACAATTTATTAAAATGGAATCTTTTGAAAAAAGGGCAAGTTGTGGAGCATCTATAAGATTTCGGGTAAGTTTTGTTGCCGGAACATGCAGTGTAATAATATCAGAATTTTTATAAATAAATTCTTTTGTGACAAACTCAATATTCAAACCCATTGCTTTTAATTCCTGAATCTCTTTACTTTTATCTACAATATCATTTACCAGAATTTTTCCAGGCTTGAAAGGAAGCAAGTGCAATGCAAGAGAACGACCCACCCGTCCCATTCCGATAATTCCAACAGTACACTCACTTATACTTTTTCCATAATGCCTTATCCATAGCCCCTCCTGAATATCAAGATGTGCCCGAACAATTAAACGAAGGGCCGAAAACAAAAGTCCGATTGTTAATTCCACTACACTCTGCGTTACAGCATCTGGTGTATAACACACCGGAATACCTTTTTCACGGCAGAGTTTCAGGGGAATTGCATCAAGACCTATTCCCAGTCGTGCAATCAGTTTCAATTGTTGAGAGCTTTTTACCAGGAGATCAAGCTTTTCAGTTCCTGCAATAATAACATCACAATGACGGGCAAGCTCCCTCGTCTCTTCTGGAAGAAGTTTTCGACCATATGGGTTCAATGATACTTCAAAGCCATTTTTTTGTAAAGTTTCAAGAGCACTTTTGTCATAACGTCCAAAGGGATAATTACTGATAAATACTTTCATTTCTTTTCACCTTGTTTATGCCAGCGCATCGGTATAAATTTCTACACGATTACGCCCTTTATGTTTTGCCGAATACAAGGCCTTGTCTGCCTTGATGAACAAATTTTCTGCACTATCCTTATCTTCCAGAATCGCTACCCCAAAACTAAGAGTAACCTTTTTTGTATCATTTTTAAAATGCTCTTCAACCAATGCCCGTAATTTTTCAGCAACAACTTGACTGTACTTGATATCTGATTCAGGTAAAATAATGGCAAACTCTTCCCCACCAATGCGAGCAATGGTATCAAATCTTCGAAGATTTTGTGACAAAAGACGGGACACTTCAATTAATACTTTATCGCCTTCTTTATGACCTTGTTCATCATTTATCCGCTTGAAAAAATCAATATCAGCAAGTATCAACGATAATGAAAAATTATATCTCCTCGATCGCTCCATTTCCAGTGCAAGAGTTTCATCATACTTCATTCTGTTAAATATACCGGTTAACGAATCATGCATGGCAGCATGCTTCAATTCAAGCTTCTCTTTTTCCAGAGAGGTAATATCTGAAAAAGTAAAAATTGTTTTATGCGTATGTGGAATACCATTAAATTTTACATGAAAAGTTCTCGGATTTTTTTGTTCCGTATCTCTCGATGAACAGAGACAGACTACAGAATCTTCAGGCCAGGGTTGAAGTCCGGCATTATGAAAAAATTTTTTAATATTTCTTGCGCAAGATGTTCCCTCAATCTGAACCATACATTTTTCAAGAGCATGATCTACAGATAAAAATTGATCCAGCGTAAAAAAGCCTAAAAACTCCAGAAATGTTTTATTAACATATTCAATATTTCCTTCATTAGTCAAAACAATAAAGCTTGGATTCAAATCGAGTATATATTGAATTTCAAGCTGTCTGGCATCCTTTGTTCGCTTCAATTCCAGATTTTTACAAATGGATAAAAGAGCATCTAGCAATTGCTCAAGTTTTACCGGTTTTACAATATATTTGTCCAGGCCCATTTCAATGGCATCAAGCAGGTAACCACTTTCATTATATGCAGTAGAAACAATTACAGGAACTTCTTTATTTACTTCTTTTATTTTCCGTAACATTTCCATTCCGTTCATAACCGGCATTCTCAAATCTGTAATGATAATATCAGGTTGATGTTTTAAAAATAAAGAAAAACCCTCTTCTCCATTTTGTGCTGTAAATATCACTTCAAAAAAACGGTTTAATATTTTCAGCATCTCGTTGCGGATATCTTCTTCATCTTCCACATACAACAGAGTAAACTTTTTTATAAGTGCTTTATCCTTCATCTCCATAATCTACCTCTTGTCTTATGTAAAGAGAAACAGTGGCACAACGATTTTAAATCTGGCACCCGATTCAACGTTTTCTACAAAAATTCTCCCTTTCATATGTTCTTCTACAATCATTTTCGACATATACAATCCAATACCCGTACCCTGATCTCCTCCTTTGGTCGTAAAGTAAATATCAAATATTTTTCCGATAATATTTTCGGGAATACCACCGCCGGTATCTGAAACAGTAACGATTGAGTTCTTTTCATCTGAATCAATTATTACCTCGATTTCTCTTTTTTGAGATTTATTGTCAATAATCTGATCACGGCTATTGTTTAATAAATTTAATATCACCTGTGAAAATTCACCCGGATACCCGGTTACATTATGTTTATCTTTTTCAATCAAGCGAATATGTATATTATTATGAGCCATGGTATACTCTGATAATTCAATACTGTTTTTAACAACATCATTAACATTAAAAAGCTCCCGATTTTTATCGGGTTTGTAAAAATTCCTGAAATCGTCAATCGTTGAAGACATTTTGTGAATATAAACAGAACTTTTTTCAGAAAACAATTCAATACTTTTTTCTGAAACCAATCCTTCCATGGCATCAAGCTTTAGATTGGTTACCATTAAGTGGAGTGCATTCAAGGGCTGACGCCACTGGTGAGCAATACTGCTGATCATCTCCCCCAGGGCCGCCATTTTAGACTGTTGAATCAAAAGCAGATCTTTTTGCCGGCTTTTAACGACCTCTTCATGTACCTGTTTATTCAAATTGCTGTTAAGTTCCTCAATTTCTTTTTGCCGTTGAACAAGCTTTTCTTCAACAATTTTTCTATCCGTAATATCATGAACAGTACCAATCATTCTTATCGCTTTTTTATTTTCGTCATAATACACCTCGCCCTGTTCATAAACAAATTTTACAGATTTATCTGGTAGAACAATTCTATGCTCGACCCTGTATTGCGCACCCCGGGTTACCGCATTACCCACAGCCTCCGTAACCTTGTTTCTGTCATCAGAATGAATCGTTTCCAGAAAAGCTTCATATGTAGCCTGAAAACTTTGTGGTTCCACTCCAAATATCCGGTAGATTTCATCAGACCAGGACAATGATCCTGTTTCGATATTCCAGTCCCAATGACCAAGATGAGCAATCTCCTGGGCTTTATTAAGCCGCTCCTGACTCTCTTTTAGTTTGATCTCAATGCCCTTTCTATAGGTAATATCTCTGATAATAGACCAAAAACCGGCAGGCTCATCTTTTTCGCTTTTTATCAAGTAGGTAATTTGTTCTACGGAAATCACTGCTCCACTTTTTGAAATCAATTCACACTCATACAACTCTGTAAATGAGTTGAGGAATAGTGGCTCCATTTGCTGCTTGCGCATTATCCTGGATTTTTCTGTCTGCAGATCCGATATATTCATATCATAAATCTCCTCAAGTTCATATCCAAGCATCTTGAGTAAAAACTGGTTTACCTCCAGAATATTTCCGTTCAAATCTGTTACCATAAATCCATCATGCATGGTCTGATACAGTTTCTGGTATTTTTCTTCTGTTTTTTTAAGTGCTCTTTCAGTAAGCAATCTTTCATTCATTACCTTGAAGAGGCAAATAATTCCAGAGATTTCTTTATCTCTTTCAATAAGAGAAAAAGCAGTTAACAGTCCTCTGACCGGTTTTTTGCTTTTTTTATATATTAACACATCTACATTTTCAAATGGAACGGCTTCGCCTTTTGGACTGACCATTTGATTAAAATTCACTTCAGGAAGAAGATCAACAAGATTCAGAGAGGTAACCTCGGCTTTAGCATAGCCAAGAGTGTTCAGCATTACACTGTTATAAAAAGAAATCTTGCCATTTCGGTTTACTATAAAAAAAAGATCCGGAATGGATTCTATTACACTATTGAGATAATTACGGGATACAGTAGAGTGCTGCACCTCTTCACTTAATATATTCAAACCGCAAGCGATTCCATCTATAATATCTGAATGATCTGAAACTTTCGCTCGCGTATCAAATTTTAAAGATGAAATCGAAGAAATAATATCAACAAAATTATTCAATCTCTCATTTGATTCAGATCTCTCTTTTAAAAGTAAAATATATTTTTCGGTCAGCTGGTTTATCAAACTTTGCAATATAGAAGTTTCTTCATCCAGAGTTTCCATTGCCAATGGAGTCGCCTTTGATTCAACTTCCTTTAAATCAATTATTAACTTTAAATATTCCTGCGCGCTTTTAATAAATTTATCACGGGGAATTTCTTTTAGATTATCCGGAATCATTGGTCCAAATAACAGATCAGCCAGCGATGGGCTTCAGATCTGTTCATAAAAAGTTTTGCAGAATAAGGAACCTCTTTTAGTCCTAAAAAAAGAGAACCCGCCACTTTTGCGACGGGAGAATTTGTAACCATTCCGAGAACCTTGATCACCTCTGTTGCCTTTTCTTCCAGAAAAATATCAAAAGCTCTGATATCCGCAGATTTCATATGGCTGATATCAAAAAGCAAAGGCATGGGAACTCCGTCGCAAAGAGTGACATAATCTTCCATAATTAAACGGGCTCCCTGGGCAGACAAGACAGCGCCCCGTTCAATTATCGAATGAATTATACCTGATCCACTGTAGCTTAACCTGCAGAGATTTTTTCTGTAAATTACCCGAAGATCGCTCTCTATCTCTTGAGTTGCCTGTCTCATATTGTCTCCTTGCCTTTGGGCAACTATCTGTGCCCATTTTCAAAACATGCCCATTAAGACGATACAGTCAGATATAAATTCGACAAAATCAAATTTAATATCCCCTTTGCTCAATACATGGCACAATACAAAAGCTCAATCCAAAAGATAACGAAAAATTATTTCCTCGATTTTAAATCAACATATCCTCTTTTGGGTGCTCCGACATATAACTGCCTTGGTCTTCCAATTTTTTGTTTCGGCTCAGAGATCATCTCCATCCACTGGGCAATCCAGCCGGGAGTTCTGCCAAGAGCAAAAATCACCGTAAACATATTTAACGGAATTCCGATAGCCTGCAGAATAATTCCCGAATAAAAATCCACATTAGGGTAAAGCTTTTTTTCTACAAAATAAGGATCTTTCAAAGCAATCTCTTCAAGACGCATTGCAATCTCAAGAAGTGGTGTTGAAATCTTCAGCTCTTTCAAGACTTTCTCTGCCGTCTTCTTGATTATTTTCGCCCTCGGGTCATAATTTTTATATACCCTGTGGCCGAAACCCATTAATCTGAATGAACTGTCTTTATCTTTTGCCATATCAACATATTTATTCACATTTTCAGGCTTTTCAATCTTCATGAGCATTCGTATAACGGCCTCATTGGCGCCTCCATGAGCAGGACCCCACAAGGCTGTAATTCCAGAAGAGATACAGGCAAACGGGTTTGCCTGCGAACTTCCGGCAAGCCTTACGGTGGATGTACTGGCATTTTGCTCATGATCTGCGTGAAGTATAAATATCTTGTCGAGTGCTTCTGCAACAACAGGATTTACCTCATAATCATCCGCCGGCACAGAAAACATCATGTGCAGAAAATTTTCTGCGTAACCAAGATTATTTTTCGGGTAGATCATCGGCTGACCTATTGAATACTTGTAAGAGTTGGCCGCTATTGTTGTCATCTTGGCGATAAGTCTATGTGCTGAAATCTCCCGGTGCGCCGAATTCATGATATCAAGAGAGTCGTGATAAAAAGCAGAAAGCGCCCCCACAGAACCAACCATAATGGCCATAGGGTGAGCATCTCGCCGAAACCCATTAAAAAAACTTTTCAACCCCTCGTGAATCATACTGTGTTTTTTTATATTCTGATTAAATTCAGCAAACTGCTCCGAAGTAGGAAGCTCTCCATACATTAAAAGATAGCAAACCTCAAGATGAGTACTCTTCTCTGCCAGCTCTTCAATAGGATAACCCCGGTACCTAAGAATTCCCTCTTCACCATCAATATAGGTAATCTTGCTCTGGCAGCTGCCAGTCGAAGTAAAACCAGGATCCAGGGTAAAAATACCCAGATCAGAATAAAGCTTCGAAATATCTGCAACTGCAGGCCCCTCGGTTCCCCTCAAAAGAGGAACTTCAATGGATTTTCCAGTGGAATTGTCTGTTATTGTTATAGTATCTTTTGCCATATTTTTCGTTAAACCACCCTATTCATATAATGTAAACCAAAATTCTTCTTTTGGGTTGTATTCTATAAAGACGATCAACCAGAAAGATTTAAATACAATCTCTCTAAAAGTTCTTGATTCATCAGTTAAATAATTACCCTTTTGATTTACTTTTTTAGTTTACCTTTTAAAAAAAGGGCTGCCTTTGAGCGACTGTGATCATTTAACATTTCAAACCGCCTGCTACTTTTCAGCGCATCAAAACGCGCATCAGACAAAAAAGCCGGCATACCCATTACGCTATCGCACCGGCATTTATTTAAAAGCAAATTTTACGGTGCGATCCATGATCCTTGTAAAAAAGTGGTTAAACAGCACAGCATGTAATTTTTTAAAATATTGTTGATTTGCCATCTGCCGATTATAGATTGTCAAAGAAAAAGCACTCTGAAATTTGAGTGAAACCGACTCCCGATGAATAAAAAACCTGTCATAGCAGCAAACTGGAAAATGAACATGACCATAGCGGAGGCAGAATCGCTGGTTACGAAGGTGGTTGATGGTCTTCAGGATGATAAATGTGAAATTATACTCTTTCCTTCTTTTATCCATATTCCGGTTATTGCCCAGAAAATAAAAAATACTAAAATTGGCATCGGCGGACAAAATCTCTACTTTGAAGAGAAAGGGGCTTTTACAGGTGAGGTGGCTGCATTTCAACTGAAAGATGCCGGCTGCACTCATGTATTGATTGGACACTCGGAAAGACGCCACTATTTTCATGAAGATTATGAGACGGTAAACAAAAAGGTTAAAAGAGCCCTGAGTCAGAATCTAAAGGTAATGCTCTGTGTCGGAGAATCACTTGAAGAGCGTGAAGGAAATATAACCGAGATGGCGGTTGTCGACCAGATTGAAAGTGCCATGGAAAATATCAATGTTTCCAAAATGTGCGAAATTTCTATCGCTTATGAGCCGATCTGGGCAATTGGTACGGGTAAGAATGCAACACCAGCAGATGCTGCCCATGTGCATCATATTATCAGAAAAAGTCTGGCCAGAATCTTTAACCCTGAAACCGCGGCCCAGATGTGTATTTTATATGGTGGCTCCGTAAAACCCGACAATATTAAAGAGCTCTTAAAAGAGAAAGATATTGATGGTGCTCTGGTCGGCGGGGCAAGTCTGAATGCCGAAACTTTTTTAAGCCTTTTAAAAAACAGCGTTTCACCTTGATTTAAAAAAAATTTAGTCTGTAGATTTACAATATTTTCTTATTGCTACCTGTTTCTTATTATATAATATCATCAACTTGTATTTTTTTTATGCAACCTCTTTTTCTGATTGCTTGGCATGAATTTTGCACAAAAACAGTAAGGTTTTCATACAAGAAAACCATCGGAGAAAACATCTCTGAATATAAAAAAACAGGAGTGTACCATAAATGAGTAGATCACCAAAAGAACTTTTGGCCTGGGCCAAAAGCGAAAAAATAGAGTTTGTAGATGTACGGTTTACCGATATGCCCGGAACCATGCACCACTTTACCATGCCTCTGCATGCGATTGACGAAGAGGCATTCACCTTTGGAATTGGGTTTGACGGATCCTCCATAAGAGGCTGGAAAACCATTAACGAATCTGATATGCTGGTTCGTCTTGACCCTTCATCAGCATATGTAGATCCTTTTTTTCAGCATAAGACGCTGGCTGTTTTATGCGATATTTATGAGCCACCTCTGAAAGCTGGCGACGAGCCTGTGCGCTATTCGAGAGATCCGCGTTACATACTGAAAAAAGCAATCGAATACATGAAAAGTACAGGTATTGCAGATACTGCTTTCATGGGGCCTGAAGCAGAATTTTTTATCTTCAGTGATGTGCGCTTTGACCAGGGAATGAATAACGGCTATTACTTTATAGATTCCAACGAGGCTGTATGGAATATGGGAAGTGATGACAAACCAAATCTTGGTTACAAAATTCGTGCAAAAGAGGGCTACTTTCCTCTGCCACCTACTGATCAATTCCAGGATCTGAGAACTGAAATGGTTGCGACCATGGAAAAAATGGGAATAAAAACAGAAAAACACCACCATGAAGTTTCCAGCGCAGGTCAGGCTGAAATAAATCTTGTGGTAGATGAAGCAATGGCAATGGCCGACAAAATGCTTCTGTACAAATATGTTGTTAAAAATGTTGCGCGCAAAGCCGGCTACACCGCAACCTTTATTCCCAAGCCTCTTTTTGGAGATAACGGAAGCGGAATGCACACCCATCAATCTCTCTGGAAAAACGGTAAAAATCTTTTTGC
>Ga0224495_10000873_pt1 | contig 22700 bp, 23 predicted proteins | sample SF_Jul11_sed_USG_FD_168128 | JGI IMG/M metagenome (GOLD analysis project Ga0224495, IMG submission 168128) | Sediment microbial communities from San Francisco Bay, California, United States - SF_Jul11_sed_USGS_4_1 | ecosystem: Environmental > Aquatic > Marine > Sediment | place: USA: California...
ACGCAGGGTCAGACGCGTCGCACCATCAGGCTCAGTGCCGGATTCGATCACGCGCCATGGAACGGTACGCGCGAATCCGTGTCCAGGGAAACTTGCCTAGGAAGCATGAGCTCCGAACCACGGCCAGCAGACCGGTGCACCGCCGCGTATGGATTTTCCCACCGCCAATTTTGCATCACGTGAAAGCCATACTACCGGCACTGCCTGGCTCTTCGGCTGCCATATCATCAAGTGCGCACCCTGCAGGCACAGCGATGCTGTCGCCTGAGAGTTGCTGATTTCGGCAACAACCAGTCCGCTGGCATCGTCGCGAAAACTCAACTGCCCTTTGATACCGAATTGCGTGTTCAATTGCTGTGCTGTGGTCATTTCATATTCCCCTTATTGATGGTTCGATGATTCAATCTGTCCGTGTCATTCAATTACTCGATCTGGGAAACATCGCGTACCGCACCCTTGTCTGCACTGGTCACCATTGCAGCATAGGCACGTAATGCGACCGATACTTTTCGTTGCCTCTCAGCGGCAGGCTTCCAGGCTTGCTTCCCGCTCGCTTCCATTTCCGCACGACGCTTTGTCAATTCGCTATCCGGGATAGCCAGATTGATACTGCGATTCGGGATATCGATCTCGATGCTGTCGCCTTCCCGCACCAGCGCGATCGCACCGCCGCTCGCCGCTTCCGGGGAAACGTGTCCGATAGACAGCCCCGAAGTACCGCCGGAGAAACGACCGTCTGTGAGCAGCGCACAGGCTTTGCCCAAGCCTTTCGACTTCAGGTAGGAGGTCGGGTACAGCATCTCCTGCATACCGGGGCCACCCTTGGGGCCCTCGTAGCGGATCACTACCACATCGCCTGCAACAATTTTATCTGCGAGTATGCCCGATACCGCGTCGTCCTGACTCTCAAACACGCGAGCACGTCCGGTGAACTTCAGGATACTTTCATCCACGCCCGCCGTTTTGACGATGCAGCCGTCCAGCGCGATATTGCCGTGCAGCACCGCCAGCCCACCGTCCTGGGAGTAGGCGTGAGCTTTGTCACGGATACAGCCGCTGGTGCGATCCTCATCCAGTTCCGGATATTGCACAGACTGCGAAAACGCAATCGTGGTGCTGATCCCGCCCGGGGCAGCACGGAAAAATTCCTTAACACTTGCGTCATTCGTCTGCTTGATGTCCCATTTTTTGAGGCCATCGCGCAGGGTCTTGCTGTGTACAGTACCTGCCTCGCCGTGCAGCAGTCCGGCACGCTCGAGCTCAGCCAGAATCGCGGCAATGCCGCCGGCGCGATGCACATCTTCCAGGTGATATTCAGAAGAGGGCGCAACCTTGCAAAGGGTCGGAACATGACGCGATAGCCTGTCCATGTCCTTCATCGTGAAATCCACTTCAGCTTCGCGTGCAATCGCCAGCAGGTGCAATACGGTGTTGGTCGATCCGCCCATTGCAATATCAAGCGTCATCGCATTTTCGAACGCATCAAAGGTGGCAATGTTGCGCGGCAATACCGATGCGTCATCCTGTTCGTAATAACGTTTGCACAGTTCGACAACCAAGCGCCCGGCACCTAGGAACAGTTCCTTGCGGGCCGCATGGGTCGCGACCAGCGATCCGTTGCCGGGTAACGACAAGCCAAGCGCCTCGGTCAGGCAATTCATCGAATTTGCGGTGAACATGCCTGAGCAGGAGCCGCAGGTCGGGCAGGCGGAACGTTCGATGGCATCGACCTCTTCGTCGCTGCATTTGCTATCGGCAGCGGCGACCATCGCATCAACCAGGTCGAGACCTTTTACTTTCCCCTGCCAGTTGACTTTGCCCGCTTCCATCGGCCCGCCGGATACAAACACCACCGGAATATTGAGCCGCATCGCGGCCATCAACATCCCGGGCGTGATCTTGTCGCAATTGGAGATGCACACCAGCGCATCAGCGCAGTGCGCATTGACCATGTATTCAACCGAGTCGGCGATCAGGTCGCGCGATGGCAAGGAATACAGCATGCCGTCGTGGCCCATCGCAATACCATCATCTACCGCGATGGTGTTGAATTCCTTGGCGATGCCGCCGGCCTTCTCGATCTCGCGTGCCACCAGTTGCCCCATATCCTTAAGGTGTACGTGGCCGGGCACGAACTGGGTGAACGAGTTGGCGATCGCGATGATGGGCTTACCGAAGTCGCCGTCTGTCATGCCGGTGGCGCGCCACAGTGAGCGCGCCCCGGCCATATTCCGGCCGTGGGTGGAAGTGCGGGAACGGTATTGCGGCATGATGTCTCTCTAAAAAAGTGGAAGCACGTATAATCCGGTCTGCAATTTTACCCGATTACACCATGCTCGTTCATCCGCAATTCGATCCCGTCGCCATCCATCTCGGCCCTCTTGCCATCCATTGGTACGGTTTGATGTACCTGCTCGGATTCGGTTTATTTTTATCGCTTGGAAAGCATCGGATCAACAAGCTCAAACGGCCGGGGTGGGACGAAAAACTGCTGGACGACCTCCTGTTTTTCGGCGTGTTGGGTGTCATTCTGGGTGGACGTCTGGGTGAGGTACTGTTCTATCACCCCGGTTACTATTTCTCGCATCCGCTGGAAATTTTTGCCGTGTGGCGTGGCGGCATGTCTTTCCACGGCGGGTTTCTTGGCGTGCTCATCGCGATGGCGCTGTTTGCGCACAAGCGCAAAATTAAATGGCTTTTACTGATGGATTTCATCGCGCCGCTGGTGCCTCTTGGTCTGGGCGCAGGGCGCATTGGCAACTTCATCAATGCCGAACTATGGGGACGTCCTACCGATGCATCCTGGGGTATGGTATTTCCCAACGTGGATAACCTCCCGCGTCACCCATCGCAACTTTACGAGTTTGCTCTGGAAGGCATCGCTCTGTTCACATTGATCTGGATTTATTCGAGCAAACCGCGGCCTGTTGGTGCTACTTCGGGCCTATTCCTGATCGGTTATGGAAGCTTCCGCTTCCTTGCCGAATTCACTCGCAACCCCGACGATGGCATCTTCGGTCTGATGACCTTCGGCGTCAGTATGGGTCAGTGGTTAAGTCTGCCCATGGTGATCATCGGGATCGTAATGATGATCCGGAGCCTGCACCGCAAGACTTGACAGCCATACTCCTCTCGCCCACTATTCCCGTCATCAAAACAAGCAAAGCACCACATTGGACGACATATCCGTAGGCACGCTGTTTGCCATCCTTTTGCTGCTGCTCATATGCAGCGCGTTCTTCTCCAGTTCGGAAACCAGCATGATGGCAATCAACCGCTATCGCCTGAACGCTTTAATACGCAAAGGTAATCGTAGTGCCAAACTGGTACATAAGCTGCTAGGCAAGGTAGACAAGCTGCTTGGCTCGATTCTGCTCGGCAACACGCTACTCAACGTCGCTGCAGCCGCCGTCACCAATATCATTATCTTGCGCATGTTCGGGCAGGACGATCTTGCAATATTGCTGGGCACCCTGGCCATTACCTTTGCATTGCTGGTTTTCAGCGAGATCATGCCCAAGATCATAGCCGCAACTTATCCCGAACGTATAGCGCTACCCGCAAGCTACTTGCTGACGCCTTTGATTACTCTGTTTCACCCGGTTGTCTTTGTAGCCGGATCTCTGGTCAAGGCGGTATTCTGGATACTTCGCATCAAGATTGATACCGACCAGAGCAAGCACAAAATGACGCTGGAAGAATTACGTGGCCTTGTTCTGGATGCCGAACACTTCATCCCGCGCAAGCATCAAAAAATGCTGCTCAATCTGGTCGATCTGGAGCGCATTACCGTTAATGACGTCATGATTCCGCGTAGCCAGATCGAGGCACTGAACATCAACGCCAGTCCGGCCGATTTGCAACAGCAAATCATCACCTGCCACCACACACTATTGCCGGTTTATTCAGATACGCCCAGCAACATAATCGGTATCCTTCACCTGAAGCGTGTTCCTTCGTTGTTTCAGGGAAGCATACTTAATATTGAAAAGCTCCGCGAAGTACTTTCCGAGCCCTACTTTATTCCATCCGAGACACCTCTTCTCAAGCAACTCCATCATTTTCAGGAAAGACACTCAAGGCTCGGTCTGGTTGTGGACGAATATGGCGAGCTGCTTGGCTTGGTCACTCTGGAAAACATTCTGGAAGAAATTGTCGGAGAATTTACGACACAGTCCCCCGCTCAAGCCGGAAAGTTTGTGGCGCAAGAAGATGGCAGTTATCTACTGGAAGGAGGATGTAGCCTGAGAGAGTTGAATCGTAAACTGGGGCTACACTTGCCACTCAAAGGCGCCAAAACACTCAACGGTTTGATTCTCGAACATCTGGAGGATATACCGGAAGCAGGCACAAGCCTGAAGATTGCAGAACATCCGATTGAAATTATCCAAACCCAGGATCGAATTGTGAAGGTTGCCCGCATTTTTCCCGCTCAGCCTGCAAAATAATTGATTGGAGCGGAACCCCAAGCTATTAATTACTACTCCTGCACTATACCTTTACAGCTTTACAAGAAACACAAAGCTCGGCATCATGCCCATGCAATTTGACTGAACATCAAGGGAGTCGCTATGGCTGTCGCAAAAAAAGAAAAAAAAGCGAAAGAATATAACTTTGCCTGGGAAGGAAAGGACAAAACTGGCAAGCCCGTCAAGGGCGAGATGCGTGCCCCAGGAGAAGCCATAGTTTCCGCACACCTGCGTCGCCAGGGTATAAATATCGTCAAGGTAAAGCGTCAACGCGATTCCGGTAAAGCAATCACCACAAAAGATATTACCCTGTTCACTCGCCAGCTTGCAGTAATGATGAAATCCGGCGTCCCGCTACTGCAGGCCTTCGATATCGTCGGTAAAGGGCATAACAACCCGGCTGTTGGTCGACTATTGATGGACATCAAAACAGATGTCGAAACTGGCAGCAGCCTGCAACAGGCATTCATGAAATTTCCTCTATATTTCAATGCGTTGTATTGTAATCTGATTGGGGCAGGTGAGGCGGCGGGTATTCTTGACGGACTGCTTGAGCGGCTGGCAACCTACATGGAGAAATCAGAGGCGCTCAAGAGCAAGATTAAATCAGCGCTGACATACCCGATTTCAATTATCGTCGTTGCGTTCATCATCACGGCTGTGATCATGATTTTTGTGGTTCCCGCATTCAAGGAGTTGTTCGAAGGTTTTGGTGCCGACCTGCCTGCTCCAACTTTATTGCTAATGAATATCTCGAATACTTTTGTAGACTACTGGTACATTATTTTTGGCGGGATAGGCGGCGGGTTCTACACATTTTTTTACTTCTGGAAACGAAGCAAAAAAATGCAAGATGTTATGGACCGCCTGATGTTAAAGCTACCCATTTTTGGCGAACTACTCCGCAAAGCAGCAATCGCACGCTGGACCAGAACTCTTTCAACCATGTTTGCAGCGGGTGTCAACCTGGTTGAAGCACTTGAATCGGTCGCAGGAGCTGCGGGCAACGTGGTTTACTACAATGCAACTAAAACCATACAACGCGAAGTCAGCAGCGGTGCGGGGCTGACTGTTTCCATGCAAAACACCGAACAGTTTCCCAGCATGGTCCTGCAAATGGTTGCGATTGGTGAAGAAGCCGGCTCGCTGGATGCCATGCTTAGCAAGGTAGCAGACTTTTATGAGGCGGAAGTAGACGATGCGGTTGCAGCCATTTCCAGCCTGATGGAACCCGTTATTATGGTAGTACTGGGTACACTGATTGGTGGTATGGTTGTTGCGATGTACCTGCCCATATTCAAGATGGGTGAAGTTATTTAATGAACATTACGAACTGGATGTGGCAAGTTAAGACGCGTGAAGCATCTACGCCAATACATTATTTACTTTCCACTGCAGTATTGCTCAACCAGCCCAAATGGCGTTCAATTAGATGAGTTTTTTTGCACTTCTTCAGACATCGCCCATTTCTCTTGTCTTCGCCTGCACTGTATTAGGTCTGTTGATTGGTAGTTTCCTAAACGTGGCCATTCACCGCCTGCCCAAAATGCTTGAACTGGATTGGAAATCGCAATGCGCCGAGTTGCGCGGCGAAGAAACAGTTGCCAGTCCGAAATACAATCTAATGGTCCCCCCCTCAGCCTGCCCGCATTGCAATCGTGCAATCAAGGCATGGGAAAATATTCCTGTTTTCAGTTATCTGTTATTGAGAGGGAAATGCAAAGGGTGCAATTCGCCCATATCCCCACGTTACCCGCTGATTGAAGCCATAAGCGCAATACTCAGCGGCTATGCCGCCTGGTATTTCGGGTTTAGTCCTGTTGCCGCGGGTGCCTTACTGCTTATCTGGGCATTGCTTGTGCTCACAATGATCGACTTTGATACCCAATTACTGCCCGATAACATCACGCTACCGTTACTCTGGCTGGGTTTACTGTTTAACCTGTTCGGTGTTTTTACCAGCCTTTCTGACGCAGTTGCTGGCGCAGTGGTCGGATATCTCACGCTGTGGAGTGTGTACTGGCTATTCAAACTCACCACGGGAAAAGAAGGAATGGGATACGGCGATTTTAAACTTCTCGCAGCGTTGGGCGCATGGCTGGGATGGCAAATGCTGCCGCTGATCATTCTCCTGTCATCCCTGGTGGGTGCAGCCGTAGGAATTATATTGATGATTGTGCTCAAACGCGGACGCAACATCCCCATTCCATTCGGACCCTATCTGGCCGGAGGCGGACTGATTGCCCTGTTCTGGGGGCAAACACTTACCCAAAACTACCTTCAACTCATGTCCGCCCCATGAGCTGGAATATCGGGCTTACCGGCGGAATTGGTTGCGGGAAAAGTACTGTCGCCAAGCTTTTTGAAAAATACGGCCCCGGCATCGTTGACACTGACTTTATTTCCCACCAGTTAACAAAAGCGGGCGGCAAGGCAATTCCAGCCATCCGCGAACAGTTTGGAGAGGCTTTAATAGCCGAGGACGGCTCGCTGAATCGGCCAGCCATGCGCAATCTGATTTTCAGCGACCTTCAGGCCAAAATGAAGCTCGAAGCGATCATGCACCCCATGATACTCGATCAGGTATTGACAGAATTGGGGCAGCAAAAAAGCAAACCTTATAACATCATCATCGTACCGCTACTTCCGGAACGGCCCGAATTCCAGAAACTTGTACAGCGAATACTGGTTGTAGAGTGCAGTGAAGAGAAACAGATCGAAAGAGTAATCAATCGCAATTCCATGACGGAATCTGAAGTACGTGCAATCATCTCGCGGCAAACTCCCAAGGCTGAAAGACTTCTCCTCGCTGACGATGTCATCAGCAATGAAGGCAGCCTCGAAGATCTGGCCAACCATGTCGCCATTCTTCATGCGCATTATTCAAAATGAATATTATTTTCAACTTGCGGCACAATTTGACGATACAAAGCCTTTCAATATATTGTTAAGATTGAAACTCAATCAACACACATCACATCGGGCAAACAGGACGTGATCACCTACGAATATCCATTAAATGAAAAAGTTCGCACCATGCTGCGTCTTGAGGACTTGTTTTCACGTGCCCAGCACTTCACCGAAATGGAAGACAGCAGTGATCATCATGCAGCGCTTTGCACCCTGTTTGAGATCCTTGAGGTCATCAGTCGCGCCGATCTGAAATCGGAATTATTACAGGAGTTGGAACGCCAGAAGCGTGTATTGGCAGGGCTTCATAACAATCCTGCTATTTCAGAAGAAGCGCTGGATTCCATATTGAGCTCGATTGAAGACGTGTCTGCCAAGCTACTTTCCATGACAGGAAAAATCGGCCAGTATCTGCGCGAAAACGAGTGGTTGATGGGTATCAAACAGCGCTCGGTCATGCCGGGTGGAACCTGTGAATTTGACCTTCCTTCATATCACTATTGGCAGAATCAGGACGCTCTGCATCGCCGTAACAGCATAAAGGGATGGATTGCCCCGCTGCTTCCACTTGAAGCCGGAGCACACATCATCCTCCAACTGTTGCGAGAAAGCGGCAAAGCCTTTCGCTTTACAGCACGACAAGGCACCTTTCAACAAATGCAGGGTGGCAGAACCGCACAAATGTTGCGCGTCAGCCTGAGTCGCGAGCTTGCGTGCATACCCGAGGTAGGCGCCAACAAATACGCGATCAATATCCGCTTCATCGCCGCAAACTACTCGGCGAAATCGACACTGTTCGAGCAGGATGTTCCCTTCGAGCTCATGTTCTGCAACCTTTCATCCCAATGAGCGACACACCACGTCTGATGGTCACCTGCCCTCACTGCGGGCATGAACATCTCTGGAACACGGAAAATCGCTTTCGCCCATTCTGCAGCGAACGCTGCAAGCTGATCGATCTGGGCAAATGGGCCAATGAAGAATATCGCGTCGCGCAACCGTCAAACCCGAACGAGCAGGAATTCACGGAACCGCCTTACCAAGCCTGACGCAACAACGAAATTCCGTGCGCGCCATGCTGCCAGGCAACCTGCATGTCGGCATGAGTCAAACCGCCCAGCGCATATACCGGTATCGACAAACCCGTCGCAAATTCCTGAAAGCTTTTCCAGCCTAGATGTGGCTCACCCGGATGCGATTGAGTCGGCAGCACCGGGCTTAGTAAGGCAAAGTCGCAACCCAGAGATTCAGCTTTGTGCAATTCCTCTGCATTGTGGCAGGAAGCCGCGCACCAATCCAAGGCAGGGCGCTCATCAAGTTCGGCCAACTGCACCCCGGTGAGCTGCACACCATCTGCACCGATCTCCCTGGCCAACTCGATATCAGCATTCAATATCAGACGTGCATCATGCCGATGCATCAGCGCCAATAACTTCAACGCCAGTTCGCGCAACTTCTCGCGCGAATAATTCTTCTCGCGCAACTGTACCAGCCGCAAACCGTTATTTAACTCCAATTCCAGTCGACGCATGAATTCTGCCTCTCCCAACTCCGCCACATTGCTGATCGCATATAACGTCGGCAACGACAGCGCGCGCAGAATAGGCGCGTTGGCGGGCAACACCGGGGACACGGAAATATCCTGCACACGCTGCCATGCAAACTGCTGCCCCTCATGCGGATGCAACTCGCCACTCCACGTCGTCACACGAAAAAAATGTAGCCGCACTGTCGCATGCGGATAAGCGTACATGCGCGTTACCCACGGATAGGCGGTCTGAATTTTGATACCCAACTCCTCGCGCAACTCGCGCACCAGTGCATGACGAGGCGTTTCGCCCGGCTCGATCTTGCCGCCGGGGAATTCCCAATAGCCGGCCCAGATTTTGCCGGGGGGACGTTGTGCTAGTAGGAATGTTCCGTCCGGTTTTTGCAGTACGGCGGCGGAAACTTCGACTATTTTTGTTTTTTCAACTGAGTGATTCAATGAAACCTCGTACTTAATTTAGGCCGTTAGTACTGCGCGTAGCGGCGGTTATTTGCCGCGAAGTCGAAGTATTAATGACAAAAGCGAATCAACTTCGCCGGTGGTAGGCCGGCAGCTAGTTACTTTATTTTGGCGAAGTAAAAGAAAGTAACTAGCTGCCGGCCTACCACCGGCGGTTTTGATGTTGGATTTCGCGGGCATGGCCCGCTCCTACAAAATGGCAGATTCCCCGCTTCGCGGCGACCCTTTGACAGACTTAGTGCGAACGGCGTTAAATGTCGGGCAACCCACGGCGGTATTGATCTTAACTAAAACTGGATTCCCGCCTTCGCGGGAATGACGGCTAGTGCCGTCCTGCCCAATCCCTCGCAAACTGCCATCCCACGCGCCCGCTGCGTGAGCCACGCTGAATACTCCATTGCAATGCCGCCTCACGTACAACCACATCCAGCTCGCCCGATAAACCAAAGTGCTGCAACCAGTGCGCAACAATGTCCAGATATTCATCCTGCGTAAACGGGTAGAACGACACCCACAAACCAAATCGTTCTGACAAGGAAATTTTCTCTTCAACACTTTCCGCCGGATGGATCTCATCGCCAACATATTTCGTCGAGAGATTGTCCTGCATGGATTCCGGCATCAGGTGGCGGCGGTTGGAAGTAGCGTAGATCAGCAGGTTGTCGGAGAAGGCCACCAACGAACCATCTAGTGCTGCCTTGAGCGCCTGATAACCTGGCTCGTCGGCGTTGAACGAAAGGTCATCGCAATACAGGATGAAATGCTCCGACCTGCTCGCGACCAGCGCGATGATGTGCGGGAGATCGGTCAGTGCCTGCTTGCCGACTTCGATCAGGCGCAGCCCCTCTGCTGCATATTCATTGAGCAGCGCCTTGACCAGTGAAGACTTGCCTGTTCCGCGTGAACCTGTGAGCAGTACATTGTTGGCTGTGCGGCCCTGCACGAATTGCATGGTGTTCTGCGCAATTTGACGCTTCTGGTCGTCGATACCCAGTAAGTCAGAAAGCCGGATGAGATGAGGCTGTGCCACCGGTACCAACCGGCCCAACTCCCATCGAAACGCCTGTGCCGCATCCCAATCTATTGCACTGCCAGAAGCAAACTTAGGCAAAGAGCGTTCCAGCTTTTCCATCAGCCGTTCGGCGCGGTCAAGAATACGGTCGAGCTTATCCATCAGGATACCTTGCATATTCAACGTCAAGACAATGGCTTAACTCTGCGGCCAAGCCATTCAATCAAGACGATTTATTTTTTGTGTTTTGCCAGCCACTCTTGCGCCAATGTATTCGCTTCCGAGATTTTTTCCGGTGGCATATGAACTTCAATCACTTTTTTATTATTGACTGCGGTCTCCTTACCCGATGCCGCTGCAATAGTGAACCATTTATCCGCCTGCACCCAGTCACGCTCCACACCAAGCCCCTTTGCAAAGCGCAAGCCCAGATTCTGCTGTGCCTCAACATGACCCTGCTCTGCAGCCTTCAGAAACCAGTTTCCTGCTTCAGCATTGTTTTGCTCAACACCCTGCCCCTGTTGATACATCAGCCCAAGATTGAACTGCGCTCCCACATTGCCTTTTTCCGCAAGCGGTCTGAACTTCTCCAGCGCGGCAGAATAATTTCCGGCTGTATATGCATCAACTCCTTGCTTGTAACTGGCAGTATCATTCTGTTCTTGATTACCACAACCAAAAATCACAAGTGAAACACAAACCAGCAACCATTTTAGAATCGTTTTACTTACAAAAGCATTCATTCCTTACTCCCCCGAAAATTAAGTTCAACTACGATAGCTTGCATTAATTTTGACATAATCGTATGAAAAATCGCACGTCCATAGCGTTACGTTTACCGTACCGCGATTCAGTATTACCCGAATTGTAATGTCGCTCTGTTGCATAATACGCTGGCCATCTTCTTCACGATAGCTGGTAGCACGTCCGCCGTTTTCCGCAACCAACACATCATCCAGATACAGCGCGAGTGCGGCAACATCAAGGTCTTCCACGCCGGCATATCCGATTGATGCAAGTATCCGGCCAAGATTGGGATCGGACGCAAAAAAGGCCGTCTTAACCAGAGGCGAGCGCGCGATTGCATAACCGATCTGCTTGCATTCAGCCTCGTCCTTACCGCCTTCGACTTGAACCGTAATAAATTTGGTGGCACCTTCGCCGTCGCGCACGATGGCTTGTGCCAGCCAGATAGCCACCTCAGTGATGGCTTCATGCAATACTTTCCCCGCTTTGCTGCTTGCCGAGGTAATTTCGGGTATGGCTGCCTTGCCGGTAGCGATCAGCATCAAGGCATCATTGGTCGATGTATCACCATCTACGGTAATGCGATTGAACGAACGGTCCGCCGCCTCTGAAACAATCTCTTGCAACAGTGCTTGAGCGATTGGCGCATCGGTTGCAATATACCCCAGCATTGTAGCCATATTGGGGTGAATCATCCCAGAACCCTTGGCAATACCCGTAATCGTGACAACTACGTCTTCAATTTTCACTTGTCTAGAAAAAGCCTTGGCTACAATGTCGGTCGTCATGATCGCCTCTGCAGCCGCATACCAATTATTTTCGCCCATATTGGCTACTGCGCCCGGCATGCCTGCAGCAATCTTGGCCAAGGGCAGTTGCTCCATGATCACGCCGGTAGAAAATGGCAAAACCTGATTCGCCTTGCAGTTCAGCAAACCGGCCAGAGCTGCGCATGTATTACGCGCATCCTCCATACCTTGCTGTCCTGTCCCCGCGTTGGCATTGCCGGTATTCACCACCAGTGCCCGAATTCCGCTCGTGGTTCCGAGATGCTCGCGCGCAACAGTGACCGGAGCCGCACAGAATCGATTTTTCGTGAACACACCAGCAACACGCGCTCCATCGCACAGTTGCATTACAAGCAAATCTTTGCGGTTGGGCCGTTTGATATTGGCCTCAGCAGTGCCCAAAGAAACGCCCGGTACGGGCAGGAGTAGCTCCGCAACGGGCGGGTTAAGATTGACTGGCATAATGATTTGCTTCCTGTCGGCTCACCGCATCAAACAATGCGATGCTGGGTATTTTTCAACTGTTCTTAATAACGGCCATTGGTACGGTAAATGTATTTGCTCAATTCAGCCGACTGAGTATTCACGCGACGTACAATACCATGCACATTACGCACCACTCCGCGCATCACCTTGTATACAATCATCGGGTGCGAATTGATCAGTTTCTCAAACCTGACCCTGGGCAGGCTGAGCAGCTTGGTCTTGCCGATCGCATGCAAGGTAGCGCTGATGGCCGATGAAGCACCACCGACAAAAGTAATTATTCCAGCCAGATCGCCAGGCTTAAGGACATGTATCGTGGACTCTTCACCGCCGCCCTCGATTTTTACGGAGATTTCCCCGTGCGCAAGGATGTAAAGATTATCCGGCTGGTCATCGCCAGGCTTTACGATTGCATCGCCTGAATTAAAGTCTTTTACCTCGAACAATTCCGCAAGAATTTCAAGCTCCGCATCATTCAATTCTTCAGCCACAGTTGAAATCCGAAGCGTATCAATCACTAACGACATTTCATTCTCCTTTCGCGTTTAATTCAATTGGCCATGACAGTGCTTGTACTTCTTCCCGGACCCACAGGGGCAGGGGTCATTCCGCCCGACCTTGCGCTGATTACGAACAAAAGGCTGATGCCCTTCATCTACAGAGCTGGAATTTTCAGATTCTGACAACGCCTCATCATAATCGGCATGATGATATTGTACATTTTCCAGCGCGGGGCGTACTTCCACGGCCTCAACTTCGGCCTCATCGCGCACCTGCACCATCATCAGTACCTGCGTAACTTCGCGCTTTATCGCATCCAGCATCAGCGAAAACAATTCAAATGCCTCGCGCTTGTATTCCTGCTTGGGGTTCTTCTGTGCATAACCGCGCAAATGAATACCTTGACGCAAGTGATCCAGTGCGGATAAATGTTCGCGCCAATGCACATCCAAACTTTGCAACATGATTGCGCGTTCATAATGCCTGACCACATCAGCACCGGCCAAATCTACTTTAGCCTGGTATTCCTGTTTGGCTTTTTCTGTAATACGCGCACGCAGCCCCGCCTCATTTAACTGCTTATCTTCTTCCAGCCACTGTTGCAACGGCATCTCAAGGCGAAACTCTGCCGCCAACGCCTTCTCAAGTGCAGCGATATCCCACTGCTCTTCCATGCTTTGGGGGGCAATATGCTGACTTATAGTATTTTCCAGTACATCTTCGCGCATGGCATCTATGGTTTCGGAAATATCTGCACTCTCCAGCAATTCACTGCGCTGCTGGTAGATAACTTTACGCTGATCGTTAGCCACATCATCGTATTCAAGTATCTGTTTCCGCATGTCGAAATTTCGCGCCTCAACCTTACGCTGCGCATTTTCGATCGCGCGCGTCACCCAGCTATGCTCGATTGCCTCCCCTTCCGGCATCTTGAATTTATTCATGATGGCGGCAACGCGGTCGGATGCAAAGATACGCAATAAAGGGTCTTCCAGTGACAGGTAGAAGCGACTGGATCCCGGGTCACCCTGTCGACCGGATCTTCCCCGCAATTGATTGTCCACACGACGTGACTCGTGACGCTCGGTACCAATGATATGCAATCCGCCACTGCTGAGCACTTGGTCATGAAGCTGCTGCCATTCGGATTTCAGCTTGTCTATTTGCTGCTGTTTTTCGTCGTCTCCCACCTTGTCATCGGCACGGATCAGTTCCGCCTGTTTCTCGACGTTTCCGCCAAGCACAATATCGGTTCCACGGCCAGCCATGTTGGTGGCGATGGTGACCATTTTTGGGCGGCCAGCCTGTGCAATAATTTCAGCTTCTCGAGCATGTTGCTTGGCATTCAGTACCTGATGCGGCAGCTTTTCTTTTTCCAGCAAGCTCGACAGCAATTCGGAATTCTCAATAGAAGTTGTGCCAACCAATACAGGCTGCCCCCGCTCATGGCAATCCTTGATGTCCCCAATCACTGCACTAAATTTTTCCTTGCTTGTAAGGTATACCTTATCCATCATGTCCTTACGTATAGTCGGACGATGTGGCGGGATAATCACGGTTTCCAGATAGTAAATCTGCTGGAACTCATATGCTTCGGTATCTGCTGTACCGGTCATGCCGGAAAGTTTGTGATACAAGCGAAAATAGTTCTGGAAAGTAATTGATGCCAGCGTCTGGTTTTCCTTCTGAATACTGACGCCTTCTTTCGCTTCAACGGCCTGATGCAAGCCTTCCGACCACCTCCTGCCAGACATCAGACGGCCGGTAAACTCGTCCACAATCACTACCTCTCCATCCTGCACCACGTAATGCTGGTCACGATTGAACAGGTGATGTGCGCGCAGTGCCGCGTACAGATGGTGGATCAAGCGGATATTTGCCGTGTCGTAGAGGCTGCCGCCTTCAGGCAGCAATCCGGCTTTCGTCAAAATATCCTCGGCATGTTCGTGCCCTGACTCCGTCAGCAATATCTGGTTGTTTTTTTCATCTACGCTGAAATCTCCCGGGCCGTTATCTTCGGGCTCACCCTCCTGACGAGCCAATTCAGGAACCAGCTCATTGATCTTAATGTAGATATCAAGAGTATCTTCAGCTTGACCGGATATGATCAGCGGTGTGCGCGCCTCGTCGATCAGGATCGAGTCAACCTCGTCAACAATCGCAAAATTTAGCGGACGCTGAAAACGTTCGCCCACCTGCGCCGCCATATTGTCGCGCAAATAGTCAAAACCAAATTCATTATTGGTTCCGTATGTCACATCTGCCGCATAGGCAGCCTGCTTATCGGCAGATTCCATTTGCGACAAAATCACACCGACCGATAGACCCAGAAAGCGGTAAAGCCTCCCCATCCACTCGGCATCCCGTCCCGCCAGGTAGTCGTTCACGGTCACCACATGAACCCCCTTACCGGAGATCGCATTCAAATAGGTAGGAAGGGTAGCCATCAACGTCTTTCCTTCCCCGGTCCGCATCTCAGCGATCTTGCCGAAATGTAGCACCATGCCGCCTATCAATTGCACGTCGTAGTGGCGCATACCCAATGCGCGGATACTTGCCTCGCGCACAACAGCAAATGCTTCAGGAAGCAATGAATCCAAAGATTCTCCGTCCGCAAATCTGCGCTTGAATTCTTCCGTTTTCTGGCGCAAATCCTCATCACTCAATTTTGCGATGCCAGATTCAAGCTTGTTGATAGATGTTACAGTCGCGCGGTACTGCTTGAGCAAGCGGTCATTGCGGCTACCGAAGATATTTTTCAGCACTCTGGAAATCATATTTTCTCAAACAAATCAGTTAGTAAACTTCAAAACAAAAATACAAAGGGTGAGGTAATCCATCACCTCACCCTCACCAATATCAATTACTGTTAACTGGCAGCTTTTTCCAAAAAGCGCACGGGATTCTGAGCGATACCTTTATAACGGACTTCGAAATGCAAGTGGTTACCAGTTGATCTTCCAGTACTGCCAACCTCGGCAATCTTTTCTCCGCGACGCACAACTTGACCAACCTTGACGAGTAATTTTGAAGCATGCGCATAACGCGTAACTATGTTATTACCATGATCGACTTCGACCATATTACCATACTGCGGATGCATGCTCGCATATGCCACCACGCCTCCCGCTGAAGCAAAAATTGCCACTCCCTCATCAACCACATAATCCACACCCTCGTGCATCGCACTCATGCCGGTAAATGGATCGAGGCGCCAGCCGAAATTCGAGGAATACCACCCTTCATGAACTGGAGGAATCGATGGCAATAACTTGCGACTCAGTTGATTCTGCAACAGCATTGTCTCCAGCGCCAACAATTTGTCGCTGCGGTCGCCCAATACTTTATCCAGTCTACCCAACTGTTTCTGCAGTCCTTCTTCCGTCATTTCCTGTTCGGGAAAAACCACTAGCGGGCCACCCTGTGGTGGAGGTTGTGAAAATTTAAACTCTTCCGGCTTCATCCCCGTCAGCTTGGCCAGACGGGTTCCTAAAGCATCAAGCCGCTGAACTTGCGCCTGCATTTGTCCCACTCTGACGGCCATCGCATCCAAGCTGCTATGAAGATAAGTTTTCTGCTTTTGCTGCTCGTCGTTCTGTATTTGGGCGAGCATAGCGCGTATGTCATCGTTCACCGATTCCGGCGCAAACCTGACCAGAGCATACTGCATAGCTAATGCCGCAATCATCATCACCACTGATAACAGCAACATGGCAAGCAATATTTGCCATCCTTTCAGGGAAATACTGCGAGTTTTTGCTAATTTATTGGAAACTAGAATAATATTCACATGCTCCCCCACTCATCAATCGACAACATCGTGTCGCAAAACTTAAAAAAACTATTATTCAATAGCCGGGAACTGGCACCGTTACGTCCCAATCTGGAATCGCTTCACGAACTCCAGCGCCATTTCATTACAGTCGCCCCCGAAAACCTGTCATCAAATTGCCAAGTTCTTGGTATGCGTCACGGCATTCTCAATATAGCTGCACCTAACTCCACAATTGCCGCAAAACTGCGCCAGATGGCGCCTGAACTAACAACCCTGATGCAAACCAGGGGTTGCGAGGTTAGCGGATTACGCATTAAGGTGCAAGTTTCATATGATGTAAGACAACCACATCTTCAGCCTAGAAAGATTTCCCCGGCAATACAAAAGGAACTTATCGAATTTATCCGGCACTTGGATGAATCCCCACTCAAGAATATATTGACCAAACTGGCAACCAAAAAAAATTCAGAGTAGCACGTTCCAACTTCTCAACACATAACGCTCAAGAATCAATAGGATCGCAAAAACAGACAGCAGAAGCCCGGTAAATCGTACAGTTTGCCAAGCAATGTACCTATACCGCGTATCCCGTGTAACCCAATACAAAATGCCGTTTACCACCAGCAGCAAACCAGAAAACATAAGAATTAACCGCAGAATCAGCATAGTTACGATTCACCCTTGGAAATTCAGGCAGATTGTAATTGCATCTTCAGGAAAGATGGTGCTTCGTCAATATTGTCAAAAGTAACGAACTCCCATGCCTGCTCATCATCAAGCATTGCACGCGCCAACTCATTATTCAAAGCATGGCCTGATTTATATCCGGAAAATGCGCCAATCAGCGGATATCCCGTCAGGAAGAGATCACCGATGGCATCAAGAACCTTGTGCTTGACGAATTCATCCTCGAATCTCAACCCGTCTGCATTCAGCACCCGATAATCATCCATTACGATGGCGTTATCCAGGCTTCCGCCCAACGCCAATCCCTGCGCTCGCATATTTTCGACATCCTGCATAAAACCGAAAGTTCGTGCCCTGCTGATGTCGCGCACGTAAGATTCTTCGCCCAAATCGACCGTAACATGTTGCTTGGTATTGGCGAAAACCGGGTGGGCAAAGTTAATTGTAAAAGTCAGTTTGTATCCATGATGAGGTTCGAAACGTACCCACTTATCACCCTGCTTTACTTCGACCGTTTTCTTAACGCGTATAAACTTCTTGGCGGCCGACTGCTCAACTATGCCCGCTGTTTGCAGCAGAAAAATGAACGTTCCCGCGCTTCCATCCATAATGGGCACTTCAGCGCTATCCAGATCCACATAGGCGTTATCCACCCCCAGACCGGCCAAGGCAGACATAAGATGCTCAATAGTTGCTACGCGCACTCCATTCTGTTCCATGCATGTGGAAAGCCTGGTGTCATTCACTTTTTCCGCGCGCGCGTGAATCTCTTCGACAGGTTTGACGTCCACTCTGCGAAACACAATGCCGGTATTGACCGGCGCAGGACGCAAACCAAGCGTTACTTTCTCGCCGCTGTGCAGGCCAACCCCTGTCACGCTGACAGAACTCTTCAAAGTGCGCTGCTTTACCATTTTCGCCTTAAGTACTGGAATTATGGGCGCATTTTATCACAGCGCTAAAGCCGAAGCGGCAAGTCGAATCACAACTAATCCGCCTGCTTACGCAAGAACGATGGGATGTCATAGGTATCGACGCCGGATTTTTCCATCGCATCCACAGCTGCGCGCCTTCCGCTTCGCATAATGGTGGGCGTATCCAGCTCCCCATAATTCACGCCCGCAACCGGAATATTATCGGTGCCCGTTCTTTGTATATCCTGATTCTGGTAGACGATTTCGGGCCTGTTTTGCTTGCGGGAAACCTGAGCGCCAAGTCCTGTAGCAACGACTGTCACGCGCATTTCATCGCCCATATCTTCATCAAATACGGAGCCTACGATCACGGTTGCCTCCTCTGCGGCAAACTGAACGCATTCCATCACATCGTCGATCTCCTTCAGTTTCAGGCTGCTGCTAGAAGTGATGTTAACCAGTACGCCGCGCGCGCCGGACATATCAACATCTTCCAGCAATGGACTGGCGATTGCACGCTCTGCCGCAACACGAGCACGTTCAACGCCGGATGCAATTGCCGAACCCATCATCGCCATGCCATTTTCCGACATTACGGTTCGAACGTCCGCGAAGTCCACATTGATCAAACCAGGAACATTAATCACTTCTGCAATACCGGCTACCGCGCCCTGTAGCACACCGTTGGCCGCCTTGAATGCTTCTGGAACGGTAACATCATTACCCAACACCTCCATCAGTTTCGAGTTTGGCACCACGATCAACGAATCGACAGAATCGGTCAGCGCTTCAATTCCGGCCTTGGCAAATCGCATCCTGTTGCCCTCATAGGTAAAAGGCTTAGTCACGACCGCCACCGTCAGGATATCAAGCTCCTTGGCAATCTGCGCCACAATCGGGGCGGCACCCGTGCCTGTTCCCCCGCCCATTCCAGCCGTAATAAACACCATATGCGCACCCTCAAGCATTTCGCGGATACGCTCGCTATCCTCTTCAGCGGCGGCCTGCCCTACCGATGGCTTCGCGCCTGCGCCAAGGCCCTTGGTAATATTCACACCTATTTGCAACTGGGTACGCGCCTTGCTGCGCTTCAGTGCTTGTGCATCTGTGTTAATGACGATGAACTCGACGCCCTGAACGCCCTGTTCAATCATATGATCCACGGCATTTCCTCCGCATCCACCTATACCGATCACCTTGATTACCGCATCCTGAGTTAGTGTTTCCATGATTTCAAACATCGCCGTCTCCTTATAAAAATTCAAAAAATAATCCTGATCCTGCCTGTGCCACCAACGCCTACCCCGTCAAAAATTCTTCTGCAGCCACAATTTCATCCTGCCCATTACGTCCCCAAATGAATTAGATTGCATACGCGTCTCCTCATTGCGTTGATGATGTTCCAGTCCATACAGCAACAGGCCGACTCCTGTTGCCATGCGTGGCGTTTTCACTACATCGGACAATCCTCCCACATACTTCGGCACCCCCAAACGCACCGGCAGGTGGAAGATTTCCTCACCCAGTTCAACCATGCCTTGCATGGCGCTGCTTCCGCCGGTAATGACTATTCCGGATGACAACAAATCCTCGAAACCACTGCGGCGCAACTCTTGCTGCACCAGCGAATACAATTCCTCGACACGCGGCTCAATCACTTCTGCAAGCGTCTGGCGCGACAGCATCCGCGGCCCGCGATCACCCACACCAGGTACTTCGATCGCGGCACCGTCCGCCAGTTGTCGTAACGCACAGCCGTGCTTGATCTTGATGTCCTCTGCATCCTGTGTCGGAGTGCGCAGGGCCATTGCGATATCATTGGTAACCTGATCGCCGGCAATCGGGATTACTGCGGTATGGCGTATCGCCCCGCCGGTGAACACCGCAATATCAGTCGTACCCCCGCCGATATCAACGAGGCAAACACCCAGTTCCTTTTCATCCTCCGCCAGTACCGCCTTGCTGGATGCGAGCGGCTGCAGGATCAACTCGTTGACCTCCAGACCGCAACGATGGATGCATTTCATGATGTTCTGCACTGCAGCAACCGCACCGCTGACAATATGCACCTCAACATCCAGTCGCATCCCGCTCATACCCAGCGGTTTCTTGATGCCATCCTGACCATCGATGCTGAACTCCTGTTCAAGGATATGCAGGGTCTGCTGGTCACCCGGCAAACTGATCGAACTGGCCGTTTCGATCACTCGCTCAATGTCGGCGCCCGTTACTTCTTTTTCCTTTATCTTCACCATACCGCGTGAATTGATACTGCGAATATGGCTACCAGCGATTCCGGTATATACCTCGGTTATCTTGCAATCAGCCATCAGCTCTGCTTCCTCCAGAGCGCGCTGTATTGCCCCCACTGCTGCCTCGATATTGACCACCATGCCTTTTTTCATACCCTCTGATTGGTGCATGCCCATGCCAATCACTTCCAGCACTCCGTCTTGCTTGACCTCGCTGACAATAACCACGATTTTTGACGTGCCTATATCCAGCCCCACCACCAGATTTTTTGATTCTCTGTTTTTGCTCATCGCACTTTCTCCACCGCCGCCTTCAACCCTGTTTAACCTGACCGCCAACCGCAAACCCATTGCGGTAGCGCAAATCCACGTATTTCAACTTGTCCTGCTCCGAAGCAATAGTGTAGGGATACACCTTCACAAACCTGTCCAATCGCTGCTGCACATCTTCGCGCCCCAACTCCAATGTCACACCGTTTACTAGCCGCAACTGCCATGCGTGGCGTGCCGACAAATTAACTTGTGTCATTTGCAGATCCACCACAGACAGTTGTTGTGTAAATTTGGCGTAATAAGCGGTAACTTCCGATGAAGTTCCTTCTGGCCCGACAAACTCTGGCAACTCCTGCTTGGTTTGTGCCGCGAAAACCTCCCCCTGCAGATTGACCAGCATGCTGCTATTCCAACGTGCCAATACCTGATGTTCCTCGAGCTTCACCGCCAATCGGCCCGGAAATTCCCTGCGCACACTGACGCTGCGCACCCATGGCAATTTCTCCATCGATTGCCGTACCCGATCAATATCCACGGTAACCAGATTGCCACGCATCCCGTCACGTGCTGCCTGCAATATCTCGTCAGATGAAACACGTTGCGGGATTGCCTCCATACGCATAATCTGAACCGGCAACAAATCGGGCTGATGTGCCACATAGTGGATTGCGCCATACAACACCAACAGCACATTGACACTAAAAAGTGCATCCGCAATATTTCTCAACATGGCGTGGTTATCCCACATGGGCCAACTCCAGTACTCGCAGCACCAACTGTTCAAAGCCGATACCCGCCTGACGTGCCGCCATCGGCACCAGGCTATGATCTGTCATTCCGGGCGAAGTGTTAGCCTCGAGCAAATACGGCCGACCTTCATCACTCATCAGAAAATCTACTCGTCCCCAGCCCTGCCCGCCAATCAGCTCGAAAGCCCGCTGTGCCAAGTGCTGCATCTCGACCTCGTGTTCCGGCGACAACCCGCTCGGACACAGGTAGCGCGTATCGTCGCTCAGGTATTTGGCTTCGTAGTCGTAAAACTCGTTGGCTGGTTCGATCTTGATGACTGGCAACGTCTGCTCACCAACTATCGCAACGGTATATTCGCCGCCACCGACAAAGCTCTCCGCCAATACAAGTTTGTCGTGCTTGACTGCGTTCAGATAAGCTGACTGCAACTCATTTGTCGCTTTCACCTTGCTGATACCCACGCTTGAGCCTTCGTTTGCCGGCTTGACAAACAAGGGCAATCCCAATCGCTGTGCAATCGCATCCCAGTCACTGCTCTCATTGAGCACTGCGTAATCCGGTACAGGCAGTTGTGCCGCCTGCCACACCAATTTAGTGCGCCACTTGTCCATGCCCAATGCCGAAGCCATCACGCCGCTACCGGTGTAAGGAATACCCAGCAACTCCAGCGCGCCCTGCACTGTACCGTCCTCGCCGTAACGCCCGTGCAACGCGATAAATGCACAATCGAAACCTTCATCGACCAATGCCTGCAGGTTGCGCGTTGCCGGGTCGAACGCGTGCGCGTCCACACCGCTGCGCAACAGCGCAGCCAGCACCGCAGCACCGCTTTTCAGCGACACTTCGCGCTCTGCAGACTTGCCGCCGAACAACACCGCCACTTTTCCAAAGCTCTTCAAACTGCCACCTCTTCCAGACATGCTTTCATGCCAAGGACAAATTCATCGGTGCCTGGTGGCATTACCCGCACCCCCGCTACGCGCACCGTGTTCATGCCGTCTCCCCAATGATTCTTACTTCAGGGTGCAAATTCACCCCGGTCTGCGCGGCGACTGTCGCGCGCACTTCGTTAATCAGATTTTCGATGTCGGCTGCCGTCGCCCCACCGGTATTTACGATAAAGTTGGC
>Ga0224495_10000874_pt1 | contig 22693 bp, 16 predicted proteins | sample SF_Jul11_sed_USG_FD_168128 | JGI IMG/M metagenome (GOLD analysis project Ga0224495, IMG submission 168128) | Sediment microbial communities from San Francisco Bay, California, United States - SF_Jul11_sed_USGS_4_1 | ecosystem: Environmental > Aquatic > Marine > Sediment | place: USA: California...
ACACGTACCCGCGGTACATGTCCCCATGCGAATCGCCAGCATTAAATCGGGAGAAGGTCCGTTTTCTTGCTCGCGTTGATTAACGGCCGGAAATCGGCCATACTTCGAATATGCCGACCGGTCACACGGAGAAAGTCCACCGCATCGCCCATGAGGCTATGTCAACCGTGTTCGAAGTTGTAGCCGCCGGCAAGGACGAAGCCTACGCCCGGCAAGCCGCTCGGGCCGCTTTCGACGAAATCAACCGCCTGGAACGCCTGTTCAGCCGTTTCGACCCCTCGAGCGAAGTGAGCCGCCTCAGCCGCCTCGGGCCGGGAGAATCCCTGCGGATCGGCGTCGAGACCTTCGAGTGCCTCAAGGTCGCGGCACAAGTCCAGGCCGAAACGGCCGGCGCATTCGACGTCAATATCCAAATCGCCGATCGACGCAACCCGCCACGGAACACAAAAAAGGGGCCGAGCCCACGGGAGGCGGGCAAGGCCGCCCGGGCGCGGCACGGCCGAAGGCCCTTGCCCAACCTCCTCGACCTGCTCGAGCTCGAGGCCGGGCCGGCGGGCTTCCGGGCCGTCCGCCGCGAGGAGTTCGCGACCGCCCCCCTCGGCCTCGACCTGGGCGGAATCGGCAAGGGCTACGCTCTCGAGCGGGCGCTCGACGTCCTGCGCGACTGGGACCTCCGTGATGTCCTGCTTCATGCCGGAACGAGCACGGCCCTGGCTTCCGGCACGGCCCCGACGCAACTTACGGGCCGTGCGGGCTGGCCGGTCAGCGTCGCGACGGCGTGGCCCGGCGTGGATGCACCCCGGACCGTCGTCCTGCGCGACTTCTCCGTGAGCGGCTCGGGGACAGAGGTCAAGGGCGGCCATATCCTCGACCCGCGGACAGGTCGCCCCGCTCGCGGTCATCGCGCCGCCTGGGCCGCCCACCGCTCGGCCGCCTTCTCGGACGCCCTGGCGACGGCCTTCATGGTCATGCCCACCGAGGAGGTAGCCGCCTACTCTGCCGCCCGGCCCGACGTCTGGGCCCTGGTCATTTCCGGCCCAAAAACGTGTAAAATATTCAACGAGCGCGTGCTCGAAGAGACCCCAAGCGAAGGAGCTGATCCATGAACGCCAAAACGCCGCGCCTCGCGGCGGCCTCCGCCGCCTTCCTCATGGCTGCCGGAGCCGTCCTCGTCCTGGCCGCCTCCATTCTCGGCCCGGCGCTCGTCGCCACCGGCCTCGCGCAGGACCAGGACAAAGAGGTCCTCAAACTCCAGCTGCCCAAACCCATGTTCGTGGGCACGCCGAGGAACATCAAGACCCCCAACCTGGAAACGGTGACGGGCAGGAACCGGGGGCCGTTCTATGTCCCCAAGGGCACGAGCCTTCTCAGCCTCAACAAGCCGGTCGCCGCTTCGGACAAGGAACCCGTCATCGGTGAGCTTGGCTTCCTCACGGACGGCAAGAAATCCGGCGAGGACGGCTACTATGTCGAGTTCGGTCCGGGCTCGCAGTGGGCCCAGGTCGACCTCGGAACCTCCTACAGTCTCCACGCCATTCTCGTCTGGCACTATCACAGCCAGGCCCGCGTCTACAGGGATGTCGTCGTCCAGGTGGCGAACGATAAGGACTTCATCACGGGGGTCGTGACCGTCTTCAATAACGACCACGACAACTCCTCGGGCCTGGGCGCCGGCAAGGACAGGGAGTATATCGAGACCAACGAAGGCCGGCTCATCGACCCGAAGGGCGCGCAGGGCCGCTACGTCCGGCTCTACAGCGCCGGCAACACGTCGAACGACATGAACCACTACGTCGAGGTGGAGGTTTACGGCACGCCGTCCAAATGACCACGCGCCGCTATACGGGGCTCGTCCTGGCCGTCTTCCTGGCGGCCCTGGCCGTTCGTCTCTTTCGGCTCGACCTCCGGCCGATGCACCACGACGAGGCCAACCAGGCGGTGAAGTTCGGCGAACTCCTCGAGAACGGCCGCTATGCATACGACAAGACCGAGCACCACGGGCCGACGCTCTACTACTTCAGCCTGCCGGCGGCCCGGGCAGCAGGCGCGCGGACCCTGGCCGACCTCTCCGAAAGCGACCTCCGGCGGCTGCCCGCCGTCCTGGGCGCGGCCGTCGTCCTCCTCTTCGCCCTTCTGGCGAGTGGACTTTCCCGCGAGGCGGTCGTTTTCGCGGGCCTCTTCGCGGCCGTTTCGCCGGTCATGGTCTATTACAGCCGGTTTTATATCCAGGAAACGCTCCTCGTATTTTTCCTGGCCGGACTCCTCGGCTTCGGCTGGCAATGGGCGAAGACACGCTCCGTCGGCGCCGCGGCCGCGGCCGGTCTGTGCGCGGGACTCATGGCCGCGACGAAGGAGACCGCGGTCATCGTCTTCGCCGTCGCGGCAGCCGCGCTCGTTCTTATCTATTTCTTTTCCGGCGAAAACCGGGTTAAGTTCCCGGTCCGGGTCCATTATCTCGGCCTGCTGGCGTTCGTCGTCGCGGCCGGAGCCGTCATCTTTTTCTTCTATTCATCGTTCCTTAAGAACCCGGACGGCCCGCACGATTGGCTGGCGTCCTTCGCGACCTACTTCGGCCGGGCGGGGGGCGAAGGGCAGGCGGCCGTTCACCGTTATCCCTGGTATTACTACCTGAAGCTTGTCGGCTTCAACCACCCGGCCGCCGGTCCTCTCTGGAGCGAAGCGTTCATCCTGGCTCTGGCCGTTGCCGGCGCCATCGCCGCTTTCACCACCGTCCGGGGCCGGGACGGCGATCCCACCCTGCAGCGCTTCCTGGTTTTCTTCACCGGCCTGGCCGCCGTGGTCTACTCGGTCATTCCGTACAAGACGCCCTGGAATGTCCTGCCCTTCTACCTCGGCATCATCATGTTGGCCGGCCTCGGGGCGTCCCTCATCTGGCGGGCAAGCCGCTTTATCGTCTTCAAGATCCTGGCCCTGCTCATTCTGGTCCCCGGCTTGGCCAACCTGGGGAGCCAGACATATCAGGCGAATTTCGTCTTCCCGGCCGACCCGAAAAATCCTTACGTCTACGCCCAGACCGTCCCCGACTATCAACGGCTCATCCGCCGTGTCGAGGACGTTGCCCGTGTGGCCCCGGAGGGCCGGAACCTCCTCATCAAGGTCGTCGCGCCGGCCGACGAAACTTGGCCACTGCCCTGGTCGCTCCGGCGCTTCACGCGCGTCGGCTTCTGGACGGACGCCGCCTCAGCCGGGATGGTGGAGGGCGCACCCCTTATCATCGCCTCGGCCGGAATGGCTGAGAAGCTCGAGCCGTCGCTTTCTCGAGGCTACCAGGTCGAGCACTACGGCCTGCGGCCGGAGGTTGTCCTGACCCTGGCCGTACGGCGCGACCTCTGGGACAAGCTCATGGCCGGGGTCATAGCCGAGCGGGAACGGCCGTGATCTTCGTCGCCGGAAACCGGTTTCTCATCCGCCGCGAAGACGACCCGCCGGACGCCCGGGACGCGGCGGACAGAATCCCTATTATTTTGGCCCATGGAGCGGCCTTCGGCTCCGGCGAACACGAAACGACGGCCAGCTGCCTCGAGGAGTTGGAGCGGCTGCCGGGTGTGGAAGGGGCGGATGTTCTGGACCTCGGCTGCGGGACGGGTGTCCTGGCCATCGCGGCGGCCAAGCTCGGCGCCCGGCGCGTCGTCGCCGTCGACCCCTCGCCCGAGGCCGTCGAGGTGACCCGGGCGAGCGCCCGCCTGAACGGAGTTGAGCGTCGCGTCACGACCGTCGCCGGAGAGGTCGGCTCCGTCCGGGGCGAGTCCTTTGACCTCATCCTCGCCAATGTCTACGCCGATATCCTGCTGGCCATCGCCCGGGAGCTAGCGCCCCTCGTCCGGGCCCCGGGGACGCTCATCATGTCGGGGGTCAATTACGACGACGCCTTCGACGTCAAGCTGGCCTACACCAAAGCGGGGCTCCGGCTGGTGAGAAGCCGGGCCCTCGAGAATTACGGCACCTTTATCTTTGAGCGGTCCGCGGCCCGGAATTGAGCCCCGAGCCGCGCGCGGCGGATGCCGTCCTATCCCGAGAACGGCTGTCCCTCCCCGGAGACAAAAACCGCATGTCCATGCCTCTCCTCCGCGGCACGCCAAGGGCTTGAAAGAACGATCCCAATCTCTCATAATATGGGAGAAAAAGGGCCTCTGGGGCGTTATTAAGAGCGAATCAAATCTATGCGTGCCGAATGGTTTCTTTTGGCATGGATTATGCTGAAGAAGGCGCCTGGGACCGGGTGATGATTGAGATGTCTGGACGAAGCGGTGTTATCTCTCACCGAGCCCGGGCTCAAATTCGTAATTTGGGTGGATAAGTCATGAAAGACAAGGTTGCGTTTCCGGTCATTGCCCTGGCCGCCGTCTCCCTCGCGCTCGGGGCGTCGCCAACGGGGCAGAAGGTTAAGCCGGAACAGGAAGAGGCGCTTCAACACGAGGTCACCGTGACGCTCAAGCTCATCCAGGTCTTTGTCACGGACAAGAATGGCCGACCGGTCACAGACCTGGAGAAGTCCGATTTCGTCCTTTACGATTCCGGCCGCCGACAGACCATCACCGATTTCGAGCGCCATAAGCGCGCCGCGGCGCGCCCTTCCGAGGCGCTCGTCGAGACGCCGGCCGGCCAGCCGGCTCCCCTCCTCAACCGGAAGTTCTTTTTCCTGTTCGACCTCCGGCAGAACGACGTGCTGGGCATCCAGGCCTCGCGGAAAGCCGCCCTCGAATTCATCGACGTCTCCCTCCAGCCGACCGACGAGGTCGGGCTGCTCACGATCTCCGAGATCAAAGGCATCCAGATCCATCAGTTCCTGACGAACGACCACGCCAAGGTGAGGCAGATGATCGAGAAGATCTTCGAACGGGCCGAGGTCCCGGGGGCCGGCGTCATCGGCCAGGTCATCCGCGACACAGAGTCGTCGGACGACGCCATCGCCGCCCAGCTGGCTGAGCGCACCGGCGGGGAGAAGGCTCAGACGAGCGCCGACGCGCCGCCTCCCGGCGGGGGCCAAACAACCACCCAGTCTACAACGATGAGTGTCGTTGCACGGCCGGGCGGAGGGGAAGGCGATTTCTATATGCAGCGGACCTACGACCTGACCAAGAACATGGGCGAGGTGGCCAAGGCCCTGCGGCTTATCCCGGGCGCCAAGAACGTCATCTTCTTCTCGGGCGGCTACGCCAGGGGGCTCTACGAGGGCAACAAGCTCTTCCGGGGTCTCTATAACGACATGGCCCAGCAGTTCGGGAACGCCGCCGCGCCCGTCTTCACGGTCAACGCCATGGGCAGCCGCCAGCAAACGAGAAGGCCGGCGGCGCGGAGCGACCTGACGCTCGGGAAGTTTTCAGAGCTGAGCGGCGGGGCGTATTTCGAGGATGTGACCCAAGCCGTCCAGATCGCCAGAAGGATCGACGAGGCCACGGGCAATTATTATGTCCTGGGCTACCCGATCCGGGGGAGCCGCGACGGGGCTTTCCATGAGGTCAAAGTCGAGGTCAAGCGGCCGGGCTGCAGCGTGGCCGTTCAATCGGGTTATTACAATCCCCGGCCGTTCGCCAAGATGTCCGCTTTCGAGAAGGAATTCCACCTCCTCGACCTGGCCCTCAACGCCGACCCGCAGGGTTCAACGCCGCTGCCGCTGCCGCTCCTCGCCTTGGATTTCCCGCCTCGGGCGAAGACGAAAGAGAGCGCGGTCCTCGTCGGGCAGGTTGCGCCGGAAGAAGTCCGCGAGGTCATGGGGGACCGCCTGGAGATCGCCACCCTCGTTTTCGACCGGGCCAACTTCGTCGCCTATACCAGCCGGGGGACGATCGACCTGGCCCTCGTCAAGGCCCGGACCTTCTTCCCGTACTGTTTTATGGACCTCGGCCCCGGCGAGTATGAAGCCCGCCTCGTTCTGAGGAACCTGGAAACCGGCCTGGCCGCCGTCGGACGGACCTCGATTGCGGTTCGTCCCCCCGTCACCGCGCCCCTCACCCTCTATCCGCCCCTCCTCCTCGAATCCCGGGACGGTCAGTTCCTCCGGATGAAGAAAACGAAGGGCGAGCCGGGAGCCTCCGAGCTCAATCTGGGAGACGTGTACCGTTTCGTGGCCGAAAAGCACGCGCCTCTTTTCGACGCCGTCCCCAAGGAAACGCGGGAGGTCCTGGCCGTCGTGCCCGTCTGCACATCGGGGACGGCAGCACCCGAGGTCAATTTCGACGTGTTTTTCGTCTCTGAAGCGTCAGGCGCGACCGAGAGTCTCGAGCTCGAACTCCTCGCCCAGGAAACCAGGGGGCAGGAGCATTTTGTCCTCGTCCGGGTCACGCTGCCCGAAATGCGGACGGGCCGTCATGCTTTGAGGTTCGTGGCGACGGAAGCGGCGACCGGAGCTCGCGGCGAGATCGAGAGACAAATCCGGGTCTACTGAAACGCAGTCCGGTAGTTCAGCGTCTTAATCCAGCCTAAAGCGTTTTCGGATCTCTCCGGCCGCCTTGGGAGATATCCTCGGCGGCCCTTTTATGCTTCCGCTTTCTCTGCCTTGTCCTTCCTCTCGAAGAGCGAATAAACGACCGGCACGACGATGAGGGTAATCAGGGTCGAGCTGATGAGGCCGCCGATGACGGCCCGGGCCAGCGGCGTCTGGACCTCGCTCCCCTCCTGAAGGCCCAGGGCCAGCGGGATCATGGCCATGATCGTCGTCAGCGCCGTCATCAGGATCGGCCGCAGCCGTCTCCGCCCCGCCTCTTCGATGGCGTCCCTCAGGTGCATCTTATCCCTGCGCCGCAGGAGGTTCGTGTAGTCGACGAGGAGGATGGCGTTGTTGACGACGATGCCGCCGAGCATGATGCAGCCGATGTACGTCTCTACGTTGAAGGTCGTTCCGGTCAGGAACAGGATGAAGACGACGCCGATCACAGCCAGGGGGACCGAGAACATGACGATAAGGGGGTCGCGCAACGACTCGTAGAGCATAGCCATGACCATGTAAACAAGGAACAGCGCCAGCAGGATGCTGATGAGCAGCTCCCGGAAGGCCTTCTGCTGTTCCTCGTAGTCGCCGGTGAAGCCGATCGTGAAATCGCGGGGCACCGGGACCGCCTTCAAGCCCTGCCGGACATCGGAAATGACCGAGCCCATGTCCCGGCCGGCGATTTCGGCCGAAACCGTGATGATCCTTTCCCTGTCCCGGCGCTCGATCTGCTGCGGGCCTCGCATGGCCTGGACATTGATGACGTTCCGGAGGCTGATCGGTTGTCCGTCGGAATTGGTCATGGTCAGGTCCAGGATGTTGTTGATGTCCATCCTCTCCGAATCCTTGACCTTGACCAGGATCCTGTACTCGCGGCCCCCTTCGCGGAACTGGCTGGCCTGTGTCCCCATGAGAATGGTCTGGACGAAGCTGGCCACCTGGTTGACCGAGAGCTTCATCTCCGAGGCTTTCTGCCTGTCGATGATCAGGTGTTCTTCAGGCGTGCCTTCCCGGCGGCTGATTCTAACATCGGTTACTCCGCGTGTATTCTCGACGACAAGCTTGACCTGCTGGGCGAGAGCCTGCGCGATCTCCATGTCGTAGCCCCTGATCTCCACCTGGAGCCTTTCTTGTCCGCCGCCGCCTCTCATGCCGAACATCATCTGGCTGCCCGAAGCGTTGGTCCTGATCTGCGAACCAGGCACCTGGGAGAGCTGCCGGCTAAGGGCCGCCGCGATATCGGCGCTCGAGCGCCGTCTCTCGACCTTGGGCTTGAGCCTCAGCGTGACCGAGCCTTGATTGGCCCCGCCGCGCCAGCCGCCGCTTCCGGCTCCTTCCTCGATACTGTCCAGTTCGGGGACGTATTGCTTGACGAGCTCGGCCACTTCTTTAAGCTTCTGGTCCATGACCGAAAGCCTCGTCCCGACTTCCATCTCGACCGTCACCCTGACTTCGCCCTCATCGGTCTGAGGCAAGTATTCCTGGCCGATGAACCTGATCAGGAACACGCTGATGGCCAGCAGCGCTCCGGCCAGGACAAGGACCCGGGTTTTGTGGTCGAGCGACCAGTGGAGGATCCTCTTGTAGCCGTTTTCCATGCCGGCGAATATTTTCTTGAACCTCGCCGCAACCTTCGACCCGGGGTTCGCCCCGGCGGTCCCCACGCCGGCCAGGAGCCGGCTCGAAGACAGGGGGACGATGGTCAGGGCGACGAAAAGCGAACACAGGAGGGAAAAGGTGACGACGTAGGCCAGCTGCTTGAACATGATCCCAGACGAACCCCGGACAAAAGCCATCGGCAGGAAGACGATCAGGGTCGTGACGGTGCTGGCGATGATGGCCCCGGTCACTTCCTTCGTCCCGTCAACGCAGGCTTTATGCGTCGGGATCCCCCCCTGCTTCATACGGAAGATATTCTCGAGCACGACGATGGAGTTGTCGACCATCATCCCGACGCCGAGGGCCAGACCTCCCAGGCTCATGACGTTGAGGGTCATGCCCCCGAAATAGATCAGCGTGAACGTAGCGATGACCGAGATCGGGATGGCCGTGGCGATGACCAGGGTGCTGCGGATGTTGGTCAGGAAGAACAGGAGGACGAGAACGGCCAGCAATCCCCCGTAGAGGGCGGAGGAAGAAACGTTGCTGATGGCGCGCCGGATGAACTTGGCGCTGTCCCGGACGGGGATGAACTGGAACTGGGGGTAGTCCTCCGCAATGGTCTCGATTTCCGCCATGACCCCTTCAACGATCTTGACCGTGTTCTTCCCCGACTGCTTGTAGATCATCATCCGGATGCCCGGAATGCCGTTGATCCGGGCGATGCGCGTAATCCTGCGGAAGGTGTCCTCGACGCTGGCGATGTCCCGGAGCCGGATCGCCGCACCCTCCCGCACGGCCACGATGGTCTCCTTGATCTGGTCGATGTTCGTATAAACCCCCGGGATGCGCACGACAATTTCGTAGTTGCCCTTTTCGATAGTCCCAGCCGGGAGGTCGATGTTCTCCTGGCGTATCTTGCTGACCAGGAGGTCGAGCGGCAGCCCCAGGGCTTTGACTTTATCCGGGAAGAGGTTGACCTGGATCTCCCTCTCCAGGCCTCCCCAGACATCGACCGAAGCGACACCCGGGACTCTTTCGAGCCGGTAGGAGATCTGCTGGTCGATGATCTTCCTGATCTGGATCGGGTCGAGCTCGCTCAGGACGCCGAGCATGAGGACCGGCATCTGGGCCGGGTCGAACTTGCGCAACGTCGGCCGGTCCACCTCCTCGGGGAGGCGGCCGATGATCCGGTCCAGCCTCTCGCGGACGTCGTTGGCCGCTTCGTCGAGGTTCGTGCCCCAGTTGAACATGATCCTGACGGTGCTCCCCCCCTGGGAGGAGGACGAAAAGACCTCCTCGACCCCCGGGACCGAGCTCATCGCCTCTTCGATCGGCCGGGTGATCATCTGCTCCATCTCCGCGGGCGCGGTATTGGGATAGGACGTCGACACGTTCAGGGTCGGGTAGGTGATGTCCGGCATGAGGTCGATGGGCAGCCGGCTCAAGGCGATGAAGCCCAGGACGAGCACGACCAGGGTGATCATGATGGTGAAGATCGGCCGCCTGATGGAGAACTCAGAGAGATTCACGGCATCCTCCTTCCCGGATTCCCGTTACTTCCCGGCCGGCTTGCCGGCCACCTCCCCCTTCGCGCGGTCGGGCAGGATGATGTTCATCCCGTCCTGAAGGAGGTGCTGGCCAAGGATGACGGCGTAGCCGGAGATGTCGGCGGGCTCGGTCACCTCGGCGCTGTCGCCCTGGGTGATGCCCACCGTCACGGCCTTGAAAACGGCCTTTTTGTTCTCGAGGTCGGCGAGGAAGAGGCCCTGCTGGCCCCCGCGCTGAACGAGGGAGCTGAACGGCACGAGCCGGGCCTTATCGCGGCGGGCGAACTCGATCTCGGCGTTGACGAACATCCCGGGCTTGAGCAGATTGCCCTCGTTATTGATATCGACCTCGACCCGGGCCTGGCGGGACGTTTCCTGGAGCAAAGGCGCGATGCGCGTGACGCGGCCGGCGAACGTCCGGCTTGGAAAGGCCGTGCTCATCACGGCGACCTCCTGGCCCGCTTGGATGCGGAAATATTCCTTATCGGTGGCGTAGATCACGGTCGTGATCGGCTGAAGCTCGATGACCGAGATGATCTGACTGTTCGGCGAAAGAAGGGCCCCTTCGTCCACGAATCTCTCCCCGACGAAGCGCTCGCCGCTCCCCTTCTCCCAGGTGGCCGCGATCCGGGTGTAGGAAAGCCTGACCCTGGCCGCTTCGAGCGCGGCCTCCCGGTTGGACAGCTGGGCCTCGGTCACCTTGAACTTCGATTCCTGGGCGCTCGTCTGGGCCCGGGCGGAGTCGATCTGGGCGTCGGAATAAATGCCCTTCTGGTGGAGGCTCTCGGCCCGTTCCAGTTCTTTCCGGGAAAGCTCCATGGAGCTCCGCGCCTCCTCGAGGTTGGCCTTGGCTACGTTGAGGTCGGCCTCGGCCTGGATGACTTGCTGCTGGTACTCCTCGTCCTCGAGCTGGGCCACGAGCTGGCGATTCGTCAGGCGGTCGCCGATATCCACGTAGAGTTTTTTGAGCTTGCCGGAGACCTTGGGCGCCACGACGAACTGGGACTTCGGGATGACGGTCCCGGAGAAAATCCCCAGGTCCCTGATCTGACCCTCGACGATGGGCGCTATTTCCACGGCGACGGTCCCTCCCCGCGGCCCGCCCGCTTGCGTCTTGCCCGCCAGGCCCTTGACGATGAACCAGCCGGCGACGACGACGACCACGCCTGCGCCGAGGAGGATCTTGTTGCGGAGGCTGAGATTCTTGATGTCCTTGAGGTTCTTGACCATTTCGTTCACTCGCTTTCCTGGACGACTTTGACGTTCCGACCCTCGCGGCCGACCCCCATGACCTTGTCAAGGTTCGCCAGCGATATTTCGTAGTCGATCAAGGCTTTGAGCTCCAGGGTCTGGGCGTTGGCCAGGTCCCTTTGGAACTGCAAGACGAGGTAGTTGGTGCTCATCCCGACCTTGAATTTCTCGAGCTCGGCTTCGAGCTTTCTCTGGGCCAGTTCCCGGGCCGATTTGTACGCCTGCGTCCTCTGGTAGTTGGTCTCCACCGCCCGGACGGTATTGCCCAGCTCGAGCGTCAGCTGCTGCTCTTGGTTCTTGATGCGGAGTTTGGCCTGGTCCAGGCTGACCCTGGCCTGGGCGTAATAGGCCCTGGAAATCACGTTGCTCACCGGCAGGGTGACCGTAATTCCGATCGCCGAGTTCCTGTAGGTAAAATTGAAGGCGTCCTTCAGCGCATCCGACTTCTTACCCGGGACAGTGCCGATGACGATCCCCGACAGCGCGTTATTTCCCTGGTAGAGGATGCTCGTCCCGGAAATTCCCGGGCTCCAGTAGGAGAGCTGAAAGCGGACATCGGGCAGGAGCTGGTTCCGGGCGTAGCTCACGGCAAACTGCCGGCTCTGGAGGTCGATCCGCATCGCCTCCAGGTCCGGCCGGTTCAGCAGGGCCGTCTCCAGGGCCGCGTCGAAACCGATCTCTCTCTTCTCCACCGTGGGCGAGTCCGTCGGCACGATCCTGACGTTTTTCGCATCGCCGGTATCGGCGGCGAGATTGATGACCGTTTTGACGAGCTCCTCGTTGTTCCGGACCAGGGCCTCGGCTTCGAGGATATCGGCCTGGCGCAGGCTGACCTCGGCTTCGGCCGTCAGGAGCTCGATGGGCGGGAGAGTCCCGGCTTCGATCTCGGCCCTGTTCTTTTCCAGAAGCTCCTGAGCTAACTTGAGCGACTGGCGCCGGACGTTGAGGTTCTCGATGCTGTAGACAAGGTTCCAGTAGGCGCTCTCGACGCTGTAGATCGTGTCTTCGAGGAGCTTGTTGAAGTTCTCCTCGGATACGTCCCGGCTGTAGCGGGCGACGATGATCTCCCGGCGGCTGACCTTGAGACCGAAATCCTTCAACAGCGGCTGACTGAAAATGAAGCGCAGGGTGCTCCCGAAGCGGGGATTGATCGTTTGAAAGCTGCGGTTGGAGTCGGTCGTATAGTTGTAAAGGCTCGCCGTAAATGAGCCGCCCGTAGGCAGGACTTGGAGGAACTGGGTCGTGTTGTCGTTCTGGGCGGTGCTGACCACATCGGACGCGTCGAGGAAGGAGTAGGAGGCCGTTTTCGTGTCCTGCTTGTTGTAGGTAAAGCTGAGCGAGGGATAGAACTTTTCGCCGGCCAGGGCGACTGTTTCATCCAGGATCTGGGGGGTGAGCATCTCGGCGGCCAGGCCCAGGTTGTACTTCAGGGTCCTGACGATGGCCTCGTCAAGCGGGAGACGAAGGGTTTGCGTCTCAGCCGCCGCCTGCCTATCCTGGGTCGCCGAGGCGCCGGCGGCCAGAGAGGCGGCCGAAGGCTGGACGACCAGGGTGAGGAGCCCGAGGACGGCCATAAGACCGGATTTATAGAGTTTTGGATTCTTCGTCATGTTCATGGGTCTTCTCCATATGCGGTCTATTCTAGCGGAAAATATATAAAATACCACATTGCTTTAGACGCCGCTCGTTCAGGTTTCTTCCCGGCTCTGGGGCCCGCGGGGGGAGTTCATTATTAGGCCCGGCCGGCGCCCCCCTTTTGGACTATAATGGGGCTGTCCAAACAAGGGAGGGCGGGATGGAAAAGCAAGCGTCCAATAGATGTCAAAGGAAGCTCCTTTGGCTCGTCATTTTTACGGCGGCAAGCGCCGCCTGCCTGCCGTCCGCCGCGGCGCGCCGGGCGGAGACCTACCGGACGGGCCTCGAAGCCCGGGCCGGACAGGAGACTAAGGACGTCGTGCCGGTCGTCACGACCGACAGGTCTTTAATGATGGCCTATCAAGAGCCACAAGGCGTGAAAGAGACCCACGCAACTCAGAGTCGAAGGGAATGAAATCTTCCATTAAAGACATGTCGCTTTCTACTTAAAAAAGGGAGTATTGGGGCATATTGGGGAATTAAGGCTTCCTCTATTGATTCTGGGCAGTTCCTTCGCATAGTGAGAAATAGCGGGCGTTTCACATGGCGAACATTTCGGCTCTTGGACAAGACACAAGAACTTTCTTCTGAACAAGCTGCACCGGACGGCGAAAATTGGGTGCCCAGGCCGGAGTCGGGGGCCCTCCGAGGGGGGATTGATGGGCAGGAAGGTGGGGCGCTCAAAGGGGAGGGGGGAGAAAGAGATCTCCCCTCCCCGGTCCCGGCAGAAGGGAAGGATCTCAGACCCGGGGGGAGTTCCTATCCCAGGCGCCTCGAAACAGATTGACTTGCGAAGCGGAAGCGCTACAATTAAGAGTCGCAAAGGCCGGGGCCGGATGGACGACGACAGTATTCTTCACTCCTGGAAGGAAATCTCCCGCCATCTCCAGTGTGACAGAAAAACGTGCACGCGGTGGGAGGAGGAGTTCGGGCTTCCCATCCGCAGGGTCGACACCGCCTCCAAGCGGGCCCGCGTCTTCGCCTACAAATCCGAACTCGACCGCTGGGTGGCTTCGAGGGCGGCACAAGCGGCGAAGGACGGGGCGGCCCGGGCGAGGCGTTGGAAAGCGTTCGCTCCCGTCGCGGCCGCCCTCGTCCTCGTCGCGGCCGCAGCTCTGTTCATATTCCGGCCGGGGCCTTCGGCGCCGCCGACGATCGTCGTGTTTCCCATCCGCAACCAGAGCGAGGCCCTGGTCGACCGGTATTTCTGCCTCGGCCTGACCAAGGAGATCATCCGGCGGCTGTCCCTGCTGGGTCGGGCGGTTGTCGTCGAGGTCCCCGCGTCCAGGGGCTTGTCGGCTCCGGCGGAAGGCTCTTTGAGCGTCCCCGGCCTCGAACAGGCCGACTATGTCGTGACCGGCGACGCCCGGAGGGATGAAGAGCAGATCTATCTTTCTTTTCTATTCAACCAGGCTCGGCGGAACCGCACCCTCTGGCAAAAAACCTATCGGGAAAAACTGGATAACCTGCCGGACTGCTTGGACGACGTCCTGATCAACATCCAGGAACGTGTGCCAGCGCTTGAAGATCTTCGCGTGACCGCGACGGCCGGGCTTCCGGCCGGCGGGCAGGTCCTCGACCCGTACCTGAAGGGAAACTACCTTCTCTCCTGGATCCAGGAAGGCCAGAAAGACCCCTGGGCGCTTTATCACCGGGGCTCCTTCTACAGCCAACTCGGAGAGCGCGAGGCCAACGAGCTGGCGAAAATCTTTTTCACCCAGGCCCTCGAGACCAATCCGCAATTCGCCCCCGCCTATCTCGGCCTGGCCCAATGCTACACCAACGACGTGAACTTCCACTGGCGCTTCGAGGTCGCGCAGCTCGACAAGGCCGACGAGCTCGTCCTCAAAGCCCAGGCCTTGGCCCCCGACCTGCCCGACTATTTTCGGCTCCGGATCGAGTCGCTCCTCATTCGGGAAGTCGCATTCGGCGGAGACTACGGCCCCGATTGTTTTGCTTTGGCGAAGGACGGCTTGGCGCGGTATCCTTACCACGGCCCCCTTAACTCGATCGTCGGGTACTGCTATTTCCGCCGCTTCGACAGGCTCGGTTCGGAGAGCGACCTCGGCGAGGCGCGGCGCTTCAAAGAGTACGCCTTCTGGTCGGACCCGTTCGCCCTGGCCAATCTGGTCTACGCGGAGATTCTGATGCTGAAGAGGGAGTTCGACAAAGCGTTCAACGTCTGCGCGGGAGCCTTCAAAATCAATCCTTCATCGCTCCTGGAATTTCGAATGGCGGAGATCCATTATTACCGGGGCGAGCTCAAGGAGAGTGAAGCCATCTTCCGTCGCCTCCAGGCGCCGGCCGACGGCAAATTCGGCGAGCTCTACTATCTGGGGATGATCGCGGCGAGGGGCGGCGATGCGGAAGGCGCTCGCCGGATCCTCGGGACCATCGAACTCCTGGACCCCTTGAAAGAAGCCCCGTTCTTCGACAATCTCCGTCTGGCCTCCATTTATGCCGGGCTCGGCGAGATGGAGAAGGCGCGAGGGTTGCTGCGGGCGGTGTTCTCGGCTGAGGTGAATTCGCCCCCCAGCCAAGTCGCCCGCCGCTATTTCGAAATCGACCGGAATTTCGACGGCCTGCGGACGGAATTCCTGGCGGCTAGATAACCAAGGAGGCAACCCATGCCGACGAGCCGGACCATCCGGGTGACACCGAACCTTATGGCCTGCCTGACTGAACTCAAGAAGGCGGTTCAAGAGCTTCCCGCGGGGGAGCGGAAGAAGAGGGCCATGGCCGCGCTCGGCTATCTCGCCAGGACGTTCCGGGGCGAAAAACAGCCTCTGCGGGGCACCCGCTGTCCTCCCGATACCTTGATCATCAAGTGACGGCGTGCTCCTTCGCTCGCTGGCCCTCATCGTCACCGATGACTGTAATTTCCGCTGCCACTACTGCTACAAGAAAAAGCGATCCGACCGGATGCCCGTGGCGCTGGCCCGGCGGGCCGCGACTTTTTTTCTGCCCCGGTTCGCCCGGGACTTCGTGCTGGCGTTTTATGGGGGGGAGCCGCTTCTCGCCTTCGACGTCATCGAGGACGTCGTTCGTTTTATCCGCGTCGAAAGTCGGAAGAGGGGCCGGAGGCCGCGCTTTGCCATCACGACGAACGGCAGCCTCTCGACGCCCGACATCCTCCAGTTTTTTGGGGACCACCGGTTCCGGGTCACTCTAAGCTTCGACGGGGCCCGCCAAAACGCCCATCGAGGCCCCGGTGGCGAGGCGGCCATCAGCGCACTCATCGACCGGCTGTCGGCGTCGTCCCGGACGAAACTCGAGGTCAACTGCGTTTTTACGCCCGCGACCGTCGCCTCCTTGGAGGACTCTCTGGCGTCCCTTCTCGAGCGAGGTGTGCCCAGAATTCGATACAGCCTGTCGATGCTGGAACCGTGGTCGGATGCCGACCTCGAACGGCTCGGGCGTGGACTCGCCGGCGTAAGGGCCCGTCTGGAGAAAAATTTCGGCAAGACGCGAGGATCTCCGGTGGTGAATTTCCGGGAAGGTCGCCGGAGGCAGATCTGTTATTGCCCGGCCGGACAAGACCGCTTGGCGGTTGACCCGAAGGGGAATGTCTGGGGGTGCGTCCTTTTTGCCGACTATGTCCGCGACCGAGGAAGCTCGACGCTCAGGCGGCGATTTTCCTACGGCCGGGTCGACCGGCTCGGCCGGCGTTTCGCCGACGTCTATCGCCGAGTCACGGCGAACTATGCCTGTTTCTCGATGGACCGCGCCGCGACTTCACGGGGGCCGTGTTTTCTCTGTCCGCGGGTCAATCGTTGCTGGGTTTGCCCGGTCAACGCCCGTTTGGCCGAAGGCGACTTCCGCCGTATCCCGGACGCCTTCTGCAAGGTCCGAGCCGCGGAAGACCCGGCAAGATAAAACGTCTTTGTCACGGTTCCTCTTTGATGGTCGCGGGTTCGGCCAGGCGGACGATGAGGGTCCGCTCCGCCTCTGTGACCTCGGCCCCGGTGAAGCGGAGGACGACCCCGGGCACCCGGATAAGATCTTTCCCGTCCTCGTGCCGGACGGCCGGCTTCTCGTCTAATCCGGGGATGACGACCCGGAGGACGAGGGCGACGCCGTTGCTCACGGTCAGGCACTCGCGGTTGACGACTTCGAGGTCGCAGGCGTCATTGAAGAGCGTCAGCCAGCGCTCGTGGATCATCTCGCGCTCGGCCGGGACAACGGCCCGGTTGGCGAGAAAGAGACGGAGGCGGAGAGGGTCGCGGTCGGCCAGGACCTCGACCCGCCATCCCGGCCGCGCGTCGAAGTCCTGCCGGCGACTCTTCAGGGACTCTTGCCGGCTTCGAAAATCCCGGTCAACGGACTTTTTGGTCTCGGCCAGTTCATAAGAACCGAACCCCCGGCTGGGCGCTCCCTGGACCGACTTCTCCAGCCGCTCCCTCAGATACTGGAAGGCGCCGGTCTCCAAATCCTCTTTCCAGGCCGCATCGAAGCGGTTGAGGAGATATCCGAACCACCGGCCGGCCGTATAGCCGTAGCTGCGTATGGCGCCCGGGGCGAAGTCGAGGTCATAGATCCGGTCCAGCACGTCCTTGTCGAGCGTCTTCCACTCGACGTATTCGGCCAGCCCCTCCAGCCGCTGGACCTCGTCTTCGTAGTTCGCCAGACCTTTCTTCAGGTTTGCGAGGCGCCGACGGCGATAGCGCAAGCCCTCGGCGGCCCAGCCGCGCGCGTCCGCCTCGTCCGCGGCCGTAACGGCCCGCTTAAAGGCCTCGACCTCAAGCCGCCGGGCCAGGACCGCCTCCGGAGTATCGAGGGGATAAAAGAACAGGAAGGCGTCGTTGGGCCGCCAGTCCGGGTGCCGGTGGGCCTGGAGGACGTGGAATTTCTCGTGGATGACGTTCCCGACGAACGTTTCGAAAGGCTGAGTTGTCGTGATGGACGCCACCCAGATCCCGGCCAGCTGGATCCTGCGGTTGGAGCGAACGAGGACGTGCTGGCCGGGATAGACGTAGACCCCGCTCCGGCCGGGCACGAGGCTGAATCCTTCCGGCGCGGAGGGCAGGCCGAAGACATAGGTGTTCGTCCCGTCGAAGACGGCGACAGGGATCGTGGCCGGCACGAAACCCGGCCACACGGCCCGGGCCTCATAAGGTTTGAGGGCCTCCATCAGGGCAAAGATATCCGCGCCGGGCCGCGGGCGGGGCAGATGATTGTTCGCGCCCTGCGGGTTGCCTGCGGTCCCAAGCGCGGTCACGGCCAGGGCCAAAGCCGCGGCCTTCGAGATCTTCTTCCACATGAGCATTCTCTCTCACACGTCCGTCATGTTCGCGATGTTCTTTTTTCCGGGTTTCTCCAACATCTGCCAGCTGCGACGGTTCGTCCGGCCCCGCAGTCCTTTGCGCCGCCCGGTTCGCCTCTCCATCCTCCGGCCTTGGTCCAGAACTTTGGACGGCCGGCTTACTTCTCCATGATAGCAGACGAGTCCACAAAGGGAATGGGAAGAAGGTCCTATTTTTGGCCGTCAGCGGCGGCCGGGGACATTCGGCTTGGCGTCCTTGCCCGTCGCCCGCGCCGCCCAGAGGAGCCCCCGCTTGACGATCTCGCACGCCTCGGGGACATCAAAATCGGCCGCCACATGGCCCAGAGACGTGTAAAACACCCGGCCTTTCCCGTAATGCTTCTTCCAGACGACGGGCATGACGACGCCTTCGATCCAGGGCGCATACCGGCCGCTGAAGGTCGTCGTGGCCAGGACTTCGACGATGGGGTCCACCTGCATGTAGTACTGCTCGGACTTCATATGGAAGCGGGTCTTGAGTCCCTTGACGATGGGGTCGTCCGGCTTGACGATGTCGACGTCGTAATCGATAACGCCGCCCGGATGGGCCACCCACTGGCCGCCGACCATGAATTCGTACTCGACGTTCGAGCGGTGAGCGTCGGCCAGCCCGCCGTGCCAACCCGCCAGCCCGACACCGCTCTTCACGGCCTCCTCGAGGTTCCGCTCCTGCTCGGGCTTGATGTCGGACATGGTATAGATGTGGACGATGAGGTCGAGCGCCTTGAGCTTGGCCAGGTCGAGGTAGGAATCCAGGCTGGGCGAGATCTCGACCTGGAACCCCTGGCTCTCGAGCCAGGGCGCGAAAATGTCCACGCATTGCTTAGGCTCGTGACCCTCCCAGCCGCCCCAGACAAAGAGCGCCGACTTCGGTTTTTGGGGCGCCGGGGTCACCTGGGCTATGACGGCGAGACCGGATGCTACGATCCCCCCGGCCAGGAGAGTTCTTAGCAGAAGCTGACGTCTTTTCATCCGGTTCTCCTTCGTTTCGCCTTTCGAATCCTATCGTCCGTTCATTTTGTTCTATATATTCTTGCCTTTGGAATCCATGCATCTCGCTTTCGAGCGCGAAACCCGCCTTTTTTTGTTCCCCCTCTCCGCGAGCGGCTCGCGATATCGATTCACCTCGCCCGCACAGAGGAGCGCTCTACTCCAACTCGCGAAGCCAGATATTCCGGTAGCGGACGGGATGGCTGTGGTCCTGGAGCGAAATGGGCAGCCGGTCCGCGTGCGCGATATAAGGCGGCCGCGCCTTATGGGCCGTCGGCCCCGTCAGGACCGCGTTATCGTGGACGAGGACGCCGTTATGGAACACGGTCATGGTCGCCGGCTGGAGAAGTTTCTTGTCCTCGCCGAAGCGGGGCCGGTGGAAGACGATGTCGTAGGTCTGCCACTCACCCGGCTTCCGGCAGGCGTTGACGAGCGGCGGGAACTGGCCGTAGATCGCGGCCGTCATTCCGTCGGCATAAGTCGTGTTCTCGTGGCAGTCCAGGACCTGGACCTCATAGAGGTTCATCAGGAAGACGCCGGAGTTGCCCCTGTCCTGCCCCTCGCCCTTGGCCGGCGAAGGCGCCATCCACTCGACATGGAGCTGACAATCCCCGTAGCCTTTGGCCGTCTGGATGGATCCGGTCTTAAGGACGACCTCCATATAGCCGTTCTCGACCTTCCAGCGGGCAGGCTGACCCTTGGCATCCGTCCATTGGGAGAGGCTCGTCCCGTCGAAAAGGACGACGGCGTCCGAGGGGGGCGGCACAAGCGGGCCCGCCGGTCCCGGGCTAACGACCGGCGGCAGGGGCCGGTCGGGGTCGTGGACGGTCCACGTCTGCTGCGCCGCGACGGCGACCGCGGCCACGGCCAGAACGAGCAACGAGCGGGGAAACGCTTTCATCGGTTCTCCTTCCTTTTGGGTCCGGGACGAGTCGGACGCCACGCGCCTGCGGTCACATCACGCCTCGCTTCGGGAGCGGGCTTCGGCCGCCGACCACTTCGACGTCCTGTTTCCGTCTCTCGGCCTCTACAACGACCAGCCCGGACGGTACTCCATATGGAGGGACTGGTTGGCCTCGGGCATGTTCGTGAATTCCATCTTTTCCCCGTCCCAGAGGAGGATCGTGTTCTTGTCCTTCACCCGGACGGCGGCATTGGCCAGGAGCATCGCCTCCGTGAGCGGGCCGGAATATGCGGCGAAGTCCGTGCCCGACTTGGTCCCCTTCTTGATGGCCTCGATCCACTCCTCCATGATGCCGGGCGAGCGGGGGATCGTCTTCTCGGGCCGGACGAACTCCTGCATCTTCGACTCGGGTATGAGCCGCGGGTTTTCGCCGTAGACCGCGCACATGAGCTTCCCCTTATCGCCGACGAAGAGGACGCCGCCGCCCTCGTCACCCATCATCCGGCCCGGCTCGAGCTCCGCGGGCCGCGGCGGCATCAGACCGCCGTCGTACCACGTCAATTTGACCGGCGGCATCGAGCCGCGGGCCGGGAACTCGTAAGTGACGACTTCCGCCACCGGGGCATAGTCTTCGGTGAAGATCGTCGAGCTCGCCTGAACGCTCGTCGGATAGCCGAGCTTGAGGGCCCAGAAGGGCTGGTCAAGGATGTGGGCGCCCATATCCCCCAGCGCGCCCGTGCCGAAGTCCCACAAGCCCCGCCAGTTGAAGGGATGGTAAAGCGGATGGTAGGGCCGGAAGGGCGCCGGGCCGATCCAGCAGTCCCAGTCCAGGGTCGAGGGGACGGCCGGGATCTCCCGCGGCGCATTGACCCCCTGCGGCCAAATGGGCCGATTCGTCCAGGCATGGACCTCGGTGACGTTGCCGATGGCCCCGGCCCAGATCCACTCGCAGATGAGCCGGGCGCCTTCTTTGGCGTGGCCCTGGTTGCCCATCTGGGTGACCAGCTTGAGCTCGCGGGCCGTCTTGGCCAGGAGGCGCGCTTCCTTGACCGTGTGGGTCAGCGGCTTCTGGCAGAAGACATGCTTGCCGAGCTTCATGGCGGCCATGGCGGCGACGGCATGCGTGTGGTCCGGGGTCGAGATCGTGACCGCGTCGAGGCCTTTTTCCTTCTCCAGCATTTTCCGGAAATCGCGGTAGGTCCTGGCCTTGGCGTACATCGCCGATTTGTCGGGTTCGTGCTTGTCGGAGCGGAGGAAGTCGGCCATCATGACATCGTCGACGTCGCAGAGGGCGACGATGTTGTCGGTGCTCGCGGCCTGGACGTCGGAGAAGCCCTTGCCTCCGACGCCGATGCAGCCGATGTTCAAGGTGTCGCTCGGGGCCTTCTTCTTCTGCGTCGCCCCGACGACGTGGCGGGGGACGACCATCAGGCCGGCCGCGGCGGCCGCGGACGTGCCGAGGAATTCCCGGCGGGAAAGCGGCGTTTTGTTGTTGTTCATGGTCACCTTCCTCTTTATCCAAAATGGGTCGATTGGTTCCGCGACGTAAGATAGGGGCGGGGGCTGGAAAAAACGAGACAGGGAGCCGAGAAGGCCGGGACAGGGGGCCGGAAAAAGAAACCTCCCGGCGCTCGGAAAACCCTGTTTTTCTCGGGAAAAAGCGGCATTCTTGCTTGCTTATATCACAACCCAGGAAGGGGGTCAACGGGCCGGAGGAGGCCTGGACGAGGCTGCCGCGGAGGCGGTCTTGAAGAGATACGAAGCGCCTTCTGTTAAAATAGAATCACGCGGCCTCGCGACGCCGGGCCGAGAAGCCGTGCTTTACGAGGAGGAGTGCCGATGCGTCAGCCCCGTTCTTCGAACCCCACCGAGCGTCCGCCGACGGCCATCCTGTCGGCCTTTATTGCCGCCCTCTTCGCCGTCGGTACCGCGGCCATCGCCCAGGACGAGCCGTTTATCGTCCATGATACGAAACCCATCATCATGCAGGGGCCTTACCTCAGCGCCCTCTCCGAAACCGGGGCCACGATCGTCTGGACGACGGACACGCCCTGTCATGCCAAGGTCGTCTTCGGGCTGCGGGGAGATCCGTTGTCTCGGGAAGCGGACAACGCCGCTCACGGCCTGCTGCCCATCGGCACGCGCCACGTCGTCCATTTGGCGGGGCTCGAACCGGGGCGGGCGTATACTTATAAAGCCGTGGCGACGCGCGTCGTCAAGATGAAAGCCTATTGGCCGGAGAAAGGCCTCCCCGCGGAGAGCCCGGAAAGGACCTTCACGACCTTCGATAGGGCGAAAGCCGCGGTCTCCTTCAGCGTCGTCGCCGACACCCACGAGGATGCCGCGCGCGTCAAGGACCTCCTCCGGGTCGTGGAGGAGCAGGCCACGGAGTTTCTGGTCCACCTCGGGGACGCCTACCACGGCCTGGAGAACGAGGACCAGCTTTTTGGCCGTTGGCTCGGACCCGCGGAGCGTGCCCTGGCCGGGTCGAAGCTCCTCCTGTTCGTCCGCGGCAACCACGAGATGCGCGGCGCTTTCGCCAGGGATCTTGTGGATTATATCCCCACACCGGAAGGGCGGTACTACTATGCCCGCGACCACGGCCCCCTCCATCTCATCATCCTGGACACGGGAGAAGACAAGGCCGACGAGACGAATGTCTATGCCCGACTCAACAAGGTCGAGCCTTACCGGCGGGAAGAATTCGCCTGGCTCGAGCGCCACCTGGCGACCGACCGGCGGGCGGCCGAGGCGCCGTTCCGCGTCATTCTCCTCCATCAACCCCATTGGGGTTGGACCGGCGAGCGCGGGGACGAATGGACGGCCCTGGCCGACAAAGGGAAGATCGACCTCGTCCTCGGAGGGCACTTCCATCGGCTCCGGACGGTCAAGCCCGGGACTCAGGGTAACGAATTCACGGCCCTCGCCCTGGGACAGGACCAGGTCGCTCGAGTCGAAGCCACGCTCCGTGAGCTCCGTGTCACCGTCTACGGAACGGATGGGACGGTGGCCGA
>Ga0224495_10000875_pt1 | contig 22687 bp, 23 predicted proteins | sample SF_Jul11_sed_USG_FD_168128 | JGI IMG/M metagenome (GOLD analysis project Ga0224495, IMG submission 168128) | Sediment microbial communities from San Francisco Bay, California, United States - SF_Jul11_sed_USGS_4_1 | ecosystem: Environmental > Aquatic > Marine > Sediment | place: USA: California...
GACAAGTATTCGAAGTCCAGGGAAAGCCCTTCGAGCCATATGCCATCTTTTGCTGATACATCGGCAGTAAGTGTAAGTTAATATACCTTGGGGAAAGCCCTTCAATACCTTCCGCAATCAATGCTTCGCAAATTCTGTCACGGCTTACACCAAGAGCGTCAACATCAAGGACCATCGGATAGACATAATACGCATGAGTACAGTCCGGTTTGATCACTGGTGGTCGTAAACCTTTCAAACCCGTAAGCCCAGTCGTGAGCCGATCTGCGGATTGTTGGCGGGAAGCGACAAACTTCTTTAATTTCTTGAGCTGCTCAATGCCTATGGCACATTCGATCTCGCCGAGCCGGAAGTTATAACCGATCATATTGGCAAGGTTAGTTACCCCCTTGCCGTCCACAACAGCTTCGGCATGATTTCGAATCAATTGCAGACGCTCACAAATGTCATCATCGTTGGTAACGAGAATTCCGCCCTCGCCTGTATGAATGTGCTTATGATAATTCAGGCTATAGCTGCCGACATGCGCCAGGGTTCCAGCATATTTACCCTTATAAAATGCACCCGGCGCCTGCGCTGCATCAGAAATCACCTTCAATCCATGTTTTGCAGCAATTGCCATCAAGGCATCCATGTCGGCAGAATGACCAAAAATATCCACAGCCATGATCGCTTTGGTATAGGGTGTTATGTTGGCTTCAACAGACTTTGGATCAAGATTAAAAGTTTCAGATTCGATATCGGCAAAAACAGGGATTGCATTCCAGTGTAAAATGGCAGTTGCGCTGGCGCACATCGTCCATGGGCTGACAATTATCTCATCACCTGGTTCAATGCCGATTGCCCCTACCGCAGCAATCAAGCCTGATGTTGCGGAATTTACGGTTATGGCATGTTTAACGCCAAAATAAGCAGCACAGGAACGCTCAAATTCCCGAACTTTTGGACCACCGTAGAAGTCTTCATGCCAGGTACCCAAAAATTGAGATAAAACACCGCTCTCAATGACCTTTTTGGCCGCTTCCACCTCTTCGGCGCCAATCGGATTATAACGCTTAAAAGTAGTTTGAATCGTTTTGGGGCCGCCCAATAGGGCAAGTTTTTCTGTGTTTGAGGTACTCATACGAAACATCCTGTGATGAAATAAAATATTTTTAGCATATAATTTTATTATAACGTAATGGAAAATTCTTTAACTTGTTCACAAAGCTTCTGGGCAGCCAGCGATGATTCACCCGTACTGGCAAGTGTAGCGCCCTGTGTTATAGACCTATAGATATTATCCACAGCCTTACTCATGGCTGCAGGATATTCCCCTGCTCGACGAATACCTTCATCAAGCATACGATAACCTTTAAATGTTGTACTATTGATGGTACGACGTTCCCGCCAGAACATTCCTCCATCTTCCATGGTTAAAACGCCCAGCGAGAAGACAAGCTGCAGTTCAAATATTGCAAAGTCCCCCGCGTGACCAGAAACAATATGTACAGGTATGCCTTGAGAGGTCTCAAGCCATACAGGAACCGTCGGATCGTCGGGGAAAAAATCCTGAATAGGTTGACCAACCTTGACGATTTTTATTTGACCAACCAGTAAGTGCAAAAGATCGAGCATGTGTGAGCCATTATTCAAAATCCCTTTGTTGTATATCCCGACTACCGATCGCAATTGTCCCCATCGGCCTGCCTCGATGTCGGCCTTAAGCTTAACAATATACGGATCAAAGCGTCGTGAATAATTTACTGTCAGCAAAATATTACTTTTACGACATTTCTCAACCAGCCTTTCAGTCTCTAAAACCGATGTTGTAACGGGCTTCTCACAAAAGATCAGCTTTGGCTTTAAACTTAAAGCCGTTTCGAGATCATGTGCGTGGCAAGGTGTTGGCGAACAAATGCTGATTATATCAAAATGATACCCGGCGTCAGCCACATCATCTATCGACGAAAACCCGGTTGATATACCCCAGGCATCCATAAATGCCAGACGACGTTTCTCGTCTGGCTCCACACACGCATCTAAACTGAATCTCCCATCTCGCTTGAAAGCGCCCGCATGGGTGTAGGGTAGTTCGCTTGCAGGTCGACCCAAATCAAAGGCGCCTGCAATATTACCGCAACCCACAATTAAAACGCTTAATTGTGGCATATCAAAACAGGCTCCAGTCAAGCGCGGTTCCGCGTTTTACATCCTGCTTTACTTTTTTGCCCATAAGATGTTCCAGGTATTTTGTGGACATACCAAAACCTGGACGAATTGCTCGAATATTTTCGCGTGTCAACACATCGCCGATTTTAAGGTCTTTCACCACATATAACGAGCGACGAAACTGGAGAGATTTTTTTTCTGCCTCGGTAGGCCCATAACTTATCTGCCCCAAAGCCTGCCATACTTTCTCTGTTTCAGAAACGAGTAATTTCATTTCTTCTGGTTCCATTGAAAAAGTAGAATCAACGCCGCCGTCTGCGCGTCTAAGTGTAAAATGCTTCTCGATGACCGTAGCGCCCAATGCCACACTTGCTACAGACACCGCCGTTCCCATGGTATGGTCGGAAAGGCCAACCTCACAACGAAACAAATCTCGCAGGTGGGGAATTGTCAAAATATTGCTGTTTTCCGGCGTCGATGGATACGTGCTGGTGCACTTGAGCAAGATTAAATCTTTACAACCTGAATCGCGCGCGGTTTGCACTGTCTCGCCTAATTCTGCCACGGTAGCCATACCAGTGGAAATAATCAGCGGCTTGCCGGTCGCAGCTACGCGCCGGATTAACGGTAAGTCTGTATTCTCAAACGAGGCGATCTTATAACAAGGCACATTCAGATTTTCAAGAAAATCCACGGCCGTATCATCAAATGGCGTACTAAATGCAATGATGCCAAGCTCGTGAGCCCGTTCGAAAATTGGCTTGTGCCATTCCCAGGGTGTGTAGGCTTCGCCATATAGTTTGTAAAGTGAAGTGCCCGTCCATAAATTCCCCGGGTCACTGATATGAAATTCGCGCTCATCCAGATCAATCGTCATGGTATCCGCGGTATAGGTCTGAAGCTTTATGGCATGAGCGCCTGCCCTGGCGGCTGCCTCTACAATTTCCAGCGCTCTTTCCAGCGATTGATTGTGATTGCCTGACATCTCCGCAATGATGAAAGGTTTATGATTTCGTGAAATGTTGGTATTTGCTATAGTGATCATTTTTTTCCTGTTGAATCCATATAAGCAGATATATATTCAAGATAACGATGATAATCTTTTAAACAGTCTCGAATAGAACCGTGAAGTATTTTGCGATCTATGTCGTTATAATCGTGTACTAAAATATTTCGAAGTCCCGCGCTTTTAGCAATTTGTTCGGCGAAATTTTCTGGATAAATCCCAAATTCGGCCAAAATAAGAAAGGTATCTTTGTAGGCAAGCCGACTACTTCTTTCTTTCCCGGTTGCCAGTTCACTGATAAGATGCTCATTGGCATCAACAGCACGCATCACGATACGTTCAACTATCCTCTCCACTGCGGCAAGTCTTATGTGATCGGCCGTCAAAGATTCGAGCGTTTCATCTCTAAATTGCAGCAACATGGAAAGATCATCGGCAATTAACTGAAGCTTTCGACGAACAAACTCAAGTCTAATCATAAATTACAGTTAATAATTCTTTTCATAAATTTGTTGGGCGAGATAATCCATTTTTTTCACGAACAAATTATTTTCAAGTTGAAATAAATCCGCAGAATCCACAAAATCACGATACGCATAAGCGCGGTATTCACAATACAGGTCGGGATCGCCCCAGATCAGTATTGACCGATTCATCACCTCAAAGCGAAATAGCGGATCGGCTGTTTCAAGTCGAACAAGATCCAAAGGATTTTTTGAAAAAAATCTTCTGAGTATCTTATAACAATTCCAAAAATTTTCAGCAGGACATCCCAGCAAAGCGATATCCACATCGCTGTCTACACCAGGTAAAGGATTTAATTTTGCCCAGGATCCAAACAAAACAATCAGTTTAAGATTTAGATCCCTGGCTACAGAATCCATTTGATCCGGATTTATCGAAAATTGTGAACAAATAGATTTTGCGTTGTTTTCCATGATTGCTTCTTTAGGTCATTTCGGCATAACTCTGACGAGTTGCCTCAAGAATGCAATGGTGTTGTGCTGCAGTTAGTCTCATTTATTTCAATTAAGTTCCATTGTTGTAATCACGACAAAAAGCCTATCAACTCAGGGTAATTACTTTCAACAGCACAAGCCACAAAAGCTACATCGCTGATCATGGTTCAATCTTGACCCCAAGTTCGCGACAGTATGAAACCATAGACTGCCATCCTTCCCGGGCAATGTGATGTACCACCGCCATATCCAGGGACTGGTATTCATGTATCGCCACATTTCGAAAACCGGTCATAGAGATCATTTGCCGGGCCGTTATTTCTGTGATGATATTGTTTCTTAGCAGTAAAGAAAAAGAATCACCGCTGTTTTGTGGAATGCCAAAATGATGCACTGCGATGATATGGATGGCCATGTCTATCGTGGCCTGACAAGCTCGTTCAACATTCAGTATAAGGGCATCAATATGAGTAAAGCTCTTTAACTGGGGATCAAATTGATACTCTTCTTTAACTCGTCGAAGCGATCTTTCAATAATAGCCGCTTTATTAAAACAAATATCATCTAATTCTATAGGCATTTAAAACCTCGCGTCGCTGATCTTGAAATGCCAGATACATCCCCATTAATGTTGCGGTCATCAGGTCTGTATATCCCCTATCCTTTACGTAAATCTCCCGTCCGGTTAGAATCGCCTCTTTTGCATAGACAAGATTGGCTGATGAAATAATCCCGATATCCAGTTTCAGGCCAGATGCAATTGTGAAATCGGTGGCCAGAGACATCCGGGATATATCATCAATTTTTTTACCGAAGAAAGGCAGTACGGCAACATCTATATCGCTGTCAGGACGCATGTGATCTGTCAGGGCGCTACCTAACAAAAAAATAGCGCTAAAACGGGGATCATCCCGGAAGGTTTGTATAATTTTTTCCACAATATTTGAATTAAGCATCTTGATCATCCATGGCTCAATATTAATGAGAACTAAAAATATTCATTTTTTTGATCTCTCCCCGTTATTCAACAGGAAGTCAAGTATTGTTTCACCATACATACAGTTCCTCGGCTGCAAAAGCCAGCTGATCTTGATTTATAGAAAATTGTGAATAAATGGATTCAGTGTTATTTTTCATGATCACCTTTTCATCTTACCGGCTTGACTCCATATGCATCCCTGCAAAAATTCAGTAATTTTTTGTGAAAATCAAACCGCTCCGGAGTGGCTTTGATCATTTCCATGAATAATTGTGTGAGTCGGTCAGCATCTTCTTTATACTCGTGATTCACAAAATGAGCAAGGTATTCGCGCATCCGTTGTAAATGTGTGAGCTGTCTTACGATTAAATTCAAATGTTCGGTCATAATAGAACACCCTGATTTTTTGCGATCTGGTAAATCGGCTTATTTTTGTATGTTCATTTACCACGATATCAACATGTAAATCCAGATGCTCTTTGATTGCAATTTTGCACCGCAATGCCGACATAAGTGTGTACCTGATTCGATTGCCTCTTTAACTTTAGATAGATCCGGTTACCGCATATCACCAAGATATCGAAAAGCAGATAGTAGTTAATATTTCAAAAACTTGTTTTCTGTTTTTACAAGATTGTTTAATTTCCCTTTCTCTTGAAAAGCTCACTAATATTTAATATGCTGTAAAGAAAATAGTCTGTGGGTGATTTATTTCCGTGATTCGTCAGACGGTCTAATAATAGTTTTTTAGCCTTATCCTTATCAATAAATTTTGGCAAGATATCATAATCCATCTTTTCAAAATAAGATTGAAAACAAGTGCTGTACATATAACTGGTTGTGGGGGCATGAAATCCAATTTTTTTCGACCATACATGAATTTCTGGCATGAATTTTTCCAGAAATTTTTTCAAGTGATACTTCCCAATTTCTACCTTGGAATCTTTCCGTCCTGGATCAATTAAGTTTTGAACGGGTATGGAAAATACCAGTTTAATAAAATCCTCATCGAGAAAGGGCGCTATATGCGTCATGTCATTTATTTTTGCCAAACCATCAAAAAGGCTGACATGTTGCGATGTAACCGTACAATACGCTAACATTCGCTGAGCATTATAAATCGAAGGACATATATTCGATATTGCCGAATACAGTTCTCTTCGTCTATTCATCACCTGTTCCATTATCTCCATGCCATTTTTATTGAGAATTTGAAGATATGCATTCAAATTGTAAGCAGTATCAATCTGCTCGAGTGCTTCAGGTATTGGCAAATGTTCTCTCGACTTAAAATAGTCGAAAGTGTATTTCTCCATGCCGTAAAACATCTCGTCTGGACCAGATCCCGTTACCAGAAGCCTTGATTTGCCATGATTTATGGCATTCAATGCATAACATATCGTGGGGGCATAAGTGTTCTGCAAAATCTTATTTTTCCACAATAATTCCAAACCCTCCCTGTATTTATGGGAATCGATCGATGCAATATGAGCAATAGAAGGGAAATGTTCCAATAATGTGGAAAGCTTACTCAAATCATTATTGTTATGGTTTATATAAGCAGTATGTAGTAACTCATATGGCGATGATGAGGCTGATGCCGTGGCAACAAGAGTTGAACTATCAACTCCTCCAGAGCAAAGGATCAGGGGCTGAAAATGCAATTTGGTAGACCATTTACTCAAATGGGTTTCTATCCACCAGGTTATATCATTTAAATCCCTGGATTGTCCTTCGTTAATAAAACCAAAAAATTCCTTCGAAGGATGTCCATCTTGAGTCAAACCTGGTAGAGAAGTTTTGTTGGTTGACACCCAATGGAAAATGCCAAATTCAAGTATATCCACTTCTTTCATCGATGTTGTGTTTTCTAATTTCATATAAAAATCATTCAGTTTTATAGCTCAGATATTTCTCTGCCTTTATTTCGAGAGGTATTCGTTGGCAAAAATTCCTACGTTCAATATAATCCAGCCAAGACGTGGACTAATTATACTACCTGGATTAATAGCAAGACCCAGTTCATTTGACAACAGATCTTGCCCTATAGTCAATAATTCCTGCCCCTCGCTGGATTTCCGAATTGCATCAAAATTTTCATCGAATGGCACCCTGAAGCCATTTTTTTTCCCGAATGGCGGTAGCGTTGGAATGTAGTCATTCACAATTTTTTCAACAAAACCCTTGCGGTGCTTCAACAATATTACTGGATCATCCCGAAGTGCAAGGCAAACGATGTTTGGATCAAGAAAGGGAGCCCTGATTTCAACAGAGTTGGCCATACTCATTCGATCATTGCGTTGTAACAGCGATACCAAATGAGTTTTTATTTCCAACTCTCTTGAGACACTGGCAGAAGAAGTCGACAGATTTCTTAAACTCTTAAGATCTCCTTCAGCCCTGATAAAGTCAAAGGGTTTACCTTGAGCACTCGAAATAAAACATGCCTCGTCCGACGGTTTCAGGTATTCTCTAAAGGCAAAAGATTCATTTTTATATTCATCGTAATGGCTATAACCAAAGAAAAGCTCATCAGCTCCTTCGCCCGTCAATAAAACCTTACCTGACTTTCGTACGGCCTGGCACATTTGCATATAAGCTAGACTATGAGGATGCTCAAGTGGTCCGCCATGCGCTTTAATTGCCAAGCGCATTTGAGAAATCATAGATGACGAATCAAATGTTACAATTTGGTGAAGTAAACCAAGATTATCTGCAGTTAGTTTTGCGCGAGCGCTTTCATCTAAACCCTCAGTAAATTGAACAGTTACGGCTTGTTTTATATTATTAGCGCCTTCAGAATGAGTTGCAACTACAGCAAGAGCTGCAGAATCAACCCCACCGGACAAAGCAATTTGAACTGGTACGTCGCAATTTAATCTTCTTTCTACTGCAAGTTCAAATTGATGACGATATTCATCCGGGTTAATATTGGTTGTGGCATATTTTACATTAACCTCTGTTAATTTATCAAGCAATGAGGTCGAATAGTAACTTTGCCAACTATCAGACTCCTTGATGGTCCAGGAATCCATATTGAAAGTAAAAGTGGCGCCTGGCGCTAATTCGCGAATTCCAATGAAGAAAGTTGAACCTAAAAATCTATTTTTATAAAGTAAGTAGTGACCTAAAGTGACTGAATTAACACGAATCGATGGTATGAAAGGAAGTATTCCCCTCTCTTCAGAAGAAAATACTGCAATATTAGAGTCAATATAATAATAAAGTGGTTTTTTACCAAAACAATCTCTGCCGCCAAAAACCTCCCTTGTGTTTTTTTTGTATTGCAGGAATGCAAAAAATCCAGGGGTGCTACGTATAGTTTCATATCCAGAGGGTTGTCTCAGCAGATTTAGGAATATTCTGGTATCCCCTTTCTCATTAATATTAAACCTCTCGCCCAGACTGGCATAATCGTAGAGTTCCCCGTTATACACAAAAATTTCATCTTGATCATAAATTGGTTGGTTTGAGTGCGAGGTTAAGTCCACTATTGAAAGACGCCAATGTCTAATCGCGATAGATCCATCAATAACTTCCTCAGTAAAATCCGGACCTCGATGATTCAGAGTATCCGGAGGAATGACTACTTTTTGAAATGGATGTTGCTCATTTCTTTTTATAACGCAAGTAAATCCGCACATTAGTCAAACTTCAGTTTCATTAAAATAAATTCATCGCCCAAATCATCGCAAAGCGAGAAGCCCAACTTGCTGTTTAAGTGTATGTTCCTGGAATTATCTCTTCTCGTTCTCGCCAGAATTTCAATGCCATGAAACTCTTCTCGTAAAAAATTTAAAAAACTAAACATGGCTTCTTTTGCAATACCACGCCCCAGATATCGACTTTCCCCAATGTATTTCCCGATTTCGAGGCCACGGTCAGTAAGACAGAGATTAACACCTCCAATGCTAATATTTTCTTCATCATTAACTATCATGAAGTCGATTCTGGGAATCAATGCATATCTGTTTATAAAGTTAGCATGTTCAGCAGGAGAAATTTTTCTGATCGCAGAAGTCATGTTCAATACATTGTCCGCGTTTCTTAATCTCAAGACTTCATTCGGATCGCATTCAAAAATCCAGATAAAGTGAAATTTTTGAGCACTACTAACAAATGGCTGCGGTACTTTCTTCTCTGAAGTTAACCGTTTCTTTTTTTCAAGAAAACTATCTACTGAAATCAAATGACCCCCGATACTCAGCCTGCCATCAATATGTTGGCAACCTCATTCCCTGTCCAGCTTTCCATAATTTTATATGCTGAAGTTGAAAGAGATATGAGTTGATTTTGTGCTTGCATTAAACTTTCGATAGCATTCAAAATATCTTGTGATACGTCGCCAGAATCGCTTAATTTTATAATCGCGCCTGCACTGGATAGAGCATCTGCACATTCAAGTTGATTTTCAGCAACTATCCTTACTATCGCTGGTAATCCAAGGGCACAACGCTCCCAGGATGCAACACCCCCAGCGCCGATTGCTAAATCTGCCGCCGCCATCAGCGTTGCCATTTTGTCAGTTTGTATATGGCAAATAAATCCATGTTGTTCGCACTGTGCTTCAATTTGATTGCGAAACGGGTGCAACATCCCGATTACAACATCTACATATAAATCGGGAATATCAATCCTGGTTATTGCATTGATTGCGCAGGTCGTGTAGTTGTATATATCTACACCGCCAAAAAATATTAAAATACGTTTAACCGTACCATTACGAAACCTGGGTTGTGCATGCAATTGACGAAACTCTTCTCGCAACAAGGCATACCGTGGTCCAAGAAGCAACTGGCAACGAACGGGTACTTTGCCGATGTAACGCTTATCCATTTCTAAATAGAAATTCTGGTCTAGTAATACATCACAATCATGCTGACGATCGGCAATATCGTCAATTGCCATTATCTTCTTTGCATTTTTTTGCATTTTGCCTTCCCAACGTATATCCAATGCATAATGGTCAACTATGAGCCAATCCCACGATTGATCCGATAACGCCTGAATACTAGCTTCAGCGTCAATCGTTTGGCTTGTTCCCAGCCAATATGCATGAGCCAAATCATCCATTTCCTGATCATTTTGAACTGTATTTAACAACGTAAGCTCATGATTTTTTCCTGCAAGCATACGACAAAGGTGATCAGGTAAATTACGACAAACAAAACGAGTCTGAACTGAGTTTTTCTTTAAAGAATCCGCCAGAGTCAGGCAGCGCATAAAGTGTCCTGTTCCGATTTGGCTTGATGCATCTACCCGGATTGCTGCTTTTTTAGTTCTTCTCAAACAACCACCATGTGACATCATCAAAGCCTGCCAAATCATAAATATGTCCCCAGAAAAAACCATAATCCAGTAACTTCACATCAAAATTTTCGATGAAAAGCTTTCCGAAATCACGTTTAAACAGCTTATCCTTCTCACCCTGATATTCAATCGATACTGGAGTACGGTTAAAATATTCACCCATCAATATATATTTTCGAGAGTAACTAAACATCTTTTTCATATGGTCAAGCAGTTGATCAGGGTTAATGTGAATCAAAACTCCCATCGTAAAAACTAGGTCAAACGAACCATTCTCAAATTTGCTATCGAGAATAGCACCATTAAATGCATTGTCAAAATCATATCGCGAAGTTATAAACTTAAAAGCCGGCTCGCTAATTTCAATAATGGAAGGTCTGGCCTCCGGTAGAACTCGCTTGAGATTCTCAATATTTCGTCCAATATTGCATCCACACTCCAGATAATTCGTTACTTCACCATTTGTACCTTTAAGCATTATTTCCCAGGCTTGGGATCCTAACGTATAGTCAAATTCGCTATTTTTTTTAATATAGTCATCGGCATATGACTTAGCCCAGAAATGTTCCTGATCGCTATTAAATGACATTTTGCACTCCTTTTTCAATAAATTTAAAACTTGGTTAAAATTTTTTATTCATAATTACAGGCGCAAGAATTTCTGCCCGAATCCAATCATCCGGGGTGTCAATATCTTGAACACGCCAACGTGGAATCATAACAGGAAAAGAGTGGCGCTCAAAAACGCGTTTACCTTCTATCCATGCGGCAGGGCGCCCCCAATAGAATTGCCCGGCGTCATGTAATGCCGTCGGCAAGTCCTGTGAACGAGTCTCGAAATGTTCCGGAAAGAACATTTCGAGACCGCCGTCAGTAGTCTGTTTAAACGAACGAAAAATCGGGGAAGCAAAATCGGTAACGGTGAAAGCATAGGCCCACTCGCCCGACTCTAACGCCTCCAAGCCCCGTTTTAAATCGTTCGCAATCACAAAGGGTGCCGTCGCATAGATACAACATACTGCCTGCACATCAATTTCTTGATTCAAAATCCATTTTGTTGCATGGGCGATAACCTCTGTTGTTCCCGCATAATCATTCGACAACTCCGGCGGTCGTAAGAAAGGAATTTCTGCACCCCACTTTTGGGCCACCTCTGCAATTTCGGTATCATCCGTAGAAACGATTATACGATCAAACAAACCTGAAGATTTGGCAGCTTCAATCGACCACGCAATCATGGGCTTTCCAAAAAATTCTTTAATATTCTTCCGCGGAATACGTTTGCTTCCTCCGCGCGCGGGAATAACTGCTATTTTCATACTTAAACCGCCTCACCCAATGCTGCTGTCACTTTATCCTGTTGTGACTCTGTAATCCCAGGGTACATAGGCAGACTGATTGCTTCAGCATAATACCGTTCGGCTTCAGGGCAATGTCCGGCCTTGAAGCCAAGTTGTTCATAATAGGGCTGCCTGTATACAGGTATATAATGCAAATTCACGCCGATGCCTGAAGCGCGCAGCGCCTCAAAGACTTCACGACGATTCCTGTTGATTTTGTCTAACTTTAAACGTATGACATATAAATGCATACCAGAATAACTATCCGAAATTTGCCATGGAGTGACCACAGGTAAATGACTCAATTTCTGATTGTATCGGTTTGCAATCACATGGCGCTTTGCAACAAACTCATCCAGGCGTTTCATTTGGCTTAAACCAAGAGCCGCTTGTATATCAGTTATTCGATAATTAAAGCCGAGAGCAATTTGTTGATAATACCATGGTCCGTCAGATTCATGAGTCATTTCGTTTACGTCGCGAGTGATGCCATGACTGCGCAATAGTTCCATTTGCCTGGCGAGCTGCGCATCGTTAGTAAGTGCCATGCCGCCTTCGCCGGTGGTGATGATCTTAACAGGATGAAAACTAAATACAGTAATATCACTGTAACGACAATTACCAATAGGTTCGCCGCGATATTTACCGCCAATGGCGTGGGAGGCATCTTCTATGATTTTAAAACCATAACGTTGGCTCAAAGCATAAATACCGGCCATATCACAGGACTGGCCGCTAAAGTGTACGGGTATAACTACTTTGGGCAAGCGACCGGATTTTTCAGCCAATGCCAATTTTTTCCCCAGGGAATCCACGCTCATATTGTAAGAAAATGGATCAATATCTATGAAATCTATCTTTGCGCCGCAATACAGGGCGCAATTAGCGCTGGCCACGAAAGTGATCGGACTTGTCCAAACAAGATCATCCTTACCCACACCAAGCGCCAGGCATGCAATATGGAGAGCGGATGTGGCACAATTAACGGCTATAGCATGTTTAACGCTGCAATACTCAGAGACTGCTGTTTCAAAGGAAGCAACCGCCGGGCCTTGGGTCAAAAAGTCCGAACGTAGCACACTCACAACTGCCTGAATGTCGGTTTCCGAAATATCCTGACGACCGTAGGGAATCATTATTTTTAGACTTTACCGATTTTATTTCGGTTTTGTTCTATCCATGTCCGGAGTGTCTCTACGCTCATCCACTCCGGATTATTGTCTGAACTATAGATGAAGTCTTGCGAAACCTTTTTTCCATTGTTTATGCGTTCAGGGTCTTCGCTCCAGTTATGAATTGCAGGTAAAATTTTATAGTGATCCGTATATTCGTAGGTATGAAGAGCGTCCTCAGTACCAATCATCTGTTCGTGAAGTTTTTCTCCCGGGCGAATGCCTACGATATCATGATGCGCCTCTGGCGCAATCGCCTTGGCAATTTCGGTAATTTTCATGGAGGGGATTTTTTTAACGTAAATTTCTCCGCCTATCATGTCTTCAAATGCATGCCATACAAGGTCAACCCCTTGTTCCAGGGTAATCATAAAGCGGGTCATGCGTACATCGGTAATGGGCAGTACACCCTTTTCGGCAATGGATAAAAAAAATGGAATAACCGAACCGCGAGATCCCATAACATTGCCATATCGAACCACAGCGAAGCGTGTATCGTTATGCCCTGAATAAGAATTTCCGGCGACAAAAAGTTTATCTGAAGCAAGTTTGGTAGCGCCATAAAGATTTGCCGGGCTGCTGGCTTTGTCGGTAGAAAGAGCTACAACTCGTTTAACATTTTGATCAATACAGGCATCGATAAGATTCATGGCGCCCATAATATTGGTTTTTACACATTCAAAGGGATTGTACTCTGCGGTAGGTACAATCTTGGTCGCAGCCGCATGAACAACAAAATCAATTCCATCAAGCGCACGCATCAGACGATCCTTATCGCGCACATCTCCGATGAAAAATCTCACCCGATTGTCTACGTTATAAAGCTTGGCCATTTCCCACTGCTTCATTTCGTCCCGTGAAAAAATTACCAATCGGCGAGGGTTGTATTTGGCCAACGTGAGCGGCACAAAAGTATGACCAAATGATCCGGTACCGCCGGTGATTAATATGGATGAATTTTTTAGCATTTTATTTAATTTGTACAATGTATAACTTTTCAGCAACGATCAAGTAGCCTTTCATGGTACAAGCATTTCCTTTGGAGTACCTTTTGCCACGACTTTACCCTGTTCCAGCCGATATAACCTGTCACAATGTTCCACGGTAGATAAACGGTGGGCAACAATGAGTATGGTCTTGCTGCCATGAAGAGCGGTTACGGCTCGCATAACGCCCTGCTCGGTTGAGGTATCGAGCGCACTGGTGGCTTCGTCCAACACTAAAACCGCAGGGTCATGATATAACGCACGGGCAATACCAATGCGCTGTCGTTGACCACCTGAAAGCCGAATGCCCCGCTCGCCCACAATAGTTTCGAGTCCATTTGGCAAGCCGGCAACAAATTCCTCCAGTTGTGCATCTTTTATTGCTCGCTGTACGGCAACATCATCAATTTCTTCATTAGGCAACCCAAAAGCCACGTTGTGACGAAGCGTGTCGTCGGTAAGGTAAATAGCCTGCGGCACATAGCCGATCTGATTCTGCCATACACGTAAATTTTTCTGAATGTCGTCTCCGTCTACCAGAACCTTTCCATCTGCGGGAGGCAACAATCCCAATATAATATCCACCATAGTGCTTTTACCCGAACCGCTTGGGCCAATAAAGCCCACAGTTTCACCTTTTGATATGATGATGGATACGTCGTCAATCGATTGAGCTGACGCGCCCGGGTAAATATAGCTGATGTTTGAAAGACAAATTTCATTTTTAAAAAAGTAATTCGTTGTATTATCGCTTTCCAGAATTAAGTCGGGTTCAACGATGGTCTGCCTGGCTTCTTCATACATAAGGTTAACCGATGGAAGCTGGTAACGTAATAACTGAATGCCTGCTATCATCCGGTTAACTGAAGGCAACAATCTGAAAGCTGCAGCGGCAAAAAGTCCTAGGGTTGGAACAATCCTCTCTGTGCTAAACCCTTGTCCAAGCATACTCATAACCAGAAGAGCCAAACCCGTTACGGCGAGAAGTTCAAGCCATAATCTGGGGAGTTGTTGCAATATAGCTTGAGACCCTGCGACTCTTGCCCCTTGAGAACTATGTAATTGAAATTGCGCAAGAAAAGTTTTCTCCCTCCCGAGCAGTTTTACATCTTTGACTCCGCCTAAACCCTGATACATATGTTTACCGCGCAGGGCGTCATGATGCTGACGAGCCTCACCCCAACGAGTAATGCGACTTCGTGTAACGGAATGAAAACTCCAAACAGCCACCCCTAATACTATTATCAAAATCATAACCCCCAGGGGCTCTGCCATTAACAACAAAACGACAATACCTAAAAAAGCCAGACTTTCAGTTAGCATTGTCATGCTGCTGCCGATTACCGAAGTGAATACGTTCACTTCTCCGATATTGTGTGCTAATTGTGCTGAATTACGCTGCAGATGAAAAGTATAGGGTAGACGCAGATAAGTGCTAAAAAGTCGTTGGGCAAGGTTTGTCTGAATACCAGACGAATAACGAACTTGCCGCCATGCAATAAAGGCAAGAAATAAATTTTTTATGAAGAAAATACCCACAAGTACCAGCAAAACACCTACAATCAATTGATTTTGAGTGGGATTGCCCAAATAGGCAACTACAGGCGCAACAATCGGATAGCGAATAGTTAGATCTTTTTGTCCCATTATGACCATAACAGGAAAAAGTATGCCAACACCTAGTGTTTCCAGCCACATACCAATGAACATGAGAAAGAACAAGAAGAACATTTTCTTGCGCTCTTTGGGAGTAAGGATCGCTCTGATTTTTTTATAGGTATTCATGTGCAAATAAATTATGGCAAGAGGTAGTATTATTTATGAACTGTATCCAGAAACTTTGATAAATATTCAAGATAACTATGATGATCTTTTAAACAGTCTCGAATAGAGCCGTGGAGTATCTTGCGATCTATATCGTTATAATCTTGTACCAGAATATTACGAAGTCCCGCGCTTTTTGCAATTTGTTCTGCAAAATCTTCAGGATACACCCCCTACTCAGCCAGGATAAGAAATGTATCTTTGTAGGCCAGCCTTGTGCCGCATTCTTTAGCAGTATTCATAATACAAATCAGGGTCGCCCCAAAGCAAAATGGATCGATTCGTTGTCTCATAACGAAAAAGAGGGTCGGTGGTTTCAAGACTAACAAGATCCAAAGGGTTTCCAGAAGATCCACCGATGTGTCATCAAGAGGTATGGTGAAAGCATTGATACCCAATTCACGAGTCAGGTCAAAAATTGGCTTGTGCCATTCCTACGGATTGTGCACTTCGCCATAGAGTTTATAGAGAGAAGTACCCGCTCAAAAGGGGCATGATTTTTGGATATATTTATTTTATCCCTGTAAATGATTTTTTTTTCTTAAACTTTTTCTTTAAAGCGTTTTATCTGGCTCTGCAAATCCCTTGCGAACAAGATAGGCAACAATATCATGAAATATCTCGATTACAAATTCCGCCTCAGTGACAATAAAATTTAGTTTTTCTACTTGTTGTATTGTTTCCTGTGGATAATGATGAGAAAATTTATTACGTAATATGGCAGCCGTACCAAATTCTTCAGCAGAGCGAATTGCTCCCAGTTTCTCCATTAAGAGCGTTCGGTCACGACTGGATTTATTGCTCAGGTCTTCTTGTTCAAGGTAGGCAATTCCGCGAAAAATTTGATCCTGTATCATGGAAACACATTGTGAATAACGAAGGATCAATGCATCGATTGACTCTTCCTGTTCATCGGTCATATTTTTCAGCGTTTTAATTTCTAAAGGAAACAGCAGCTTGTTCTTTTCAAGCGAGTACATCATTTTCTCAAGGCGTTGTCTGCATGCTTTTATATTATCAAGCAATATTTCCAACTCGCCATTCATAATGGTCTTCCTTTTCTTGCGATATCAAAAATGACTTCATTTCCCTGTTCCGGATTTTTAACCATCAGATCAACTTTTGTATCGCACAATCTGGACAATCTATATTCAAGATTCAATCTGGTTTTAATGTCTAGTTGCCTGGAGGGCTCAAAAAAAATATCGATATCGCCGCCCCTTTTTAAATCATCTGTCCGTGAACCATACAGGTAAATTTTGCCAGAGGGATCCGCACCGTGAAGTACGCTGCGTACAACTTGAATTTCATGTTCAGTTAGTCTCATTTAATTTTTTATAGCCGATAACGCGAGCTGATCCGGATCTGCCGTAATTTTGAACAATAGATTCTGCATTGTTTTACAACTTCACATATTTAGGTCATTCCGGTTTAACCCCATAGGCTTCGCTACAAAAATTTAATAATTTCTGATGGAAATCAAACAACTCCGGAGTGGCATGGATCATTTCAATAAAAAATTGCGTGAGTCGGTCAGCATCTTCTTCATACTCATGATTCACGGCATTTCTTAACTCACGAATTATTTTCCAACGATCCGCGGATTCCAACACGCCGAGTTTTTCCATAAAAGCAAGTACAGAGCCAAAGCGTTCCACTTCGACTTCTTCTTCGATGGCAACTGCTTTCATAGTTTTGCCAAGATGTTCCTGAAATTCACTAAACCTTATCCGAAAAGCCGCGAGTATTTCGTGCTGCTCCAAACTCAAAGAATGCCAGTTAGATACAGGAAAAACTTTCTCGCATCGTTTAACAGAATGAGCAAGATATTCACGCATCCGTTGTAAATGTGTGAGCTGTCTTACGATTAAATTCAAATGTTCGGTCATAAAAGAACGCCCTGATTCTTTGCAATCTGGTAAATCGGCTTGTTTTTTGTGTGTTCATTTACCACGATATCAACATGTAAATCCAGACGCTCTTCAATTTCCATTTTGCAACGCAATGCCGTCATGAGTGTATTGACCTGATTCGTTTCTACATACAAATCGACATCGCCGCCCCGCCGCGTATCATCTACCCGTGACCCAAAGAGCCATACCTTTGCATCGTCGCCAAAACTCTGGCGTGTTGCCTCAAGGATGCAATGGTGTTGTGTTGCGGTTAGTCTCATTTATTTAAATCACTTCAATTCTCTGGCCGCCGAATCCAGGAGGTCAGGATTTATACAAAATTGTGAATAAATGGATTCAGTGTTGTTTTTCATGACAGCCATATCATTCATTCCACAATGTTTACTGTCAACTGCACCCTAAGCAAACAAGTATGTTGCGCAGAGATCAATTAAATTTTCAGACAGCCTGATATTTCCCGATGACGTATTATCGGATTAGTCTATTGATCTTTGGTTTCGTGGGTTTATAATAACTGTGACATAAAACCAATGGTGAAAAACTTATCACCATAAATGCTCATTAACCGATGAAAATTCGCAGCCGAAACATGCATTTTTTCTATGTATGCGTTCATTGGTTGAACGCATATATAGTGTCAAGAAAAAAACTCATGATTAAAATGTGTCGCGCCGTTAATTTTCTTTAAAGTATGGACTAAAATTTCTACTCTTTTTGTGTTGGGGATGAAAAGTTGTTTTCGAGCCGTTCACCTTTAAAAAGTCCTGTTAAAACAATTTTTCAGCCCATTTGCTTTTATCCTCAGAACCGTCGTTGGTAAAAAAGCTTGAAAGGTTCCGAAAAAAACCTTATAAGGTTCTCAAAGTAATCTTATGAGGTTTTGAAAAAAATCTTGTACGTTTTTATATATTTTTTATGAAAAATTCTATTCACGTGTAAAAAAAACAAAACTTTTCAGGATATATGATTAAAACTACTCTTAGAAAGTTAAAAGGAGCACAATATGAAATTTTCGTTAATGAAAAATAAACTTTATAAAAAAAAGGGGGACCCTAAATATGTTGCCTGTACCAAGGTTAACAGACGGCTTTCCAAAGAACATTTAATAAAACGATTATCATATAGTTCCACTTTTACCGACGCCGATATACATGGTGTTCTTACGGAATGGAAAAGGAGCTTGTCGAACTTATCGCGCTTGGAAATAGCATCGATCTGGGGTTTTTGTCCCTGGGTTTTAACGTTAAGGGGCGCTTCGATTCGCCAGACGAAGGCTTTCGCAAAGATCGTAACTGGATCAACGTTACCGCAAGGGTAAAAAAATCTTTTACTCTGGCCGTAAACGAGGCGGCAAAACCCCAAAAAGTTAATTCTTACGGCGCAACGCCACGGCTATCTATTTTTCAAAAAATTTCCGGCAATAAAATCACTTCTGAATTTCAGCCCGGAAATTTAGCGCGCATTTTGGGAACAAATCTGGCTTTTGATGTCGATGACACTGAACTGGGCGTTTACCTGCAACAAGACAAGGAAGATGCTTTCAGGATAACCGAATATGCAAAATCCGGAAAAAAAACAATCTTATTAAAAATACCAGATGATATAAAACCAGGCATCTACGATGTTGAAATCAGGGTTAGAACCCGTTATGGTAAAATCATCAAAGGATATTTTTCCAAATCTGTTAAAGTTGCTTGCTAAGAATTGAAACCGGATTCTTTAAATCAATTTATTCTCGTCATTTATGATTTGTGCTATTAAATCCAAATTGGTCTTAATGACAATTTTTCGTCAAACTGGTTTTCCATTTTTTTACAGCCACTCATCCCCATAACAGCACGATCTTTGGCTGTCAGTTCATATAGAATTTCACTGGAAATTTGCACCCAGCTAATTTATTTTTTAAAGGCTCTGCGAATTTCAGCCAGCATTTCCGATCTTTTTGCAAATTCAAGGAAATAGGCCAAAAACAACGTTATAAAAAAAGAAATAATAAAAAAAACTATGGCAAATTTCATAAAAGAAATTCCCATTTCATTTTGCATTGTTATAGTACTATTCACATTGAACGTCTCCTGAACATATTCTTTTTCAATAAAATTATATGAAAGAAATACTTCAGAAAGTCGCGTTACCAACATTGCATCTTCTGTATTTTTATTTGCTTTATTATTTAGTATATTAATAGATTGAGAAAGCATCTGTCTTAATTTTCTATAATTATATATTTTTTCATTCGCTAACTTTAAAAAGACACCAGCCACAATATTGTTTATTTGATTTACATCGTCGTTATTTAAAGAAAGTTTGCTTAATTTTGCTTTTTGTAAATCTTGCTTGTTCGTAATAAAGGTTATTACTTTACGAGAATTATCGATTTCAATCTCAATCGTAAATATATCTTGATTGTTCATTGAAAAAATCATCTTCCCGCCTGCACCTTTGCAAACCAAATTTGGCCAGACAGATAAGCTTTCATTTATTTTCCCTTCCTTGAGAAGCAGATTCACGATTTCTACATTTGAATAATCATCATATTCCCTCATTTGAGCTTTCACATAATTTGTTACCCAAACATAACCCTGAGATATCTCATTTTTAGTGACCGGCTTACTTTCATTATTCCCGGCTATCCTTTTTGAATAAACAGTAAAAACCATTAAGCCAGAAAGAAAAAGTATCGAGAAAACAAGCGTAACTATTTTCCAATATTTAAATGGAATTACGAATAATTCAATTATTGTTATTTCTTCTCTATTATTATCTTTGTTCATATATGTAACTTCCTTAATATTTTTACTGCAATCATGACGACTTCCTACAAGTTTCTAATGTTTCTCCAAGTCAACTTTATTGTTTTTATAAAAGATACTCATAAATAAGCAAATAAGTGCGGATGAAAATTGTTTATGTAAAAAAGGTTCCACCATAAATCCTGTAAAAAAAAATACAATCAGAAGTATAGCTATTCTTTTAAATTCTGCTTCTTTATAAAAACTCCAAAACATCATAAGAAATAAAAAAAAACCAATAAAACCAGTCTCGACCAATATCTGTAAATATTGATTATGGAGGTGAGTATTTAAAATGATATTCATAGTATCAGATATATGCTCTCCTTTGTTTTGTATGTTGTAAAAATTCAATAATTCATCTATCGCATCACCTACGCCATAACCAATAAACGGGCTTTTCGATATCATGAACAGGGCAAGTTTAATGGTAACAATTCTTGTACCTATTGATGTGTTATAATAATTTTCTTCAAACGCAGCTGAAAATTCTTGATTTACCCGATTGATTCTCTCTGAAAAAGTTCGATTATATGTAAACTCAAGCCCCAGAACAAGAATAAACAAGAATAAAGTTAATAAGAAATAACGCCGCTTTGATTTTTTGAGAATAAAATATAGAAGAATGGGCAATGTAACTATAAAAGCCAATTGGCCAATTCTTCCATCTTGAACAAAAATCCAGACAAAATTTAATATAGTAAAAATTGTCCAAAATACATAAATAGCCAAATTTTTTGGATTACTTTTTTCAGATAACGTATAAAGACCCAATACTACGCTCCAGCCAATAAACATACTGTATTCAAGACGACTCATGAATAATGATGCTGTACGAAATCCAGCCCCAAAAACAGTAACTATTTCGAAATAATTTAAAACACTTAAAAATAATAATAATAATATTCCAGTCGCAAACCCAAAAATTATCTTTGATAAAAACTTTTCTTGCAACGAGGTGAGAGCGGCTATAACCAATAACAAGTAAACATAGTTCATAACATTGATTAATGCATTATGATAATTATCTGTCCATAACAGGGAAACGATTAAAAAACCAAAATATAATCCGAAGGATTTAACCAACTTGTCGTGTCTTAGGCGATTATATTTTTCATTCCAGTTCCCTTCTACTATCCACAAAAAAGTAATCATCACCAGCATAATGGAAATGCCCGAACGTGATAACGGTAAAACAAATGCAAATACTACGAACGAGTAGTTCAAAAAAATATTAACTTTTCCCCTGAAAAGAATAAAGATTTTATGCAACATTGATGCTTTCATTATTAAACTTTCTTGCATAAAAAACAACTTTGGCTAATTAATTGGATTACTTCCTATAAGAAATTCAAGAGTTGCGGGAAATGTAAGAACGGGTAAAACCATGACAATAAAAAAGACAAATGTAAAAAGGAATCGAGACCACTTGTCAACCTGTTGATAGGAGCCGTTGATTATGAAGACAGCAAAAAGACTGACCTCAAAAATCATCGATATTCGTTCTAAATAACCTCCCGTGCCAAACATTAACCCCATACTGATCAATAAACCCAAACCATAGCCACCCATTATCAATATCTGTCCAAAATGTTCTTTTGTTTTACCTGAAAGTATGGACAAAAAAATAACTATACAAAAAACCAAAGTGATATGCAGGTAGTCCAGAGTTATACCTGTATTTGAGCTTGATTTTTTTCCTATAACAGTAATAACGCCTGTTTGAATTAAAAATATTAATGTCGCAACGATACTGGCAATGAAAAGTATTATGAAAGCCCTGCTGCCGATGCTGAGTTTTTTTTGCCAAAGAAAAACCACGATCGGGAAAAAAATTGCGTAAACATTATGAGAAAGTATGGCAAGAAAAAAAATAAAGATTGCTTTTACATTTTGTCTATTCTCAGAAAATCGTAGTGCCAATAATAAAAAAGATAACCCAATCACCTGACGGTAAACATTTTCAATTCCAAGAAGGTAAGGAAATGACATAAAAAATAATAAACCAAAAACAGGCTCTACTTTATCTTTTAAAGCATTGAAAAGCAATAATATAATCAGAATATCGTATGCTAAAAAAACAAAAAGTTCTGATTGAACAAGCTTAAATAAAATTCTGCTGCCTACCCAATACACAGGTTCTTTAATGATATATATACCATATTGCGACGAATGCATTTCACCAGCATATGCAAACATATCAACCTGATAACCGCTTAATCTGGATACTATACAATAACCTAAAGCCAATGCAA
>Ga0224495_10000876_pt1 | contig 22683 bp, 19 predicted proteins | sample SF_Jul11_sed_USG_FD_168128 | JGI IMG/M metagenome (GOLD analysis project Ga0224495, IMG submission 168128) | Sediment microbial communities from San Francisco Bay, California, United States - SF_Jul11_sed_USGS_4_1 | ecosystem: Environmental > Aquatic > Marine > Sediment | place: USA: California...
TCTAATTCTGGAGCATTTTAAAATATTGCTCATTGCTGCAAAGTATTTTATCACAATCATGTTATCACAATCATGTGCAGGGGGCAGCGAAGGCTCTCTGGCCGCAGCGCGGGGGTTGCTAACCCCCGTTAGATGCAGGGTTTATTTTTTTTCGTGAGCTTCTTCGGCCTCATTTCCTTCATGGTGCGTATGCTTGCCGATGTGCTCCAGAGCGCCTTCCTTGATGGCCTTGTTCATGTACTGCGGAGCGTCAAACTTATGAACGACCTCGCCGCCCTTTTTGCCGGTAATCATGGCCATGGGCATCATTACAAGACTGAGAATGAGCATAACAATCATAAACAAAAACCGGCGCTGTCCTTTAAAAAGAAAAATAAAATACGACAGACCTGTTGTTATATATGCGAGCATGGCAAACACTTCTGCAAGTTCTTCGTGGGCTTTGATGGGTTTTTCATCCATATATTTTTCAAGAACTTCATGGCCAGACTCGCCGGTAACTACCGCAAGAATTGTAAATAATGCCATAATCGTCAACGGGATTACAACCATGGTCCATACCTGGTTTGCCGAAGCCTCGTTTTTCCTATACTGCATCATGGCCCATACGATCAACATGGGGGCTATAAAAGATACTGCAAGCGGAAAGTGAACAAAAATTGGGTGCAATGTTGGATTCATTAAAATCTCCTCTGATTAGAATATGGTTTCATTTTGAAGGGTAAATAAACTGTCCACCTGAAAACCCTGATTTTTTAATGGCAAAGCATACAAACGAGTATGGATTTAAAATTCAACCCATTTCAAAGGGATTTGGCGTATTTTACAAGCGAAGCACGCTTATTTTCCTGTCGATGGGGTTAATTTTACAGTTCCAGTCCAGGCTCAAACGTGTTTTTGTATGAACTCACCATTTATCCAGAGGTTGCCTGTTGATCCGTTGCCTGCGGATCCGATGAAAGAAACAAGGCGCGGCCTTCATCAATATTGGCTACAAAGTTAAAATAGGTATTTAGATTGGTTAAATTAAACAATTCCTGAATAAATTCGTTCGCCCGGGTAATGATTAATCTGCCCTTATTGTCTTTAATTGTTTTCTCGAGCGAAAGAAGCATGGCAATGCCCTTGCTGTCCAGATACTGCAAATTGCTTATGTCTACAATTACGTTATAATTTTCATCGTCAAACAGCTTTTTAAGCTTTCCGGAGATTTCAGTACTGTTGGCCAATGTAATACGTCCGCTCAAATATATTATTTTTACGTTATACGCACCTAACTTTTCGTACTCTGCCTTTATTTGTACCAACGAATTTAAACTCATAACTCAATATTTGGAAACCTGGAAGCATTTATTTCCCAAAATCAGGTTATATGGGTCAAACAATGAAATGCTTTGCGGGTTCTTCCCCTGGTTCCCAATCAAATTAACGGGACAAATTGAATAATCATTTTTTAACCCGATTTTTAATGCTCCCAAACTCGCGCAGGTAAATGGAAAAAATATTTTCCTTTCTCCGGAATTTTTATCCGGAAAGGGCGAAATATTATAGTTTTATCGTCGTTTACAGTTAAATCAAATTGGCGCGAGCTTTTTACCTGCGCGAGTTTGGGAGCATTCGATTTTTTTATGCGCAGCAGATCAGGAGCTTGGGCATGAACCTCAATAATCAGATCAAAATGCATTAAAATGCGCGTTTATGCCCGGAATCATACATAATCCGCGATTACAAGTCCACATTGTTCCCCATCATAAAATTCTTTCCAGCCTCTGAATTTATCCATTTATTTTCATCGCCATAATAAACATATCTCTGGTACAACGCAAGAAAAATAAAATGTACGGCAGCGTTGCGAAATCGCTCTCTGCCAAGGGGAAAATATGCATAGCCTGTATAAGAGACATTTTGTTTTTTATCAAAAATACCATAATAAACTGTACCGGCCGGCTTTTCCTTCGTCCCCCCGCTGGGTCCGGCGATGCCCGTAATGGAAATGGCGATGTCCGAACCTAATTTCCGGCATCCACCGGCCGCCATTTCCCGCGCAGTTTCACGACTCACCGCACCCCAGGTTTCCAGGGTAATTTCTTTAACGCCAATCATTCTGGTTTTGATGCTGTTGTCGTAGCTCACTACGCTGCCGAGGAAAATATCCGAAACGCCCGGAATATCCGTAAGAAGTTTTGCCGCGAATCCTCCCGTACAGCTTTCGACGGTTCCAAATGTAAGTTTGTTTTTCTTGAGATAATCAATCCAGGCCAGTATTGGGTTTTCAAGAATATAGGGCGAAAATTTTTTTTTGATTTTACTGGAAATTTTCAGAAAGTTCTCTTTATTTTCAGGGGCGGTTTTTATAAAAAGTTGATTTCCCCAGGGAAGCGAATGGTTACCGACAGTAATTTCTTCTGGAAATTTTATAGATTCATATATCATGCCCTCAATAACCCCCCATATGTTAAATTTTGCCGATAAAAAATGACTTTTGAGATTTTCCCTGATTTTTTTTTCGGCATATGGCCAGATTCCGCGAATTTCCAGCGGGAAGCCGGGTAGGGAAATAATCCTGTATTCCGGAATAAAAATACCTGGAGCAAGTCCGGCCGGATTGGGCAACGCTGTTGCGTTTTCCGGTATTCGGCACTGACGGTACAATCTTTGTTCAAATGATGCCTGCATAAATTCTGATCCGGAAGTTTTATACCTTTCAATTACCTTCCTGACCCGCACCATGGATTTTTTTGAAAATACGGCATTTACCTCCATGAGTTTGCAAAGAATATCTACGGTTAAATCATCATCGGTAGGGCCAAGTCCGCCGGTCGTAATAATCAAGTCGCCTGTTTTTACCCATTCTTTCAGGACGCCGGTTATGCTTTTTTTGTCATCCGGTATTACCCGAATTTCTTTTAAGGGAATTCCGGATTGGAATAATTGGGAAGAAATAAACTGGCTGTTGGTGTCGGCGATGAATCCATTGATTACCTCGGAACCGATGATCAAAAGGCGCGCATGCGTTTCATTTAAATGTGGCATTTAGTTCTTCTTGAGCTTTCCGGCTGTTTTGAAGAATACTTTCGTGCAAACTTTCTCCGTGAGAATCCATGGTGACAATGCACTGGAAATCCTTTACGTCAATAATCCAGAATGCTTCGGGCGTTCCAAATTCCTTTTTTAAAAGACCATGCACCTCAACAACTTTTGCGGCTATAAAAGTGGCGGCTCCGCCAATGGCGTGAAGATAAACCGCGCCAAACTCTTCGCAGGCCTTGAGAGTTTTTGCTCCCATGCCTCCTTTGCCAATAACGCCCCGAATTCCAAGCAGTTTAATAACATCATATTCATAGGGTTCTTCGCGAATGGACGTGGTTGGTCCGGCAGCCGTAAAGCGGTATTTCCCGTTTTCATCTTTCGCAACAACCGGTCCGCAATGATATAAAATACCGCCCGACAAATGTTTTTCAAGTTGATCCAGGACATCTTTTTCCTGCTGCGAAGGATGATTTAACACAAAAGTATCTTTTAGATATTTATGCGCCACATCCCTGCCGGTCACAATGGTTCCGGTAATGGAAACCATGTCGCCGTTTTTTAACGACCGAATTGTCTTTTCATCAATGTTGGGGGGATTCAAGTGAATGATTTCTTTCATAATATGACCTACGATATTTCAAATTTATTGTCGTGAATTTTTAGAGATTTTCTGCGGGTTGCCCAGCACATGTACGAAATACTCACAAAAAAACTGGCCGGAATTCGGTGCATTTTGGCAATTTTTACGCCAATTAATGTCGTCAAACCGCCAAAACCCATGGGACCAATTCCAAGTTTATTGCCTTTTTCAAGAAGTTCTTCTTCCATTTGAGCCAACAGGAGATCAGGACTTTTATCGTTTAAATCGCGAAAGATTTGCTCCTTGGCAAGCAACGCCCCTGTAACCCGGTCGCCGCCAATACCAATTCCAAGAACACCCGGTGCGCATCCTTTTCCCTGCGCCTGTACTATCGCATCTAGAATAACTTTTTTTACGCCATTTACATCGCGTCCGGCATTCAGGGCGGTATGGGGAAGCGCATATTGCGCTCCCACATTTTCACACCCGCCTCCCTTTAACATGATTTTAATTTCAAGTTCATCGTGATCGGTTTCGTCAAAGAAAAAAACCGGCAACCCAATTCCCGTATTATCGCCGGGATTTTCACCGGTGATACTGTCCATGGAATTGGGGCGCAAATAGCCTTTTTCGGTTGCCTTTTGAACCGCATCGGTTAATTCTCTTCTTAACACAAGAGTACTTTCTTTGCCAGGGTAATGGATATGAAAAATAACCGTTCCCGTGTCCTGGCAAATGGGAGTTTCCCTGGTACAGGCCATTTCAATATTTTCCAGGATTATACCCAGAGCCTGTTGCGCGCGGGAACCCTCCTCTTCCCTGGATTTTTGTTTTTCAATAATTTTTCTGACATCTGGCGGCAGGTTTGTAGACGCTTCTTTTATGAATTCAACAAAAAGATCCACTCGATTTCCTGGCATGATTCCGTTTATTTTGTCTTTACTGTTCATTTTTACTTCCGGACTTGCAGTCGTTGATTTTTCACAGCTTTTTTATTACATTCGCTATGACAATTATTTTTATATACGGATTTCAGGCCGGCTTAGGGAGCATAGGGACTGCGCTAATTTTAATCATTCTGATCTCCCCTGACGCGAACGCGGTTTCGCGTCACCCCTCTGATTTTTTCCTGTTTGTCCAGGAGTTAGTCCAAAAGAGCAATGCCTGCTTTAACAATAAATGTGTCGATATTTCGATGCCACTTTACTTCAGCCTTAAGCGGACTGAGTTTGCCCAATTGCACCAGCCATTTTGCTCCATCGTTAATAACATTCAAGTCGGCGTCTTTAAGAACAAAAACAAGAGTGGCGCCTTTGTGGGACTCATTTTCAATCAACGCAATAAATTGTGTTTTCATTTCAGGATTGGCGCGGTTAAAATCTGCATACCTTTGCACGTCAGTATCGATAAGCGCAATTTCAAGCGGTTCCGGATAAAACCTTATATGTTTTCGAATTTGGTCATCACTCATAACTACCTCCCTAATCTAACAATATCTCTCAAAATCTCAAATTATACTGGAAAATGTTGAAAATCATTTTCTTGTACAAATAATATAGCATTATTTTTTTTAACGGGCAATTTATAAAGTAACTGAAAAGAACTGAAAAAAGCTTGATCGTTTCAATCAATTTTAGTGACCTCCCGCCAGATACTTATTATTATATCAACAGGAGTTTGGGCAGGAATTCCAAATTCAGTCAGAATGATTTAAATTAGCATATTTTTAGGGCGGTTCGCGTCCCGAAAATGTGTATTTTATCAGATTCTCACATGAATATCGATGTTCTTGCCGAGGCAAAACAGGCATCATGTTTACTATAAAATTTAAAAAAAAAAGCTATTTCAGGCATTATTTTTGGTTTGCCCTTTGCCTTTTATCTTGTTTTGCAGCAAACAATTGCAAAGAACCGGTCGCTAAAAAGTTTAACCATTCCAGTACCTTGTTCCCTTTGCACGGCGCTCACATGGGAATTAATTGCCGGGAATGTCACAAAGATGGCTCGATAACATCATTGCCTGTGGATTGCCAGAGCTGCCATCCAATGACTCCAAATCATACACTAAATCTGGGCGACTGCGATATGTGCCACACCACGACGACATTTTCTGCGCCATATTTTAATCACAACCGTGCTGGAGTTTCCGTGAGAGGGGTTCACATTGCCATGGTTATCAAAGACTGCCAGAAGTGTCATTTAGCAGGTACATATAGTGGAATAAACTTTACTTGTAGTCGTTGTCACAGCCCTCCATCATATGACGGCGTTGTGCACAAGTTACCGCCGGAAAATTGTGAAAAATGCCATTCACAGACCCGGTTTAAACCTGGCAGATTTGATGAACATAGCGCCTACCAGACAAAACTTCAAGGTCGTCATGCAGGTTTGGAATGTTCAAGTTGCCATCCGGGTACATTTAGCAATTGGAAAAATATTGATTACCGCGACGGCATGACCTATGGCAGCTGCGCAAATTGTCATACCAGAAATTACCGCTCTAACGAGCACCATCACGGACTTCCCGCAGACGCCAACTGCGGTTCCTGTCATGGTTACAGCAGCTTTCATGGAAATTAGGAGAGAAAATGAAAAAAAATTTATTTATTACATTTTTTTTTGTGATTTCTTCATCAATAAGGGCAACAGATTTTAGCTTGCTGCAAATTCTGCAGTTTTCCAATTACAGCGATCTGAGTTCCTCGAATGTGACCGGAGTTTCCATTGTAGACTTTCGTTCTGTGTATGTTGCGGGATATTATTTTCTGGATGCGCGTTTGCAAAATATGGGCACAGACCAGTGGGCGCTTCGCGGTCTCTTTGACATGCGAGCCGTTTTTCAAACCAACAGGTATATACCTGATATTCGATATGTTTATGCTGAGAACAAAAAGCCGGTCGGGGATCACTGGTTATTTTCAGCAGGGCGTATAAACCCGTCCAGTATGATCCCGGTTCAGAGGCTTGACGGCGCCAATGTTGCATATACTCCAAACAAGGATCAAGGCTGGAAGTTTGGGCTGGTTGGAGGCATGGTTCCGGTAGAGACTTCCGGTTACAGAAATTATTATTACGCGCCATATCGGGCGGGAGCTTATGCAGAATATAATAATAAACAGGCGGACTATCTGAAGGTTCAGTACAATCTTGGGCTTGGAGCTGGAGTCGGAGCCGATATTTTTCATCAAGCCGAGTTTCAGGGGGCTAAAAAATATTCCCTGTTTGAACGCGACTCCTTTATTCGCGGAGGAATATTATTTACTTATCCATACAAAACTTTTGATTACGCCTACGCTGAAAACTCTCTGTTCTCAAGCTCCAAAGTTTCGCATACTCTGGGTTATTTAAAAAGCGAAACGCTGTTTTTATGGCAAAACAATTATGTTAAAGAAGATTTTCAGCAGGCCTATTATCGTCTTTCGCTCACGTCAGCAGAGGATACATGGTTGATAAATTTCCGCGGCGGTTACACGTATTCGATGCAAAAAAACGGGTATATAGTCCAGGCGCAGTTTATGAGGCGCAAATTGTTTGACAAACTTAATGGTTTCGCAGGGGTTGACGCTATCGTGCAGCAAAAAGGAGTATATGACCAGATTTCGCCCAGAATCAATGCGGGATTGACTCTTTTTAAATATGTTAATTTCAACGTGTTTCTGGGTTATGAGTATTATAAATACCGCGCTTTTCTTACAAATGCAATTTTATATGGATTTAATGTTCAGGGAGAATTTGCCGGGAATTTCAGCTATGAAGGAGGCGCCGAGATTAGAACCCTTATCGCGAGCAATACAGAAATTTATGCCAATGTCAGTTTGATTCATTTGTTTAATACTCATCTTGGCAAAACCGATGAAGACAACGGAATTAAACCTTTTTCTGAAAAAAATAATGACAAAGCCAATGGGTTGGAATCCGATAATACTCCCGAAGGAGAAACGCCATGAAAGGAAAAAGTGTAATCCTGGTGCTGATCATTACCATTCTTGCTTTTTATGCAGCAGGAATTGTTTATAAATTTGATTATTTAAAATTCTGGCCCAGAGTATTTTTGGGCATTGCCGGTCTTTTTTTTATGACAATTATGCATATTTATTCATTACGAAAAAGAAATCAAAAATTTATCTTATTTAAAATTTTTCCTTTCAAGCTACCGGTTTTTCTGAACATACACATATTCCTGGCAACGTTCGGGGTTTCTTTGATCATTGTTCACGCTTTCGGATCGTACGACAGCATGATTGCCTGGATTTCTTTTTTTTCCATGTTCATGGTCTGGCAGAGCGGTTTTGTCGGGAGATATATTTTTGTTAAAATACCAAAAAACAGTACTGGTCTGACCCTAGAAAAAAATAGTGTAGTAGAAGAGTTGGAGTCCGCCAATGTTGAGTTTATCCGGTTAATGAAGGATAACCATGATGACAAGGCATTTCAGGAGTTTTTGATTCAATACCTGTCGGGATATGGAAAGAGTTTGCATCTGTTGCATACGCGGGACGAGTCCAGTATAATGAGAATTTATTTTAATCTGAAAAAAATAATCAAGGCCTGGACGTTATATAAAAGCAATCTGGCAGTTTTTAAGAAAAATGCCATGGAATGGATTGAGAAAAATGCTTCAATGGAGAAAAAATTATATGAAGAGCACGTAAATCAATATAAGGATAAAATGAATGCGATTCTTTTATTGCATTTTCAAATTGAATTTTTTGATGTTCTCAAATCTCTGTTTAAAAACTGGCATGATATTCATGTGCCATTGACCTATCTTTTTTATACGACCGCCATATTGCATGTTATTGTAATCGTGCTTTTTTCGTCCTATGCAAAGTAATTATTATGTTAAATAAAAAATCATGGAAAATTGTTTTATTTCTTGTTATTCCGGTTCTTGTCGCGGGCATATCTTTTTTTTATAATTTTGCGGGTTATTTATTTTCGCCCGGACCACTAACACTTGCTCATAAGGAGTTTGATAACTCGTGCTTTAAATGCCATATGCCTCTTGTTTCTGTCAGCGCATCATGTCTGTCATGCCACAAAGCAACCGGTAAAAGTCTTGAAAATAAGGAGGGTTTTCACGGGAGTATGGTAGCCGATGATGTGAAAAAGTGCCTTCAATGTCACAGCGATCACACAGGTCCAGACACGTTAATCGTAAAAGACACGAGGACTGACCAGCAATTTCAAAAGGATATTGCCGGTATTCGGGAAAAAAACTTTCTGACACCCGATCAAAATGGCGATAAGGTTAAAATCGAGTATAATCAGTTATGGGGAAAAGCTGCCGGAAATTTAAGCTGGGATAACCGGTTAAAACTCATCCAGGAAGATTTTGAACACAAACTTACAGGATATCCTCTGACAGGAGGGCACAGCAAAGTAAAATGCGAAGAATGCCACAAGAACATTAAAGACTTCAAGGTAACTCCCAAAGAAGGATTAATGCCCTCTTTCTCGATGGAAAAAATTATCAGCAAGGGTTTTTGTTATTCTTGTCATAAAAAAGATGACGACGGCAAGAAAGGACATCAGGGAAAATACGGAAAAAATTGCGCCAGTTGCCATACGATTGGAGGAACCAATGCAGGCTGGAAAGCTTTACTTCCCAAAATCAAGGATTTTCATGAAGACCCAAAATATGAGCTAAAAGGCCATCACAAGAAAACAGCCTGTCGCAAATGCCATGAATCCATTCCTTTTAAACAGCCGCCGGAAAAAACGACGTGTGTATTTTGCCACGAAAATCTGGACAAAAAGTACCATGAACAAACCGTAGGCAAAAAGTGCGAAGATTGCCACTCTCCGGAATCTTTTAGAAAATCTACTTTTGATCATCAAAAAACAAATTTTCCTTTAAAGGGTGGCCATAAAAAAGCCAGATGTCAAAAGTGCCATCTGGAATGGGATGAAAGCAAGGGTAAAAAGAAAGTATACAAAAACCTGAAAAATGTAGCATGTTTTGATTGTCATGCCAGAGATGATATTCATCATGGTACATTCCAGAAAGAATGCGGTAAATGTCATAAGGAAACCTACTGGGGAGACGTTACACAACGTTAAAACCAGGGTAGCGTTTTTTATTTTTTTTGTGCAGGAATTTATGTCCTAAATGCTTCGAATAAACAGCAAACATGCCATAAAGTTGGGCGGAATTACGGTATTGTTAATACCTCATTCACAAAAGCATGTCTATAGATTTAGAGTCAATATGCAGTGGTTATATTTTACGGTTATATTTTTATTTTCATTTTGCATTCTTTCTGCTATAACTCTTTTCTGGTATAATAAAACTGAAATGCAGAAAAAAAATCGTGAAAATGAAATGTCTGTCTGGAATAATCACAAGTGGATAATCTTGAACGAAGAGACAAAAATAGACAGGCAAATCAAATATTTTACAAACTATGGAAATAATCTTTATTATCAGATATGGGATAAACCTTACGATGATACCGTAGGCGATGTTGAAAGCGCTGGCATGGATTCGCAAAAATTTTTAAAATTTATGCAGCCACTGGATAATGTACTGGAATTTATTATTGTTCGGGAAGAAAATTATAAAAATCTTCCGCTTGGCTGGCCCATAGAACAGGGTACGATTACATCTGAATTTGGCGACAGAATATCTCCTTTTGGATTTACCACGGATTTTCATACAGGTACGGATTTTGCAAATGCCATTGGCACTCCAATAAAGGCGACTGCCGATGGAGAAATCATTTTTGCCGGGGGAAGCAATACCGGTTACGGGAATTATGTAAAAATTTTACATGCACATGGTTTTATTACCTTGTATGGTCACCTCAGTAAAATATTGGTACAGGAAAAGCAATATATTAAACGAGGCGATGTTGTGGCTTTGCTTGGAAGATCAGGTTCTGCGACCGGTCCCCATGTTCATTATGAAGTTCGTCAGGCCGAAACAGACAGCAATAACTCATCTTATGAGCTTTTTTTAAATCCTCTGCCTTTTTTTAAGGAAAAGTGGAATTAAGGAAGTTTACCAGGGATTAGCCAAATATATTCCATTCAATTCAAGACCCGACTAAATGGTTCCTTCTGGCCATTTAATATGTAGAAAAAAGTCTGGAAACAGATTCCGTTATCGGGGGATTTTCTCCGTTAAACGTTTTTAAAATGCAATCCGTATAATCGTTAATACCATTTTTGTTCTCATCCGTGAAGTTTGAATAACTCTCAAAGTCACACGCAATAACCATGACTTTCCAATCCCATTGCGGCTGATCTTTCAAGTCAGGGGACGTATTTTCAGGAGTGATCTCGCAATTGGAATAAGATTGCGAATTATTTGCATTCAGAGTACATTCATATATTGAACCAAGATTTAAATAAGGCGAAATTTCGGCGTGTCTGAAATCAAAGGTATTGTTCTTTAAACCAATGATTACCGGAAAACCACGGGAGTTATGAGGAGTAAGCCATAAGATATAACTGGTCCCACGCGAAACAAAGGCCGAATAGTCTTCCCATGAGAACTCGGGGTAAGAGCCTGTGCCCCGGATATTATTGGGCGGTCCGGTAAGCAAAAGCGGTTGATTCCATGTCAGATCCAGCGTTGTGCTTGCGGTCAGTAACAAAGGGATCCTCCATGAAGCATAAGCCCTGTTGAGTTCCGAAAATATGTATCCACTTGAATCAATATTAATTCCTGAAATTAACGCTCCATATTTACCTGAATTCTTGAAGACTGTTAGAGAATAATCTCTGACTTCCGGGGCCAAGAAAATACTCGCCTCCCAACCATCCTTTTGCGTATTGCTGTCGCCGTAGATTATAAATGATCCGGAAGCTCCGGACTTGTTGATTAATTTTCCGTTTATCCCCGCACTGTTATTTCCTGTAAAATCTGTGATAAAATAATTATCCGGTGACTGCGAAACTGCATTGAAATTTGGGTTTGCGGAGGTCACATCGGAATCAAATGCCTGAATATTTACTTTGTACGATTTCTGATCCACAAGGGGGAAAGGAAGGGCATAAAAATTCCTGTTGACCAGCCGGTAGGGATCGGCATAATTATTTAGAAGATGATCCGTGCTTTCCACCAGAATCTCATAACTGCCGGCGCCTGCAACAGGCGACCACTGAAAAACCGGAGATTCATTTTTTTCTGCGAAGGCTCCCGAAGGATTTGTCAGATAAATCATGGATGACAAAGGAGCAACCGTTGAAATGGCATCTTTATAAACCTGAATTTTTCCGGAAACATAATTTTGATAAAAAAATACATAATCGCCTGTTGAAACTCCATTTGTCGAATCAAAACCGGTGGATAACTGCATGTCGCCGCTCTGTCGGTCATAGCTGGACGCATTGTTATTAAAAGCATTTCCACAGCCGCCGTCGTCCAGCAATTCGATTGTTTGATAATCCGGCAATATCACATAAACAGGAGAAATATGGTTTTTATTTCCTGTAAATCTATCCGCTTCCATGCGCATATAAATTCCGCCGCATTTTCCTCCGCCTGGCTGATTCCAGGATGCCGAGCTGAACATATAGGCATTAAAGGCGCCGAACCGACTGTCCGCAGAGGTATCTTCCAGTTCCAGGGAAATATTGTCGTTTGTACTTCCCCATGGTCCATAAAGACGCGATTGATAATCGCTGCCAATATCGGGGAGCCCATTGGAGTTCACATCAAGGAAAGCCCGTATAAAATATTGTCCCTGCGGCACCCTGAAAGAATATTCTTTTTTATCAGGGCTAAAATAAATTTCTTTTTTTATTTCAGGGTAAACAATTTGATCCCGGTCAACATAAAACCATACGTGCAGCCGCGCAGGATTGTTCTTGTCAAAAAGAATGTTGTCTGGAAATAAAAGGGAAATCTGAAGCGTGGTTAGATTACCGCACACAATCTGGATGTTGGAAATATTGTTTTGGACTTTTCCCCCGCGGGCATTGAGAACATAACATTCTTGTCCATACGGCTGATCCTTTACTGATACAAGGTAGCTGCCATTGGCCGGAATAAATTCGTTGAACGAGAATGTAGACTCATGAGCGCCGATGCGCATACTTTCGCCCGTAGAGGTTTCAATCGTAAATCCGGACTTTTGTCCCTGAATATATCCGGAAAGTAAAAATACACTATATGCGCAAACAATTTGAATATCGCTTTGGTCTGAAACGAGAATACCCTTTCTATTATAGATCGCACAATTTTGATTCGGCGATTCTGGCTGGTGCTTCACGGTTACTTCATAGGGAGTGTTTTCAGGTAACGCCGCGCTCAATTGAAATTTGCCGTTAGAATTAATCTGGATTGGGATATACTGGTTTAATTGAATGGAAAGTCCTGATCCAGCCAGTCCGGAAACCTGACCATTTAAAGCAAAATATTTTATGTAATCACAGACAATGTTCCATGTAATATTTTGACCGTCAGAATTGGCAGGTACAAAGGAACATTTTTTACCTGCGGGCTGATTGCTAATTTGTGAAGCGTTTGAAACTTCGGCTATAAAATCTGTTCCGGACAAAGTAACTTTACCGTCATTTGAAATATCTATGGGTTGTCCCGTTGCAGAAACCGCAGTTATTTTTTCCCCTGGATTTAAACCGGTTACGGTGATATTGGTTGCACTTGTCGACGATTCAATTTTATTTGTAACAATCTGATCATTTCTCTGGCAAGATAAAACAATGGTTATTAAAAAAATAAATGGGGATAATACTTTCATAAAATAATGTATAAATGATTTTCTGAATAATCCAACGATATTCATTTACAATTAAAAATTTTATTCTACGGCAACAAATCAAGACAAATCATTAAAATAAAACAGGCGGGCAATAAAAAAAATCCCGTGGGGAGTTATGCATCTGAAATTCAAAATCAACTCTATCAATGGGAAAATAAGCGGTTTTTCGCGCTTTGCATCCAAAGCTGAGCGAATTTAAATCGCTTTGACTGAATTCGAGTTCATGCCCGGCATCTGACTTGAGCCTGGGCTGGAACTCAACAATCAACCCCACCTGAGTTTCCAGAGCTCCCAAGACTCGTATCGCATAGACTCGTATCGCATTTAACTTGACATTTGATCCAATTTAATATAGCATACATTATATGGAAAATGAAATGAGTATTTTAATTAAAGAATTAAAAATATGTAGCGCATCCAAATTTCATCAAACGTTTATCGTATATTTTGTTGTTGTGGCGTGCTCATTAATTTTGGGAAATTGTTCTCCTTCATGTATGGATGGAAAAGGGGACAAATCCATAAAAATCACCTGGGATTCAAGTCGCTCCTATGACGTTAGTACCGTATCTGGCGGAGGTCATAAAGTTTATTACAATTCGACATCCAGTATATCGAAAACAAATTCAGCAATTGTAGATATTCCTGCATCGACTTCAGGGGTTTCCGGGACTATCAGCAAACTTCACGGCGGCTGTACTTATTATATTCGGGTTGGCGCATACAGCAATCTTAATCCAGCGGGCAGCAATCTGTCCGCTGAAAGATCCATAAAGATACCTTGAAAGGAGTACGTTATGAAAACACAAAGTATTAAAAACACATCGCTTTGCAAGATTATTTTTGCTTTATTTTTTTCTGTTACTCTCATTTGGGGAAAACCCGTGTCCATAAACCAAAGCGGGATCTTTAACAAGAAATTTGCTCCTGGAGAAGTATTAATCCAGTATAAAAAAAATGTTGGCCAATCTTATGCCGACGCCCTGACTCAACTTCGGGGAAATACATTGAAGCGTACTTTATCGCATACGCCGCAAAACACGGGGCCAATTCAACTGGCTACTGTCCGACAGGGAATAACCGTCGAAGAGGCCATTGCCGAATACGCGCAAAATGCAAATGTGGAATATGCCCAGCCAAACTATATTTATCACGCCGCCTCGGCTCCAAATGATGCCAAGTATGGGCAACTCTGGGGATTGAAAAATACAGGGCAGACATTAACTGATCCGGGCATATGGTATACCACGAACAATCCCGGGACAAGCGGAAAAGATATCAATATAGAATCCGCCTGGGGCGTTATTTCGGATTGCAGTTCGGTTGTGGTTGCCGTCGTTGATACGGGAATTAATTATACCCAGGAAGACCTCGCGGCCAATATGGCAACAGGTTCCTATAGCTGCCCTGTTGGTACCGGAACTTATGGGTGTGATTTTGTTGGCGTTGGAACCAATAACCCAATGGATTTGGCAGGTCATGGAACGCATGTTGCCGGTACTATTGGCGCAAGAGGCAATAACAGCCTGGGATCAACCGGTATATGTCAAACTGCAAAGCTTCTTGCGGTGCGGGTGCTGGATGCTACCGGGTCGGGCTATACATCGGACATTGTTGAGGGCGTGAATTTTGCAGCGGGAACCGCCACAGGTCAGGGAAAGGCAAAAATTATTAATATGTCTCTTGGTGGAGGAGGTTATGATGCTCTTTTTGAAAGCGCCATTGTCAGCGCACAAAGCAATGACGTTGTCGTGGTAGTTGCTGCCGGCAATTCAGCTCTGGATCACTCTGTTCCTTCTAATGCAAGCTATCCATGCGATTATCCCGATTCCAATATTATCTGTGTGGCCGCCGCTGACCAAAAATACCAGATGGCAAGTTTTTCAGATTACGATGCCAACAGCAATGTCGATGCGCGAAATGTAGATGTGGGCGCCCCTGGAACCAATATTTACAGTACATATTTTGGCACAAGTACGGATATCATAACCACAACTACTCCACCATATGACGATTTTACCGGATGGACCTATGGAACTGCGGGCTGGGCATATAATAATACATGTTTTACTTCCAGTGGCGTCGGTGTCGCTTCATTGCTAACCCAGCAATTTTGCGGTATTGTCAGCGGCGGAACGTCTCCTTTCGTCCCGGCAAATAGTCTGGATAGTCGGGTTTATAAAAATTTTAATCTCTCCGCAGTATATTCGGCAGTAATAGCCAGTTTTTATGCATGGATTGATTTGAGCGACTCTCTGGATTATTTTTATGCAAACTATAATAAAAATGGCGGGGATCCCTTTGTAACCGGAAGCACGAATATTGCATGGACAAATGGACCGCTGCATACGGGCGGTTTTGTTGGTCCATTGTCGGCAGATTTGTCAGCTTGCAACACGACTACATGCGCCATTGGCTTTCAATATAAAACCGGCGTCACAGGCAATAATTCTGCATACGATGGAATTGGAATTATATATGTATCCATTACAGGCCAAACCATCAGCGCCAATTCGTATGCCTATGAAAACGGAACCTCCATGGCTTCGCCGCATGTGGCCGGTATTGCCGCCCTGGTTCGCGCCCGCAATCCCAAGTACGCTTATTCCGATGTGGTAAATGCGGTACTTGCCGGCGGAGACCCGGAACCTGCCTTTACATCCGCAACAAAATCGGGAAATGTGGCGGATGCCTATGGCGCATTAAAATATATTCCGGAGCCGACGGGAGTAACGGTTGCTTTGCATTAAATTTTGGTCAAGTTTCCTTATTATTATGAATGGCTAACAATGAATGGCAATGACAACCGGCATGGACGACTCGTAACGCGGCGCGTTCAAAAAATAATATCTTCTTTTTATACAATTTGTTTTTTACTGTTTTGCACAAACGTTATTTCTGCAGGAGAAGCGCTGCAAAATAGAGCCATCAAGGTTGCGTCAAACATTCCAGGAAAATCCATAAAGCAGCGAAAGCTAAATGAGTACCTTGTTACCGTAAAATCTGGCGCAAATGAAAAAGAAGTCAGACGGGCTTTTGCGCAGTATAAAATTCATTCCATTGCAAAGATTGCCGAAAGAGTTTTTCTGATTGTTATAAGCGAAGACCCTGGTCCTGAACAAATGGAAAAAACCGCAAAAACTTCCCAAAAAATTGAAGCAGTACAACCCAATTTTTTATACCAGGCTCTTTAATAAATCTTGACAGTATTCCATTTCAAAACGAAACTGTATTAATGTCCCAACCTGTTGAAAAAAAAGAAAAAAAAATTTATTTGATTGGAGCAGGTCCAGGCGATCCAAAACTCTTAACCTTAAAAGCGATTGAGGCAATCCAGGCATCACAGGCCATTTTATACGATCAACTGGTCAACCCGGATGTGCTGCAATATGCCCAGCCGGGAGCAAATCTCGTTTTTGTAGGCAAAAAAAAGGGAAAACACATTATTCCTCAAGACGATATCAATAAATTGCTTGTGGAACTTGCCGGTACATATGACACAGTTTCCCGCTTAAAAGGCGGAGACCCGTTTATTTTTGGACGCGGCGGAGAAGAACTGGAGCATCTGGCAATACATGGATACTCATGTGAAGTGATACCAGGCATTACATCTGCAGCCGCAGCAGCCGCCTATATTGGTCTTCCGTTAACGCACAGAAATTATTCTTCTCAAATTATTTTTATTACGGGGCATAAAAAAGAGGACGGCGACTACTCTGAATTTACAAGTCTTGACCTGCATGATAAAACGGCGGTTATTTACATGGGAGTAACCGCCCTTCATGAAATCGTCCGGGAAATGTGCAGAAAAGAGGGCAATTGCGAGCTGCCCATTGCCATCATTGAAAATGCAACGCTACCCTCCCAAAGAGTAATTCGGGGGACGCTTGGCAACATTGTTGAAATAGCTTCGCATACGCAAATTACCCCGCCGGCCTTGATCATCATCGGGAATATAATAAAATTTATGGACAGGATTGAAGAAGTTATGAAGTAAGTACCGGGGTTTACCCGAAAGGAGGTTTTCATGGAAGATCCAGGACTGCATTTTTACGACAGAGAAATCAGGGCTGCCAAAGAGCGATTGAACCCGGTGTTTGGTATGAGTCCTGAAGAAGACTGGCCTGAAATAAACGGTCAGAACATGGAAATAATTTTTGATCACCTGATTTCCGCGGCAAGCTTTCCGTTTCCGGCTGAATTTTCAATGCCCGATCCTGAAAAAGGCGGCGAGACAATCACGGATATTATGGTTGAAAATATTCTTGATCCAGACTCAACCGAAGCAATAGATTCCTATGGATTAATTTGTGATGCGCACGATGAAAAGGGCAGCTTTAAAGTACCGCTTTCCGAAATAGTCATTAAACAGGATGACCCGAATTATCATCTGATTGAAGACTACTGCATCTGGTACTGGGAAGTCAAGTCGCCCTGATTTTTTTTAAAACAAGACATTCAAACGGATATAAAATTAAATTTCCGGATCCTAAAATTTCGATGTGTTCTTCCTTGCGCATGGAAAACAATATTTGCCATTTTAACCGCGTATGATCCTGCCAGTAAACCGTTGATTTCGGGAATGAAGCTCCAGAATTTTCAAGCGACCTCGCCCATTTTGTTGTATCCCTGATTTTTATTTTACCTGCCTTGAAATTTATGATTACACGGATTATATTATCCTTATAAAAGCGATAATAATCTACAACGCCCCTTTGTCCTTCCTCATTTATTTTCCAGTCGCCGATATTCAGGGCAGGTTCGAGATTCCGCAGGTGGATAAGTTCTTTATAATGATTTAAAAGCGATTGCTTGTCATCATCTTGAGTTTCCACATTGATTGTCATATAATCCGGGTTGACCGGTAGCCAGGAATTTTTCTCGCTAAAACCCGAATTTTTTTGAATGCTCCATTGCATGGGAGTTCTCGACGAATCACGCCCACTATAAAATGGCCAAAATTTTTTTCCCAGAGGATCAACAATATTTTTTTTCCGGATAGCCAGACTTTTCATTCCAATTTCTTCACCGTAATAAATGATTGGCGTACCCGGTATGGTCAGAAAAAAAGCAGACAATACTTTTGCTTTTTCCTGCGCCCATTTGCCACGGCACAATCTGGAAAAACTGCGCTTTTGATCGTGATTCGACAAAACATGACAGGCCCAGCCTTTTTCAGGAATTGCCTGCAACCATTTCTTTACCGCAAGAAATAAACTTCTTGCGCTCCATAATCTGTACATAATGGAAAAATCAAAGGCAAGGTTTAATGCATCGGATCCATTGCCGAGATAAAAAGAAGAAAGTTCCGGGTTGCCTGGGGGCATGGTAAAAACTTCGCCAATGGTTACTTTATTGGGGAATTGATCAATTGTCTGCCGAATCATTTTCAGAACAGGGGAAATATTATTTTGATTTTTATTGTATATTTGCTTTTGAAAAATATTCACAAAAAATAAATTTGGATTATTCCGCATTTTTTCGTCTTTAATGAGCCAGTTGATCATATCCAGCCTGAAACCGTCAAAACCAAAATTCAGCCAATAATGGAGTATTTTTTGAAACACCTCTTGCACCTCCGGACTCCGCCAGTTTAGATCAGGCTGGTTTTTTAAAAAAGAGTGAAGATAATATTCCTTCGTTAATTTATCGTATTCCCATGCCGACTCAAACAATCCAGTAATCCAGTTGTTGGGTCTTCCAAACCTGCTTCCCTTTTTCCAGATGTACCAGTCTCTTTTGGGATTATTCAGGCTGGATTTTGACTCTACAAACCAGGGATGTTGATCGGAGGTATGATTCAGCGCAATATCCATAATAATATGCAGTCCTCTGCGATGGCATTCATCAACAAGGTTTCGCACATCTGCCAGACTGCCATATTGAGAATCTACGGACAAGTAATCTGAAATATCGTAACCAAAATCCGCCATGGGCGATTTAAAAAAAGGCGAAAGCCAGATTCCGGATACACCCAGATCCTTTACATAATCCAATTTTTGGATAACGCCTTGAATATCGCCAATTCCATCCCCATTAGAATCAAAAAAACTTCGCAGATAAATGTGGTAAATTACTCCGCACTTCCACCATAAATCTTTTTGCTTTAAATCAGTTCCCTCGTGTATAAAATTTGGGGAAATATTTTCACTTGCTGCATTATTTATGAACTGCATCAGAAAATATTAATTTCGGGACAAATCTATATCTTTCATAAATTTTTTTATAATTTTATCGGTATGATAATTTTTGGCTCTTTCAATGGCCTTTTTTCGCATCCGCGATATTTTTGACGGGGAGGAAAAATGACCAATAATCATTTCGGAAAGACTTTTTTTGTTTTTAGCCAGATATCCGCTTTTCCCGTGTTCAATAATTTCTCCTGGTCCCATTATGTCATAGGCCGCCACGGGCAAGCCGCAGCTTAAGGCTTCAAGTACCACAAGACCAAATGTATCAAACGACGAGGGGAGAATTAATAAATCGGCGCTTGAATACATATCGGGCAGTTTGTCATGCTCCACCCACGGTATATGGATCATATCAGGAATCTCCTTTGTTAACTCAGCTTCGGCAGGACCGCTGCCAACTGCAACAAGCCGAACTTCAGGGATTTCCTTTTTTACGGATTCATAAATTAATGGCAAATCCATTACTCCTTTTTCTTTGCTGATGCGCCCAACATAAAGTAAAACATTTTCGTTATGCGCAACATCAAATATACGGGATGGATTGAATGGGCGGGGAGAAAATTTTTCATCTACCCAGTGCGCCGTTTTAAATACCCTTGAAGCGTCCATTCCAATTTCTTTGCCCGAGAGCCACTTTTGCTGATCGCCGTTTAAAACGAATACATAATCAAATTGTCTGTAAAATGCCCTTAATATACGTCGTATCCGGTTGATGAGGTGAATGTCAGATGCCAGATTTTTTTTGGCAAAAGTTAACCAGTCTGTATGTAAAAAAAAGTAAGATGGCACAGAATAGGCATTTTGCAATAACATGGAAAGCAGTCCCATGGGACCTTCTGTGGAACAAACAAGACGGTCATACGAACCATCGTCAAAAATTTTATGCACTTTCATTATATCCGGAATCCGGAATGGTTGATGTTCATATACAGGAAGCGTGAACTCGAACATCGCCGGTAAAACGATTAAATGTTCGTCGGGTTCCACATCATTGCTGCAAACCAGAATATCAATCGGTAAATTGCGTCTTTTTATTTCCCGATGTATTTCGCGGAGACTGTGAGCCACTCCATTTTTATCTGCAAAAGTATCGGTAAGCCATAATGCCCGACCTGGTTGCTCAAAAGCCTTCATTTGTCGCGCCATTTCATCCAGAACAGAACGAGAATTGTGAAGAACTTTTGTTCCGGTAAAAGCTGCTCCGTAAATTACAGCCGCTCCGAGAAAAGGAAATGATAGCCCGTCAAAAAACTGCTGAATGGTCATTTTACTGCCGGAATTTCCCGACTTGTTGATTCCAACATATTTTTGAAGTTCAATGGGAAGCTCCATTGACCTCACCAAAGCTTCAAAGTCTGTGTCTTTGCTGATTAAATTATTGGGGAGTTTACCTATTTTTTTTTGCAACCTTGAAAAAAATATCTGGTTGAGCATTTCGTTTGCCTGAAAAATGGCCTTGTTTAAATAGGCAGGAGTCAGATTTTCCGGAGAATCTCTGCGCGTAAGCGCGATATTCCGCGCAATTTGAAAAATTTCCCGATACACAGGTTTGATAAATATCTGGCGCGATAATCCGGGAACATTTCCTTTAAAGCATTGGTGGAATGTGTTTAGAAAGCTCATTGTAACTTTATGTCTTTTTAACTCCAAAAATCCATTGCCAAGAATCATGGCCTGCAATTTTTCTGTTGCGTCGCCTTTATGAAGAAATATTCGGATGAGTCCCGGATCTTTCATGTGAATGGCGATCTGACAAAAATAATCCAGAAATGCTACCATCAAGCGCTCACTTTCATTGTGGGTTCCATAGACTGCCATACGCCCATCACGAATGGCCTCAAGGGCAACTTGAGAACGCGGTTTTATGGAAAGCTCATGGCTTAAATTTGGAACATGAAGATATGTCCCGGTATGACCCGGGAAAATTCCCATATGGCTGTCAGAGCCGCCGGCAATAAATTTCCGGCCTGAATGCCGGCAATAGTCGCCAGGATTGATTTTATATTTCTTTGAAAACAGGGCAAGTCTCGATCTGGTGAGATTTTCCACCCAGTTTTTCATAAGGAGATTTTGCCGCGTATTTCTTTGACCGTTTACTACCTCAAAACGTTCAAATACAACCGAAAGCTTTTCAAAAAAACTTACAGGCGGAATTCCCTTTTTGCTGTAATAGTACAGCGGATGAGCCCAGATCGCGGGAATATTATGATCTGCGGCATACCGCAAAAACCGGTAAAGATCATATCGATATTTATTTAATTTTATTTCTTCTTCGGCAGTAAAGCCATACGCCAATACATGAATCCAGATATTGTAATCCGGGACAATACATGTGAATTCTGCGCCGGTAAGAATATCAATTCCCTTCTCGTGCATTTCATAGCAGGATCTTGCATTGTTATGGTTTGTAATGGTGTATGTATCGCATCCGTTGCGCTTCAATGCAGAAATGAGTTCTTCTGTTTCAAGCCATGTTTCCGGGATTTCAAGCAGCCTTCCCAGCAACTCATCGGGAACATCGCTATTGCGATCATGGCAATGCAGGTCTATTTGAAGCCTGTTTTCGGGCTCATATAATTTCTCCTGCTTTTCTATAAACTTTTCAAATTCAGCAATGAGCGACTGTTTAAAATCAGGATTCTTGCTGTTATTTTTTATTTTTTTTAACATATTTATTATCCTTATAATAATAATGCATAAGTACTGATGTCCAGTAAGTTTTTTGATCCTCGCTGGCGCAAAACGCGCATTTTACTACATTCTGACGTGAATATCAAAGTTCTTGCCCAAACACATTTTGACTGCATCAGTACTCCTGTAACAAGCAATAGCTAAGACAAGATTAAGGGTTTGTTAAAATTGTGTTATTAATAGAGTTTTGGCATGAACCTCAATAATCAGATCAAAATGTATAATGCGCAGTTTTGGGGCGCGAAGCGCCCCAAAACTGCGCTTATTTAGATTATTCTGACTGAAATTTGAGTTCATGCCCAGGATCTTTCGTGTTCCTGTCCAAGCTTTAAAGTAATGCTCCCAAACTCGCGCAGGTAAAAAGCTCGCGCCAATTTGATTTAACTGTAAACGACGATAAAACTATAATATTTCGCCCTTTCCGGATAAAAATTCCGGAGAAAGGAAAATATTTTTTCCAT
>Ga0224495_10000877_pt1 | contig 22677 bp, 21 predicted proteins | sample SF_Jul11_sed_USG_FD_168128 | JGI IMG/M metagenome (GOLD analysis project Ga0224495, IMG submission 168128) | Sediment microbial communities from San Francisco Bay, California, United States - SF_Jul11_sed_USGS_4_1 | ecosystem: Environmental > Aquatic > Marine > Sediment | place: USA: California...
GCGCCCACTCCTCCAGCGTCTTCCGGTCTGGCTCGGAACACTGCAACCTGTGCGACGTCTTGGACATGGTCGGCCTCCTTGCCCAAGACGGTACGCCTTATCGATTACTTATGCAACTAAGCACTAGGTGGTTGGACGACCGAGATCGTTGGGCAGCGATCGCCCCAGCTCATCAGGCTCAAGCATGCGATATTTCGAGGCACCCGGCATGTGACGATCAAGTAGGGCACATTCGATCGTCATGTCGTTCATACATTGACGAACATGCTCATGGAGGAGATCAGGATCGTTCGCAAGCCGAACTGCGGCATCCTGACCTTTAGGCTGATCTCTGGATTCTTCGCGCGCCTGGCGTTGCGCCCGATCCCCGATAGCCCAGGAGTACACCGCCGCAGTAACGGCTTGTTCCAAAGAGACCACGGGCTGTTGCTGCAGATACGCCGTCATCTCCTGCTCGATCGCTGCTGAAGCCGCCAGTACCGCGCACTGAGTCTTCTCTTCAAAAGTACCGTCAAAGTTGATCGTTAAGAAACGATCTTTCCCGGCTTTCTGGCCCAACTCGGCTAACAAGATCTTCACGATGAAGGGGGCTCTAAATACCTCTTCGAACGCCTGCTTAATCACCGGCGCAATGCCATACTTCACCATGCGTGTTCCCGTCACATCAGACGGCGAGCGATTAAATCCTTCCACGTGCGCCATTTCCAAGAGGTTGAAGCGCAGCTTCTCCAGATCAGCCGGATGCCCCATTCCACCCAAGGCTAGGCGGTCGTAAATTTCATACAACTTGGGCGTCCCCTTACTCATCGTCATGAGCAGAATGCCTGCGTCGCAGGCAATTCCGATGACCGGACTTCCTTGCCGAAACTGGTCATCGAGATACTGTCGACGATTTCCTATCGCTTCGATCCACCGATACGGCTCTTCATACATCTGGAATGATCCTTACAGGCCTCGAGAAACATTCAATTCGAACAGCGACCGCAGCTGTGGATCCGGCATCGTCTTCACCCCAGAAGCAGTGATAAACTTCACCACCGGATAAAGATTGGCATCGCGATTGACTCCACCTGTCGCACTGTCGAACTCCGCAGCACTGGTCAACAGCCGCAATGTCTGAACAGTCGCCTGTTCCTCAGGCATCTCACTCAGTGGCTGTTCTCCCCAGGTGTTCACATAATGAAGGATGCCGCGAATGGTCGGTGAGCCGGATCCGGATACCGCGTATTCTACCCCTTCGAACTCCGCACCGAGGATGTCATAAAAATAGATCTTGGCTGCATCATGCTCGAGATCGTAGCCGGCAAAAATGGGTGCAACGGTCCCGGTGCCGGCCAAGGCTGCTGGAACATTTTCCTTCAGCAGTTTGGAGAGCGCTCGCAGCTTCCCCTCAAAGCTGAGTTCCTGCAGTTGTGTTCGCCGATAGTACTTAAAGGAGTGTTCGAGGATGCGCGCCATTTCATACGCCGTGGCCGGCACTCCGGCGATCGCCATAACGCTGTGCCGGTCGATCTCCAACACCTTATCGGTACGGTCGTACATCACCAGATTGCCGGCTGTCGCACGACGATCTCCCGCAACCAGAACACCGTCAAGGTACTTGAACGCGAGGATCGTGGTCGCGGTTGTCAGTTGCTGATGTGCTCCGGCCTCGCCCGATAGGCCCAACACATATCCCTGTTCCTTCAACAGCTGATAGAAATCGCCCTGCATGCCCATTCTATCTTGCCTCACGCCTGTTCACTTTCATCCCGAGGATGGCTGCTGTAGTCAGGGTTTACTGCGCGCATCGAACAAGGCCCTTCTGAAGGCGCGCGTTCGGCGAGCACAAACCGTGACTCGGTAGCCATCCTCACTCCCCTGTCCGTTGCCGGTACCGCTCCGCTTGTTTCGGGTCGACTTTGCGCATCCGCTTCATGAGATTATCCTTCTCAGGCGACCCAGTTTCCTGGCGTCGTGGCCCACCTCCCTCTTCGGGACGAGGTGATTGAGGCATGGGATCGACCGGTCCTTCACGTCGTTCCGGCATAGTACTCTGTTTCATATCGCGCTATCCTTTCTGTGACTCCACGCCGCCAACGCTTCACTCGGCGAGCCGGCCACTTGAAAGATATGTGCACATTGTCGAACTTCTTGCGGATCGAAGAGATCTCCCATGTCCAGATTGCGAGATCGAATTCCACCGGTAAACTGAATATGCTCCCACTGCATCGACTTGATCTGATCGGGAAACCGCTGAACACAGAGCCCCCTCAACCCGCCGCGGGTATCTGTTGGACCGTTCCACATAGCCTCTTCGATCGCTTCGTCGGTGGCCATCCGCCATGCTTTTCCTTCAGCCTCCAATCCCAGGTAAAGACCTTGTTCGGGATGTATATTGTGATACTCCAAATCCAAGCTGGCCAACCAAGGATCATCCCAACCGATCCGTTCTTCCCGCATGAAGCTCTCGAGTAGCCACTGTTTGGTGACCCAATCCAATTTTCCGACTAACCGTGAGCGGTCTTGTGACAACAGACTCAAGGTCTCGGACCATTCTCTCAATAACCAATCGGTCTCCTCGTCGGTACCCGAAAGCATCCGGCTCGCTGCTTCGCAATAAGATTCCTGGATATCCACTGCCGAGAGTTTCAGGCCATTTCTAAGCGTGACGATCGTCTTGAGGTCAGGATCTCGCGACAACTGTTTGACAGCGGTCACAGGTTGATCGAGTTCACAATCCGGCGCAGCACCACGCTCGATCAGGTCCAACACCAGCTGTGTGGTCCCAACCTTGAGCGCCGTTGCGTATTCACACATGTTAGCATCACCGATGATGAGATGGAGGCGGCGATATTTCATACGATCTGCGTGGGGCTCATCTCTCGTGTTGAGAATCGGTCGGTTGTGCATTGTATCGACTCCCAACTCCACCTCCATAAAGTCGGCGCGCTGAGAGAGCTGATACCGTCCTGGAACATGCCCCGATTCCTGTGCTTCAGTCCCGACCTTCCCCGCACCGGCGATAACCTGTCGACTCACCAAAAAAGGAACCAAGCCAGTCACGAGATTGGGAAAAGGAATGGACCGCGCGACGAGATAGTTGTCGTGACAACCATAACTGTGTCCGTGGAAATCCGTGTTGTTCTTGTAGAGTCGGACATGATCTCCACCCAGCACCTTATTGCGCCTCTGGGCGGCGCGCAGGAGGATGCGCTCGCCCGCGCGATCCTGAGCCACCAGGTCTTTGAGTGTCCGACACTCGGGTGTGGAATATTCCGGATGGGTGTGGTCATTGTAAAATCGGGCGCCATTGGGCAACACAAGGTCACTCTTCATTTCATGAAAAGAAAATGGGCGATGGGCATCGCGCTTTGCGAACTCGTCTTCCTCTCTATCCTGTTGCAAACCCGAGACACGAAACCCACGGGCATCTTCATGCGGATCCTCGCCGGCATAATCCCAACGCCGTTCAAAGGAGACTTCCAGATGAGCCCGAACCAATTCCATCGATTCGACGACCGGATCGACCTCCGGTATGTCATCCCTCGTGATCCCGTACTCAGTTTCGATGCCAAAAAGGCGCATGGTTTCTTAAAAGTAAAAAGGGAAACGTGAACCGGCGATCACTCTCGTCTGCAGTACCAGGTCAAGCAACGTTTCACCTTTTACATGTCACATCGTCAAATAATTTGGTTTAGGATCCGCTCCTCCGTTTGGCGGCCACGCCGGAACGAAGAGACTCCAACCACCTGTTCAGGGTGATGATCCAGGAGCTTGAGCCATTCTTCTGCCGCATCGTCGGGTGGTAACATCTCACCCTCTCTGAACTCCTCAGAGCCACTATCGAGCAAGTCGCCGGCCAATAATCCTGCCGGTTGGCCGGACTGAATCGTTCGGTCGATCGCCTTTTCTTTGGCACGTTGAACGATCGACGCCAAGATGGCACCACTCACAAGATCGCCGCGGTAGAGGACCTTGGTTTGACCGTTCCTCAGCCTGATCGAGAGAAGCCGATTATCCGTTGTTCGCTGGAAGATGGACTCGATGACCTCTTCGACGAGCGACGCCACCGCGTGGGTGTGCTCGCCACCTCGTTCCTTGACCAACCCTGAGTCCAGCGGCAGGTCCTCAGTCAAGTACACCTTGAGAATCTGGGCCGCCGCCTCTTTGTTCGGCCGACTCACTTTGATCTTGCGGTCGATACGACCAGGACGCAGTACCGCCGGATCGATCAAGTCAGGTCGGTTGGAGGCCAGAATAATCACTACATCACGCAGCGATTCGATGCCGTCCATTTCGCTACAAAACATCGGGACGAGCGTATTCGAGATATTGAACGATCGCATGGCCCGTCGGGTCCCCAGAATCGATTCGGCTTCGTCGATAAAGATAAACGGGAGGGCGCCGTTCTTGCGTCTCGCGCGAGCCTGGTCAAAGAGGTCGCGAACGATCCGTTCGGATTCGCCGAGCCACATGTTCAAGATTTCCGGCCCCTTGACATGAAGGAACGCTCCGCTCGTCACCGGCGGGCGCTTCTCCTCTCCAGGCCATTGCCCCTGACCGGACTCACTCACCAACTTGGAAAGGCTCCCCGCTGCCGCTTGGCCAATAAGCGTCTTCCCACACCCCGGTGGGCCATAGAGCAAAAAGCCTTTCGGTTGTGAAAACTTGAACCGTTCAAAGGTCTGCGCATGCAGCAGCGGGTATTCAATCGCCTTTCGGATCGCGGTGATCGCTTCGCTCTGTCCACCGATCTGCTCCCAAGTTACCGTCGGCGTCTCAACCAGCGCGTGCCGGCTGGCCTGACGATCTCCCAGTTGTTCGATGGCCACACGATGGCTCGGATCGATTCGAATTTCGTCGCCCGCCTTGAGATCCACTCCGATCAAATCAGTCGATCGCTGCAAGACCAACGATTGTCGGCCCATGTCCTGTTCAAAACGTAACCGCCCGTCGGGCATCGCCTCAGCCAGTTTCAAGATGGGCCCGTTTCGGTCGTAGCCCAATGTCTTAATCACCGCGTAGGCTTCGTTGACGAGAATCTGTGTTCCAATCTTGAGATCGGGCTCAGGCACACGAGGGTCCACATTGGCGTAATACTCGGCTCCACCGACCACGATGCGGGCGAGTCCTTCGCCCGGCAAATCAAGCAAGGTGCCGATGCGATTCGCCGGTGCCGTGAGCTTGGCCACGACTTCACTGACCTTTTTGAATTCGAGTTCGCGTTGCTGAGAGGCGGCCTGGGATAACAGGACCGCATGACGCAACTTATAGAGCAGGTTCTGACGAGGATCACCATCAGGAGAGGAAGCCAGACACTGCTCGATCAATGAGAGTGGATCTACCTGTCCAGAAGCCGGGGCCCTACCCCTCTCTGTATCTGGTGAACTGCCGAATCTCTTTTCGTCCGATCGATGGTCGTTCATTGGATCCGTACATCTAACCAAACTGCATTGTAACAATATATCGAAGTCTGGTGCTATCAGCCAGTTGATGACGATGGGTGTCGAGGTTCTACAAAAGCACCAGTGCGTTCTTTCCGCTGAAGGCATGGCAGCCCAACAGCCAACCTACCAGCAAAAGCATGAGCTCAGCACTTATACCATGACTCTGGCTGATGCCTTCGCGCTGTAGTTGCAGGTTCGCAAAGGCGTCAATGAACTTTGCACCCCATACAAACGAGGAAGAATCACCCCCGCAGCGGTAGTTGTGAGACCTCCACACTTGTCTTAGAATGACCGTCATCAACAGCCTAATGTGTCACTGTAGGACAGGAAGGAGATTTACAACAATGATGAAGAGGAAGATGACCGATCTGCAGCCCGCGAGGCAATACTACCGTCAGCCTCAGTCCAACTCAGTGACCGCGGTTGGTAAACTCTTACTCAGCGGCTGCTTGTTACTGGGGCTGGTAAGTTGTGGGAGCGAAGATGGAGCACCCTTGCCCCCCATCGTCAATACCCCAGCCAGCCTTACAGCCTTGACTCTCTCAAGCGGCCAACTGAATCCGGCCTTCGATCCAATGGTCACCAGCTACAGCACCATGTTTATTGGGACTAACAATCTCTTGCTCACCCCGATCGCGCCAGACCAGACCATCACCGTGAATGGGGCAGCGGTTGCAAGCGGTAGTCCCTCCGCCCCAATCTCCCTGCCTCCAGGGACAACTACGATCCCCATCACGGTCACCAGTTCAACCGGCCAAACCAAGACTTATACCATCGAGGCTCATCAACTGGGACAAGAGGCCTACGCGAAGGCTTCAAATACGAATGGAAGTGATCAGTTCGGTTTCAGCGTTGCAGCAGAGGGGAATACACTGGTAGTCGGGGCACCCTCTGAAGACAGCAGCGCCACGGGTGTCAATGGTAATCAGACCAACAACACTGCCGGTAGCAGCGGTGCCGTCTATGTCTTTACCCGCACCGGTACCACCTGGACCCAACAGGCCTACATCAAGGCCTCCAATACCGGCGCCGGCGATCAGTTTGGTATCAGCGTTGCCCTCGACGGCGACACACTAGCAGTCGGCGCGTACTTCGAAGACAGTATTGCCACTGGGGTCGGCGGCAATGAGGCTGACAACACCGCTGCCGACAGCGGTGCCGTCTATGTCTTTACCCGCACCGGTACCACCTGGACCCAACAGGCCTACATCAAGGCCTCCAATACCGGCGCCGGCGATCAGTTCGGTCGTAGTCTGGCGCTGGATGGCAACACATTGGCAGTCGGCGCAGTAGCAGAAGACGGCAATGCCACAGGGGTCGGCGGCAATGAAGCCGACAACAGCGCCTCGACCAGCGGAGCCGTTTATGTCTTTACTCGCACCGGTACCACCTGGACCCAACAGGCGTACATTAAGGCCTCCAACACCGGTGCAGGCGATCAGTTTGGTATCAACGTCGCGATTGCTGGTGACACACTGGCAGTTGGCGCACACATGGAGGATGGCAATGGCACCGGGGTTAATAGCGGGGTTGAGGCTGACAACAGCGCGACCGACAGCGGTGCCGTCTATGTCTTTACCCGTACCGGCACCACCTGGGCCCAGCAAGCCTATATCAAAGCCTTTAATACAGGCGGCGGTGATCAGTTCGGCCGCAGTGTAGCGGTCAGTGGTGACACGCTGGCGGTTGGCGCCTACCGCGAAGACAGTAGCGGCATGGGGGTCAATAGCGGGGCTGAGGCCGACAACAGCACGACCGACAGTGGAGCCGTGTATGTCTTTACCCGTACCGGCACCACCTGGACGCAGCAGGCCTATATCAAGGCCTCTAATGCAAGCGCGAATTACCGACTCGGATTCGCCATTGCCCTCGAAGGCGACACACTCGTCGCCGGGTCATCCGCTGAGGACAGTGCCAGCACAGGAGTCGGCGGCGATCAAAACAACACCGGCGCCGCTGACAGCGGAGCCGTCTATGTCTTTACGCGGAACGGCACCACCTGGACGCAGCAGGCCTACGTCAAGGCTTCCAACACAGGTGCTGGGGATCAGTTCGGCGTGAGCGTCGCGGTTTCCGGTGACACCCTAGCGGTTGGCGCATCCACAGAAGATAGTAATGGCACCGGAATTAATAGTGGAGCTGAGGCCGACAATAGCGCGACCGATAGCGGAGCAGTCTACATACTACGGTAGAGAATTGCTGACGAGAGATAGGTTCTTGACGAGGGGGAGGGCCTTACGCTCCCCCTCACTGTCCTACCATTTTCCCCTTGTAAATCTGAATAGTTCTAAAATCTGCCGAACAAGATACTAAGCACGGTTATAATTTGCTCGTCACTGGGCCTCGGATTAGCTTTGTTTCAAGTGCGGTTGATACCCTATCGCAAGATGGGGCCTGATGGTCAAATTATAAACAGAGGGTGAATGGTAGCCGAGTTAATTAACAGCCTGCAGAATCACCGAAATCTTTTCCTGCCGTTTTCCACGCAGTATTTCCACGCTCACTCGATCACCGACCTTGTGTTCCTCCATCACGTCCATCAGATCGTCAACGGTGTTCATCGGCTTCCCGGCGACCGACAGGATGATGTCGCCAAGTTGAATCCGGCCGGCCATGGTTTCACGTGCTCCCTTGAGACCAGCTCGATCAGCAGGCCCTCCCCTGGTCACCTTCCCGATGATCAGACCTTTGATCCCCCACCGTTTCGCCATTGCATCCGGAACAAGCGAGACACCCAAGCCGGGACGAATGAGCTTCCCATGCTTGATGAGTTCCGGAACGATACGGTTCACGGTATCGACAGGGACGGCAAATCCAATCCCGGCATAGGCTCCGCTTGGACTCACGATTTGCGTGTTCACACCGATCAACCGTCCGGCACTGTCGAGCAAGGGACCGCCTGAGTTTCCAGGGTTGATCGCCGCGTCGGTTTGGATCACGCCTTCAATCGTGCGGTTGGACATCGACTTGATCGTCCTCCCTAATGCACTCACGACTCCCGTCGTCAATGTATGGTCAAGCCCGAAGGGGTTTCCGATTGCGAGCACCTTTTGTCCCACACGCAGGTCATGAGAAGAACCGATTGCCAACGGCTCGAGTTGATTATCCGGCACCTGAATCTGCAGGACCGCCAAATCATGATCAGGATCGGCTCCGACCACCTTGGCTTGGTACTCGGTACGATCCGCCAGCATCACCTTGATGGAATTGGCGCCATAAATGACGTGAAAGTTCGTGACAATATGGCCTTGCTGGTTCCAAATGAAGCCCGACCCCGACCCCTGCGGCACTTCCATAATATCGAGCGACCAGAAATCCCGCTGTATCGCCGTGTTCGCGATGAAGACGACCGATTTCGTCGCGCGCTCAAAGACGGCGGTGGTCGCCCGTTCGTCGGGCCCCAATTCTGCCGGAGCCGGAGTCACGGGTCGAGGCTTACCCTCAGGGCCATCATAGACCGCACCAAGTGGCTTGCCCCACTCTCCCGACGTAGCAGCCGGTACCGAAACCACTGCACTGAAAAGCAGGAGAAGAGTGATCAATCGTATGCGCTTATTCACCCAGTACCTGCACAATACATTCACGCATTCGTGAGCGGGTGTCGAAATCGACCAGGACAACTTGTTGCCATGTACCGAGAAGCAGGGTGCCTGCGGCGAAGGGAATCGTGAGCGAGGGCCCTTGGAGCTGTCCTCGCAGGTGGCTGTGGCCGTTATCCTCCCCGGGATTGAGGGTGTTGTGCTGCCAATGAGAGTCGGGAGGGATGATGCGATCCCAGAACGTTCTGGTGTCGGCGCGAATCCCCGGTTCATCCTCGATAATCATGATCGAGGCGGTCGTATGTTTCACGAACACTGTCACAATCCCGTCTTGAAGACTCGATGCGGTGACGGCCTCGGCCACGGATTGTGTAATATTTTCGATGTCCGTGCCACCGGCCATCCGGATCGTCAAGGGAATGGTTCGGACAGCCATTAGACGCTTTCACCTTTGAAACGACGAAGATAGCGGTGGTCGCTTCTCGTCAGTGGTTCTCCTCGTGCCTCCAACAAAACGGTATCGAACGCACCTTCAGCCGACAACAGCCGGACGGCATTCAACACCTCGCTGCTGAGAATGCCCTCTTGTTCAAGCTTCTCGAGATAGGCAAAGGCCTCCGGCAAGCTTTCTTTTTTCCGAGCATAGTAATCCTGCCCTCGTCGTCGATTGCTATAGGCTTCAAACTGTTCACACGCGACGAGGATTTCCGCCAGTTGTCTGACCCACACTTTGGCCTTGGTCAGCCGTTCCGGGTAATAGTAGTACAGCATCACCTCTTGCATCCAAGGCTCCCATCCGACACCAAGCTTCTTGAGTGCAGGCTTCACAACCCGCAGTCGCCTGGCAAGACGGCGAGCATAGCCTAGGCGCATTTCAATCTGTTCGACAGCCCAGGCATCAATGGACACACCAGATGTTTCAAGATCCCGGCGATACAGGGAAACAAAGGCCTCAGTCTCGCGTCCATAAGTGGTCCCTGGGTGAATGGCACGCCATTCACGGGGCCTTGTCGGAATACCCCGTTGCTTCGCCCAGGACCAAATGGTTCCAAAGAGTTGCCGATCGAGTCCGGCACGGCCCAGATCGTGCAGCAGACAGGCGACATGATAGCGCTGGACTCGATCGTGAGGATGTCCTAAGCGGTTCGCGACAGCCACGCACATCCTTGCTGTTCGCAGGGCATGCGGACGATCATAGCCACGGATGATTCGTTTTGGGTGATGCGGATGGGGATAGTCATAGAACTTCATGAGCTCGTTGACAAGTGAGCGCGAGACCCCCGACGGCCGCACCCGAGACCGATCCGACATCATCATAGGTAAGTATTCGCTGAGTGGCCTGATGTAATCAGCGGGAGAATATCGTCGGTCTAAATGAGGTGTCAAGGAACCTCATACCGATTTCTCGCCGAACTTCGCCAACTTTGCTATGCTCAGTGGGGGTCGTACCTGTCGGGAAGGGTGTTCATGCAGGCTTGGCTAAGACCTTGTTACCTGATCACTGCTGCTACGCTCCTCATCAATTCAACGATCACATTCGCCAACTCCCTCGACCAGCTGACGGATTTAACGGGGAAAACCCATGTAACTGTCACACTGAAGGGCCGTGACAACTTCACCAGCGAGTATCGCTATGACGTGAGCGTGAAGAACCTCTCGCCGGATACCATTCTCGCCGATTCTCTGATGATCGTACTCGACAAGATTATCAACCTCGCCGGTGAAGACCGAGAAGGCCTCACGGGCGAATCGTTTTTGAAACGATTCGACATTTTGGACCAAGACGGTCACACCGAAGACGGTAAACCATTCTTCCACATCCCGGCAGGGAATGCACCGGATCTCCTCCCCCAGGCTGTGAGCAGCCCGGCCTCCATCCGAATAAGAAATCGAGACTATGTGGCGGTCTTCACTCCTGTATTCAAAGTGCTTGGACAGAAACGACCTCCTCCAGAAGCAAAGCGGACTGAATCTTCCACTACAACCACGTCTCCAGCCAAGACATCGCCGCCAGCCGCGAATCAAAAAACGTTCGATACGCTCATTCAGTTGCTGATCAAAAAGGGAGTCTTGACGGAGGAAGAATGGAAGAAGGCAACTAAGCCATGAGCGATCAGACCTGCAAAGCCTGCCTCGGGACTTGGCCGAGACGAGACCATTTCATCGCGGATCTCGGACTGTCCAAAGCGTATCTTCATGACGACCAATTTTTTCCTGGATGGACGGTTGTTGTCTTTCAGCGCCACGTCACCGAGTTATTCCATCTGACACCGACTGAACGTGCTCAGCTGATCGAGGAAGTCAATCGAGTGGCCAAAACCTTAGCTGAGATCTACCAAGCCAAGAAGATCAACTATGAACTTCTCGGGAATCAGCTTCCGCATATCCATTGGCATGTGATTCCACGTCTCGCAGATGACCCGCACCCACTTGAACCAGTGTGGCGTGTGTCTCATACCCCCGTTGTTCCGACAGCGTTAGCCCTTCAAGAAGCGATCGACCGCCTGACATCCCAACTCCGCATAACCGGGTAGGTCCTCTTCCTCTCTTTCTTGCTGGTGGATGATATAATTTACTGCGACACCGCCTCACACCCGAATTGTGATATTGTCCCGATGCACCTCGGATTGATACTCTTACCGCTCACAGTTGGCCTGCTGCTTCTCTCTCTAGATCTTACGCATGCGCATTCGATTGAGGAACATGCTGCTTCGCTCCACGGAGACACTTCCGAGCCCCCTCAGGCATCCTCAGAATTGGAGGCAACGGAGCGACCCGATGCGGTCACGAAACTTGAAGCATTGCGGCGGTCCATCCGACTCCTACCGAACGTCCCGGAGTACCGCCTCCAGCTTGCCGATGCGTTGTTGCACCTTGGCGAGCTGGACTCTGCCATCGAGGAATGTCGCGCTGCCATTCGGCTGCAACCAGATGATGGACGCGCGCACCTCCAGCTTGGCCTCTTACTCTCCGCAAAACAAGACTGGCATGCTGCCGGCTCTGCTCTGAAAGAAGCGCTCCGGCTAGAGCCGAACCTTCCCCAGGCACACTACAGCCTGGGAACCGTTCACTACTCACTCGGCGACGTGACCTCAGCAATTCGGGACTATCGACGAGCGCTCGAACTCCGCCCACATTTTGTGGATGCACATCATCACCTCGGACTCCTCCTCAGGATCACGGGACAGCTGCAAGAGGCCATCCCACATCTCGAAACTGCGGCGCTTGGGGGTGTGCCGGAAGCGCGGCTGTTCCTCGGCAATGCCTACAAGGACGGGCAAGGGGTTGAGAAAAACCTTGGCCTGGCCATCTATTGGTGGATGCAAGCTGTTGAGCTCGGTGAACAAACCTCCTTTCTCTCATTGTCAAAATTGCGGCGTCAGACCCTTGCTCCGGGATTGAGCACCCTCCAGCGCATGGAGCTGCTTTCAGGTTTCCAGGCCTACCGCACCCTACTCTGGAACGATTACCCGGGCATGAGTCGCGTTAGTGATCGGCAATCGTTGGGGAAAGCCCTCTTCGCACAGGGACGCGGAGAAGACGCGATTTGGGCACTGTTAAAGGAAGGCGTCGCACTGAGCGAAGAGGCGCACACGCTCCTAGCCACTCTCTATGAAACCGGATCTAGCCCTTACCTGAAGCCGTTCGACAGGAGAATCCTGACTTGTTTCGAAACGACCGCAGCGGACGGGTTCACCTCTGCTAAGAAACTTTTGGCCCGGATTTACGCGACAGGACTCGGCGTCGAGACAGACCTTCAAAAGGCCAAAGCGATTCTCGCCGGCCTCCCGAAGAAAGAAGCCCGGGCGATCCTCAACGAGCTAGGCGTTCGCTAGTCGCATGCGTGGTCCCACGACACTTTCACGTATATTGATCTCCTCGATTCCTCTCCAAGCTTTGAGTATCGGCTTGGGATCCACGCTTATTTCTGTCCTGTTGTGGTTTTCGTCTCCTGCGACCTTTACGGCTCTGGATTATACCGCCTTCGATACCTGGCTTCTTCACCGACACAGCATGGCCGTGAATCCGGCATTGACCGTCGTCTCTCGCGACCCCGCGAGTGAAGAACGGTTTGGGTCCGGCCACTGGGACCGTGCCATTCTGGCTCAACTCGTTGTTGCGATACATGAAGCCGGTGCGGCAGTGATCGGTCTCGACCATCGCTTGGACCGCGCAAGCCCGGCCCAAATCGGTGGCGCCGCAAGCGATGCCCTCCTCCTTGAGGCGATTCGCACAGCCTCACCTGCCGTGCTTGTGCACGAGACTGACTCCCTTCTTCACTCCGATACCGCGGTCTCTGCCCACCTTGCAGTCGAGCGCGACAGTGATAATGTGACTCGTCATGTTTCACTTTCCATCGGGAATGAAGCCCAACCAATCCCCGCCTTCGCAGTGGCACTGTTCAACAGATTTCAACGACAGAACGCCTTATCGACGCCCTTTTCTTCCGCTTACGCGCATGCGACTGCTCTGGTGAACCTTGCCGGAAATGGATCACTTGCGGCGCTCCAGCCGATCCGGCTGTCATCTGTCTGGGAAAGGGTCCAGCAGCGGGACGAGCAACAACTCGCCTCGTGGTTCAAGGACAGAGTTGTTGTCATCCGTGCTGACCCACCCGGCTTAGAAACCCATGTGTTGGCCTCTGGAGCCGTCGTCGACCGCATGACCATCCATCTTCACTTTCTCAATGCCCTGCTCAACCATGAACCGATCATGTCTTTCGGTTGGACGACCCATCTGGTCATCACAACCGTACTGGGATCAGTCGTGGCATGGATCGTTTTACGATTTCGCGGGACAACCGGCTTCTTTCTCGCGGCCGGCATTGTTCTGCTGTATGGAGCATTCACCACCGCGAGTCTGAGTCTGGCATCCCTCATTCTCCCCGTCGCACTCCCATTGCTGGCCTCATTGCTTGCCCTCATGGGTTCCACCGCGCTTGTGAATCTGATGGCGAGCCAGCGTCTCAGGTTGCTTGAAGGTGACATGATCCAACTCCAGGAAGAGTCTGCTGCCGTTCGTGAAGCGCTGATTATGCGCGAAGACCGAGCAGAAGCACTTCAGGAAGATTTAGCCATTGCGAAGGCCACCATCGCCCATTCGGCCGGACAACAGGAAGAGTTGGCTTCAACGATGGATGCGCTACGAGTCCAGATCGTCGAGGCCCAACAGCAGGAACAGGACGCACGCGGGCAACTGGAGCAACTAGAGCGACAACTCGCCGATCTCCGGGCGGCAACCCTGGGATCACACAAGGTCACCGACGCAGAGCTTGACCGAGCCCAAACCGAAGCCCGTCAGTACGGAATCATTACACAAGATCGGCCGCTCCTCCGGCTTTTTCACGATCTCAAAAAGGGATCCAAGTCTCCCTTGTCGGTTCTTTTGCTTGGAGAGCCGGGAACCGGTAAGGAGCTTTTTGCCCGAGCCGTTCATCAGTTAAGTCCTCGTTCTGCTAGAGCGTTCATCCCGGTCAACATGGCCGCAATTTCGGCTGAGCTTTTCGAAAGTGAACTGTTTGGGCACGTGAAGGGGAGTTTTACCGGAGCAACGGCCGATCGCCGTGGGTACTTTGGTCTCGCCGAGCATGGCACGATCTTTTTGGATGAAATCGGAGACCTCCGAATGGATCATCAGAGTAAGTTGTTGCGGGTGTTACAAGACAGAACCTTTTATCGTGTCGGTGCTACGACGCAAACAACGGTTGATGTTCGTATTGTGGCCGCAACCAATCGCGACCTACAGAGAGGGGTTTCAGAAGGATGGTTTCGGGAGGACCTGTACTTCAGACTCACCGGGCTTGTCTTCCACCTTCCACCGCTTCGTCAGCGTCCCGGAGACATCCCGCTTCTCGTTGAGACCTTCCTCAGCCGGATCGCTGAGGAAACAAGAAAGCCGGTTCCGACACTCACGAACGACGCGCTTCGTGCGCTGGTCGAGCATGAATGGAAAGGAAATGTCAGGGAACTCCGTCACTGCTTGGAGCAGGCCGTCACGCTTAGCGATGGCCCGGTCTTGACTAAGGATTCACTCCGACTCCGTGAAAATCTCCAAGCAATCTCAGGACATACAAAGCCGCTCCCCCCTGAATCGGCCGGCGATGCTGCAGTTCTTGCCTGCCTCAGAGAGCATCGGTTCGACATGCAGGCCACCGCCGCAGCGCTTGGATGGGATCGGAGTACGGTGACACAGCGTTTGAAGGGGCTCTGCTTCCAGACACTGGTCGACACTGGCGGAGACCAGTCCAAGGCCGCACAGGTCATTGCCGGTGATCTAAGCCATGTGCGAACTGCTGAAGTAAAACTCAGGGACTACTATGGTCATCTGCAGTCCGTGATCGAACCCTTTTCGACTGCAGAGCAAGCACTTGTGGAATGTCGACGCCGTTTCAAAAACCTACCGGAACGGTACTTCGTGTCCGTTGAAAGGCTAGTTCGGTGGCACTTCGGACAGAAACGTCCCATGCGCTTCCAGTCAATTCAGGACCCCTAAAACCACCTCCTGTAACACATGAGAGCGAAACGGCCTTTACTCGCCACCAGCTTGCGGATCGGCCATCGGGCAGAAGATCCGATTCCTTTGGCTCTTCATGATCGGTCACCTTACTGCTTCAGCATGGTGATCTCGGTTGCTCAGCCAGCAAGTGTTTCTCTTAGGACGTTCTGGTCGGTAGTTTGTGACGCCTGTTTTCTCCGACTGTCTGCTAAGACCTTCCGGAGCGCTTCGCGTTGGCGCTGCCAATGATTCTGCGCCACCGACTCCATCCGGTCGTCGACTCGCTTGGCCCACCACCAGACCAGCCCACCGACGCAGGCGTACAAGCCACCGATGACGAGATTGGGGTACGGACACCATTGTTCAATGGCACCCGTAACTTGCGGGAAAGACGGCAACGAATACCACCAGCCGAGAGCAGGAATGGTGGCCGCCACAAACGTGTAGTACGACATCTTTCCGCTTTGCACGGTTCTGCGAATGCCTTCGAGCAAGGACTCATTGCGAAGGGGAGCCACGTGGCTCTTTTCAGGCGTCGCGACCGCTTGTTCAAGAGCCCACATCGTCGCGTCTGACGGCCACGAACAGTGGTCGTTCGTCCGAACAACCTGGCACTGAAAAGGGAGGTTAAGGGGCGCATAGCAGCCCGTGCCGTTGGCAATCCGCTCGAATACGCTGATGTGGATCTTGGGATAGGTGATATTGTGGTCTCGACACAGCTTGACAATGTCGCGTGGTTCCCAGCGATAGTAGGCACCAAATCCGGCCCGAGCATCGTAGAGCTCGTCGTGCACATCATGGTGCGTGCGGACATAGTCACGATCTGCCGCGATAAAACGCAGCCCGCAGCGCTCTGCTTTTGCCATCATCCAATCCAAGGCCACCAACGACATGCCGTGTTTCACATAGCCACCACCCACATTGGAATGGACACCGGCAAACCACACCTGATCGACCTGCGTCTCACGAATACCCTTTTCATTCCACAATTCTGGATGAAACGTTCGACGATCATCGTCGATTGAGAGCGCGTGACATGCACGTGTGATCCGACTGCTGGGAGTCAGTTCGGAAAACCGCATGGGATAGATCCAATTGAATAGGTACCGCAGTTCCTCAAACGGCATGCCGACCGCTCCGACCGTGTCCCAGACTCCGACAAAATCAATGGTGACGGCTCCATCCGGCACGTGTCTATCGTCCATGACGGCGCAAAACCGTTTCCGTCGCTCACGATCCTCCCGACTGTAATCGGCTGTCGGCTGACCTTCGCGCCGCTGGCTCTCCGACACACGCTTGAACGCTTCCCGCCGAAAGGCAGTCCAACAGTCCTCGACACAGTTCTTGAGTGACTCGTACCCAACTTTTTTGACATCGACAATCCCACAGTACTGGATGAGCCCCGATAGGGCCCGAACGGTATAGGCTCCTCGACTAAACCCGAACAGGTAGAGGTGGTCACCCGGTTCGTAGACATGCGCCAACTCGGTATACAGATCTCTCACGTTCTTGCCGAATCCGTACCCGAACGCCCCACCGATTAATTTCATCGGAGCCAACTGCGACGTACCCACGCCATCGTCGTAGAACGCGACCTGAGGGGCTAAGCTTGGATCGTACTTGTGCCCTTGGATATCGATCGCTTCATAGAGTTTGAAGACGTTCGTTCCCCGCGCCTTGATCGCCGTATTACCAGTTCCGTCTGAACACAGCACTATGTTTTTCCCTGACATGTGATTTCCTCCCCAATCAGCCTTGAACGAACTGCACGCCATCCGTTCCTTTCCATTAGACAGAAGAAGCCGCTCACTCAACACTTTGGGATACTGCAATATTCATACTATTCAAGACCGTAAGAGAACCACATCCCCTGACAATCATTTATGACACTGCGGTGGTCCAACAAGAACCCTTTCTTCTCAATATACGTATCTATTTGGATACGAACTGTATCGTAATGGATCCAGCGTGGTGCTTGTTAGACGCGACCAGATATCACCTTGCGCGTGAGGCCTGGCGGTGGAGCTGCGCGTCACTAAGGTCTCTGCGACGTAACCTTTTTTCACCATTTTCCTCAGCGACTTGTCCATTTTGTCACAAGGCTGTGGTACCCTCCGTCGCTATGCTGAATGACCCAGTTTCTATACCGCACACGCCGGACTCCATCGACGCCGGGTGGCTGACTGATGTATTGCGTCGCGCCGGCCTGCTGCACCGTGCCGTGGTCGAGGCCATCAACGTTATTCCAATCGCTGCAGGAAGCGGATTCGTCGGACAAACAGCCCGCCTACAGGTCACATACAGCGAGCATGAACCCTCGGCCCCGCTCACGTTCTTTGCCAAGCTCTCATCGGCTGATCCAGGGGTCAGAGAACAACTACGCATGGTGGGGATCTATGAAACCGAGGCTGGCTTTTACCGAGACCTTGCGCCGCTGGCCAGATTTCCGTTGCGCGTACCCCGTCCCTACTTCGACCTCTATGATGTGCGCACGAGCGCGAGTCTCCTCCTCTTGGAAGATCTCCACCAGGCTGAGTTCGGCGACAATCTTGCCGGCTGTTCTGCCACGGACGCCCAGCTTGCCGTTCAACAGCTCGGACTGCTCCATGCGCATTTTTGGGATTCTCCTGTCCTCAAAGAATTATCATGGCTCCGCGCCCTGACCGATGAAGCGGAGACCAGGGTCGGCATCTATCGAGCCATGCTGCCGCGATTTGAACAACGATGCGCCGAGTTTGTGACACCGAGTCTTCTTCAGTGCGCAAAACAGTTGGGACACGTACTGCCGGAATACTTCAGACAGAGTTCAACTGGCCCACAAACCCTCACCCACGGCGACTTTCGTGCGGACAATTTAGCCTTTACCGGTACAGGGGAAGATCGCGGTGTGACCGTCTTTGATTGGCAAGTGGCACGACGTTCTCGCGGCCCGCGCGATTTGGCCTATTTTCTGTCGGGGTCGCTCTCGATCGAACAACGCCGCAGTCTTGAGGAATCTCTCATCGCGTCCTACTACAAGGCGTTAGTGGCCAACCGGGTTCAAGGGTATTCTGCTCAGGACCTCCGACAGGATGTGCAAGCCGGACTGGGGGCACCCTTGGCCACGTTGATCGTTGCTGGTGGAATGCTCGATTTTTCCAGCGCGCGTGGGACTCTGTTGTTCAAACAGCTCTGCGCACGTCTTGGTGCGGCACTCGAGGATTACCAGTTTCCTACCTACTTAGCCTCGCTGATGCCCCGATACACTACGCCTACGAGCCGACCCTCAATGGAACAACACGAAGTCTATTCCGCTGGCTACGATCCACTGGTCTTGCTTGGCTTATCAATACGAACGGCAGCTCGTGATGCCGCGTTTCTTGTGCCTCACCTCAAACCAGACATGCACGTTTTAGATTGTGGCTGTGGGCCTGGAGGGATCAGCGTTACACTTGCATCTCTCGTCCCGCAGGGACGGGTGGTGGGCATTGATATCGAGGACAGTCAGCTGGACATGGGTCGTCAGGAAGCTCAACGGAGTGGGATCGGCAATGTTGAATTTCACCATGCCAGTGTCTATGCCCTGCCGTTCGCAGATGGGACCTTTGATGCGGTCTTGGCCCACGCGGTCCTCTATCATCTAGCAGAACCGATGAAGGCCCTCCGGGAGCTTTGGCGCGTCCTCAAGCCAGGTGGCCTGATCGGGCTCCGCGACTCAGACGCCGAAGGCGATGTCTATCATCCCGTCCATGAGGATCTCGATCGGTTTTGGAAATTGGCCGGGCGGATCATCGACCGTAACGGAGGCGATGCTCGGTTCGGACGTAAACACCGTCAGCTGCTGCGAGAAGCGGGATTCCGGAACACCGTTGGGTCGGCTTCGTGCGACACCTTCGGCACCCCAAGTATGACGGCCGGGTTCAGCCGTTATTGGGCCGAGGTCTTTCTCGAACAACATCGCCGACTGATCCTCACAGAACAATGGGCTACCGAGTCGGACCTCGTCACGATGCGAACGGCACTCCTCGACTGGGGTAACAACCCAGACGCCTTCTATGCTCGCTGCCGCTGCGAGGCCGTAGGCTGGAAGTGAGACTCGTGGGGTTTCATAACCGGCTCACTCATCTCCCTCACTAAGACTCCCTCGCTCAACATTCCGCTTCCTTGTATCAAAACCGATACGGCCAATTGTATCTATCAGATCCACTCGTGTTGATCGTCGCCTCTCTGGAGAAGGCTGAAGCAATTCTCCCAATCAGCGCTGCTGAGGTTTTCCCGTAGCTTACAGTAGGTCGAGCACAAAGACGGGCGAAGCATTTCGGTGGCACACAAGTTGCTGTATGGCTAGCAGTGACATGCGTAAGATCGGCGGCGCCTCCGGTCTTTGACATATGCAACCACTCACAACATACAAATAATAAGGAGACGACTACCATGTTTGAGGATATGGCGATGCTGACCATCTACAGCTCGTTAAACGCGGCGATCATTCTGTTGATGATATTCACGTGGTACATGTTCAAAATTGAGTCGCAATAGAAATGGGCAAGAGAGAATGGCATAGGAGAAGTGAGCTGTTCGATCGCTCTCATCGAGAAGACAGCATGAAGGACTGTGGTGATCTGTGACCCCGCGCTTGTACGGCACGCTGGTTGTCCTCAGCGGCGTGCCGCAAGTGCGTCTCGAAGGGAAGAAGCCATTCTATCGCCATAATTTTGCGACAGTGAATGGCTCCGAATGCGTCAATCTCGATCCCCTGAAGCGTCAATCGTAAGAGCCCCCGCCGACTCGCATCGGAGGCTCGGAAGTTGTGACTGCCGGTTATACTGTTCACGATGAGGCGGGCGTTATAGACTGGCCGCAACTCCCAACGCGTGAGTTCAGCCTTCCCCATTCCTGCGAGAAGGCCGTCGTCATCAGTATAGTGAAGATTTAGTCTGGTGCTGCGTGCGAGAGCAGACCTCAGACTCTCACGATGAGGATTGTTTCCCCTGGAGTGGATCATCCCAGCGGAGATTGGGGAAGCGAGCAAAATCACGATCGGTTGAGCAGAGCGTCAACCCATGCTCGATGGCCAACGCCGCCAAATGTGCATCCGGCACCAGGTTCGAACGCGACAGTGTGTCGGTGAGCAAAGTTCCAAGGACCTCCCGATGCCGCTCCGTGGGCTGGGGAATCCAGACGACCGGGCAAGTCAACCACTCCTCCACTTGCCTCCAGGCTTCGGAGATCGGCTGCGGGTGTTCAAAGATTCGTGGGTTCGACACAAGCCGCACAAAGCTGAGCAGCGTGGGCCACGGGAGCCCTATCGGAGTGGGCCCGTTGAAACGCGAATCAAGCCAGGCACGCGCGGCCTGATGCTGGGAAAGAGAGGTCACATATGCGTAAACAAGCAGATTCGCATCGACCAAGATCATCGGAAGGCTTCGTCTTCCGCCGTAGCCAACACTTCAGCCACATCATCAAGGCTGCTCACAAAGCAACGGCCCAACGAGACCCCCTTCGTCCGAAACGGCTTCTTGTGCCGGACAGCAGGCTCTAAGAGATCTTTCAGGCCCTGGCGCATCGCATCGTTGACGATAGTCTTAAGACTAGCTTTGCGGACCTTCTGAGCTCGCTTCAAGAGAGCAGCCACGTCACTGTCAAGGCTCAACGTCGTTCGCATGCATCACAGCATAGTTCTCGTGATGTCATGATGTCAATGTGAAGCCAAAAACCACGCACACCTCCAGCCGGTGGAGTGAAGAGACCGCCCCTCCCCCAGGCGCGAGGGTTCATGAGAGTTTTTACTTTGGAGCAAAGAACTCTTCCGGCACGCCGTACCAGAGCCGCTCTTCGTCGGTCAGGTCGCGCCCGTTAGCTTTCCGCCGTGCCCCCTTATATCTCAATCCGCCTCAGGAGCTGTAGGGTGAGAATGTTCCGGGTCTTTCGGCCGTCGAAGGCGAGGATCGGTTTCAGTCCGGGCCTGAACAGGTGAACGTTCGGGTCTTTGTGTGTCCTTTCATTTTCCTCTCCTTTCTCGCGCGCTAGAGGCAGCCCATCTCCCATTGCCCATGCAGCACTTCCCAACCCACCCACTGAAGCTTAAGCCGATCGAGCAGGTATGGCATGACGGCAACACATCCCTGTGCAACGGTCGCCTCAGGAATTCCGGGAGTCGCCCCAAGCGTTGCGCCCCAGTCTCCTGCAGCCTCCTCCGCCCCCTCTCGCGCCGTTACCTGGCTTGCCCGGGGGCCGCCAGGTGCTCGAGCAATCGCCGGTGCGCGAAGATGTAGGCGCTGCCAGCCCGTTGCATCAGGTTGAGGCTGCGCGCCTGCTCGAGAAAGCGCACCAGATTCCATGGTGTCTGCCCGCTCCCGTTCAGGACGGCCCGCAGGACATAGTGCTTGATCACGTCCAAGCCGCCGAACCAGAGGAAGAGGGTCGTAACCGTGGCCGTAAAATGACCCAAACCTGGCACGTAGTAATCACCCACACGGAACGCGGGATGATAGACAAAATCGCCCTCCCACGCGATTCCCACGACGATGGCAACGAGCCACAAGGCATTCAGGGCCACGAGGCTGGCCATTCTGAGTGAGAGCCTGATTCCCTGGTTCGGCACCGTCTTTGTCTGTAGGACATGGGGCTTGAGGCCGCCCAGAATTCCCCCGATTCCTAGGCCTACGATCGCGAAGCCAAGAAAGGGGATCCACCACCGATCCCCCAATGATGAAATGAAAGGTAAGACGCATCCGACGACTAATCCACCGAGGAGCCCAAGGAGTGCGCCCTGCCAAGCATTCCCTAGTGACCAACGAAGAGATTCGACTGTATTGATGCTATAGCTGATGCTGCGATTACGCCCCATGGCACCCACCAGCAAGGCGATTCCTACACCATTCCAGAGCAGATGTAGGAGCAACGTATTGTCTATCACATACTCCCACCACCCCATCTTTTTTGAGTCCCAGAGGATCGTTACCGCTGCGAGCGCGACAAACGACCAAAGCCCCGTGCTTAGGAGGCTTTTCACCGCAGCGCGCCAGATGCCGGGCGGCACTTGCTCCAGAAAAGGGCGGCCCGAACTGGAGCCCAGGCCTTCGATCCATCCGAAAGCCAGCAACCAAAGTGGCGTGGCAGTTATAGCTAAGCCTGTCATCAGTGATAGGCTTTTACAATGTCGTCGAGGGTGGCCTGCTCCTGATACTCCCGGCGTTTCTTGAGGGCGGCGAAATCATGTTCGATGGGGTTCA
>Ga0224495_10000878_pt1 | contig 22673 bp, 21 predicted proteins | sample SF_Jul11_sed_USG_FD_168128 | JGI IMG/M metagenome (GOLD analysis project Ga0224495, IMG submission 168128) | Sediment microbial communities from San Francisco Bay, California, United States - SF_Jul11_sed_USGS_4_1 | ecosystem: Environmental > Aquatic > Marine > Sediment | place: USA: California...
GCAAATGGCAGTTCAAGAAGACGCGCTTCACGCAGACATATTCTTTTGAAAATTACCTGCAAATAGAGCCTGCCGACGCGCTGATGGTTTTGCTGCTTCGCAAGGATGGAAAAGTATTGATCCACTCCAAGCAGTTTACATTTGAGCCGAAGGAAGGCGATGTTCTCCTGAGCTATGTGCCGCCGTCATCCGAGAAGTAATGATCCCGGGGGCGAAACATGTTGGTGCAGTGGCTGGGCATCAACGCGTGCAGGTATTTCACAAAACCGCCGGAATCTGCTGACGTGATATAGCATAAGTTCATTTGCCTGCGTCCCGACACACCCACATCACGAATTCGCAATGGCCTTCATCTTCCTTGCAGAAAAACATCCAGTGACGGTAATCAGCGCGGTAATGCCACAGGGTATGTCCGTCACCTTGCATCTTTCGCAGGGATTTTGCCCAGCTTACGATGGATTCCTCCATTGTTTTCTCGATCGCCTTTTCAGGCTCGAGTCTTGCGCTGAAGGCCTGCCAGTCATCGTGCGAAAAAAAGAATTCACCCTGTGCGAAATTGATTTTCGGGCTCTTTACCAAATGCAGGTGGTGTGTCGAGGGCGGCAGGATGTTGGGCAGCCATCCTTGATCAAATAGATGAAGCTCGTGCGCTTCAGGGAGCGTCAACGCACGAGAGGCCTCAATCTGGATGTTGACAGCACGACGGAACAGTTTATTCAGGCCAGCGGGAAACGGGAACAGGTTCAGTCTGGAGTGCATGTGAATTCGCTGCCGGGAAGTACCGAATGTATTTTCAGGTGCATAATATTCTCCTCAAGAAATATCGAATGAAGCCCGGGCGGCATGCCACCCGGGCCAAGCAACTCATGCCGTCGCCTTGCTGCCCAGGTTGGGTCCCGCGATGCCGTACCAGTCGAATTTGCGCGTTACGATCATCGCCACCGCCAGCAGAATGAAGAGCAGCAGGCTTCCCATCAGCAGTGAGTTGTCTTCGGAGACCAGCAAGCCGTACAGTGCGGCATAACATGCACCCAGCAAGGCCGCGAAGCCAGCGCCGCGCCATGCGCCCTGCATCACGTGGCCAAGGTAGTAGCCCACCAGCGCCACACACGCCGAGGCGGCGATTACGTAGGCAGTTGTGAAGGCGATGTGTTCGGAAAGGCTCAGCATCAGCAGGAAAAACATCGCCTGCGCCAGGCCGACCAGTGTGTACTGCGCGGGATGGATCGCCAGCCTCTTGAGCATCTCAAACAGGAAGAAGGCAAGGAAAGTGATGCCGATAAACAGGAAGCCGTATTTCAGGGCGCGGTCGGATTGATGGTAGATATTGTTGGGATTGACCAAGCGCACTTCGAAGTTGTCCAGGCATTCCGCTTCCTTGCAGCCGGATGGATTGTCCTCGGCCTGGTTCAGGCGTGCCTGAGCGTTGGTTGCCAGTGAAGAAATTTCCCAGTCGGCTCGGAATCCGTCCGCGCCTATGTGCTGGCTCTCAGCGGAGGGAAGAAATCGTCCGTTGAAACCCGGATGCTGCCAATTGGAAGTCAGTGCTATCTTCAGGCTGTTCGCGAGTGGAACCACTTTGATCCGTGATGTGCCGCGCAATTTGAACGAGAGCTTGAACGGATGGCTGCCGGGACGTTGCAGTGCAGCAATTTCCTGAATGGATTTGACGCCATTAGGCGCAATCTCCAGGCCGCTGCCCTGTTCAAACGCGAGCAGTTTGCCGTCCATCTCCAGCACCGGTGTGCTGGTAAAACCGCGAGGATCCTTTACCGGCAGGCTGAGGAATGGTTTCCCCCAGATGATCCGGCCATTTTCGCTATGACGGGAAATGTCCAACCTGGCCGGGATTTCAAACGTACCCTGCCATGTGCTATCCAGCGTATAGATCGGCACCTCGAACAGGCTGCGCTTTTTGATGTCTGTCGCGAGCGAACCAGCCGCAGTCAGGTTGTGCGGAATCAGCAACAATGTAGAACTGCGGCGATGGGTACGCTCGCGTGTGCCGGTGTGGTTACCCTCGCTGTCCTTTGTTTCCTGGCGCGTGGTGTATACCTCGGTATAAGGAAACGCCAACAGCGGACCCGCGATGAATTGCGGCTCTGCATAACTGTTGGCGATGTCGTCTGAAACTTCGGCCTGACGATTTTGGCGCTCGCTGACCAAACTGCTCATCATTCCCAGAGGGATGTTGATGACCATGGCCAGCAACAGAACAATTGCGATTTTGTAGAGCAGGACTTTTTGCATGATGTTTCTCCTTTGACATTGGTGGTGCCAGTCTAGGAAAGCTCATGCAGCGATGGGTGGAGCGGAAGTGAAAGTGTGTGAAGTGAGTGTGAAATATACAGAAACGAAGATGTAACGGGGTTATCCGGCACAAATGAAAATTGGAAGCAGCGCCACCTTAATACTTCACCTGTACACGGTAACTCAGAGTGGTTTTTCCCTCGGCGGGGATATCGATATTCCACACGGCCGTGTGGCCGGTGGCCTTGGTGCTGTGGTGACTTTCTCTCAGTATTTTCCAGTCGCCGGGTATAGGTTCCTGCACGGTGACGCTGACGGTTTCTTTCTTGCCATTTTTCAGCACGATCTCGTAGGCGCTCTCAAACAGCCGGGTTCTTTTGCTTGGGTTGGGCAGCCTCTTGAAGTCTGTTTGTTTTTTGTCAGCGGTGACGTCAAATGATTCGCCCAGCTTGATGCGTACTTTCTCGTTTTTGGGCGTGTGGTCGATGCTGTCCTCGCCGACAAATTGCGCGTTGCCTGTATTGTCCTTTTTATATACGCGGATGATGCCCTTGGGGAGTGGCATGCCCAGATTGGACGATTCCTTGTTTTCAAATTCGACAAAGGCGCTGACTTTCATTTTCTGGCCAAGTTCGCCGTAGCTGCTACGGTAATAATATTCATCTCCATACAGCACCAGCTCCTTGCGTGAAGGTATGTTGCTGGCGGTCAGCAGGGCGACCTGCTTGGTCTGGCTCTCGGCAATGGTGGTGGGGCGATCCAGTGTGTAGAGGTGGTATTCCATCAGCGACTGTTCGGCCATGTCGGCGTTGGGGGCGGCCGCGCGTGCCTCGAACAGCATGCCTTTGGCTTTATCCAACTTGAACTCTTCCTGAACACGATTTACATCGCCCGCCACCAGTTGCAGCCTGGCGTTGTTGTAACTGGTGCCGCTGGTGTTGGTCAGCGTGACCCAACCGGACAGGTCGATGGAATTTTCCTTTGCGTTGAGTTCTGCGACATAGTCGGCCTTCCATCCCAGTCCCCCGGTCAGGTAGCTGAGTTCGACGGTTTGTTCGTTCGCAGCGATGTTATTGAGCTTGGTGACAAGTGTGGGGCGGTCGCGCAGATTGGCGGGTACGTCGTCGTAAACGATGCGCCCGGGGATGCCGGTCTCGATGCGGTTGCCCATGCGCAATACCACACCGCTGTTGGCGGACAGCACGGTGGCGTGCTCGATGGTTTCCGCGCCTGTGGTGGGATGCGTTTTGACGACGCCGACGCTTTTCCCTACGAATTTCTCAAGCAGCTTTGTCGGCGTCAGCAAGTCGAAATCGAAGTTTTGCTCCAATACGGAAATGCTGCCCGTGTTGCTCAGGCTGCGCAACAGAGCGGTTTCGGGACGAATTTGCGCGCTGACATCCCGCAGCGCGAGATTGTTCAGGCCGCTCTGGAGTTTGATCCTGCGCTGATCCTTGACCAAGGCAAGGTCGCTGTTGTAAATGGTCACGGCAACGGATTGCTGGTCGTTCAAGGCGCTGCGGATTTCATCGGACTCTGCGGCAACGGCTCCCGCAGCGAGAGCGGACAATGCGGCCATGACAACAATACGGTGATTGATCATTTCAGAGTCCCCAGATTATTAAAGAAGCGGGAAGAAACTTAACACTGGTCGTTCATTTCCACAACAACTAGGCACGTTTAGTGAGCGCAGCGATATCAAGCAACGAACGTCATCCAGGCCCGCGCACCGCCGGATGGATCGTTGTCTAGTCCCGCCTGTCCGCCATGCAGGATCGCCACTTCGCGCACCAGGCTCAGGCCAAGGCCTGTGCTTTTTTTGCCGTTGGCAGGACGTGGCAGGGAGAAGAATCGCTCGAAAACTTGAGCCAATGCATAGCCCGGCACTCCTGGGCCATGGTCGCGCACTTCGAGGCGTATGGTGTTGCCGGATTGGGTCAGGCTGATTTCGATTGTGCTGCTTTGCGGTGAAAATTGCAGGGCGTTGTCCAGCACGTTTTCCAGTGCCTGACGCAAGAGGAAAGCATCGCCATTCAGCATGTTACGGCCGGACGTGCGTACTGCTGTCGTTACGCCATTGGCTTGCAAACGCGGCTGGAAGGAAGCGACGGATTGCTGCAGCAGTTCGCCGAGATCGACTGGAGATGTCTTGTCGAGCTTCTGCTTTTGTTCGAGTTGCGCCAGGTTGAGCATCTTGTCGGCTATTTCACTGAGGCGACCGGATTGTTCGCGAATGTTGGCGAGGAAACGTAGCCGGTCTGCTTCCGGCATGTTGTTCTCCTCCAGCAATTCGGCGGCACCCTGAATCGCGGCAAGCGGACTCTTCAACTCGTGCGTCAGCGTGTTGACGTAACGTTCGACATATTGCTTTCCTTCCAGTTTTTCGCGCATGGTGTCGATGGCCCGCCCAAGATCGGCCAGTTCGATGGCGCTGGAGGTAGGCGCTGGTGCCTTGTTGCCCTGCGCGATGGTCTGCGCATAATTGCGCAATCGTTCGATGGCTCGAGTCAGCCGCCAGGTAAAGAACATTCCGATCAGCGCGGCGAAGGACAGCAGCACGAAACCGCTTTCCCGTATCAATTTTTCGCTGCGCTCGACGAAAGGCTGCACGGTGGAATAGGGTTTGGCGACGGTCAGCACGCCGACTATGCGGCTACCGTCAAGGATGGGAGCAGCCACATGCATCACGCTGCTCTGATCGTTATCCGGATTGTCTCTGGAGCTGCGTGCACCGTATTCCCCGCGCAACGTAAGGTATACGTCGCGCCATTGCGAGAAATCCTTGCCTATTTGTTCCGGTTCGGTGGAATACAAGACGAAGCCTTTTGCATCGGTGATGTATACGCGATATTCCAGCGAGCGCTTGTTGACCCCGCTGATGGCGGCATCCACCAGCCGGGTTTTGTAAGTGTGCAATGATTTTGCCAATGCGCCCAGTGTGATGTCTCCGGACTTGAAATCGCGCCCGGCCTGCTCCGCCAGCAGGTTGGCTGTGTCGACCAGCGTATCCTCCATCGCCTCGCGCACCCCCGGCCTGACTTCCATGCTGAAAACATTCAGCACGAACCAGGCCGCCAGCCCGACAATCAGAAAATAACCAAGCGCGATTTGCAGCGAAATTTTCAAGGTTGCAGGGAGTAACCCTGGTTGCGGTGCGTGTGGATGGGTTGCTCGTCGGGACAGACGGCAGCAAGCTTGCCGCGCAGTGTTTTAATGTGCGTGTCGACGGTGCGCTCCATGCTGTGATCCGGCGCAGCCCAGATTTTTTGCATCAACTGGACGCGCGAAAAAATGCGCAACGGTTCCTCCAGCAAGGTCTTGAGCAGCAAGAACTCGTAGCGGGTCAGGGTCAGCAAGGTGCCATGATAGTGGATGTGTTGCCCTTGGTTGTCGAGATGAAAGGCAAGGGTTTGTATGGTGGCGGGCGCATGCGAAGTACGCCGTAGCACAGTGCGTACGCGCGCAACCACTTCACGCGGGCTGAAAGGTTTGGCGACATAATCGTCTGCACCGATTTCAAGCCCGAGTATGCGATCCAGCTCGGTATTGCGCGCTGTCAGGAATATCACCGGCAGCGAAGTAAATTTGCGCATTTCGCGCAATAGATCTATGCCGTTTATGTCCGGCAAACCGATGTCCAGTAGGGCAAGCGCGAAGGATCTGTTCTGCAAGGCCAACAACGCTTCATGACCAAGCAGGTAATGCTCCGTTTCGAATCCCTCCGTGTTCATCGCATATCGCAAGGTGTCAGCAATCGTGGGTTCATCTTCGACGATCAGAATGCGGCGCCCCCCATTGGAGCGACGCTCGGGATTTCCGGGCTGTGTTGGATCAAATGCAAAAGGCATGGCGCATTTTCATGGATACCAGTGTTGCTTTGGTGGAGGTGATCAGGATCGAACTGACGACCTTCTGATTGCGAACCAGACGCTCTCCCAACTGAGCTACACCCCCGACGGCGAAGGAATGCTAAACAGAAACCAGCTGTTTGGGAAGCGGCAAGCCAACCGTGCGGTAAAAGGCGCTCAAATCCTTCAGGTCGTCAAATACGCCCGCAGCTCCGGCGAAATTCTGGTTACGCGTGTAATGGTTGGTGGTCACGAAAGTTTTGATCCCGGCTGACAGGCTGGAGCGCAGGCCGTTCTCGGAATCTTCAAGGGCGATACACTCATCGGCGGATAAATCCAGTTTTTCAAGTACCCAGAAATAAATATCGGGAGCAGGTTTCTTGTGCGGCACTATGTCGCCGCAGCCATTCGCGGCGAAGTACCGTTCCCAATCCTTGCCCAGGCCGACCTCCAGAAGTGCAGAAACATTTTCCGGTGTGGTGGTGGTTGCGATGGCCAGGGCGATTCCGGCAGTGTGCGCGTCGTGAATCAGTTGCCTGATGCCGGGGCGAAGCGGTATATGCCCTTCACCGAGCATATTGGTGTAGTACCTGGTTTTTACCGCGTGCAGATTTTTTACGAAGCTTTCAAAGTCATCCGGCTTGGCAAAATCTTGCAGGAAATCGCTGATAAAATATTTGATGCGTTCCTTGCCACCGGTGACCTTCAGCAGTTTGTCGTACAACGCGACATCCCAGTTCCAATCCAGTCCGCATTCCGCAAAGGCCTCGTTGAAAGATTTGCGGTGTCCGTCCTCGGTGTCGGCCAACGTGCCGTCCACGTCGAAAATAATAGCTTTTATCGTCATGAAGTATTGAGTTGAAAAACCTAAATTCTGTTAGCGTAGACTAGGAAGTTTCCCTCCCATTCCCCTCATCAGTTTGCCTAACCCGCCGCCCTTGCCAATCATTTTCATCATCTTCTGCATCTGCTCGAACTGGTTGAGCAACTGATTTACATGCATCACCTGTACCCCTGCACCGATGGCGATGCGACGCTTGCGCGAGGCCTTGATGAGCTCAGGCTTGCTGCGTTCGAGCATGGTCATCGAATTGATGATGGCCTCGGTGCGTACAATCTGTTTGTCGTCAACCTTGGCGCCAGCTGCGGCTTGGCCGAGTTGCGCGGGCAGCTTGTCCATCATTGCCGACATGCCGCCCATCTTGCGCATCTGCACGATCTGCATCTTGAAATCGTTGAGATCGAAGCCTTTTCCGCTTTTGACCTTTTTGGCAAGTCTTTCCGCTTCCGCGTGGTCGACTTCGCGCTGTGCTTCCTCGATCAGCGACAGCACATCGCCCATGCCAAGCACTCGCGAAGCCATGCGCTCGGGGTGGAATGGTTCCAGACCGCTGGGTTTTTCGCTGACGCCGACGAACTTGATCGGTTTGCCGGTGATATGCCGAACCGACAGCGCCGCTCCGCCGCGAGCATCACCATCCAGCTTGGTGAGTATGACGCCGGTCAGCGGCAACGCGTCACCGAATGCCTTGGCGGTATTCACTGCATCCTGTCCGGTCATCGCGTCCACGACGAACAGCGTCTCGACCGGCTTTAGCGCTGCGTGCAGTTGCCGGATTTCCGTCATCATCGCGTCATCGATGGCCAACCGTCCGGCGGTGTCGACGATCAGAACATCGTGGTAATGCTTGCGTGCATAGTCCAGCGCGGCAAGCGCTATGTCCCGAGGCTTCTGGCTGATATCCGAAGCGAAGAAATCCGTATCGAGTTGCTGAGCCAGTGTGCGCAATTGTTCGATCGCCGCCGGGCGGTACACATCGCAACTGGTCAACAATACTTTTTTCTTCTGCTGCTCCCGCAGCAGTTTGGCGAGTTTGCCGCTGGTGGTGGTTTTACCTGCGCCTTGCAAGCCGGCCATTAATATCACTGCGGGGGGAGTGGCGGCCAGATTGAGCGCATCGTTGTGCTCGCCCATCAATCTGGTGAGTTCGCGATGCACCACACCGATCAGCGCCTGCCCGGGGTTCAGATTCCCGATGACCTCTTGTCCGAGCGCGGCCTGCTTGGTCTGGGCAATGAATTCCTTGACGACGGGCAGCGCGACGTCGGCTTCAAGCAAAGCCATGCGCACTTCGCGCAAGGTGTCCTGGATGTTGCTTTCCGTCAGGCGCGCCTGGCCGCGCAAGTTCTTGATGACGCCGGATAGGCGCTGCGTTAGATTGTCCAGCATGAGAGTTTTGCAACAGTTTGGTGTAGAATCGCTGCAGTCTAAAACATCCTGACAAAAAATGCATAACGTTATCCTCTCAGTGTCTACTTTTGCCGCGTATACGGTGCTGGCGGTATTTTTCTGGCGTGCGAATGTCCGCGGCGAAGGGGATGTGTTAAGTCGCGGAGTGGCGGGCCATCTGGTGTTGATCCCGCTGGCTTTGCATGCTTACCTGCTTGCTCAGGACGTGTTTGCCGGCGGCGGGTTCAACCTGAGCATGACCAATGCGCTGTCGATGATCATATGGCTGACATTGGCGGTTTACTGGATAGCGCGGTTCTTCTATCCGATTGGCGGATTGCAGGCACTGGTATTGCCGTTGGCGGCGATCATCGTGTTGGGGCCCGAGCTATTTCCGACCGCGCATCAACTGGAAAATACCGGTTTGTTCGCCTTCAAGGCGCATATCACGGCAGCGATGCTTGCCTACAGCCTGTTCACAATTGCCATGCTGCACGCGGTGCTGATCTCTCAAGTCGAAAATCGCCTGCATCACGCGATGATGCCGCGAATTCTGCAGAGCCTTCCTCCATTGATGACCATGGAAACACTGCTGTTTCGCATGATCGGCTTTGGTTTTGTATTGCTGACACTGACACTTGCGTCCGGTGTGGTGTTTTCCGAGCAGATATTCGGCAAGGCACTGGAATTCAATCACAAGGTGCTGTTCGGCTTCATTTCCTGGGGTGTGTTTGCAGTGTTGTTATGGGGGCATCATTATTATGGCTGGCGCGGTCGCATCGCGGTGCGTTGGACAGTGACCGGATTCGTGCTGTTGCTGCTGGCATATCTGGGCAGCAAGTTTGTCCTGGAAGTTCTGTTGCACAGATAAGGCCTTATCATCCAAAACCCTATGTTGGGCTACGGCTTGCAAGAAGTACCAAAAATGTCGTAGAATCCGCGCCCTTTCGCTGGGCTAATTTATTTAGATAGGTTTCATTATGGTAATCATACGTCTTTCCCGTGGCGGCTCCAAGAACCGTCCGTATTTTCACGTAGTTGTGGCGGATTCGCGCAATCGCCGCGATGGCCGCTTCATCGAACGCCTGGGTTTTTACAATCCTCTCGCGCCGGAAGGCCATGAAGCGTTGCGATTGGAGCTGGAACGCGTCGGACATTGGCAAAGCAAGGGTGCGCAATTGAGCGATGCGGTTGCCAAGCTGGTCAAGCGTGCCGGTGTCGCGGCAGCCGCCTGACGACCTGGGTCCCATGGTGATCATGGGGCGTATCGCTGCAGCATACGGGATTCGAGGTTGGGTCAAGATCCAGCCATACACCGAGTATCTTGACAGCCTGATGGAATACCGGCCCTGGTGGATCGGCCGGGAGGGTGGCCCGTGGCAGGAGGTGGAAGTCAGGCAGTGCGAAGTTCATAACAAGACGCTGGCTGCCGAATTGCCCGATTGTCCGGATCGCAGCGCAGCAGAAAAACTGAAAGGGTTGTTGATCGCAGTCCCGCGCAACAACTTGCCGCAACAGGGCAGAGATGAATTTTACTGGTCCGATCTGATCGGGCTGGCAGTGGTAAATGAAGAGAATGTGCAACTAGGTACAGTGTCAAATTTGCTGGAAACCGGTGCAAACCAGGTATTGAGCGTGAAAAGCGACAGCGGAGAGATCCTGATCCCGTTTGTTGCGACGGCAATCAGGCAAGTGGATCTGCAGAACAAGTGCATTAAGGTGGATTGGTCGGCGGATTACTAGCCAACCTGGGTAAAACGAAGCGAGGACTGCCAGATGCAAGACGCAAGGAGCACTGCGACCGGGACATGTCTGGCAGATATGAGGGGGAGCGAGCACCACGCAACGCAGCAGCTGGCCGAAGCAGCAGTGTTACGATGATATTTGACGTCATCACCTTGTTTCCCCAGATGTTCGATGCGCTGACGCAATACGGCATTACGCGGCGCGCAGCAGAGCAAGGCAATTATGTGTTAAAGACGTGGAATCCCAGGGATTTCACAACGGATAATTACCGCTCCATCGATGACCGCCCTTATGGTGGAGGCCCGGGGATGGTGATGCTGGCAGAGCCGCTGGCAGGCGCGATAACCGCAGCCAGGCAACGGCAGGCGGGCAGCGGTGTACATAGAAGCCGGGTGGTGTATCTGTCACCGCAAGGCAGGTTGCTCACCCACTCTGTGGTCGAAGAACTGGTGTCGCAAAAGGAAGAAGGTTTTATCCTGTTGGCAGGGCGTTACGAAGGCATAGATGAACGCCTGATACGGCAGTATGTGGACGAGGAGATTTCCATCGGAGATTATGTGTTGTCCGGTGGAGAGTTAGCGGCGATGGTGTTGGTTGACAGTCTGGTGCGGCAATTGCCCGGTGTGCTGGGTGATGATGCATCTGCCGAGCAGGATTCATTCGTGCAAGGCCTGTTGGATTGCCCGCACTATACCCGTCCGGAAGTGTTTAATGGTGAAGCCGTGCCCCCGGTGCTGTTATCCGGCAATCATGCCGAGATTGAGCGTTGGCGGCTTCAGCAGTCGTTGGGCAGGACGTGGTTGCGCAGGCCGGATCTGTTGGTCAGGCGTGATTTGACAAAAAAGGAGTCTGGGCTTCTGGCACAGTTTCAGAAGGAACAAGACCCGCATAAAAAGGAGCAGTAAAGTGAATTTGATCGAACAATTGGAACAAGAAGAAATAGCCCGGCTGGGCAAGAAGATTCCCGATTTTGCGCCCGGTGACACCATAGTCGTCAGCGTGAACGTGGTCGAAGGCGAGCGCAAACGCCTGCAGGCGTTCGAGGGAGTCGTGATCGCCAGGCGCAATCGCGGCTTGAATTCCGGCTTCATCGTGCGCAAGATCTCGGCAGGTGAAGGCGTGGAACGTACTTTTCAAACCTATTCCCCGACCATCGCCAGCATCGAAGTGAAACGTCGCGGTTCGGTGCGCCGCGCCAAGCTGTACTATCTGCGTGATCGTTCCGGCAAGTCTGCACGTATCAAGGAAAAACTTGCGGCCCGCTCGGCTTCAGAAGAATAAGCATCCACCTGGATATGTCCGGAAACGGGAGGCGCTGCCTCCCGTTTTTTATTGCCCCTTATTGATTTGCAAGAGCCGTTTTTGCAAATACCCGTCTTCCCATTGGCAATGGTCAGGTATTTTGCCGGGGGTGCGTGTATCATCACGTCTGGTTTTGGAGTCAGATCATGGACTATCAGGCAAAACTCTCTGTTCCGTTTGGCGTGCTCGGCATTCGTTGCTCCGACGATGCGCTGACCGGTATCGATTTTCTTTCATCTCGCACCGCTCTACAGCCGCCCGTCAGCGCATTTGCGCAACAAGTGTGCGAGCAATTATCCGCATACCTGAGCGATCCCGATTTCTGTTTCAAACTTCCTGTAAAGCTTGGCGGTACTGTTCATCAAAACAAGGTTTGGGAGGAGATGATAAATATCCCGCGAGGTGAAACGCGCAGTTATGGCGAGTTGGCGGTTAAGCTGAAATCCGGGGCGCAGGCTGTCGGGCAGGCTTGCGGCGCCAACCCCATCCCGATAATTGTTCCCTGTCACCGGGTTGTTGGCAGGTTCGGGCTGGGCGGGTTCATGTGCCATGCGGGGGGCAAGCCGCTGGAAATTAAACGCTGGCTTTTGGCGCATGAGCAACGCTGAGCTTCTCGACGAATTCTGCGACAACCTTTGGCTGGAAGACGGTTTGTCACGCAACACGTTGGACAGCTACCGGCGTGACTTGGTCAAGTTTGGCGCATGGCTGGAACGGCAGCGTGGCCTTTCTATCATCCAGGCTACGCACGGCGACATACAGGGTTATCTCGCGAATCTGGTCGTCGCGCAAAAAGCCAGGCCGAGCAGCACCGGGCGCAATATCTCCAGCCTCAAGCGGCTGTTCCGCTACCTTCTCAGGCAAGGCAGGATAGTTGCCGATCCAACCTTGCAGATCGATACGCCCAAGCTGCCGCGCAATCTCCCCAAGAGCCTTACCGAGCAGGATATTGAGAAGCTTCTCGATGCGCCGGACAGTCATACCCCGTTGGGCTTGCGTGACCGCACCATGTTCGAGGTGCTGTATGCCACCGGGCTGCGCGTGTCGGAACTGGTGACCTTGCGCGTCACGCAGGTGAGCATGGATATGGGCGTGGTGCGCGTGATGGGCAAGGGGAGCAAGGAACGCCTAGTGCCGCTGGGCGAAGAAGCGCTGGACTGGCTGCGCCGCTATCTGGCGGACGGCCGCGAAGTGTTATTGGGCAAGCAGATCAGCGATGCGCTGTTCATTACCGCCAGAGGCGAAGGCATGACGCGGCAGATGTTCTGGTACCTGATCAAGAAGCATGCAAGGCATGGCGGGCTGAGCAAGCCGCTCTCGCCACATACGCTGCGCCACGCGTTCGCAACCCACCTGCTGAATCATGGCGCTGATTTGCGCGTGGTACAGATGTTATTGGGTCATGCGGATATTTCAACGACCCAGATCTATACCCACGTCGCAAGAGAAAGGTTGAAGCAACTCCATGCACAACACCATCCGCGCGGCTGATTTTCCGTTGTGCGCGTGTATCGATGGTCACTGAAAAGTACGAGCTTGCATGGTTTCAATCAGGCTGCTACTCGGAGAGGTGAGTAAAACCCGATGTATCGGATTTACCATGAGCAATACCGTCATTCCTATTCCTGAATGTATATTGCGATGACCGGGGCACTCAATCCGGAAACGATCAGATGAAAACCTCGCCAATAATTCCATGCAACATGACCATGAAGAAATGAACAAGTCATCAAGTCGCGCGATAATTTTTGTTTCTGACGGCACGGGCATCACAGCCGAGATGCTGGGAAAGGGGCTGCTATCTCAATTTGATGGAATAAGTTTTCGCCAGGTACGATTTCCATTCGTGGACAGTATCGAAAGGGCCAAGGACTGTGTTCATGCCATTCGGGAAGCACACAAGCAACATGGTGTGCGTCCCTTGGTTGTCATGACCATCATGAATCCGGATATCAGCGCCATGCTGCACCGTGAGGATGCCCTGGTATTGGATCTCTTCGAGGCTTTCATCGCGCCGATGGAAAAGGAACTGGGCACAAGATCTGCACATACCGTTGGCCGGTCGCACGGACAGTCCGGCCATGGATACGCAAACCGCATTGCCGCGATAAGTTTTGCGATAGCTCATGATGACGGAGTTTCCGCTGCCGAATTGAACAACGCCGACGTGATCCTGGTCGGCGTGTCACGATGCGGCAAGACTCCCACCAGCCTGTATCTGTCCATGCAGTTTGGCATCAGGGCGGCAAATTACCCGTTGATTCCCGAAGATTTCGAGCGCGACCATTTACCAAATACGTTGATGCCTTTCCGGGACAAACTGTTTGGTTTGACCATTGCGCCGGAACAATTGCACCTCATCCGTCAGGATCGCCGGCCTGACAGCAATTATTCCGCTTTGGATACATGCCGCCAGGAGGTTGCTGCTGCGGAGCGCATGATGCGACGCGAGGGTATAAAATGGTTCGATATGACATCCCGCTCCATCGAAGAAGTTGCCGTTCAGATAATCCAGGCGATAAATAACAGGAAGTGAGCCGTGTTTTCGGAAGGCAAAGGCAATACATCAAGATGCGGTAGTACAATAAACGACAACTATCAGGAGAACACTCATGCAACCCTACGTGATTCCATTCCAGTCGCTGGGCATGGCTGATATCGAACAGGTTGGCGGCAAGAATGCTTCGCTGGGCGAAATGATCAGCAACCTCAGCGCCTCCGGCGTTTGCGTGCCCGGAGGCTTTGCCACTACTGCGGATGCTTATCGTGATTTCCTGAAAGAAAATGGTCTCGATCAGCGGATCAAGCAAACGCTGGATGCCCTGGATATTGAAGATGTAAGCGCGCTGGCCAAAACCGGTGCCGAGATACGTCGCTGGATATCGGCGGCATCGCTCCAGCCGCGCCTGGAGCAGGAGATACGCGAGCATTACACCAAGCTCGCGGCAGGCAGCGACACCAGCTTTGCGGTGAGATCATCCGCAACAGCGGAGGATATGCCGGACGCATCCTTTGCCGGACAGCAGGAAACCTTTCTAAATATTCACGGCATAGACAATATCCTGCATTCAGTCAGGGAAGTCTTTGCCTCGCTTTATAATGACCGCGCCATTTCCTATCGCGTTCACACCGGATATACAGATTCAAATGTCGCCCTGTCGGCGGGCATACAGCGTATGGTGCGCTCCGATCTGGGGGCGTCCGGCGTGATGTTCACTATGGATACCGAGTCCGGTTTCCGCGATGTGGTGTTTATCACATCGTCATACGGTCTGGGTGAAATGGTGGTGCAGGGGGCAGTAAACCCGGATGAATTCTATGTACACAAGCAGCAACTGGCAGCAGGATTTCCCGCACTGGTGCGCCGCAGCATCGGCTCAAAACAGCAGCGCATGGTGTTCCGCGAAGAGCGCTCTGCCGGACGTTCCACGAATATCGAAGAGGTTCCCCAGACCGAGCGCGACAACTTTTCTCTTAGCGACACGGAAGTCCTGGAATTGGCGCGACATGCCATGGCCATCGAAAAGCATTATGGAAGGCCGATGGATATCGAATGGGGCAAGGATGGCTTGGACGGCAAGCTCTACATTCTGCAAGCCCGGCCGGAAACAGTTCAGTCCCAGGTCGTTGCCGGAGGCGCAGAAAAATTCGATCTCAAAAAACGCGGAGAGGTGCTCATCGAAGGCCGCGCCATCGGCCAGAAGATCGGCATCGGGCCGGTGCGCCTGGTGGCGAGCGCCGCGGAAATGGGAAAGGTGAAAACGGGCGATGTGCTGGTCACGGACATGACCGATCCCAACTGGGAGCCGGTGATGAAGAAGGCATCTGCCATCGTCACCAATCGCGGCGGGCGCACTTGCCACGCTGCAATCATTGCTCGTGAAATGGGCATCCCGGCGATAGTCGGTTGCGGCCACGCAACGGGCGTTCTTTCCGAGAATGAGATAGTCACAGTTTCCTGCGCAGAGGGCGATACTGGCTACGTTTATCGGGGCAAGCTGCCATTCGATGTCATCCGGCAAGATCTATCGATATTGCCGCCGTTGCCGGTCAAGCTGATGCTCAATGTGGGTAATCCCACGCTGGCCTTCGAGTTTGCGCAAATTCCTTCCGCCGGTATCGGCTTGGCCAGGCTGGAGTTCGTCATCAATAACCTGATCGGGATACACCCCAAGGCTGCCCTGCAATTCCAGTCGATTCCAGCAGACCTCAAGGTTGCATTATTGCGGCAATCGAGGGGCTACGCCGACCCATTGACTTTCTATGTGGAGAAATTGACAGAAGGCATTTCCACGCTTGCCGCCGCTTTCTGGCCGAAGCCTGTCATCGTGCGCCTCTCGGACTTTAAATCGAACGAATACCGCAAACTGCTGGGCGGCGAGCTATATGAGCCGGTTGAAGAAAATCCGATGCTGGGATTTCGCGGCGCAGGACGCTATGTCGCACAAAGCTTCAGGGATTGCTTCGAATTGGAATGCCGCGCGATGAAAAAGGTTCGCGATGAAATGGGCTACATCAATGTTGAGATTATGGTGCCGTTCGTGCGCACGGTGCAAGAGGCGCGCGAAGTCGTCGAACTGCTCGCGCAAAACGGTTTGAAGCGCGGTGAGAACGGGTTGCGCCTGATAATGATGTGCGAGATTCCGTCCAACGCGCTGCTGGCGGAAGAATTCCTGCAGTATTTTGACGGCTTTTCGATAGGCTCGAACGACCTTACCCAATTGACGCTGGGGCTGGACAGGGATTCCAGCCTGGTGGCGAACCGCTTTGACGAACGCGATGCCGCAGTCAAACGCCTGCTCGAGATGGCGATCAGCACATGCAACCGGCTCGATAAATACGTAGGTATCTGCGGACAGGGACCGTCCGATCATTTTGACTTTGCGCAATGGCTTACGGAAATCGGCATACAGTCGATGTCGCTGAATCCGGATACGTTGCTGGACACTTGGCGGAAGCTTGGGGAAGCACATGCGAAGGCGAAGTAGTTGGGCGTTCCGTTTACCCTGAGTTTGTCGAAAAGTGGGTGACTAAAACAAAATCGCCGATTACCCCCGGCAAAGTTATTTCGCCCTTAGCCATTCATGAATCTGCCGGTTTCTTTGCGTCGGCCTTGGCTTCATTTCCTGAACTTTCCGCCATATGCTCGTAAAGCGCGAAGTTCTGCTGGAGTTGATTGTCGTAATAAGCCTGCACTTCTCCACCGTCTTCATCCATTTCCCGCAACAGGCCGCGGAAGCGCGGTTCGTTCTGGATGAACTCACGGTAGGATACAGAAGGCTTCGCTGAATCCAGCGACAGCGGATTCTTGCCTTCCTGCGCGCGCCGGGGATCGAAGCGGAACAACGGCCAGTGGCCGGTCTTGACCGCCAGCTCCTGTTGCCGGTGCTGGTGGCTCAAGTCGTAGCCGTGCTCGCCACATGGGCTGTAGGCGATGATGACCGACGGCCCGTCGTAGGATTCCGCCTCGAGGAATGTCCTCAACGTGTGGGTATCTTTCGCGCCGTATGCCACATGTGCGACGTAGACATGACCATAGCTCATGGCGATCTGCGCCAGATCCTTTTTGCCGGTGTGCTTGCCGCCGGCGGCAAATTTTGCGATTGCACCGCGCGGTGTAGCCTTGGACATCTGGCCGCCGGTATTTGAATAGACTTCGGTGTCAAGCACAAGGATATTGACGTTGCGGCCGGTGGAAATGACATGGTCTAGACCGCCGAAACCGATATCGTAGGCCCATCCATCCCCGCCTATGATCCATACGCTTTTCTTCACCAGATATTCGGCGAGGCTGTCCAGTTGGCGTGCCGCGGAAGCATCGATTCGCTTGAGCTTTTGGCGCAATTCATCGATCCGCTCGCGTTGCTGAAAGATGCCTGCCTCGGTTGTCTGGTCGGCGTTGAGTATGGCCTCGGTTAGTTCTCCGCCAACCTTGTCCTTCAGTTGCTCAAGAAGTTCGGCGGCATGTTCTGCGTGCTTGTCGATGCTGACACGGAAACCCAGGCCGAACTCGGCGTTGTCCTCGAACAACGAGTTGCTCCACGCCGGGCCGCGCCCTTCGGCATTCTTGCAATAGGGCGTGGTGGGCAGGTTGCCGCCATAGATGGAAGAGCAACCAGTCGCATTGGCGACCACCATGCGGTCGCCGAACAACTGACTGGCCAAACGTATATAGGAGGTTTCGCCGCATCCAACACAAGCCGAGGAGAACTCGAACAGCGGCTGCATCATCATCGCACCCTTGATGGTGGTTGTCTTTAGCAGAGTGCGGTCGTACTCGGGCAGGCTGAGGAAGAAATCGAAGTTCTCGCGTTCCTGATCGCGCAGCGGTGCCATCGGCCGCATTTCCAGCGCCTTGTGCCCGTCGACCTTGGAAACCGCAGGGCAGATGTCGACGCACAGCGTGCATCCGGTACAGTCCTCGGGCGCGACCTGATAGCTGATGTGCATGCCCTGTTCGAAGTCCTTGCCCTTGACCTGCACATGCTTGAAGGTGGGCGGCGCGTTCTTGGTCAGATCGGCAGAAAACAATTTGCTGCGTATGGCAGTGTGCGGGCAGACAAACGGACATTTACCGCAGTGTATGCATAATTCTTCATCCCATACCGGGATATCCTGGGCTAGATTGCGCTTGTCCCACATTGCAGTACCGCTGGGCCAGGTGCCATCATTCGGCAGCGCGCTGACCGGCAGGCGGTCGCCGCGCCCGGACATGATCTCGGCGGTGATCTTGCGTACGAATTCCGGGGCATATTCGGGCACGGCTTCCGGCATGTCGTGGATGCTGGTCACGGTTGCCGGCACGACAACTTCGTGCAGGTTGGCGATCGTCTCGTCGATTGCCTTCCAGTTGGCTTCGACCACCGCAGTTCCTTTTTTGCCGTAGGATTTTTTTGCGGCGAGCTTGATTTTCTCGATCGCCACATCGCGCGGCAGCACGCCGGATATCGCAAAGAAGCAGGTCTGCATGATGGTGTTGATGCGGTTGCCCATGCCTGTCTGTTTCGCAATGGCATAGGCATCGATCACGAAGATTTTTATCTTTTTGGTGATTATCTGCTGTTGCATCTTGCGTGTCAGCGAAGGCCAGATTTTGTCAGGATCTGTCGCCGTGTTGATTAGGAACACCGCGCCGTCTGCAGCGGAATCCAGCATCTCGTAGCGATCCAGAAATACCGGCTGGTGGCAGCCGATGAAATTGGCTTCGTTGTTGGCGATCAGGTAGGGAGAATGTATCGGCCTGGACGAAAAGCGCAGGTGCGAAATGGTAGCTGCGCCGGCCTTTTTCGAATCGTAGACAAAATAACCCTGGCCGTAGAGGTCGGTTTCCTCGCCCATGATCTTGATAGTGTTCTTGTTGGCACCTACCGTACCGTCCGAGCCGAGGCCGTAGAACATGCAGCACATTACACCCTTGCCGGCGTCGGTCCGAAAATCGGGGTCCCACTCCAGACTGGTATGGCTGAGGTCGTCAAATATGCCGATGGTGAAATGGTTCTTTGGCCGATCCTTTTTCAATTCGTCGAACACCCCCTTGATCATGCCCGGCGTGAATTCCTTCGAGGACAGACCATAGCGGCCGCCTACTATGCGCGGGAAGGCAGAAAACTTGCTGGTGCCGCTTGTGTAGGTTTCGCTGATCGCCGTTACCACATCCTTGTAGAGCGGTTCGCCGTCAGCTCCCGGTTCCTTGCAACGATCCAGCACGGCAATGCATTGAGCTGTGGCGGGGATAATCTTGAGCAGTTCATCTGCGGCGAATGGCCGGAACAGGCGAACCTTTACCATGCCCACTTTTTCGTCGTGATGATTGATGTGATCAACCACTTCTTCGACTGCTTCCGCGCCTGAACCCATCAGGATGATCACGCGTTCGGCATCCGGTGCACCGACATATTCATATAGACGGTATCGGCGGCCGGTCAGGTCCGCGAACCTGTCCATGGTTCTTTGCACGATCGCGGGCATGCGCAGGTAGAACGGGTTAACCGATTCGCGTGCCTGGAAATAAACATCCGGGTTTTGCGAAGTGCCGCGTATGAACGGATGGTCCGGTGTCAGGGCGCGGGTACGGTGGGCGAATACCAGTTCGTCGTCTATCATTTCGCGCACCACTTCAAACGGCACTTGTTCAATCTTGGCCACTTCGTGGGAAGTGCGAAAACCGTCAAAAAAATGCAGGATCGGAACACGCGCCTCCAATGTGGCCGCTTGGGCGATCAACGCCAGATCCATCGCTTCCTGCACCGAATTGGAGGAGAGACAGGCAAATCCGGTCGAGCGGGCCGCCATCGTGTCGCCGTGGTCGCCGAAGATTGACAGTCCCTGAGCTGCAAGTGAGCGTGAAGCGACATGCATCACGAATGGAGTGAGTTCGCCGGCGATCTTGTACATGTTGGGGATCATCAGCAACAGGCCCTGCGAAGCCGTAAAGGTGGTCGCGAGGGATCCGGTTTGCAAGGCGCCGTGTATTGTTCCGGCTGCACCGCTCTCGCTCTGCATCTCGACTATTTCCGGAACAGTGCCCCACAGATTTTTGACTCCCTGGGACGACCAGGTATCGGAAAATTCACCCATCGGCGAAGAGGGAGTGATCGGATATATCGCGATTACCTCGTTAGTCATATGGGCGATATAGGCTACGGCTTCGTTGCCGTCGATAGTAACCATGCGCGCTTCAGGCATCGAGCATCTCCCCAGAAATATATTCTAGAAGTTCACAATAAACAGCATATACCTTTTTGGATTCTCATGCTCGGACTGTCATATTATGGTTTTTAATTTGCGGTTACTCATTGATAAAGATCAAGCTGAAATGAAAAGCGAGCCCGTTTGAGTGAGAGCGCTTGAAGCAACTGCAAGCGATGACGCTCGCCCGGAAGTGGCCTGGACGGCTATCCCAGGCTATTTAGCCTGTCCGCGCTCGATGCTGATTCCCACCATCTTGCAGTTGCGGATCGCCTGCAGTTTTGCGACGCTTACTTTGACCCACGGCGCCTTGAAGTCCTTGATGATGATCTGCGCGATGTGTTCGGCCAGGGATTCCAGCAGGGAGAAGTGGCCCTCGCTCAGCACTGTTTGTATATGTCGAACGACGTCGGCATAATCAAGCGCATCCTTGATATCGTCGCTGGTGCAGGCGCCGCTGCTCGGCAGCGCGATCTCGAGGTCGAGTTGCAGGGTCTGCGGTACTTGTTTTTCCCATTCGTAGATACCGATGAGAGTGGTGACCCTGAGTTCGCTCAGAAAGATGATGTCCATGCTAATAACCTGCAGTGCCGTTCAATTGCGTCGTTGCGTGCTCGATCATTCCTCGCCTATCCATTCGCTTATTGGTAGCTCGGCAGGATTGAAGTAGAATCCGCCAGCTCTGCATTCTAAGGTATTACCGATGTTGACCATAGTTTTTGTGATCGCCGCTTATTTGCTCGGTTCGATCTCGTTTGCCATGATAAGCAGCAAGCTGTTTGCCTTGCCTGATCCGCGCAGCTACGGTTCCGGTAATCCCGGTGCGACCAATGTCTTGCGCAGCGGCAAGAAGGCTGCTGCTGCGCTGACGCTATTCGGCGATGCGGCCAAGGGCTGGATGGCGGTTTGGCTGGCGCGGCAATTCGCTCCGAAAGATGAGAATTTCATGGTGCTGGTTGCAGCGGTAGCGCTGGCGGTATTTCTCGGTCATTTGTATCCGATATTCCTGCGCTTCAAGGGCGGGAAAGGTGTGGCGACTGCTTTGGGCGTGTTGCTCGCGTTGAATGTCTGGCTGGGATTGGGCGGGTTGGCGACTTGGCTGTTGATCGCTACGGTGTTCCGTTATTCTTCTCTTGCGGCTTTGACGGCATCTGTTGCAACTCCCGTTTACGCAGCATTGCTGGGCTTGCCGCGAGAATGGGTGTTGGCATCGGCCATCATGTCGCTTTCGCTGATTTGGCGTCACAAGAACAATATTAGGAATCTGCTGGAGGGGAAAGAAAGCAGGATAGGCGGCAAAAAAACAGGCTAGCTTTGCAAGACGATTTCCTGAAGGTTCCAGCGCGGCCTGACGTTAAAACGGTAATCCTTCTTGAATTGCAGTTGCGAAAGTCTTAATGCTCCGGCGAAAGCAATCATTGCGCCGTTGTCGGTGCAGAATTCCAGGTCAGGATAAAATACCCTTCCGCCGTTCTTTCCGATGCTTTCGGTCAAACGGTTGCGCAATAGTTGATTAGCGCCCACGCCGCCGGCCACCACCAGTTGACTCAAGCCAGTCTGTGCCAGCGCGGCGCGTGCCTTGTGCGCCAGCACATCCACAATGGCTTCCTGCGCTGCATAGGCGATATCTGCGCGCGTTTGTTCATCTTCTTTGCTTTGATTCACCAGCGTCAGCACTGCGGTTTTCAATCCGCTGAAACTGAATTCCAGATCGCCGCTGTGCAGCATCGGACGCGGTAATTTATGCTGCCCGGGGCGCCCAAGTGCTGCAAGCTTTGCCAGTGCGGGGCCACCCGGATATCCCAGCCCTAGAAGTTGCGCGCTTTTGTCGAAGGCTTCGCCGGCTGCATCATCCAGCGTCTCGCCCAGCAAGGTGTAGCGTCCAACTCCGTCTACCCGCATCAATTGGGTGTGCCCGCCAGAAACGAGCAGCGCAACGAATGGAAATTCCGGCGCAGGATCGGATAGCAAAGGCGAAAGGAGATGCCCTTCCAGATGATGGATTCCAATGGTAGGGATGTCTAATGCATAAGCCAGTGCACTCGCGACGCTTGCGCCGACCAATAGAGCGCCGCCCAGACCGGGCCCCTGGGTGTAAGCGATCGCATCAAGCTGCTCCAGTTTCACGTCAGCTTTGTGAATGACCTGTCGCACCAGAGGGATGACGCGCCGCACGTGGTCGCGAGAAGCCAGTTCGGGAACGACGCCGCCATATTCGTTGTGCATCGCGACCTGTGTGTGCAGCGCATGCGCCAGCAAGCCGCGCCCTGTCTGGTAGAGCGCGATACCAGTTTCGTCGCATGAAGATTCGATCCCCAGTGTGAGCAGTGACATTTGTGTTTTCCAAGTAAGTCTGGATTGTAGTGAAAACCGGCCCCTGCGGCCTAACCGGAATTATTATCAAAATAATTCAGAAAAGAGTTGACGTGAGCTTTTGCGTCACTATAATGCGCACCTCTTCGCTGGCCGGTGGTTTTTCCGATCAGCCGTTCTTTAACAAACAAACGAACAACCGACGAGTGTAGGTACTTGGTTTTTGGGAAGTTTTCGTATTCCTTGTGGATGCGGGGACGACTTTAAGAATATAGCAGTACTTACGCAAAGTCGAA